>Ga0056914_10001420_pt1 | contig 17124 bp, 15 predicted proteins | sample TNRBio252014_DNA_FD_55168 | JGI IMG/M metagenome (GOLD analysis project Ga0056914, IMG submission 55168) | Wastewater treatment Type I Accumulibacter community from EBPR Bioreactor in Madison, WI, USA - TNR Reactor_6/25/2014_ DNA | ecosystem: Engineered > Bioreactor > EBPR > Anaerobic-Aerobic >...
TGCGCGTCGGCCTCCTCCATGCCCCGGCGTTGAAGGCCTATCCTGAACTCTTCATGATCCTGATCTGCGCTCTGTGTATTGCAGCAGGCCATGCCGCACAGAAATGGCTGGAACTACCGGCCATGCGGCTGTTCGACCGATGGCTGATGCGGCCTGCGCGACTTCGGCAGGGCTGAGGTCCGCCAGACCGGTCAATCCGGCGACAGCGCATCGCCGATCCGGATCATCCCGCCCGCGACAACTTCGGCATAGATGCCGCAGTCCGCATGACCGAGCCGCTGGCTCATCAGCGTCGGCAGGGCAAGGTCGCGACGCCCGCTGCCGGGCGCGACACCGATCGCCGCACAGCGTTCCGTTGCCTTCAGGCCGCGAAAGCGAACCGCGCCGATCGAAAACTCCCGCCCAACCAGATCGAATTCGCCCCAGGGTGGCAGCCCCTCGACACCGATGTTCATGCGAAATCGGCCCGGATCGAGACTATCCTGGCCGGCGAGCCGGGCGAGGTCCCGCACGCTGGCGAGATTGAGCAGCGAGACAAAGCCCGACTTGCCCGAATCGACGAAACGGAACCGCTCTGGCGCGACCAGAACGCGCGGGTGGCCACGAAGTTCGTCGGCGAATTCGCCCGCACAGAACGCCTCGATAGTGGCGCGGCCCGCCTCGGTTCTCAGATCGCCCGCCGCCAGCACCCGCCCTCCCCGGGCAAGTGAGAACAGCCCTGAATCCTCGTCGTAGTGGCTGTCGCAAGCCGACAGGCGCGGGTTTTTCATCAGGCAGAGAAACCTGATCTTGGGCTGATGCACCGGATGGGCGGGGTCAAAACCGGATGGGCCGTTTTCCATGGCAAACAGCCGGTCACCGGGGAAGTGCGCTCCGGCTCTCAGCCCTGCCTCGGTCAGCGCTTCGGCAGAAAAGCCCTTGACAGGATAGCGGGTGAGAAAGGTGACGCGGACGGCGCTCATGACATTGCGGCCCCTCAAATCGGCGCATCGAGTGTGCCAGCAGCCATTGAATATGACCAGACCATCCCCACATCTCTCCATGCCGGTTGCCAGAGGGGGCCGGAGCGTTGAGCGTTGCCAGATGGGACGCGTATCTCTGCTTGATGAGGGATGATCATGAATTTTGACAAATATACCGAACGCGCCCGGGGTTTCGTGCAGGCGGCACAGACCATCGCGATGCGCGAGGAACACCAGCAGGTCTCGCCCGAGCATCTCCTGAAGGCCCTGCTCGACGATGATCAGGGCATGGCGACGGGATTGATCGACCGGGCCGGGGGCAACGCCAAAGCGGTGCGCAGCGCCAACGAAGCCGCGCTGAAAAAGCATGCGAAGGTCGGCGGCTCGGGTGCAGGCAACCTGTACATTGCCCCGGCCCTGGCGCGTGTCTTCGCCACCGCCGAGAAGGCCGCGGAAAAGGCCAAGGACAGCTTTGTCACGGTCGAGCGCCTGCTGCTGNCGCTGGCGCTGGAAAAGGACACCGAGGCCGGCAAGGCACTGGCNCAGGGCGGCGTGACCCCGCAGGCGCTCAACAGCGCCATCGAGACCATCCGCAAGGGCCGCACCGCCGATAGCGCCACCGCCGAAAACGCCTATGAGGCGCTGAAGAAATATGCCCGCGACCTGACCGAGGCGGCGCGCAATGGCAAACTCGATCCGGTGATCGGCCGCGACGAGGAAATCCGCCGCACCATTCAGGTCCTGTCGCGTCGCACCAAGAACAACCCTGTGCTGATCGGTGAGCCCGGCGTCGGCAAGACCGCCATCGTCGAAGGCCTCGCCCTGCGCATCGTCAACGGCGACGTGCCGGAAAGCCTGCATGACAAGGCCCTGCTGGCGCTCGACATGGGGGCGCTGATCGCCGGTGCGAAATATCGCGGCGAATTCGAGGAGCGGCTCAAGAGCGTGTTGCAGGAGGTGCAGGCGGCCGAAGGCGGCATCATCCTGTTCATTGACGAGATGCATACGCTTGTCGGCGCCGGCAAGGCGGACGGGGCGATGGACGCCTCCAACCTGCTCAAGCCGGCGCTGGCGCGGGGTGAACTGCACTGTGTCGGCGCGACCACGCTGGATGAATACCGCAAGCATGTCGAGAAGGACGCGGCGCTGGCCCGTCGCTTCCAGCCGGTGTTCGTCTCCGAGCCGACCGTCGAGGACACCGTCTCCATCCTGCGCGGGCTGAAGGAGAAATACGAACAGCATCACGGCGTGCGGATCACCGATTCGGCGCTGGTTTCCGCCGCCAGCCTGTCCAACCGCTACATCACCGACCGGTTCCTGCCCGACAAGGCCATCGATCTGATCGACGAGGCCTCCGCAAGGCTGAGGATGCAGGTTGATTCCAAGCCCGAAGCGCTCGATTCCATCGATCGTGAAATCATCCGCTTCAGGATAGAGCAGGAGGCCCTGAAGAAGGAGACCGATGCTGCCTCGAAGGACCGGCTGGCCCGGCTCGACAAGGAACTGGGCGATCTGGAAGAACAGTCCCGTGCCCTGACCACCGCCTGGCAGGCGGAAAAGAGCAAGCTCGGCAAGGCGGCCGACCTGAAGAAGGAACTGGATCAGGCTCGCAACGATCTGGCCATCGCCCAGCGGCGCGGCGAATATCAGCGCGCCGGCGAACTCGCCTACGGCATCATTCCGGGGCTGGAAAAACAGCTCGCCGAGATCGAGGCCAAGGGCGAGAAGGGNGGCATGCTGGAAGAGGCNGTGACGCCCGACCACATCGCNCAGGTCGTCTCGCGCTGGACCGGCGTGCCGGTCGACAAGATGCTGGAGGGCGAGAAGGACAAGCTGCTGCGCATGGAAGCGGAGATCGCCCGGCGCGTCGTCGGGCAGGAGGAGGCGATTGCCGCCGTCTCCACCGCCGTGCGCCGCGCCCGTGCCGGCTTGCAGGACCCGAACCGGCCGATCGGCTCGTTCATGTTCCTCGGGCCCACCGGCGTCGGCAAGACCGAACTGACCAAGGCGCTCGCCAGCTTCCTGTTCGACGACGACACCGCGATGGTCCGGCTCGACATGTCGGAATACATGGAGAAGCATTCCGTCGCCCGGCTGATCGGCGCGCCTCCCGGCTATGTCGGCTATGAGGAAGGCGGCGCGCTGACCGAGGCCGTCCGCCGCCGGCCCTATCAGGTCGTGCTGTTCGACGAGGTCGAGAAGGCCCACCCTGATGTCTTCAACGTCCTCTTGCAGGTGCTGGACGACGGCCGCCTGACTGATGGCCAGGGCCGCACGGTCGATTTCCGCAACACCCTGATCATCATGACCTCGAACCTCGGCTCGGAGTTCCTGGTCAACCAGAAGGAAGGCGAGGACACCGACGTGGTCCGCGACGAGGTGATGGGCATCGTGCGCCACCACTTCCGGCCCGAATTCCTCAACCGTGTCGACGAAATCATCCTGTTCCACCGCCTCAAGCGCGAGAACATGGGCGCGATCGTCGATATCCAGATCGCCCGCCTCGGCCGGCTGCTGGAGGATCGCAAGATCACGGTGACCCTCGACAGCGCGGCGCGCGGCTGGCTGGCGGAAGCCGGCTATGACCCGGCCTACGGCGCCCGCCCGCTCAAGCGGGTCATTCAGAAGAGCCTTCAGGACCCGCTGGCCGAGCAGATCCTCGCCGGGCGCATCCGCGATGGCGAGACGGTCGAGGTCTCNGCCGGCCCGCACGGNCTGAGCGTGGGGGATGTGCCGGCAACCCCGGCACGGCGCCCGCGCGGCGCGGCGCTCAACTGACACGAATAAAGGAAAAAGGCCCGGATCACCCCGGGCCTTTTCTAGAAGCGGACCATGGCATGATCAGGACCGTTCGGGACGGCTGATGAAGGTCAGCGTCGACAGAAGCGCCAGCACTGCGGCGCCGACGATGAGACCAGCCACCATCGGCAGCGTGGCATAGCGAAGCGGCTGGACATACTGGGCATAGGCCACCAGCGCACCGAGCATCGCGGCCAGCATCACCACGCCATTGGCAAGGATGCCGAAGCCGACGTTGTTGGAGACGTAATCGGCATAGAACCCGAGCGCCAGCGACAGGGCGATGAGCCCCCCCAGAGCCAGCAGCATCTGCGTCGAGCCGAGGGTGTCGAGACCGAAAAGCTTCGTCATCTGCCAGATCATCCTTGCCTCCTGAACACCGGCGCCATGGCCATGTCACAAGCGGTGCAAGCTNCGGGCCGTGTCGACCGCGCAAAACCTGTCTCCCTGCGGCACAGATCGGGGCGCCGGCGCCCCACGGGTGCCGGATCGTTCCAGCTTGGCACGGGTCGGCGTTGTGATTAGGGAGGGAGCCTGTCCGCCGCCGAGGTCCACGATTGCTCGAACGTCTTGCTCCCACCCTGTTCGTGCTGATCTGGTCGACCGGCTGGATCGTCGCCAAATATGTCGTGGTCGCCAAAGCCGACCCGCTGACCTTTCTCGCCCTGCGTTATGCCGTGGCCGGCCTGGTGATCGCAGCCTTCGCAGGGGCTGTCGGCGCCGCCTGGCCGAGGCGAGGCCGCGACTGGCTGCACGGCCTCATCTCCGGCATCCTGCTGCACGCGATCTATCTCGGCGGCGTCTGGTGGGCCATCGGCGCTGGCCTGCCCGCCGGCATCTCGGCCCTGATCGCCGCGGTCCAGCCGCTGCTGACCGCCGCGCTGGCGCGCCCCTTGCTGGGTGAGCGGATCAGTCCCCTCAACATCGCCGGCATCGCCATCGGCTTTGGCGGCGTCCTTGCCGTGTTGACGCCGCGCTTGGCCGGGGTTCCATCCCAGACCCNGGGCGCACTTCTGATCCCGCTTGCNGTCAACCTGGTCGGCATGATCGGGGTCACACTCGGAACATTCTACCAGAAGCGCCATGTCGCGTCTGGCGATCTGCGCAGCATCACCGCCATCCAGTATCTCGGCGCCGTGCTGCTGACACTGCCTGCCGCCCTGCTGTTCGAGCCGCAGATGCGCCTGCCGCTCACCTGGGAAACGCTCTATGCCCTGCTCTGGAGCGTGCTGGTGCTTTCCATCGGCGCGATTTCGCTGATGCTGATGATGATCCGGCGCGGCAAGGTGTCGAAGGTCGCCTCGCTCATCTTCATGATTCCACCGGCGGCGGCGGTACAGGCCTGGGCCATGTTTGACGAAACGCTGTCCGCGCTCCAGATCATTGGCATGTGCATCGCCGCTTTCGGCGTTTTTCTGGCGACCCGCAAATGACCGAACCGTCTCTTCAGCTTCCTGACGATCCCGATCCGGGCTTCGATCCGCAGGATCCCGCCGCCCGGATGGACCCGCCGTTCTCGCTCGCGGCGCTGATCAAGCTCGGCATCGCGACACTGGCGGTCATCGGCGCGTCTTTCGCCGGCCAGATCGCTACCATGCGCGGGCTCGACCCTTGGTATTTCTCGCTTGCAAAGCCCGCTTTCAATCCGCCGCCGTCAGTTTTCCCGATTGTCTGGACCCTGCTCTATGCCCTGATGGCATGGGTGCTCTGGCGCCTGCTTCGCCTGCGCCCGGACAGGGACGGGAGAGGTCCGGCACTGGCCCTGTTCGCGGTGCAACTCGCCTTGAACGTCCTGTGGTCATGGGCCTTCTTCGGTGCCCGCAACCCTCTGGCCGGCGTCTTTGTCATCCTCGCGCTGGATATCGCGATCTGGGCGATGATCGCGGCTCTTCGCCGCGTCGACCGCTCCGCCGCGCTCAGCCAGATCCCCTATGCGCTCTGGGTGGGCTTTGCGACGATCCTCAATGGCGCGATCTGGACCCTCAATTGACCCTCCGGGGGCGCAGTGTTTGATACGGTCACGATCAGTGAATTTCTTTCATCTGTATTGCGATGCTAATTCGCTTTTAATCGCCGAACACCGCATGCTACTTGTCTGACAAGAGGACCGTGGCTCATCAAAAGAAGCTGCGGACGCATGCGAGGAAACGGTCGCCGTGACGGCGCGGGGGAGGTGCATTCAGCGCCTGCCGGTTTCGTGCATCACCCTCAGGACTGTTTGGCGGCTGGCTACCTGCGCCAGCGTATCGGGAAGGCACGACGAAATGAACCTGCATCGCATGTTGTTGGAACGCAAGGCCGCCGGACGTCCGGTTACGGTGGGCATTGTCGGCGCCGGCAAATTCGGCACCATGTACCTGACTCAGGCCCGCCTGACCGACGGCGTCCACATCGTCGCGGTGGCGGATCTGAACCTCGATCGCGCCCGCTCCCAACTCAAGATGGCGTCATGGCCCGAAGCGCAGCATGGCGCGACCTCCTATGACGACGCCCTCAAGACCGGCAAGACNCTCCTGACCACCGACGCCGAGGCGATGATCAAGCACCCGGCNATCGAAGTGATCATCGAGGCGACGGGCGATCCGCGCACCGGCATCCGCCTGGCTCAGCTCTGCATCGCCAACGGCAAGCACATCGTCATGGTCAATGTCGAGGCCGACGCCGTGGCTGGCCCGCTGCTCGCCCGTCAGGCCAGGCAGGCCGGCGTGGTCTATTCGCTCGCCTGGGGCGACCAGCCGGCGATGATCTGCGAGCAGGTCGACTGGGCCCGCGCCAACGGCTTCAAGGTCGTGGCCGCCGGCAAGGGCACGCGCTACCATCCGACCTATCATCAGTCGACGCCCGAAACCGTCTGGGACATTCTCGACAAGTATCTCAAGATCGAAAACCGCCAGTCGATCAACCCGAAGATGTTCAATTCCTTCGTCGACGGCACCAAATCCGGCATCGAAATGACCGCCGTCTGCAACGCCACCGGCCTGCATTCCCAGCCTGAGGGCCTCAGCTTCCCGCCGGCAACACGCTTCGAGCATGCCGATGTCTGCAAGCCGCGNGAGGACGGCGGCGTTCTCTTCGGCAAGGGCGTGACGGANGTCACCTCATCGGTTTACCGCGACGGCTCGGACGTTCCCCACAACCTGGTGATGGGCGTCTATGTCGTGTTCGAGAGCGAGAGCGCCTACGCGCGCCAGTGCATCCGCGAATACAACCTGCTGCCCAGCTCCTGCGGCAAATATGCCGCCCTCTATCGTCCCACCCACATGATCGGGCTGGAACTCGGCATTTCCGTCGCCTCCGCCGCCCTGCGCAAGGAAGCGACCGGCGCGCCGATCTGCTTCAACTCCGATTCCGTCGCCACCGCCAAGCGCGCCCTCAAGGCCGGCGAGATGCTCGATGGCGAGGGTGGCTTCTGTGTCTGGGGCAAGCAGACCCCGGCCAAGGATTCGCTGGAACACGGCTATCTGCCGCTCGGCCTCGCCCATAACGTCAAGCTCAAGGCCGATATCGCCGAGGGCCAGCGCGTGAAGTGGTCGGATGTCGAGTATGATCCGAACGACATTGCCGTCAAAGTGCGGCGAGAGATGGAAGACACCTTCCGCGCCTGAGGCGCGGAGGAGATTGCACACAACGAGAGACTGCAAAGGTCCGGTTCAACATTCCCAGGGAGGACACCATGACTACGTCTCGTTTTGAACTCAGCCGCCGCACCGTGCTCGGCGCGGCCGCTACCTCGCTCGGCATGGTCGCCATGCCGGCGGTCCTGCGTGCCCAGCAGGTCAAGTGGATCGGCGCCTCGGCCACCCCGCCGACCGACTTCATCGCCCAGGGCCTGGACACCTTTGCCGCCCGCGCCAAGGAGTTGACCAAGGGTCAGGTCGACATCACCGCGCATCACGCCGGGTCACTCGGGGGTGAGCGCGAGCACGTCGAGGGCCTGCTGTCCGGTGCCGTACAGGTTGCCTCTCCGGGTGCCGCGATTCTCGGCGGCTGGTACAAGCCGGCTGAGGTCTGGACCTACCCCTACATGTTCAAGGACGTTGCCCACAAGGACCGGGTGATGACCGCGATGATGAAGGAATACGGCGACGAGGTTGCGGCCCAGGCCAAGATGCGTCCGCTCGGCGCCATCCCGCGCATGCCGCGTCAGCTCTCGTCCAACCGCGTCGTCAAGACGCCGGCGGACCTGAAGGGGTTCAAGATCCGCGTACCGGAAACCACGATGTGGCGCCGCACCTTCGAGAAATTCGGCGCGTCTCCGACCCCGCTGCCGTGGCCGGAGGTGTTCCAGGCCCTCAAGTCCGGCGTGATCGAAGGTCAGGAAAACCCGCTGGCGCTGACCTACAACGGCGGCATCTTCGACGTGAACAAGAACTTCGCCCTGACCGAGCACATGATGCAGGACAACATGATCGTTGTCCCGGAGGCGGCCTTCCAGAAGCTGTCGGAAGAGAACCGCAAGGCGCTGGTGCAGGCCGCCCGCGACATGGAGGACACCCTGCGTCCGAAAGTGATCGCCGACGACAAGCGCATCCTGGAACTCGTCAAGGCCAAGAACATCGCCATCAACGAGGTCGACAAGGACGCCTTCCGCAAGGCGATCGAGGGGATGGACGCGGAATTCCCGCACGTCAAGAAGTGGGTCGACAAGATCAAGTCGATCGCCTGATCCATTCGGCACAAGAAGCGCCCGGATTCCTGTCCGGGCGCTTTTTTCCCCAGCCTATCGAGGACATGATGCAGACCAACAGCGGATTCCTGACGTTCTGGCGTCGGTTGTGTGATGCGAGCGAATGGCTCAGCCGTGGCATCATCGGCGGCTCGATCCTCGCAATCGTGCTGATTACCATCGTCGCCGTCTGGTATCGCTATGTCCTGAATGCGCCGCTGGCCTGGACGGAACAGGTCTGCCGCATCCTCTTTGTCTGGTCGGTCTTTGCCGGCGCGGCGGTGCTCTATCGTCATGTCCTGCACATCGCCATCGACATGTTTGTCCTGATGATGCCCAAGGGTCTTCAAACGACACTGGCCTGGATCAACCATATCCTGATGCTGTTCACCGGCCTGATGATTTTCGGCTACGGCTTGCAGATCTCGATCGGCACCTGGGACCAGACCTTCGGCGCGCTTGAGATCACCCCCGCCAGTTTCTATTCCGCCGCGCCCTACTGCGGCCTGCTGATCATTCTGTACTGGGTCGAAAAGCAGATCGATCCGTCCGCCCGCCAGCCCTCTGGCGAAGTTCACATCTGAGGAAGCTTCGCCATGTCCGCACTGCTGATGGCTGTTTTTTGCGTTCTGATGGCGATCGGCCTGCCGATTGCCTTCGCCATGGCGCTCGCGGCGGTGGCGACACTCGCCAACCACCCGACCCTGCCGTTCAATATCTTCATTCATCGCGCCCTGATCGGCGCCGATTCCTATTCCCTTCTGGCGATTCCCTTCTTCATCCTCGCCGGCAACATCATGAACGTCGGCGGCATCACCAACCGCATCATTCACTTCGCCAACGCCTGCGTCGGTCGCTTCTCAGGCGGCCTTGGCCTGACCACGGTGATGTCCTGCATGGTCTTTTCCGGCGTGTCCGGCTCAGCGGTCGCGGATGCGACGGCGCTGGGCAAGGTGCTCGTGCCGGGCATGAAGAAGGCCAATTACGATCCCGGGTTCGCCGCAGCGATCACCGCCTCTGCCTCGGTGATGGGGCCGATCATTCCNCCCTCCATTCCGCTGGTCATCTACGGCCTGTCGGTGGGCAAGGGCGTCTCTGTCGCGGCGTTGTTCCTCGGTGGCGTCATTCCCGGCCTGATGCTCGGCGCCGGCCTTGCCGTGGTGACCTTCCTGATCGCCCGCAAGCGCAACTATCCGATCCATGAGGCGGTGCCCTTCGCCGAACTGATGTCCTCCGCCAAGGAGGCCATCTGGGCGCTGCTGATGCCGTTCGTCATCCTTTTTGGCGTTACCGGCGGCGTCGTCACCGTGACCGAGAGCGCCGCCTTTGCTGTGCTCTACGCCCTCTTCGTCTCGATGGTCATCCACCGTGAGCTGACCTTCTCGGATCTGTGGAAGATATTCATCCAGAGCGGTCTTGATTCGGCCGTCGTGATGATCATCATTGCCTTTGCGTCCACCTTTGGATGGCTGATGGCCGTGAGCGGCCTGCCGCGCGAAATCGCCGCGTGGATCGGCGCTTTTTCGAACAATCCCATTGTCATCCTGATGCTGATCAACGGTCTGCTGCTGATCGTCGGCTGCTTCATGGAGGCGATCGCCGCGATGATCATCCTCATTCCGGTTCTGATTCCGATCNTCCAGGCCGCTGGCGTCGATCTCGTGCACTTTGGACTGGTGATGGTGTTCAANCTGATGCTTGGCCTGCTGACACCTCCGGTCGGGATTCTCCTCTACATCTGCGGCAACTTTGCTCAGGTGAAGATCGAGCGCGTCGTCATGGAAGTCCTGCCCTTCCTCGCGGTTGGCATCGTTGTGCTGCTGCTGATCACGCTCTTCCCCGGGCTGGTGACCTGGCTCCCCAACCTGTTGATGTAAGGACGGAAGATGACCCGGCTCAAGGATCGCATTGCCCTCGTCTTCGGCGCCGGCTCGGTGGGGCCGGGCTGGGGCAACGGCAAGGCGAGCGCCGTCTCCTATGCCCGTGCGGGNGCNACCNTGATCTGCGTCGATGTCAACCTCGCCGCAGCCGAGGAAACNGCCGGCATCATCCGCACNGAGGGCGGCAAGGCAGAGGCATTTGCCTCAGATGTGACGCGGGAGGAGGATGTCCGCCGCGTGGTCGANGCTGTCATGGCCGCCCACGGCCGCATCGATATCCTGCACAACAATGTCGGCACCACCAAGATGGGCGGACCGCCCGACATCAGCCTCGACGACTGGCATCGCCAGATCGACATCAATGTCACCGGCGCATTTCTCGCCTGCAAATATGTGATCCCGATCATGCAGGCGCAGAAGAAGGGGGTGATCACCAACATCTCCTCGGCCGCCGGCCTGCGCTACACCGGATACCCCTATGCCAGCTACTATGCTGCCAAGGGGGCGGTGAACCAGTTCACGGTGGGCATAGCCCTGCAATATGCGCGCGATGGCATCCGCTGCAACGCCATCCTTCCCGGCCTGATGGATACCCCGTTGATCCATACGCAGATCACCGGTCAATACGCCGACACGACCGAGATGCTGGCCAAACGCCATGCCGCCTCGCCAACCGGCCGCATGGGCACCGGCTGGGACATCGCCAACGCCGCGGTGTTCCTCGCCAGCGATGACGCCGCCTATATCAACGCGGTCTGCCTGCCGGTCGATGGCGGGCTCACGGCCCGCTGCGCCTGAGGAGCGTTTGATGGCTCATTACATCCTGATGGCGCTGGTCATGGGCATCGGTGCCACGGCCCTGCTCGATCTCTGGGCGCTGCTGCTCAATCGCCTGTTCGGCTTCGGCCTTCCCAACTGGGCGCTGGTCGGCCGCTGGGCGCTGCATCTGCCCTTCGGCCGGCTCATGCATGACGACATCTCGCTGTCGCGCCCGTTCAGGAACGAACTCGCTGCCGGCTGGCTGTTTCACTATTTCGTCGGCATCTGCTTCGCCATTGCCACGCTGCTGCTGGGCGGCATCGCCTGGGCGACGAACCCGACCTGGCCGCTGCCAATGGCCATCGGCCTGATCACCGTCGGTCTCGGCTGGTTCGTGCTCCAGCCCGGACTGGGCAACGGCATGGCCGCCTCGAAGAAACCGGATCGGGTTCGCATCCGGATTCTCAACGTCCTCGGGCACATCGTCTTCGGGCTGGGCCTGTGGTGGTCGGCGCTGCTCTTCGTCCGCTGAACCCTACTCGGAACCCTACTTGCGCTTGCGCGATTGCAGGATGCGGTAGACCGTCCGCTCGCTGATGCCGAGGGAGTCGGCGATCTTCGCCCGGCTGAACGTGCCGCGGTCGAGCAACATCTCGACATAACGGGTCTGCAACTCTTCCATGGTCGGCAGATGGTCGAAGTTGAACCCGATGCTGGCCTCGGACCGCCCGCCGTGTTCCGCGCGCAGGCCGAGATCGATGGCNCCAATCTCCGGCTCNGCCCCGGACAGCAGCACGGCGCGTTCGACCACGTTCTTCAACTCGCGCACGTTGCCCGGCCAACGATAGGCNCGGATCGCGGCCACCGCCTCGTCATTCAGCGTCTTGTCNACACTGCGGTGAAAATTTCGCGTCCGTACGAAATGTCGGGCAATTTCCGCCGCGTCATCGCCGCGGTCGCGCAGCGGCGGCACCGTCAGCACGAAACGCGACAGACGGTAATAGAGGTCCATGCGGAACTTGCCGTCCCCGCCCATCGCCACGAGGTCGCGGTTGGTGGCCGCGATGAACCGCACGTTGGCCTTCAGATCGGTCACGCCGCCGACGCGCCGGAACGTGCCGCTTTCAAGCACGCGCAGCAGCTTGGCCTGAAGCGCCAGCGACAATTCGCCGATCTCATCGAGAAACACCGTGCCGCCATCCGCCACCTCGACCAGGCCGAGCTTGCGCCGGTCGGCGCCGGTGAAGGANCCACGTTCGTGCCCGAACAGTTCGGATTCGAACAGGTTTTCATGCAGCGTGCTGCAATCCACAGCGACATAACTCTCGTCCGAGCGCATGCTCGAATCGTGGATCGCCCGCGCCACCAGTTCCTTGCCGACGCCGCTTTCCCCCAGGATCAGGATGGTCGCATCGGTGGGGCCGAACAGGCCGATCTGGCGCCGAACCTCGTTGAACACCTTGCTGGCCCCCACCATGGTGGCCGTGGTCAGCGATTGCAGCCGGTCCTTGAGGAAATCGCCGCTGCGCTTGAGCTGGGCATGGTCAAGTGCCCGCTCGATCGCGACCTCCAGTTCCTCCGGCCGGATCGGCTTGGTCAGATAGTCGTGCGCCCCGAGCTTCAGCGCCGCCACCGCCTGATGGATGGCCCCGTGCGCTGTCAGCAGGATCACCGGACAGATCTGCCGCAGCTCCTGCAGCAGTTCGAGCCCGTCGCGATCCGGCAGGCGGATGTCGAGCAGGATCAGGGCCGGCTCTTCCTCGGTGATGAACCTGAGCGCGTCCGAGGCGCGCAAGACGCCACGCACGTCATATCCGGCCCGCCCGAGTTGTGTCTTGATCAGTCGGTTGAGGGTCGCGTCATCCTCGATCAGCAGGATCGGCTTGGCCAGCCGCGTGCCGGCACCGCTCGCCACGGGCGCTTCAGGTCTAGCCGTCATGACTCGCCTCCACACCCCGCGTCGGGATCAGGCAGAATGACGAAGAAGGTCGTCCCCTCTCCGGGCCGGCTGGTCACGCTCATCTCGCCGCCAAGCCCCTTGATCACCGACTGGCAAATGGCCAAGCCCAGCCCGGTGCCATGCACGCCATCGGCGCGCTTGCTCCAGAATGGCAGGAAGATCGAGCGAATATCCTCGGCTGCAATCCCGACCCCAGTATCGCTGAAACTCATTACGATCCGCGCCCCCTCGCGCCGGCACGCGATGGTCAGGCGTCCGCCACCGGGCATGGCGTGGAAGGCATTCTGGATGAGGTTGATCAGCACAATTCGCAGATCGCCATCGGAGCCAAGCATGCGCAGCCCCGGCTCAAGCCGGGACACCACCTCGACCTGGCCCTCACCCGCCTGGAAGCGCAGCAACAACAGGATATCGGCCACGACATCGGCTAGACTGATCAACTGATCGGACAGTCCGGGCGGCGTGCCCAGCTTGAGCAGGCTGTCGGTGATCGCCAGGCAGCGGTCCACCTCCTGTCCGATCAGTCGCAGCGACGGCAGGGCCGCGGCCACATCGGCCTGCTGAAGGTTCGCCTCGACATCGCTCATCAGCATCGCCACGGAGGACAGGGGGTTGCGGATTTCATGGGCCACGCCGGTGGCCANCTGNCCAAGTTCGGACAGGCGCTGCTCGTGTGAAATCCGCACGGCGGCATCCAGATCGCGGATGACCTCGATCACCACCATGCGCGGACCGGACTCCGTCTCGATCGCCACGCGGGCCGCCTTGATCTCGACCGACACCTCCGCCCCGTCGCCCCGCGCATAATGAGCGTGATACTTCAGATTGTCGTTATCCTTCGAGAGCGCAACAAGCGGGCAGGTGACCAGCGTCGGAACGCACGGCTCGCTGCGCCCATGGCTGGAGGCATAACAGAATGAGCCAGCCTGCTGGGCCTCCCCCAGGCCCAGCAGATCGCGATAGGCCTTGTTGGCAAGGATGATCCGGAAATCCGGCCCGATGACGCGCACACCATCGGGCAGGGCATCGAGCAGCGCCTGAACGAAGCGCTCCCGATCCGCGAGTTGATCGCGGCTGCGTTTCAACCGCTCCGCCATGGTGTTGAAGGAGCGCCCGAGGTCCGACAATTCGTCGTCGCCCCGCGGCTCGACCCTCCGGCTGAGGTCCCCCGCCGCCAGCGCCATGCTGGCCCCCTGAAGCGTGGCGACCGGATCGAGCACATGGCGCCGCAGGACCCGGTAAAGACCGGCGAGAAGCGCCAGCACGACCACCATGCCAGAGCCGGCCAGCGCCAGCGCCCCGATCAGGGCATTGCGCTTCAGATCATTGGCGTCGTGATCGACCACCAGCAGACCGTTGAACGGACTGGCGGAGCGTTCGCCATGGCACTGCTTGCACTCATCCCGGTTTGCGACGGACTTGACGCTGCGCAGCAGGGTCACCGACCGGCCATCCCGCTCCGGCAGCAGTTCGGTGCGTTCGATCGGAGATACCCGGTCCCAGACGCAGTCGGCGCACAGCTCGGCTTTTGACAGGTCGAACGTCCGGTTCAGCAGTTCCGGCCGCGAGGCAAACCGCACCTGTCCCTGAGGATTGAGGATCATCACCGCGTCGATGCCCTGCTGCCGGCCGAGGCGGCTGACGATCTCTTCGAGCCCCGGAATGTCACGCTTGAGCATCGCGTTTTCGAGGCTGACCTGNAGCANGAGATTGATCCGCTCGGCGGCATCCGCGCGCTGTTCNTGCAGCCGGTCGCGATAGATCGAGATGATGCCGGCAAGGAACAGCAGGGAGACCAGCACGCTGTAGGTGACCAGGGAACGCGTAACGATGGCAAAGAGGCTTCGAGCCCGCATCGGGTTTTCCGTTCTTACTGGAGGCTGAGCGAGGAGAGCTGGCGCAGCAACGATTCCGCAGGCACCTCTTCGCTCGACAGCCGCACGACCCGCGCATGGTCCGGCACCTCGTCACCAAACAACGCGAGCGGCAGCACCACGATACCCTGACGCGGCCGCGCCAGGAANATCGCCAGCCATGCACGNCGCTCGTCCTGCGAGCGCGCAGCCAGCAGCGCTTCGGCATTGTGCAGCACGATTCCNCGCTCGTTCGCGCAGTCGCTGGCGCAGCGCTCGATCTCCTCCAGCGACAGCCTATGCGCCGCCATGCCGTGCGNTGCCAGCCGGGAGCGGCGGAAATCGACGAAGGCAGTGCCGAGAGCCCGCGCCAGATCCTCGACAAGATCGGGCCGATAGCTGGGGAACACGACCACGAAGCCGCTCTCCCCCGCCGAGGCAACAGTTTCCAGAACGGTCCGGCACCAATACGTCATTCGTCTCCGAACACCTGAAACAGGTTCTTGTGATGATTGGATGCGGAACAGATGCGGCAAAGACCGCTCCCCGCGGCCCCTGTCCCGGTCAAGGTAAAATACACCACCCCGCACGCCCTGCATCGACCTGAGTCAAGCGGAAGCTCTGCCATTTTGGCAGGCCCCGGCGCCGTCAGCGCCATCGCAGCCCGATCGCAGACATCAAGGCACAGGCGGCACCCCGAACACGCCTCCGGCCGAATGACGTAGGTGCGCTTGGCGCCAGCACCCAGGGCCAGCGCCTCATCGGGACAGATTCGGATGCAGGCATCGCAGGCGACGCAGGTTTGCCGGTCGATCACCGGCTGGTAGCGGCTGAGCGGCGCTTCGGCCGCGGTCGATTCCGGGCGCGTGGCGCGCGAACTGACAAGAGCCCCGAACAACCGCCGGCGCCCTCGGTCAATTCGTTCGTGATCTTCGCGTGCCCGCGCCAGCAGCCGGTCAAAACTGCGCGGGTCGAGCCGCTTCACCGCCACGCCTGCCCGCCCCTGACTGGCACTGATCCGGCTGTGCAGGTCGCCAGCGGCAAACAGATCGGAGCGCCCGCCATTCCGCGCGCAGGCCTCGCAGGGACCGGTCAGCACGGTCAGCGTGCGCACGCCTTCCTCGGACATCCGGTCAAGATCGGCAACGCCAAGGGCATGCGCGCAGGGTATCGGCGCAAGGGCGCAAGGTTCGGCCTTTTCGCACGCCAGCCAGGCACTGCCAAAACCGTGCGGATCGTGGAGGATGACCACGGGACGGGGCAGAGCGATCGCACCGCGCGGACAGGCAGGAACGCACAACCCGCAGGGGTCGCAGGCGGAGGTATCCAGACCCAGCCCGTCGTCATCCAGCACCCATGCGGCGCGCGGACAGGCCTCGACACAGGCCCGGCAGGAGGCATGCGGCAGCAGTGCGTGAACGCAGGCATCGCCGTCGACCTCCGGCAGCGCAGGCGGCACGCCGGACACCTACCAGCTCGGCGCGACGCCGGGCACGAAGCGTTGCGCATCCTCGGCAGCCTTCTCCCGGCGACGGCGCTTTTCTTCCTCGATCGGCTCAAGCTCGATCAGCGGCATGCCGACAAGCTCGACCAGCACGCCGCGCAGGCGGTGCAGCACTGTGGCGGTGACCAGCGCCAGCCCGGCATAGAACTGGCAGGCACAGCGCTGGGCCACCCGCACCGCAAACGGCTCGATCCAGCGCAGGATGTGATGGTCGATGAAGGCCGCGGCATCCTTGGGCGCATGCGCTTCGGCATGGGTCAAAAGGTGCGCGATGAACTGGAGTTGCAGCACCAGATGATCGTCGGCACGCTTGCGCCAGTCCTCCGCCTCAACGCCATAGTGGTGATACCACCGTCGGATCTCGAACATCGCGTCCTGGAGAACCAGACCTTCGGGATCGACCCAGACACTCTCAAGGGGCGAGACCTGATAGGTGTGGTTGAGGTAGATCGCCGCAAAATCGGCGTGCAGCGCATCCATCCGCGCCGGCGTGCCGTCGCATTCGTCCAAATGCAACGCGGCATTGAAGATCGCAAACGCGCTGCGCCCGGCTTCGTCGACAGGGCCGAGCACGAGCCGGTCCGAGAACGGCCCGCGCCTCAGTTCCTCCAGCAGTTCAGGCGTAAGCTCGCGGTCGTGCAGCAGGGCGAGGATGCGCAGATCCTCGGCCGCCAGCCTCAGAAAGGCCGCCCGCTCATCCGTGTCCACCGGAACGTCGGGCGTGCCTTGCCTCATTCCACC
>Ga0056914_10001427_pt1 | contig 17092 bp, 22 predicted proteins | sample TNRBio252014_DNA_FD_55168 | JGI IMG/M metagenome (GOLD analysis project Ga0056914, IMG submission 55168) | Wastewater treatment Type I Accumulibacter community from EBPR Bioreactor in Madison, WI, USA - TNR Reactor_6/25/2014_ DNA | ecosystem: Engineered > Bioreactor > EBPR > Anaerobic-Aerobic >...
TGCTTCAACCATCCTGAATTGATGGATAAAGGCGCTTGAGTTTAATGCGCGCATCGGGTGTGGTGAAGCGCCAGTTGATGGCTTGGGTGTTAGCATTGCGGGCGTGTTNCCAAGCCGCCACTTCCCGAGTCAGCGTTTCGAGGTCAGGAATACGACGATCCAGACATTGCCGACCCAGGACACTCAGTTCAATCTCCGCCATGTTCAACCAGCTCCCGTGTTTTGGGGTGTGGTGAATCTCCAGACGGTTGATCAATGACCGCGCCATCGCCGGTTCAAAGGCTTGATAGAGGGCNGCCGGTTTGTGGGTATTGAGGTTATCCATCACTAAAACCACTTTTTCCGCATCGGGGTAACGGACCTCCAAGAGATCCCGGACGACCTGGGCAAAATCCACGGCCGTGCGCTGTTCAGTGACCGTGACGTAGCGCTGTCCAACCAGGGGTTCATTGATCATAAAGAGATTCGCTGTTCCACACCGTTCATATTCATAGTCAAAGCGGGCCGGTTGGCCCGGTTCCACCGGCCAGGGCGTCTGGGTTTCTGCGACCAACTGTTTGTTCAATTCATTCAGACCGACGACCGGACGAGCAGGATCGTAGGGCCGGGTGTACACCTCTAGAACATCCTCCATGGCACAAACAAAATCGGCATTGGCCTGCGGTGGGATCACCCATTGCTTCTGTAACCAGGGCTTGAGTTCGTTTTTTTTAATGTCGCGCGCACACATTCCGGGCTAATCGATTCAACAACTTGTAAGTCCACCAAGCGATCCGCCAACAACCGCAAGGTCCACCGCTTTTGTCCCTCGGGGGGTCACTGCAGGCCAGGGTCATCAGTTGGGCTTCCTGCGCCCCATCCAGTTTCCGATAAAGCCGACCGGTGGGTTTCTTGCGGTACAGCGCGGCCACCAGCCCCTCCTCGACAAAGGCTTGACGGACCCGGTAAATCGTCGAGGCGCTACATTCCACGGCTTCCGCAATTCGATCATCGTCCCAGCCCGGCCCCTCGGCCCCCACATCCGCTTTCAGCAAAATCCGCGCATGCATCAAGGTCGCTGCGGCCCGGTGCGCCCCAGTGTGGATCAGTGCTTCCAGATCAACGCGCTCTTCAGCGGTCAGACGAACAACGTATTTAGGTAGGGGCATGATCCGGCTTCTCCGTTCGTGGTTCCGTACAGCAAAACGGATTCGCTCTATAAAGTCAAATCAGATCGGTTGAGGCAGTAGCACCATTGGTTAATAGCAAGCCCGGGTAATGGCGCATTTGGAGTTGTCGATGATCACCCGCCCCACCACCCCGCCGAACGCCTCGAAGGCGCGGCGGTGGCAGGCCAGCCAGGTGGCGGTCGTCTGATCGCGCACCACTTCCGCGTATTGATGCCGTGACCCACAGAGCGTCATCACGAACACCCAGGTTTTGAAGGTCTCGCCGGTGCGGACATCGGTGATCACCGGCCCCGCGCCGAAATCGACTTGGGCGGCCTCGCCCGGCTGGACATACAACCGGAGTGGCACATCCGGTTGCGTCAACGGCAACTGCTTGAGGAAACGATGGACCGCAGAATAACTGCCGCCATAGCCGTAGCGGCGAACCAACGCCGCATGAATCGTCGTTCCCTGGATGCCTTCCGACCGCCAGGCTACGATCTGCTCTCGCCACGGTTCCAGACTCGACACGCACTGGCTCGGCAGCCCTCGCGTTTTTTGTTCCCGGTTGAGTCAATTGGGCGCCGCCCACCTTCATCGGCCCCCGCGCCGTTCTTGGCTGACCGCTATCGCCTGCTGATCAATCGCCATGAGCCGCTGAGCATTGGCGTCTTCGGTATACCGGCTCTCGAACGCCTGCTGTGCGCCCTGGCCTAAACGCTCTAGCAGGCCGGGTGTTTCCCAAGCCATGCACACTTCGTGGAACAGGGATTCAGGGTTGCTTTTGCAGTCAGTTGATGATTGCATACCTTGATGAAAGCCAAACAGGCCAAAACCTGGCAAGCCATCTTCGCCTTGCCGACCCGGGCATCCATCGCTTTTGGCGAGATCGAAGCGCTGTTGATGGCGTTGGGCGCGGAAAAGACCGAACGCGAAGGTTCGCGGGTGAAATTGACCCTGCGCGGCGTGGAGTGGCACGCGCACCGCCCGCATCCTGGCAAGGAGGCGAAAAAATACCAAGTCGAGCAGGTGCGCGAATTCCTTGCCACGCTGGAGATCAAGCCTTGAACAGTATGAGCTACAGGGGCTATACGGCCCGCATCGAATTCGATGAACGTGACGCTATTTTTGTCGGGCGCGTGCTGGGGGTAAAAGCCATCATCGGTTTTCACGGCGAAACCGTGGCCGAACTGCGCGCTGACTTTGAAGCCGCTATTGACTTCATGGTCGAGGATTGCAAGGCGCGTGGCGAAACGCCCGAGAAACCCTATTCCGGCAAGCTGATGTTGCGGGTGCCGCCCGAGGTTCATGCCCATGCGGCGCTGATGGCCGAGGTACACGGCAAAAGCCTGAATCAGTGGGCGGCGGAAGTGTTGGGGAATGCGCGCTAATGGCTAATAGTGTCTTTCCAGGTTATAACCGGACAAAACTCAACAATAACCTTTTGTTTTAAAACTTAAAACATAAAACTTAAAACTTCTATATTCATCACCCGCCTCTCCGCTCCTGATTCGCGGTGATCGCTTGCTGATAGATCGCCATCAGCATTTGGGCATTGGCGTCTTCGGTATACCGCGCCTCGAACGCCTGCCGCGCCCCTTGGCCTAACTGCTCCAACAGGCCGGGCGTCTCCCACGCCGTGCGCACTTCGCGCAATAACGATTCAGGATTCGCTGGCGCGAACACCACGCCACTGCGGCCGGTTTGGACAATGGCGGGCAGCGGGCCGATCGCCGACACGGCGGCGGGCGTGCCAAAGGCGAAGGCTTCCCGCACCACCATTGGAAAGCCCTCAAACCATTCGGACGGCAACACCAGCAGCCGGGCGCGGGCGATTTCGGCTTGGGCGGCTTCGCTGGACAGTGGGCCGAGAAAGCGAATCGGAGTGGCGGGATCGGCAGCGGCCAGCCGCTCCAGGTCGCCGCGCAAGTCGCCGTCGCCGGCGATCCGCAATTCCGGGGCCGACGCGCCCCACAGCAGCCAGGCCCGTACCAGCGCCATTACCCCTTTTTCGGCGGTCAGCCGTCCGGCGAACACCACGCTGGGGCGACGGTCAGCCCACGGCGCAGGAATCGGGTTTCCGGGGTAAAAATTCGGCTTGACGTGGACTAATGCAGCGGGCAAGCCAGCGGCGATCATTCGGTCGCGTTGAAACTCGGTCAGGGCGATGAAGGCGTCTACCTGTCGGGTCCAAGTGCCTAACCTCCGGCGTAGCCCTACGCTGAAGGCCAGCGGCAGAGTGGCCAGGCGGCTATTCCGATAGCAGCCATAGCGCAGCGCCGGCCAGGAGGAATGGCGATCCAGGCATTCGGTGCAGACCTGCCCCGCTCGCATCGGGATGGCCGCTGGGCAGAACAGCCGGTAGTTGTGCAGGGTCAGCACTCGCGCCGCGCGATGGCCGATGGCGTGAAAGATGGCGGGTGAGATCAGCGGAAAGGTGTTGTGGACATGCACCACGACGGGCTGAAAGGCGTCTACCGCTCGGCGGATGGCGATGACTGACCACGGGTTCCACGGCACGGCGCAAGCGCCCTTGACCGCGCCCCATACGCCTTGGCTGCGAATCTCGTCGCTGTGGCGGGTGAACTCGCTGACGGTATGGCCGCGCTGCTGCAACAAGGCGCGTTCGGCTTCGAATACCTGATTTTCGCCGGAGGGGGCGGCGGAGCCGTAGTAATTGTGGGCGAGGAGAATTTTCATTGCGTTCCCACGTTCGCTCCTTTACCGATTGCCACCTTGGCGCGGTAAATCCGGTCTACGACTCGCGCTTTTTCTTCCCAGCTAAAATCGCGCGCCCGTTGCAGCGCGCCCCGCGCCAACGCCTGCCGCTGATGCTCGTTCCGCGCCAGTTGTTCAATCGCCTGCGCCAGCCCGGCAATCGTCTCATTCGGTGTGGTCACTGGAATTTTGAGGCCGCAGGTTTCGTTCACCACTTCGGCAAAGCCGCAATGATCCAGGCACACGATGGGCAGCCCCAAGGCCAGCGCTTCTACGGTTACGGTCGAGGTCAAATCGCGCAGGCTGGTGATCAACAGCACATGCGCCTCTTGCATGACTTCCAGCGCCCGCGCTCTGGGTAGCCAACCGTGAAAGCGACAGCGCCCGCTGATTTCCAATCGTTCCGCCAGTCGTTGCCAGGCGGTGGTTCGCTCGCCTTGGCCGAGAATATGCAATTCCCAATTCACGTCAGCGGGCAAACGCCTCAAGGCCAGTAAGCCGAGATTGAGCGCCTTTCCCGGAGTATGTTGCCCGCTCCAGACCAGGCGCAACGGTTCTTCGGCGGCCCGGAGCGGAATTTGTGACGCCGGTTCGCGGGGCAAGCCGACTTCGGTCAGGACGATGCTGGAGCAATCCCAGTAGCGGGCCGCTCCCTCCCGGTTCTCTGGCGTGGCCGCGATCAGTCCTGTGGTCAGGCCGGATGCCGCCACTTTCGCCGCCTGCTTCGGGCGGGCAAGAAATCGCATATGCAATAAGTTAAACAGGTTATAGCCCAGGTAATAGATTGCGCCGTACCACCCGACCGTGGGCAGGAACCGCCACGGGAACAGGCCCATGCCGCCGACCGGCCCCCAGACAAAGGGAATGCCGAGTCGCCACAGATAGCCCGGTTCGCGGAAACTGACCATCGTCAGATGGTGGGCAATGTCGAACTTCACTTCTTGGTGCAGTCGCTGCGCCAAACGATAGGCATCTTCATGCCAGCGATGGTAATTCCAGTAATAGGCCGGTGGCCACAACTTGCGGAGCAGTCGGTTGCGTCGCTTGCGAATGAAATAAAGGTGCACCATACCCTGTATATCAGGTCGTACAGCTAAAGCAGCCTCCATTTCTTCCCTGAATTTCTCTTCTTCGACGATAATCCAAAGATCATGTTGATGTGCTAAAGCCTTAACGAATCCCCAGCCGACGCCAGGCTCAGATCCTTTCACTGGACTGCACGCATAGGCCACGAGGAGGATTTTGAGTCGCGAGGTTTGCTCAGTACAAGCGATGTGTTTCATGTCATGATGGCGCAATAATCACAAAAATAAGCCCACTGTTGCCAGTTCCTCCTAGTCTGCCAAATGAAAGAATTTTTAAAACAGCAGCAGCGCCGACATAACCAAAACAAAGCACCCGACTGCGTTTTCTGAGCGAGTGCAGCATCGGATCATAGGTTTTAAAAAACGCGATCTTGCAACCACGGGCCAGTACAACCGAGCGAACCGAATCGGGCGCTAAATCCCACTTCAAAAAGGTTGGAAAAGGTCCTTTGTCGCTGGTGCCGGCTTCCTTGTTACCTAGGAAGTACCGGTAGAATAAGATGTGTAGCCAGTGAGGGGTGTATTTAGTAGCTAAACCCCATAATGAATTCACATTCGGCATGGCAATGACCAAAATTCCACCCGGTTTAGTGGCCTTAATAAGATTGTGAATGGCGTCCAATGGCCTAAGAACGTGTTCCAGAACGTCCCAACAAACCACCATATCGAAAACACGACCCTTGAAGTCATGATCTTGAATGTCGCCAATAACTTTTTTTTGTAATTGATGATTTCTGTCCAGTTGCTGTTCTGAAATATCTAACCCAATCAACTGGGCTGAAGGGGGTAGTTTAATGTGAGTGATAGAGCCACATCCCGCTTCCAGCACCAGCGGTTTTTCAGAGGTTAGTTGGCTATCTAATACCTGTTGAAGCTCACGGATGGCAGTTAGCCTTTCGACGTTCATATCAAGAACTCCGTTTGCTGATCTATCGTAAATATGCTCATAACATCCTCTGCAATCGCGTTAAGAGAGATTGGTATAATGGGGTGGGCCGCAAAGTTGCTTTGAGCAGAATCCACAACGCCCAATTGACTCGGAGTTCCCCGACTGATAAATTAGCGGCTTTCGCCACCGCGCTGGCTAACGCCAAAGCTTGTGATTCTACGGCCTGTGGATTCGGCGAGCGGGCGATAAGAAGGGCGGGCGCGACTATGAAGTAAAAGGCGTCGCCTAATGCCACATCCCACGCCCGGCTTTCTTCCCAGTCGAACACGAAGAATCCTTGAGCGGTCCAAGCACAATTCCACGGGGCAAAGTCGCCGTGGCGGCAATGGCCCCAGACCGTGGCGCCCGCTGCCACTAACGCATCCAGATGCTCGCGTACTGCCGCATAGGCGGCTTGCCCCGTCGCCCGTGCTTCAAAACTCGTCAGCAGGTTCGACTGCTCCAGCACTTCGGCGAGCGGGCGCTGCCGCCGCTCCAGCCGCGACAACTCGCTCAGAAACGCCACCGCCGCCCGTTCCAGTCGGGCCTGACTCACCGGTTGCCGCGCCCGGTATTCCTGAATCAGCGTGAGTGACGGCCCCTGTTCCACCATATCCAGCAAGACCGGCGTTTGCGGGGCTAACGGCGTTTGGCTAAGGGTTTTCAGCGCCGCCGCTTCATGGCGTAGCGCGGCTTGCGCTGGGGGTGAATCCCCGTATTTCAGAATCGTTTGCCGTGCGCCGCCCACAGGCAGAATCACGGTCTTGCGGCAGTCGTTCGGGTTGCCCAGGTACAGCGCAAAGTCTTGGGGCGGGCCGGTGCGGTTCCAGTCCAGCCCGGCGTGTCGCGCTCCCTGGGGTAGCGCGGTTGCGGCTTGGCTGGCGATGCACAGCGTCCGCGAGCGCAACGGCCAGTCAAAACCGATTCGCGCCAAGAATTTCACCAGGGACACCGCCAGTCGCGCCCGCCGCCGCCCGGGACGATGCAGCGTCAAGGCTTGTGCGGTCCAATCCGGCGCACCGAGCGGGATGACCACGCGGGGGTTGTGCGGCGGTAACAGGGCATAGTCGCGGATGACCCCAAAGCGCCCCGCCAGTGCGTTGCGCCAGCCCGCCACAGTGGAAGCGGAGCCGATGAGGCAAACCGTGTGGAGACGCTCGGAGTGAAAATCTGGAATTCCGCGCAACGGGGAGTCTTGAACTACCCAGACCGTGGCTGTTGCTGCATCCTCTGTGATGACCATTCCGGCTAATGCGTGCTGCCAGAACGCCACTTCACTGTCAGAAAAGCCGATGAGCGCGATCTGATCATGATCCCGCAGCGGCAATAGCCAGCGCCAGCCGTAGCGGTAATCGAAATCAGTCCATAGTGTCATAGGAGTGCTGAGTAGTCACGGCTAATCCACAGCCAGCAAGTTATGAAAAGGATGATGGTTTTTCCAGCGGTAGGTATGAAAATCCCGCCGATCCGTGGAAACAATCCGACCGTGACCTAAATGCTCGGCTAAAATAACCAGGGAGGCATCCGCTAAATCCATTGGCAAGCTTTCATACTGGCGCATGAGGATTGCCATGCGACGCAATTCAGATTCACCGAGTGTAAAAATCTGAAATAAGCCTTCCTGTTGGGCCAATAAAAATTCTATCGATAATTTCGGGCCGCAACGGGTTTGCAGCAAATAGCAGACTTCAGTAATAACCGGCAAAGTGGTGATCAGCGGTTCATGGATTTGAGCGGCGCAAGCTTTGGCTTGTTGATGACAGTCGTCGCGTTGGTTGAAGAGCGCCACCCAAAATCCGGTGTCCGCAATTATCATGGGTTGCCCCAGAGATGCTTTTTGTAATCGACGGACAGGCTACTATTGCCCTCCATGCAACCGAGCAGTTGATGCGCTTCCAAAATTCGCAACACTTTCTGGCCCTCGGTTTCCGCAGGTACGGGCGTTTCATCAATCACTTTCGCCAGCATTTCGGCGACCAGTTGCGGCAAGGGCTTATTCAGGTGTTTTTGCAGTTCTATGAGCCGTTCGGCATAAACATCATCGAGTTCGGTTTCAATGTGCATGGTAGTTTCACCTTAGTGATCATGATCCCGCAGCGGCAATAGCCAGCGCCAGCCGTAGCGGTAATCGAGATCAGCCAATAGCGTCATAGGGGTGCTGAGCGGTCACGGCTAATTCGCAGCCAGCAAATTATGAAAAGGATGATAGTTTTTCCAGCGGTAAGCATGAAAATCCCGTCGATCTGTGGAAATAATGCGCCCATGGCCCAGATGTTCGGCCAGAATGACCAGGGAGGCATCCGCTAAATCCATTGGCAAATCGACGTATTGGCGCATTAATTGCTTAATGCGCAGTAAATGGCTGGCATCCAAGGTAAACAATTGAAATCCTTCAGCCTGAAGGGTATCAAACCAAGCCAGTGTCATCGATACCCCAATCCGCTTAAAAAGTAGATGAATCGTTTCAACCAGCACCGGGTAGGTTGTGATCAAAGGTTCAGTACACTGCTGAAGAATAGCTCGGCATTGGCTATGGTTTTGATCGCGCCGGTTCGCTAAACCTACCCAAAAACCAGTATCGACAATAATCATCGTTTTTCACCGCATTTGTGTGAAAAATCTATCTCATCCTTATATCGTACTGACCATTGTTCATCAGCATCTACACAACCAATGAAACCAATACGCTCTAATGCTTGATAAAGTGGCGATAACGCATCATCCGTATCTTTGGATAAAGAATCTAAGGCAGTAATAGTGTTGATTATGGTGCCATCATTCGAGACAGCGCTTTCCATCGATTGAGATACAATGGGGACTGTGCCATAGCGTTGCTCCATAAATTGAATGAAATCCAGCACTTCACGCGCAGCGGGTTCCGGCAGATGGAGGCTATGATTGTAAATGATTTCAGCCAAAGTCATGGCTAATCTCCTTGCATAGTGAGTGATGCCATCTCACCATCATCAAGTTCGGTTTCAATGTGCATGGTACTTTCACCGTAGTGGTCGTGATTCCGCAGCGGCAACAGCCAGCGCCAGCCGTAGCGATAGTCTAACCAGACAATCATAATGCTGTGCCTAATCAAATCAAATTGCTTAAAATTTTATTTTTCGCCACGGTAACGGATAACCTTTGCAGGCGCACCTGCAACAATCGCATAATCAGGAACATTATGCTTAACAACAGATCCAGCGCCAATTACTGAGCCGTTTCCAACTTTAACTCCAGGGAGAATGATGACTCGCGTACCAATCCAGACATCATCACCAATTTCAATTGGATTAATAGGTAATGCTGCTTGTTTGTTAATAGGAATATCTTTATTTTCAAAAGCATGGGCTGTTGCCATAATAATTACATCAGGCCCCATAACTACATCATTTCCAATCGTTACCCCGGGAGAAATTACACAATTTTGCCCTAGCTGAGATCGATCACCAACTCTTCTTCCAATACCGTTGCCAAAATATGCATTATTTTTAACGATCACATCTTTACCTGAACCATCTAAAAGATAGGCTACCAAAAATTTGCGCAACATGTACCCAAATTTATACCCAGGCATTGGCTGAGTAGGGAAGTGTTTTGCAAATCCATAATAAGCTATTAGTAGCAGTTTCCTTTTTATTAATTGACTCATTAGTTATTATCCTTTTTGATTTTATTTAAAATAGCTGTAAGAACATTATCACGCACTTCTTTAATCGTAACTTCTGTCGAAACCAGAACCGCTCCAAGCTCACATTGGGCAAGCTCACGTAGTGCATTTACTTGCCGTATGGTTTCGGAAAGTGGCAATTCCTGCTTGCGCATTAAAATCACGCTTGGGTCGGCATAGAGACATAATACGACATTTGGCTTGGGTATCCAGCGCATAAACCAAGCAATAACAGATTGGTCAAGATTAATCCGAAATCGGCGCGGGTCGAGCGCCATATCGTAACAGTAGCGGTCGAACAGAATCACCGTCGGACTCTTGGCGATCTTGGGACGCAACACCAGCCAGTAGCCCAGCACATAGTCCAGCGTGAGATAGGTCAGCCTAAACAGCGAGCCGAGCGTACCGGATGGAGTGGAACCGTGGGGGTCTAAAACCGGCCCGATTTGCACGGCCTGCTTGCCTTTCAAGCGGGCCAGTGGCGGCAACAGACCAGGGCGCAAATGCTTAATCTCCAGAGCGCCATGAGTGGCATCGTCCAGCACCGGCTTGATGGCATTGATAACCGTCGATTTGCCTACGCCATCAGTACCGAGAACCGCCACAATAACCCCAGAGGGATGCAGGTAGCGCCGTATCTTGGCCCACTCGTGCAAAAAGCGGTTCCGCACGAAAGCTATAGGTGATGACCTAAACGCCTGCATAAAAATCGCCCTGCGCAGGGTGCGAGACTGCCTAATCAAATCGGTTTTGCTGTCCTTAGCCAGTATCATTTGCCGGAATAAAGTTAGACCTTGCTGGCCCATTGGAGCCAGCGCCAAACTTAGGCGCTCCCAATCATCCTGTACTGCTTTTGCTGCCTCTATTTGGTATCGTTTGGGCATTTGGCTGTTATTAAGAACTTCCTTGAGGACTCCCAACACCGCTGCAAAACCCGGCTCAAGAACCTTGATCCCGTTGTGCGTGATCTGCAAATCAGATAACCTACGATTATTCAGAAGATTGATACCTCTAAACCAGAGTCCAACATTGACATCAACACAGACGCCCCACCACCTATTTTCGATTTCATCATTGCAACCCACAGCAAACATCTTGAAGAATCCATGCATTGATGCACAACCGATAGGAGTTCCATTTGCACTTTTAATTGAATGAGATATGATCTGTCGAACGGACGTTTCATCTTCCGGAGCAACCAGAATATCCAGATCGCTTCCCGCTAATGTAGCGGGAAGCGATGCATAGTTACGCATGACGGTATAGCGGATAACAGACTGATTTAGATGTTTGAAAAACGCATCCAAAAATATGGACTCAGAGCTAACCGATTTATTCAACATTTTTTATTTTCTATTCTATATTTAATGACTCTCGCCGGATTACCACCCACGATTGCATACTCGGGGATGCTTTTTGTTACAACGCTTCCGGCACCAATGATTGAATGATTTCCCACATTAACACCCGGAAGAATAATAGACCTTGCTCCGATCCACACATCATTTCCAATTTTTACTGCACTAGTAGTAGGTGCCTGACCCTGTTCGATTATAGGTTTATGAATGTCAGAAAATTCATGGTTTTCAGTTATTATTAACACATCAGGCCCCATTACAACATTGTCACCAATACATAAATCGTGTCCAATAATTCGACAACCATAACCCAAGTTAGAGTTGTTACCAACTTCTAAGAATTTTCCAGATCCAAATCGTACTTGAGAAGCAACTCTGACGCCTAACCCGCAAAATTTGAACAGTTTTTTAGCACACAATAAGCGTAAACTATGCCCCAATAATGCACCGGGCATGCCTGGCATTGGTAGCCGAATTGCAATTGAATAGTACGTAAAATAAAAAAAAGAACGCACCAAACCAATTACAAATATTTTTCGATATGAACCCAACGGATTATCAATAAGTTTTTGTTGAAACATTACATGACCTATAGCTAAAAAGTTAAGATAAGTTGAAGTAAATTGTCCTGCTAAAACTACGAAGGAAGATACGGATAAACAACCAGTAAACCTTTATTAACTTATAAAAAGTTAAACGAAATAATTTTGGACCTCGAATCCCACTAAATTTGTCACGAACCATTGCGCTCTCTATATGTCGCCGCGCTGTATGCAAAACACTCAAGTTTTCGTTATGCCATGTAAAGTAAGCAACACTTAAAGGAGTGAATGCAAACTGGTAATCAGAATAGGCGAGCCGAACGTACCACTCAAAGTCCATCGTGACCTTATATTTTTCATTCAAAAGTTGTCCATCATTAATAATTCGCCGCCTAACAAACGCAGAACAACTCCTAATAAAACAGCCCGTGTACAGAAGCATACTGCGCGAAAACCCTACTTCTCTTTGTCTACGAACAGGATGACCATTTTCATCTACGTAGGTGCAGTTACCAAATAAAAAATCGATATAAGAATTCTTTTCAAAATACGAGATAACTTTTGCAAGAGCATCAGTATCGTAATATTCATCTGTATTCAACCAGCAAACTACATCGCCAGTAGCCATTAAAAACCCACGATTGATTGCCGCTGTCTGGCCCTTATCAGGCTCAATGATAATCTTGACATCCACGCCCTGCGGATCGTTGCGATACTTGTTTAGTAAATCGACGGTTTGATCTGTGGAGCAGTTATCGAGAATAATGTGTTCGACCTGAACACCTTGTTGCGCTTTCACACTGTCGATGCATTTTTGGATAAATCGACCTTGATTGTAAGACGGAGTGACGACAGAAATCTTCATTAAATTTCCCTATTTATTAGGTAGATTCACATTAGGATAAGATAAAAAACCTTTCATGTAAATAATAAAAAGCATAAACCAATAATAATACATGTATTCAACTGAAATTGAAAAAATCATAAAGCTGATAGATATACAAAAAATCAATAAAAATGACTCTCCGCCAAAAGCATTTATTTGCTTTAATCTTAACATGTTAGCGTGCTTATATGTCCATAATATAAGACCTACAGCAAAAATTAAACTATGCATCCAAAATGTATAGCTTCCCATTCTTAACCCTAAATTTAGCCAAGCATGATGAACAGTTTTGCCATATACTTGAATAAATGTGTCTGGATTATAGCCTTCAAAAAGGCCAGTATCTTGAATTAACTCATAAGCTTTTTCCCAGAGAAAATACCTTTCATTTTCATATAAGTCACCCCCTTTTGATGTATAAAAAAATCGATCTATAATAAATTTTACATGCGGAATATCAAATAAATTATCTAAAAAATTTCCAAAAACAAGAAAGATAGTAGCAAATAAAATAGAAAAAACATAAAATTTGCTAATTTTTGAGTAAAGTTTTAGTATAAAAATTGATAAAAAAATAAGAACAGAAGCAGAGATAGCTGTACGAGAAGCAGTTAGTATAATTAAAATTATTGAAACAAAAAAAGCGAACAAAAACAAAAGTTTCTTACTTCTAGATATGTTAGAGTTAACTAAAATTAGAGAGGAAGATAAAGAAGATAACAAATCAGGAGATAAGTAATTAGGATCGCTATAAAGTCCTGAAAATTGCCAACCGCTAAAAACATTAAATCCAAAAAAATAAGCGAAAGCGTGAGGAAGTGAGAAAAATGCAATTATATATAAAGAGTTAAAAGGAAAACCGTATCTTGTTATATAAATATATAAAAAAATAAAAAATGCATAAGTTTTAATTATAAATGAGACATTAACGAAATATGAAATATCTGGTGTATAAAATAACCTTGAAATAACCACACCTAATAAAACCATAACCATGCCAAAAATATTATAAATATCTTTAGTTTTTATCTGGATATTTCTTAAAAAAGACAATCCAAAAAACAATGAAATTTCCAATAAAAAAATAGATCTAGCGATATAGCCAATGCCTATTGATATGATGACTAAATACCAACATATTTCTACTATTTTATTTGGTTTCATAAATACACAGTCCGATTGCTTCTTATAATTTTCGCCGGATTTCCCGCGACTATCGAATCGGCAGGTATCTGTTTGCAGGTCACGATGCTGCCTGCGGCAATAATACTCCTGGCCCCAATATGCACTCCTTTTAGAATCATGGCATTCGCGCCGATAAATACATCATCTTCAATAATGACTTCAGCCATTTTAACCTGCTCAAAATCCCCGCCACACTTCCTGCGATGCCGATAATCCAAGGAATGAAAATCATGATCGAAAATCCGTACATTGCCGCCGACTTTTACATGTTCGCCAATCCGAATTAACCGACGCGAAGACAGGATAGCAGAGGTCAATCCTGAATGATTGCCAATTTCAATGCAGCCATCCCCCATACATTCCAGCATCACCGGGTTAGTAATCCCTACCGTATTTGACAAGAAGCGAGCAGTAAGACTCACCTGATCGCCTAGTTTTATCGTTCCTTTGCCATTAGGGCGAAAGTAGACTTTGCCACAAACTTGCAAATTTTTCCCATACGGACATTGCAGCAATTTTAGAATGAGTTTTGCTCGCCAAGTCGGCACGATAAAAGCCAGCTTAATCCGCGCGACTTTAAACAGCTTGGACATTAACAGCCAAAATGAAATTTCTCTATTTCTTATTCGCATGAAGCTCAATCACTTTTTGATAAATCGTCTTTAAGTCCGCAATAATTCGGTCAGGATTATGCCGTGTCGTCGCCCTCTTCTTGGCATGACGCGCCATCTTTCGGGATTGCTCAGGATTCGACACCACCTGCTGAATTGTCGCCGCCAAAGTATAAGGGTCATGGTCGGCAACCAGCAGACCATCCACACCGTCATCGATCAGGCTGGCATTGCCGCCCGTATGCAGGGCGATCACTGGCATCCCCAGCGCCATGGCTTCACAAATGCTGTTTGAACTGTTTTCAATATGGGAAGGATGCACGTAGACATCGGCACATTGCAGAATTTTGATGATAGCTTCTGCTGTTAATTCGCCATGCAATTGAATGTGTCCGGCCAAAAAATTCATGTGCGGTTTATAAAAAATCCGATAGGACGGTGTCGCAGCATCCAGGCCAATCACATGCCAAGTAAAGTTTCTTACACCGGTTTCTTTAAGAATCCGGCAGGTGGCGACCAGCGTTTCATGTCCTTTATAGAGCGGACTGGAAATAATGCTGACCACGTTTAAAGTTTCATTGGAATGGCCACCTAGCCAACCCGCTTCAAGAAAATCTTGCCTGAGCATTTCATCGCAGTGAAAATAATGGGCATTGGGTGAAAGTAGATGAGTGAGCTGCTGGTCCCAGGCAGTCCGGCCCATAAAATACCGGGCAATAGCATAGATCTTCTTTTCTATCCCCACCCTTCTTTTAAAGATTTTCAGACCATTTTGAATCGTACTTCCTTTAAGGATATCGATGATCCGTTGTGAATACAAAGTTTTTAAGAAAGGCAGTTTGATGCGGGTTAAATGATAATAACAAGGCTGGAGAATACCCTGGATGTGAATAATGACTGGAATATCGGTCAAGCCACTCACCAGCCCATATTCCATTTCAGTGCCGAAAACGTGAATAATATCCGGCTTGATTTCATCAATTACTGCTAAATAACGCTGAACAAGATCTGCAATCGGCTCCCGATTGAAGATAATGTCAATTCGTTTTTGTAGCAGGTTGCGCCGGTCAGGAACCAGAAAATAAGTCGTGTTTTGCTCAGTAATTTTACGAAGCTGTTTTCCACTGTAGCGAGTGGCAATATAAAGCTGAAGGCTTTCATCGAGAGTAAGATGATGCGCCAGACTTTGCATCCATCCGCCACGAGTCAGTTCCTTGTTCAGATTGACTGAGTTATTGGTGAACCAGAGGATTTTCATCATAAAATCCCAAATCTATACTTAATATATCTAAGTGAATTTCGCAGGCATGGCTTTAACTTGTTTTTACATAATTTAGCATAAGCTAAGAAATCGTCGGCCACAATATTTAAATTGTGATTTTGCCTCACATAGGTAAAGCATTTGTTAGAAATATCTTTTATATATATGTCTGAAGATAAAATTTCTTCAAAAATTTTTAGTAAATCTTTCCCCATAGTACGATCATTTTCATTAACAATTTCTCCTAACGAATAGCCTTTTGTTTCAAAAATCCAACGATATTTATAATCAACAGGATATGATGTAAAACAAGCATCAAGTAGAATTGAAGGTAATCCAATTGATGCTGATTCTAAGCAAGACATACCCATCGCAAAATTTATCAATATCCGGTCTTGTAAAAATTTTCTTAAATTTTCTCCGAACAAATTGGTATGATATTGTATTTTTACATGGTTTTTTACGTTACATTCCAATAAAATTCCGAACTCTTCTGGATTATCAGTGATTATATGCAAGCAAAAAGTTTTATTTAATTTTTTCTCAATTATTTTCAAATCTTCCATTAGCTTTTTTACCGGATTTACCTTCCAATTTTGCGCTCTTCCTATATAGCTAATCTCGATTATTTTTTTGGATGACTTTATTTTGAAATCAACATTACCAACTTCTTCTAAGATTATTTCAATTGGAATAGGCAAATAATCAAAGGTTTTATTTATGTTATAGGCTTGCCTGATGGTTTCTGCTCCAATATCGTCCATAAAAATTAGACCATTATTCTTTTGCATACTAAAAATTACATATTTTAGAAAAATCTTTTTTATTCTGACAAGACGGCTTTTGGAATCAACAATTAATGTTGTTGGAAATACGTTCCAGAACAGAAAATATGGGTTTATCTTATAAAGATAATATAATTGTGCTGTAAACATTGTTGTTATCAAGATATCATCAGGATTTACAAAAGAGCTTACTCTTTCTATCTTGTCTGAATTTAAGTCAAATAACTCATATTGAATATGATTATTATCAAGCTCTCTTGTTAGCCATGAATCCGCATAATAAATCAATTTTACTTCTATGTTTTTTTTATAAAGCTCTTTAATAATATTGAGAAATAAATTTTGAACCCCACCAATACCATTAATTGTAAAGAAAAATACAATTTTTTGATGCTTTTTACTTTCATTCATGATTTATTAATTCTCTATAAATAAATGCATATGGGATTCTTGCTCTCAAAAAACCGTTCCTAGTTATAGGCAAACAGGGCAAACGTCACCAGCGGTCGTTCTTGAGTAGGTTCGGTCATTTTTTGGTTAAGGGTTAAGGGTTAAGGGTTAAAAGCTAAGCCCGATCAATCGCTCATAGGCATCGGGGTCACGCAAGCGCACAAAGAATTCGGGGTCAGGTCTTGAAAGACGACACACAGCATAGATTACTCCGCACCCAGGCTTTTTAAGATCTTTCTTGCAAGCGGTTCCTTGATCTCAGTATGCCGAGGCACGGCTTCGGTTCTACCGTTCTCTGGATTGACCCAAAGCGCATGCGATGCCCCCTCGCGTTTCAAGTAGCAGCCGGCGATCCTCAGCTTTCTCTCCAAAAAAAGTCTTTTCATCCAATGGCGACCGTGTCGCGAATGGCATCCTGAGGAAGGCCACGGAGGATATCCGAGGTGCGGTCATCCAGGATCATTTCGATGGCCT
>Ga0056914_10001439_pt1 | contig 17016 bp, 13 predicted proteins | sample TNRBio252014_DNA_FD_55168 | JGI IMG/M metagenome (GOLD analysis project Ga0056914, IMG submission 55168) | Wastewater treatment Type I Accumulibacter community from EBPR Bioreactor in Madison, WI, USA - TNR Reactor_6/25/2014_ DNA | ecosystem: Engineered > Bioreactor > EBPR > Anaerobic-Aerobic >...
GTTATGTGGCACTCAGACTGCTAAACGATGAGTCCCCTACATCGACTGTTTCATTCTCTGCTGCCATGGATCGGTTCGTGCCGATTACGTTGAGACTGCTGCCCGCCCTTTCGATGGACAACCCCCTATTTGAATGTCCATCTCCAAATCGTCTTTGGGCTGCGTTTTTGCAGCTGCTGTTATTTCGTGTTCTGTGGTGAAGCTTCAGGCTCAGACGCTGGTCTGGGATGCTAACGGAGCCTCCGCAGGACAACCCGCAGGCCCAGGTCAATGGTTCGGTGCGGCCTTGTGGTTCGATGGTGTATCTAACGTCGCTTGGGACAACGGCGGCAGTTCCATTGCGCAGTTGGGGTCGGTGGGGGCGGCGCTTGTTTCTGGCAATATAATCACCATCACTGGCGCGACGGTCAATGTGGGGGGCATTGATTTCATGAGCCTTGCGGCTGCGCCGGGAAGCACCAATCAGTTTGCCATCGCGGGTGCTTCAGGGGGCACCTTGAACTTTGCGGACAATGCTGTCTTGCAGTTTCAGCAGACGACATCGACAGGCAGCGCGTTCGCCACGTTTGCTAGCACGCTGCCATTGACTGGGAATGGGCTAGTCTTCCAAAAATACACGGGCAGCGGCACGACGATGCAGTTTGTGCGGGTCGATAGCAGCAGCAATCCTGGCCTGACGGGTCCGCTTACGATCAAGGGCAATGACGGCGGGATCTTCCTGCGCAGCGCTGCGGCGGGGACCTTTGCTGCGATGAGCAGCATCAGCATCGAGACGAACGGGACGCTGAGTGCGAGTGGTGGCGGCCTTTACACGCTGCCGATCAGCATCGCTGGATTTGGTGGTGCCTCCCAGTATGGGGCGATCCGAGTCGATGGCAGCAATACCACCTTTACGCAGCCCATCACGTTGACCGCAGATGCTGGCATTCAAACGAATACGGGCGGCATCACCGGGACGGTTCTTGCCGGTGGGATCACGGGACCGTTTGGGTTCACGCGATTTGCGACAGGTAGTGGGAACGGCACCTTGACCCTTTCTGCTGCCAGCGATTACACGGGGCCGACGACGTTGGGTCGATTGGGCAGTTTTGCTGGTGGTGTGACGATCTTGGATTTCTCCGCAGCGGTCACGACGACGGATCTCCTTTACAACGGGGTGGGCACACCGGGAGCGGTCGCATTTATCGGCGGCAATAATTCGCCGACGGTTCTGCGGTTGAACGGAAAGACGGATGTCATCAATTCACAGGCGCTGGGGAACATCACCGTGGGTGGGGCATCGAGCTCTATTGGTGGCTTGGGGATCATTGATTTGGTTTCAAGTGGAGCGGGTCAGATGAACTTGAGCGTTGGAACCATCACGCGCGATGCCCGTGGGATGCTGGCGATCTTCGCCCCCACCAACGGGACGATGACGACGACGCAGGCGGACGGGTTCTTGGGGCCCTGGGCCACCTATCGAGGTGCCGATGGAAAGGCGACGTGGGCGCAGGTGTCCGGTGGTGTGGTTCAGGGGGGCTTCACGGGCAATCTGGTCTATGAGACGGGCACTGCCGTGTCGGCCCTCGCTGGATATTCTACGGGATCGCATTTGACCGTGGCGCAGAGCTCTCAAGGCCCTGCGTCGCTGACTGGGGCCACGACTGACATCGCGACGGTGTCGATGACCGATGGGCGCATTGACCGGACGCTCGCCCTTGGGGGCACTACGCTGCGATTGGGCGCGACCCCCACTGGCGGTGGCATCCAGCTTGCGGCAGATGGGAAAAACTTCACCATCGCGGGTGGCACGATTACGGGTGGTGGGACGGTTGCTAACACTGCGGGACAGCTCTTTCTGACCAATCAGTCCAGCAGCGCGCGCCTCCAGGTCGATGCCAGCATCACGAACAACGGCACAGGCGCGATCTTTCTGATGATCAATGGCGCGCCCGATTCCAGGACGATCCTGACGGCTGCCAATACCTTCACGGGCAATGCGACGATTGCTTCGGGAAGTTTGGAAATCCGTAACGCGGGGTCACTGGGGTCCGCAGGTACGGTTTCGGTGCTTGAAGGGGCTGCGCTGCTGGTATCGGGCGACTTGAGCCTTACCCGCACGCTGGGCATCGCTGGCAGCGGACCGGGTGGCTCCGGTGTTCTGCGTCTGCTTTCGGGAACCACCACCGTCAGTGGGGTGGTCACCCAAAATGGCCCCAGCCTCATCGTGGCAGATGCAGGTGCATCGCTGACGATCCAATCGGCCAGCGCCACGACGACTGCTCTCGCGGGTAGCCATGTCGCGTCCTTTGGTGGCTCTGGGATGGTGACGGTCAATGGCCGGATCGCGACCAGTTCATCGGGCCTGACGAAGACGGGCAACGGGCTTTTGGTTTTGACTGGCGACAACAACTTCACTGGAGCTGTGACCATCAGTCAAGGCGTGCTGCGTGTCGGTCATGCTAATGCCCTTGGTGTTTCGGGGACCAGTTTTAGCACCACGTCTGTGAGTGCTGGTGCTGCCTTGGAGCTGACGGGCGGCATTACGCTGGCGGCAGAGCCGATCACGCTGGCCAGCACAGGAGTGAACAATGGTGGCGGCATTCGGAATGTTGCTGGAGACAATACCACCACGGGGGCGATCACCCTGAATGCCACGACCACTCGCATTCACTCGGATGCGGGGCTGCTGACGCTAGGCGGCGCGGGCAATGCCACGACTCATGCGAGCACCAGCGCGCGAACGCTGATCTTCGGTGGATCTGGAGATGTCCAGGTGATCCGGCCCATGGCGCGGACCAGCACTGGTGCGTTTACGGTATCCAAGGAAGGCAATGGCACGCTGATCCTGGCTTCAGCCGTGAATAATACGATCACGCTGGCCAGTGCTGGCGTGATGAAGCTGGACTTCTCCGCCGCCAGCAGCCCAGCCAGCAACATCCTCGGGGCGACCAATGCACTGACGATGGGCGGCGGCACCTTGCGCCTCACGGGAAAGGCTGGCGCGACCAATGCCCAATCGTTTGGCACGCTCACCGTCAGCACTTACTCCCAGATCGAGTTTGAACAAAATGGGGCCACGGCGATGAACATGACGTTCGGGAATTTCTCCCGCAGTTGGGCCGGGATCTTAGCCATCTCTGGGCCGACGACGGGTGCCCTTACCACCTCTGGAACGACGGGCGTGGCGGACAATGAAGCGATCAGTCGTGATGGACGTGTCTATGCGGTGATTCGCGATTCGGTGGGTGGTGACGAGTGGGCTGGCACCTCTGCGGTCTCAGCGGGGCTTCGCTCGATCGTCAAACTTTCTGCCCTGGGGCTCTCCACGCCTTCGACCGCGACCACCTTGTCCGGTCATGCAGACATCGCTTTGGGAATTCCCACCACCACGTTGAGTGCAGAGACCGAGGTCAGCAGCCTCAGGTTTGCGGCAGCGCAGGCGACGACGATTGCGCAGAGTGGATCCCAGATTCTGAATGCGGGTGGCATCCTCGTTAGCAGCACCGTCGGAGCAAACGACACGATCATAGCTGCCCCGACGCGACCCACCGCATCCACCGAAAATAATCCGGAGCTGGTCATCGTGCAGAACAATACCGAGGGATCACTGATCCTCCAAAATGGCATCATCAACCGGACGGAGACTGGCAGGACCATCGTCACCGTGGCCAAGGCCGGACCGGGGCTGGTGGTGATCGGCGGCACCAGCACCTTCAGCGGGAATTTGAGAGTCTATGAGGGTCCGTTGCAGTTCGCGGGTGGGGCGACGGTCAGCAGCAGCATGGAGTTTATCCTCGGCTCTGGCTCCAACAGCGGAAAGATCATCTTGGGCTCGGCCACGGCAGCCTCGCCCCTGATCGATTACTTCACGACGGCTGGCAGCGGAACGGACAACCGCATCGTCGGTGGCTCGACTGCGATGTCGCGTCTGACCATCACCGGGTCCACATCGGTTCCCAGCACCTACTCGGCGGGGTATCTCGGCGGGAATGGCGTGAATGAAAACAATCTGGAATTGCGTCTCGCGACGGCCAACGGTCGGCTGACACTGGGTGCTGGCAATACCTACAGCGGCGCGACCATCCTATCGCGTGGCACGGTCGAAGTGACACGGTTGGCGGATGCAGGTCTTGCCAGTTCATTGGGGACAGGCAGCGCCGCCAGCACGATCTCCGCAGGCGATGCGACCACCAGCGCGTTGGGATCCTCCGCGATTGCGACGATTCGTTATTTGGGTGGGGAGAATTCCTCCACGAATCGGGCGATCAATCTGCTGAACTCTGACGTAGCCGCCGAGATCACAGTCGTTTCGCTGGTGCTAGAGAACAATGGCAGTGGCACGGTGAAGTTTACATCCCCCTTCACGGTGGGAGGTTCCAATCCGGTCGGGCGTGTCTTCAAACTTGCGGGCTCCAACACTGGTGCCAATGAGATCGTGAGCCTGGGCGAGATCAGTGCCGCCAATCCCACGTCCTTGGTCAAAGACGGACCGGGGTCGTGGACCGTCACAGGCGCGAGTGTCTATACGGGTGGGACGACTATCCTCGGCGGAAGTCTCATCGTGACGAATGGATCAGGCTCTGCCACGGGGTTGGGCGCTGTCGCGGTGGGCTCTGGCACGGTTTTAGGCGGCACGGGGCGCATCGCGCCTGCGTCGGATCAGAGCGTGAGTGTGGATGGCGGAACCTTGCAAGTGGGCGCAGAGGCACCGGGTGCCATCGCTGCCTCATCGACGCTGACGCTGGCTACCTCTGGCAACGGTATCACCAGCCTAGCCAATCATGGCGCTGTCGTCTTCGATCTTTTTGGCGGGGCAGGCGCAGGCGACAACACGGGCACTGCGGGGGCCGCCGACACCTTGATTGTTGGGGGCATTCTTCAGCTCGACTCGACCATCAGTCTCCACCTCAACAATCCAAATGCCATGACGGCTTGGGCTGCGGGGGATTCTTGGCGGTTGTTCGACTGGGCAACGCTGGGCGGTTCCCTCAGCGGCACCTTTGCGGATACCGAATTGCCGACCCTACCGGAAGATCTCGAATGGGATCTCACCGAGTTGGCGACCAGCGGCACCGTGCGCATCCTTCAGATCCCAGAGCCGTCTAGACTCGCGCTGGCAGTCGTCGCCACGCTCGGTGTGCTGCTTCGGCGGAAAAGGGGCCGCTATTAGCCAAATGGGGTCATCCTGGTGACCGGCAATGCCAAGGAATTCAAGCGTGTCAATGGCCTCAAAGTCATGGAATGGAAACCCGCATGACCAAACCCAAATCGAAATCCATCAAGACCGTATCCGTGCCTCAGGTGCCTGGATACGAGCACCTACTTGGAGGCATCGACCTTCTGATCACGACCGCACGCAGCTTTGCCGTTCGTGCAACGAATGCGGTCATGACGGCCACCTAGTGGGACGCCGGGCGGCAGATCGTGGAGTTCGAGCAGGGCGGAAAAGCTCGCGCCACCTACGGTGCCGCGTTGCTGGTGAGACTCTCTGCGGATCTCACCGCCAAGCACGGCCGAGGATTCAGCGTGGAAAACTAGAGCGCTTCCGCCTCTTTTATCAGCGTTTTCCCCTGCCCGAGATTTCCGCAACGCCGTTGCGGATTTCCGAATCGCCGATTCGGGAATCCATAGAGCCGCCTCGTCGTCGGCATCCTCCTATGCAGTGATCGGGATAACAGCGCCGTCGAGTTCGCCACCGCTGGCATGGACCAGCAGTTCTTCGTCTCCCGCTGTCTCGTCGCCCTCCCCTCTGCCGAAAAACTCCGCGCCTTCCTCGAAGCCGGCCGCGACCGGATCGAAAGCCTCATGGCCCCCGCTGCCGCCAAAAAGCCTGTCCGCCAAAAGAGGCCTCGCTGATGGCCCCTAGATCATTCATCCTTTCCTAGATGCTCTCCCCTCGGCTCCACCGCAAAGTCCACGACCTCTGGACCCTCTTCTGGTCCTCCGGCCTCTCCAATCCCCTGGTGGCCAATTCAGATCATGCCTCAGACGCGGACCTTCGACAATTCGCGGCTTGCCATTCCCACTTGTCGCCTGTTTGTTGAGAAAAGCCACTCAGGTAAACCCCTCATGCCAGCCCTCCCGGAACAGCAAGCCCGCCAGACCATCGACGCCATGCTGGCGGCGGCAGGCTGGGCTGTTCAGGATTACAAGGCCTTCGATCCCTCCGCATCCACCCGCATCGCCCTGCGCGAGGTGCCGTTGAAGTCTGGCCGCTGTGATTACCTCCTCTTAGTGAACCGCCGACCCGCTGGCGTCATCGAGGCGAAGAAGGAAGGCACCACGCTCTCAACCGTCGCGGATCAGTCAGCCCACTACGCGGCAAACCTGCCCGACTTCCTCGCGGCGGCGCTGGACGGAGCCGCGCTGCCCTTCCGCTACGAGTCCACTGGCGTGGAGACCTTCTTCCGCGATGAGCGTGATCCTCATCCGCGCCCGCGCCGCGTGTTTTGGTTCCATCGGCCCGAGACGCTGGCGCAGTGGATGGCTTCGGCCAAAACCTTGCGTCGTCTGCTCGCTGAGATGCCCTTTGCCCATCCGATCGACCGAGTCGGAATGCGTGACTGCCAGTTCGAGGCCAACACCAATCTTGACCAGTCTCTCGCCGAGGATCGATTGCGCGCCCTCATTCAGATGGCCACCGGCTCTGGCAAGACATTCACCGCCTGCTCCTTCACCTACCGCCTCATCAAGTTCGCCAAGGCCAAGCGCGTCCTCTTCCTCGTGGACCGGGCGAATCTCGGCAAGCAGGCGAAGACGGAGTTTGATCAATACGTGCTGCCCGACGACGGACGGAAATTCACCAGCGTCTATAACGTCCAGCATCTTACCTCGAACAAGCTCGACGACGTCTGCCGCGTCACCATTTGTACCATCCAGCGTCTTTACTCCATGCTGCGCGGCGAGGAACTGCCCGAGGATGTTGATGAACGATCTGGATTCGAGATCGCAGCGGCGATGCAAGGTGGAAGCGGCGTCCCGCCGCTTGGTTCCTCTGACAAGCGGCAGGATGCCGCTTCCACTCTGGACGTCGCCTACAATCCCGCCATCCCCATCGAGACCTTCGACTTCATCGTCACCGACGAGTGCCACCGCTCCATCTACGGCCTTTGGCGTCAGGTGCTGGAGTATTTCGATGCCCACCTCATCGGCCTCACCGCCACGCCGTCAAAGCAGACCATCGGCTTCTTCGGCCAAAACCTCGTCATGGAATACGGCCACGAGCGGGCCGTCGCCGATGGCGTGAATGTCGGCTACGAGGTCTATCGCATCCGCACCCGCGTCACCGAGGCTGGCGACAAGGTGGAGAAGGGCTTCTACGTGGACCGTCGGCACAAAGAGACACGCCGCCGCCGCTGGGAGCGCCTCGATGAAGACCTCGCCTTCTCCGAAAAGGAGCTCGACCGCAGCATCGTCGTCCCCTCGCAGATCCGCACCGTGCTCACCGCATATAAGGACGCCCTCTTCACCGAGCTGTTCCCAGGCCGTGCTCTCGTGCCCAAGACGCTCATCTTCGCCAAGGACGACAGCCACGCCGAGGACATCGTCCAGCTCGTCTGGGAGGTCTTTGGCAAAGGCACCGACTTCTGCAAAAAGATCACCTATCAGGCGAAGCATCCCACCACTGGCAAACCAGCCAAGAGCGAGGACCTCATCGCCGAGTTTCGCACCTCTCCGCAGCTCCGCATCGCCGTCACCGTGGACATGATCGCCACCGGCACCGACATCAAGCCCCTGGAGTGCCTGCTCTTCCTCCGCGACGTGCGCAGCCGTGTTTACTTCGAGCAAATGAAAGGCCGCGGCACCCGCGTGCTCACCCCCACCGATCTGCAATCCGTCTCCGGGGCCGAGGCCAGGGCGAAGACCCACTTCATCATCGTCGATGCCGTCGGCGTCTGCGAGAGCGACAAGACCGAGTCCCGCCCGCTGGAGCGGAAGCCCACCGTCGCGTTTGATAAGCTCCTCCTCGGCGTCGCCCTTGGGAAACGGGACGAAGACAGCCTCACCTCGCTGGCGGGACGCCTCGCCCGGCTCGACCGCGAACTCACCCCCGCCCAGCAAAAGGAAGTCACCACCACCAGCGGCGGCCACACGCTGAGCCAGATGTCCGCCGCGCTGCTGCGGGCCTTTGATCCCGACGCCGTCGCCGAGCATGCCACCGGCATCCAAGGAGCCGAACCGCAGGAAGTCAGCGAGGAAGCCTTCACCCAGGCTCAGACTGCCCTCATCACCACCGCCTGCGCCCCGTTCGACAAGCCCGCCCTGCGCGACCTCCTCGCCAAGGTGAAGCAGGAGAGCGAGCAAACCATCGCCACCTCCGTCATTGATGAAGTCCTCGATCAGGGCTTCAGCGGCGCCGCCAAGGACAAGGCCGCTGCCCTCGCGAAATCCTTCCGCGACTACATCGAGCAGCATCAGGCCGAGATCACCGCGCTTCAGATCCTCTACAGCCGACCCTACGCCCAGCGCCTCACCGAGAAGATGCTCAAGGAGCTGGAAAAGAAGCTCCGCGAGCAACACGCCGCCTGGACCGAGGACAATCTCTGGAACGCCTTCGCCGCCACCGCCCCGGACAAAGTCAAAGGCCACACCCAGGCCGGAAGATTCGCCGACCTCGTCTCCCTCGTCCGCTTCGCTCTGGAGCAGCAGCCGGTGCTCAAACCCTTCGCCGACTCCGTGAACGAGCGCTTCGAGCAATGGCTCGAACGTAGAAGCGGCGTCCCGCCGCTTAATCCTCCGAATGCAGTAGGAAGTGCCTCTTCATCCAAGGACGCCATTCCCGCAGACGATCCCAAGCGGCAGGATGCCGCTTCCACTTCCACCTTCACCCCTGACCAACTCGCCTGGCTTCACCTCATTCGGGACCACATCGCCACCAGCCTCAGCATCGAGTTGGATGATCTCGACTACACGCCCTTCAACCAGGAAGGCGGCCTCGGGAAAGCCCATCAACTCTTCGGCGACCAGTTGCCGAAGCTGCTGGAAGAACTTAACGAGGCGCTCGCTGCATGAACCGCCCGCTTCCCCAACCCGTCGAATTCGACGGGAATAGAATCGGCAACAGCCCGTGCGCTTCCAATTGTGGCGAATTCGCCACAATTAGATTCGTTAGACGGCCTTCCAAACCCGTCGATTTCCACGGGATTGAGACCTCCGCACCGACTTTCGAACCAGCCCCGAAATCATGAGCAAAGCCAAGCAATCTACCATCGAAGTCCAAGGCTCAGACATCACCGTTCTGTCCCGGGAACAGGGCGACTACATTTCGCTGACCGACATGGCGAAGAAGTTTGGCGATGATGTCCTGATTTACAGTTGGATGCGGAACCGCAATACCCTCGAATTGATCGGTATCTGGGAGCAAATTCACAACCCGGATTTTAAAGGTCTCGAATTCGAGACCTTTAGAAAACAGGCGGGGCTGAACAGCTTCTCGCTCACTCCCCGGAAATGGATCGAGGCCACGGGCGCTATCGGCTTTCAATCGCGGGCCGGGCGCTACGGAGGCGGCACCTACGCACACCGGGACATCGCGTTCGAGTTTGGTTCCTGGCTCAGTCCGGAGTTCAAGCTCTACCTCATCAAAGAATTCCAGCGCCTCAAGGACGACGAAAACCGCCGCCTCTCCCTCGCCTGGAACCTGAATCGCACCCTGTCCAAGCTCAACTACCGCATCCACACGGACGCCATCAAGGCCCACCTCATCCCGCCAGAAATCACCGCTGCCCAGGCTGCCTTCACTTATGCCAACGAGGCCGATCTGCTCAATGTCGCCCTCTTCGGCCAGACCGCCAAGCAATGGCGGGACGCCAATCCGAAGCTGGACGGCAACATGCGCGACCACGCCACCATTGAGCAACTCCTCGTGCTCGCCAACATCGAAGGGATGAACGCCGAGTTCATTCACATGACCTTGCCACAGGGAGACCGGTTGAAGCGCCTGAACCAAATCGCCATCCGCCAGATGCAGACCCTCACGCTCGGCCAAACCGACATCAAGCTGCTCAGCGGCAGCGACGAAACCAAGCCATGACCGCCATCCGCGACGACATCGCCACCAGCCTCAGCATCGAGCTGGATGACCTCGACTACACCCCCTTCAATCAAGAAGGCGGCCTCGGGAAAGCCCATCAACTCTTCGGCGACCAGTTGCCGAAGCTGCTGGAAGAACTTAACAAGGCGCTCGCCGCTTAGCATTACCATGGGACTCTTTGACAAACTCTTCGGGAAGAAAACAGCTCCGCCGACAAAGGCTCAGCCCACCGCTACTCCTGCTCGGACGGGTGACCCGGCCAATGACCCAAACATGGTCAAGGTTTTCGATCAGTTTGGGCAAGAGTTCTACCTCCCCAGGCAGGAATGGCTGAAGTCCGTGCTTCTTCCCAATATCGAAAAGGCTTGGAACGATCCTGACCAACTCGCGGGTTTCATCATCAACGGCCTTGAAGATGGCTTCACGTCGGAGCTTCTGAAAGCAACCGAGCGACTCTCAACGACAGATCCCAACGCGGAACGGGGAGCCGTCCTCCATGCCATCACCTTGCGGAAGAGTGGCCACATCGATGATTCCGAGCGTGTGCTTCAGGCGCACATCTCACGCCACGGCGAGTCCGGGTCCGTGCTCACAAATCTCGCCAAAGTCTATGCGGAGCGAAAAGACGATCATCGCATGATGAGCACACTCTGGCACGGGCTGGAGCTGGACCCCAATCAGGAGAATGCCGTCGGCTGGTATGAGGTTATTCATCGGGAGAAAAATGGCGAGCGAAGCGGCTTCGATGCGCTGACACAGATCGCCATGTTGCCCGGCAGTTGGCGTGCTCAGTTGTGGCTGGCACGTTCGGCCTTGGAGCAGCGCGATCTCGAAAAGGCTCTCAGCCTCTATGGCGAAAGCCTGGCCCGCGCCCCTCATCCCGTGCCCACCGATTTCCTGATGCAAATGAGCGGTGACCTTGGAAGGCAGGGTCATCTGCCGGAACTCGTCAATCTCACGGCTCCGCACTTTTCACCCGAGGTTCACGGCATGACCGTTGGCAACAATCTCATCAAGGGACACCTCGACCTCGGTCAGCTTGATCAGGCCAGGAGGATTCTCGATCAGCTCTACGCTCAGAAGCGTCCAGACTGGAAGGAGGGCCTCAGCTTTTGGGATACCGAACTCGCCAAGGCAGGCCTTCAGACTCAACCGGCCTTAAAACAAGAGCAGTTGCAGATTACGCTGCTCACCATTGAAGGCCCCGTCTGGTTGAAACCTGACTCGCCCGCAGTCGAGCTGTTCCCCGTGCGGCCAGTCGATGGGCCTTCCATCTGTTTTCTCGGTGGCAGCGTCGAGTATGCGACCAACTCAAAGAAGGTCGAACAACAGATGGCCGACGCCGCAGGCCGCTTGAGCCGCGCTTTGCCGCTGTTGCTTGCCGAGCAGACGCACTGGAGCACGGATGCCCGCGTTAGCACCTTGATCCCGTGGGTCGTGGGGCCGCCTGGAGGCTTCGTAGTTAGTGGCGTGGCCTGGGAGGCCGCGCAGGCAGCCCATTTCGCCCGGCAGGGCGACCGTCCGCATGACTATGTCGTGACCGTTCACCTCAAGACCCAGTCAGAGCCCTGGCTCGTGGAACTTCAGCTCCTCCGCACCATCGACGGCACTTCGCTTGGTAGCCTCACCGCTTCATTCAATATGGCCGATCCTGAGACGGCGGTCCCCACACTGGCACGGCAGCTCATCAATCTCTTGTGCCAGGAAGCCGATGCGACATCACATCAGATGCCTGCTGATTATGCGGTGCCGCAAGGTTCCAGCTTCCCGTATTATCTCCTGCGTCTGGAGCAACTCCTGGCGGTTCGTTGCGGGGGCATGGACGGCGCTCACCAAGGTTTCCTCAGCGGCGAGCGTGAGATCGTGGATGGCAATCTTCAGCTCTGCCTCTCGCACCCGGATTCACTCGCCGTCCGTCTCCTCTTTGCCCAGACCTTGGCGGCCATGAAACGAGCCCGGCCGGATGTCGTTGGTGAATTCCGGGATAAGGTCGCCTTGCTGCAAAAGAATCATCCTTTGCCCGGTGCTGCCCACGGCGTTATCGAACGAATCATCAAAGAATCCTTGGCAGCATGAAAATCCGCGAGGTCATCACCACCATCAACGCCATGCAGGCCGCAGGCGTCATTGAGCACTATGCCATCGGCGGTGCGGTGGGGGCCACGTTTTACCTCGAACCCGTCGCCACGCTGGATGTGGACATCTTTGTCGGCTTCTGTCCGCAGCCCGGATCACTGCTCATCAGTCCGCAGCCCATCTTTGATCATCTGAAGGCGCAGGGCTGCCCGGTTGAGGGCGAATACATCGTCATCGCAGGCTGGCCCGTGCAGTTTTTGCCGCCCGGCACACCCTTGGTGGAGGAGGCACTTCAGCAGGCCGTGCCGCATGAGGTGGAAGGCACTCCCACCCGCGTCTTCAGCCCAGAGCACCTCGCCGCCATCGCCCTTCAGGTCGGCAGGGCCAAGGATAAGGCCCGCCTACTCCAGTTCATCGAGTCCGGCCTGCTGGATGCCACCCGCTTTAAAGACATACTTACCCGCCATCTTCTCACTGGTGCCTGGCAGACCTTTGAGCGACAGTTCCTCACCGATTGACCGCCATGACCTTCGACCTCGCACGCATCCTCGAAAGCAAGCGCCAGCACCGCCGTGCGCTGGCCGCGCTGCCCATCGAGGAAAAGCTGCGCCTGCTTGATGACCTCCGGCAGCGCGCTTTGGACATTCGTCCCGCTCAAGCCGCGGAAAGTTCCATCCTGCGCGAAGAACCCGCCGTCTATGGCGCTAAGAAGCCATGACCGCCAAACCACGCCGCAAGCTTTCCCAAGCCCCAAAGGGGCGAAATAACTCAGCCCAGGGCAACGCCCTGGGTAACGCGGCCCCAGAAGCTCAAAGCCCTGAAGGGGCGGGACAATCTTCATGGCCAATCATGGCTCTCTCGGATGTTTGCACAAAGATCTCCGATGGGACGCATCATTCCCCGACGGTTCAGCATTCTGAGGCTGCTCCCGGTCGGTTCAAATACGTCACGTCAAAGAACATCCGCCCTTTGGGGACTTGATCTGGGTGACATCGCTTATCTCGACGAGGACGTTCATCGGGAAATCTATTCGCGATGCAATCCTGAGCTAGGTGACGTCTTGCTCACGAAAGATGGTGCGAATACAGGCAATGTCGCCATCAACACGCTCGAAGAAGAGTTCAGTCTCCTTTCCAGCGTTGCACTTCTCAAACTGAAACGAGACACCGTCGATTCGAGGTTTGTCCGTTATTACCTGGAGTCGCCGGTAGGATCAAAACGGCTGCTTGGAGATATGACAGGGACTGCAATTCGCAGGATCATCCTCAGGAAGATCAAAGAGACCGAGATTCCTGTGGCGCCCCTCGACGACCAACGCCGCATCGTGGCGGAGATTGAGAAGCAATTCACGCGGCTGGAGGCGGGAGTGGCGGCGTTGCGGCGGGTGCAGGCCAACCTCAAACGCTACCGCGCCGCCGTTCTCAAAGCCGCCTGCGAAGGCCGCCTCGTCCCCACCGAAGCCGAACTGTGTGGAAGCGGCGTCCCGCCGCTTAATCATGATTCAACCGCCAAGCCCGCTTTCTCAAAAGCCGGATCGAAGGTGTCAACGAGCCCAAAGCGGCAGGATGCCGCTTCCACTTTCGAATCCGGCCAGCAACTCCTCGCCCGCATCCTCACCGAACGCCGCCAAAACTGGCAGGGGCGGGGCAGTTTCGTCGAACCTGCTGCACCCGATGCATCCAGCCTGCCTAAATTGCCTATCGGCTGGACGTGGGCACGGGTCGAACAACTTTCCAATGTGGTTCGCGGTGCGTCTCCAAGACCAGCCGGTGACCCAAGATTTTTCGGCGGCAACGTTCCGTGGATTACCGTTGGGCCACTGACCGCCGACAACAGCCCGTATCTGAAGGCAGTGCCAGCATCACTCAATGAGCTTGGCTGCGAACACAGTCGCTACATCGAGCCGCAGACACTCTTGCTCACCAACAGTGGTGCAACGTTGGGCGTTCCCAAAATCACCCTCATCGGCGGCTGCATAAACGACGGCGTGGCTGCGTTGCTCGACGTGGGCTACCCGCTGAAGTTGTATCTCCTCTATTTTCTCCGCACCCAAACAGAGGGGCTTCGCGGTTTGAACCAAGGCGCGGCGCAGCCGAACCTGAACACGACCATTATCAAAGACATCGCCGTCCCGCTCCCACCCCTCGCCGAACAAACCCGCATCGTGGCGGAAGTGGAGCGGCGGTTGAGCGTGGTGGAGGAACTGGAAGCCGTGGTCACGACCAACCTCCAACGCGCCACCCGCCTGCGGCAGGCGGTGCTGCAAAAAGCCTTTTCTGGAGAATTGTTATGACTACAAGCATCACACCGGCCTTGTTCTTCGCAACTTGGGCAGAGACCTGCGGGGTGAGAAAATCCGTGCTGCTCGCGAAGTGGACTCAGGCACCCTTGTTCACGGCAGAATTTTTTGACCTGCCAAATGCCCTTCTGGCAGAAGTCGCGGTGAGACTGGGGCAAGGTCTGCGCTTTTACGCGGGCTACTACAGCATTGATGCCATATTCTTCACTGATGCGGACCGGGTGCATTGTGCACCAACTGGCCAAACCTGGGTCCAGAACATCCGCATCGCTTTTGAACACGAAAACTATTTCGACAGCGGCTTGTTCACTGAGACCAGTCATTTGATGATTACCCGGGCTGAATTGCGTGTGCTGGTCAGTTATCCCGGCAACGAGGGTAAACTGGATGCGGAGCTTCAGAGCCTCGCCAAGATTATTAAGGCCTCAAATCTGGCCGAAGACCCCGCCTTTCTCTTTATAGCGGGAGAACGCATCACCAACTTCACCGACATTTGCTGGAGAGGCTTTGTCTATAGCAGCGGTGCCTTCCAGCCTTTGAACCCATGACCAATCCCACCGCCCTCGTCTCCAGGCTCTGGAACTACTGCAGCATCCTGCGCGATGACGGCCTGTCGTATGGCGACTACGTCGAGCAGTTGACCTTCCTGCTCTTCCTCAAGATGGCGGACGAGCAGTCGAAGTCTCCCTATCTGAGCGAAGATAAGCGGCGGGACGCCGCTTCCACTTCCCGCCATGACCGCAAAGAGACCGAACGCTTCAAGTCCTTCGACTACGAGGACTTGATCAAGCGCGACAAGATCAACCTCGACATCTTCTGGCTCAAAGACGACGCCCTCGAAGAATCCGCCAACCTCCCCGCGCCCGGCGTCATCGTCATCGCCATCATGGAAGACCTCCAGGCTGCCCTGGAGCAGTTCGCGACGATTGCCGAGGACTTAAACCTGAAACCCGAATAGCCATGTCCGACCTCAAACTCTTCTCCCTCGACGCTGGTACGGCCAAGCAAGATTTCTTGGAAGCGGGCGCTCGTTGAGTGATCAGACCCAATGTCGGTTGTTTTTGGCTGCTATTGGCCGATTGGGGGCATCCTCGGCACGATATGAGGTCATATTTGCCAAATATGAGCTCATCCACGGGCATCATGGGGGCATGTCGTGCCCATCATGCCCCTATCCCACGGGCACGGTGGGGGCATTTTTGCCAGGAATGAGCTCGTCCACGCGCACCATGGGGGCATGTCATGCCCATCATGGGCCTACCCTGTGGGCAGTATGGGCCTACCTGGTGCCCATCATGCCCCCATGCTGCGCACAGGATGGGGGCATCTATCGGGCGGGATGACCTCATCCCCTGGGCACCCTGAGGTCATCCTGACCGCAATATGCCCCCATGGTGGGGACGATATGCCCCCATCTACCGCACAGGATGCCCCCATTGTTACCGTCACATTGACTGCGACGCCGATGATATAGGGTCATCCTGACCGCAGGATGCCCCCATATCGTGCGCGATATGCCCCCATCCTGCCGATGGATGAGCTCATTTTCTCGATGGATGACCCCCGGTCCGGCGCAGGGCGCAGGGCGCAGGGCGCAGGGAGCCGGGCGGGATGGATTCGGGGCTTGTGTTGCGCTGCCGGATCTGATTTCATCGTCCCGCCTAATGGTCACGCCCCCAAAGCGTTGAAATGCTAACCATCTTCTATGCGTCTTCGTGCTATTTTTGTCTTTTTGGCGGTTTGTGTCTGCTTTTTGCTGGCTGTTGGCCTTCAGATGCTGCGTGACCAAGAGGGATCTATTGAAGGGGCTCTTGATGCCGCGCCCTGTGATGGGGCGCTGTGCCGGGCCCCGCAGGCGCAGGTGGCTGGGGGCTCTGGCGGGGTAGCACTGCCGGGGGCGGACTCGGCGGCATTGGCCCTGCCTGCGGATGGGGAGGTGATCTCTCGCTTCCGGGATTGGACGGCGGAGTTTGTGGCGGCGCATGCTGCGCAAAGGTTGGCGCTGGAGTCGCGGGGGCGTGAACTGGCGGCGGCGCGGCGTCCGGTCTTTAAACAATGGATCAAGGATGACCCCAGGGCGGCCTTGGCGAATGCGGTGCCGATGGTGGTGCGCCAACAATTGCCGCTGAGCGTGCTGTCCTTGCTGGAGGAGCGTGTCAACGGGCGGGCGGCCCTGCGGGTTTATCAGGGCGTGCCTGCGGAGGGTGCACCGCTGCCGGAAAGGCCGATCACCCAGCGGGTGGCGGAATTTGCGTCGGGGAAGACGTACGACGCGCATGTCTATGGCCGCCGCGAGGAGTCGGTGCAGTGGGTGCCCAATGCCTCGCTGAACGGGGTGGCGATCGATGCGGACTTTGCGGTGAGCGAGGATCCGATCCGGGTCTTGGAACTGGGTGAGATCCCGGATGCCTCGAAGGTGGCGAAGACGATCTGCCCTGTGTCTGGCGATATCACTGCGGGGGCTGCCCTGGAGGAAGGGGAGCCGGTGGATGAGCAGACCCCGGCGGTGGAGGCCTTTGGCGAGATCGCCTACCTGTGCAATGGGGATCATGCGACGATCTATCGGGGCTTGGTGCTTCAGGCGGAGGGTGGGACGGGTGGGCCGACGCAGTTTACCGGCATCCTA
>Ga0056914_10001442_pt1 | contig 16969 bp, 16 predicted proteins | sample TNRBio252014_DNA_FD_55168 | JGI IMG/M metagenome (GOLD analysis project Ga0056914, IMG submission 55168) | Wastewater treatment Type I Accumulibacter community from EBPR Bioreactor in Madison, WI, USA - TNR Reactor_6/25/2014_ DNA | ecosystem: Engineered > Bioreactor > EBPR > Anaerobic-Aerobic >...
CACCCCGACGGTGGCGCCGCAGGCCGCATTGCCGAGCAGGGAACCGGCGTTGAAATCGATCTCGGTGCCGATGACCAGCGCTCCGACCTGGGCGTTGTAGCCGGCCTGAAGCCCGGCGATCAACCCGTCGCTGTAGCCGTGCGCCGGCACATCGGTCGGGGCCAGCGCATAATAGCCGAGCGGATTGCGCCATTTGCTGACGCCCTGCCCATAGCCCCAGTGCAGGCCGGCATAGAACCCGTCCCAACGCGTGCCGCCATCGGCCAGCGTCGGCAGCGGCGCAATCGGGCGCATGTCGGCGGCCATGGCAGGCAGCGCGGCAACTGTGGCGAACGCCACCAGCGCGGTCGTGGTCATCAAGCGGATTGTCATGCCCGGCCCCCGGAAAACCCTGTTCAGGCCGGGTGATGGCCGGCCTCTGGCGACGCAACCCTGAGTCGGCCGCGCAAGATAAAATTCACCATATGTGTTAAGGGAGCTTTAGCGCCGCACGGTTTCCACCCTCGGCGGCGAGGCGCATTTTTCGCCCCCCGGCGTTCAAGGGTCTTTCCCCGCCCGCCGATCCCTGTAATCTGCGACTGTGATCACGGCGGCGGGAGGATGCCCCGGCACCCCGCGCAAGCGACCGGGCCGGATTGCCGCCAGCAACCCTTGGGAGACTGTTTGCATGTCCATAACCCGTCGTCAGACCCTTGCCGGCCTCGCCGGCGCGCTCGCTGTGCCCGGCCTGTCCGGCAGCGTGCTGGCGCAGGCCGCCAGCTTCCGCATCGGCGCACTCAACCCGGTTACCGGCGCCGGCGCGCCTTACGGCTCGGGCATGCAGAAGATGATACTCGCCGCCGCCGAGATGGTGAACGCGGCAGGCGGCGCCGGCGGGCGCAGCTTCGAGGTTTTCGCCGAGGATACCCAGACCCAGCCGCAGGCCGCCGTTCTGGCCGCCAAGAAGCTGATCGAGGTCAACAAGGTGCAGGCCGTGCTCGGCACCTGGTCGTCAGGCGTCTCGCTGGCGGTGGTGCCGCTCACCAACGATGCCGGCATCTTCCTGATGAACACCTCGGGCGCCCCCGCCCTGTCCGTGCCGCCGGCCAACGCCAAGGGGCTGAGCTACCGCTATCAGGCCACCAACGACCGGTTCGGCCGCGCCTTCGCCGAGATCGCCCTGAAGAACGGCTTCAAGCGCCCGGCCACCATGGCCTTCAACAACGCCTCGGGCATCGGCAACACGGAAGGCTTCAAGAAGGCCTGGGAGGCCAAGGGCGGCAAGGTGGTCGAGGCCGTCGTCTATGAGCCGAACCAGCCGAGCTACCGCGCCGAATTGCAGAAGGTTCTGGCCGCCAAGCCGGATGTGATCGTCACCGGCTCCTACCTCGCCGACACCACCATCATCCTGCGCGAGTGGTTCCAGACCGGCGATGCCGCCAAGTGGATCATTCCGGCCTGGGCCGCCAACGCCGATCTGGTCAAGGCCGTTGGCAACGAGGCGAGCGAAGGCATCATGTCGGTCGATTCGATCTCCAACGAAGGCTCCGGCGCCTTCAAGGCCTATGACGCCGCCTATCAGAAGGCGCTCGGCCAGTCGGGCCTGACCAACGTCTACGCCGCGATGACCTGGGACATGGTGGTGACGCTGGCTCTCGCCATGGAGGCCGCCGGCCCGGGCGCCGACATCACCGCGATCAACGCCAAGATCCGCGCCGTCGCCAACCCCGAGGGCACCAAGGTCTCGACCTTCGCCGAGGGCAAGGAAGCGCTGAAGAAGGGCAAGATCAATTACGAGGGCGCCTCCTCGGTGCTCGATTTCGACCAGCACGGCGATGTCACCCCCGATTTCGCGGTCAGCATCGTCGAGGCCGGCAAGATCAACCGCAAGTACGTGGTCAAGATCTGAGATGGCGTCAGCCGCCGACCTGATCGAACTGATGCTCTCCGGCCTCGTCTCGGGGCTGGTGATCGGGCTGGCGGCGCTCGCCATCACGCTGGTCTTCGGCATCGCCCGCTTCGCCAACGCGGCGACGGGCGATGTCATGACCATCGGCGCCTATGCCGCGCTCATGGCCACCGGGGCGACGGGCTCGCTCGCCCTCGGCGGCCTTGCCGGCATTCTGACCGGCGCGCTCACCGGCATGGGCTCCTATCTCCTCGTCTTCCGCAAGCTGGAGGGCCGTACCTCGGTGGCAGCCCTGCTCGCCTCCATCGGCGTCGGCTTCGTTTTGCGCGCCTGCCTCGGCGTCGCCTTCGGCCATGGCCAGCAGGTGTTCCAGCTGCCGCTGGTGCGCCCCTTTCGGCTTTATGACATCCGCATCCAGCCCAACGACCTGAAGATCGCCGCCGCCGCGCTGATCACCCTGGCGCTGGTCTTCGTGGTGCTGCACCTCACCCCGGTCGGCCGGCGCATGCGCGCCGTGGCCGATGATCCGATGCTGGCCCGCGTCTCCGGCATCGCGCCGAAAAGCGTCATGCTGGCGCTCTGGGCCATCGCCGGGGCCACCTCCGGCATCGCCGGCATCCTGATCGGCATCAAGACCGTGGTTTCGCCCGAGATGGGCTGGGAGATGCTGCTGCCCGCCTTCGCCGCCGCCATTCTGGGCGGCATCGGCCATCCCGTTGGCGCGGTGCTGGCCGGGGTGCTGCTCGGCGTGGTGCAGGAGCTGGCGACCCCGCTGGTCGGCTTCACCTACAAGATCGCGCTCGCCTTCGTGGTGCTGCTGGTGGTGCTGCTGGTGCGCCCGCGCGGGCTGTTCGGCCGCATCGAGGGGGTGCGCTGATGGATGCCTATCTGACCGCCATCGCCATCGTCACCGGCATCTATGTTCTGCTGGCGCTGGGGCTGAACCTGCAATACGGCCTGACCGGGCTGATCAATTTCGGCCATGTCGGCTTTTTCTGCGTGGGCGCCTACACCACCGCGATCCTCACCACCAAGGGNGTGTCGATGCTGGTCAGCTTTCCGCTGGCGGCACTGCTGGCGCTGGCNGCNGCCTGGCCGCTGGGCATGGTCTCGATCCGCCTGCGCGAGGATTATTTCGCCATCGTCTCGCTCGGCTTTTCCGAGGTCGTGCGCCTCATCGCCACCTCCGAGCGCTGGCTGACCAACGGCGTCCAGGGCATTCCCGGCATTCCCAAGCTGTTTTCCGACCTGCCGGGCGGGCAGGCGCAGGCCTTTGCCGTGCTGGCGCTGCTGGTGGTGCTCAACCTTGCCGCCATCGCCGCGATGTGGCGCATCGTCCACTCGCCCTTCGGCCGCATGCTGGAGGCGATCCGCGACAACGAGGAGGCGGTGAAGGCGCTGGGAAAATCGCCCGCCGGCTTCAAGATCCAGGTGCTCCTGCTGGGCGCGGCGCTGGCCGGCCTCGCCGGCGCGGTCTACGCCCACTATATCGGCTATGTCTCGCCCGATCAGTTCATCCCGCTGGTGACGTTTCAGGTCTGGATGGCGATCATCATGGGCGGGGTGGGCCGCATCTCGGGCGCGCTGGTCGGCGCCATCCTGCTGATGCTGTTTCTTGAAGGCTCGCGCTTCCTGCGCGACGTGCTGCCCTTCGTCTCCGAGGTGGCGATGGCCAGCGTCCGGCTGGGCGTGGTCGGCCTGGCGCTGATCCTGTTCACCATCTACCGGCCCGAGGGGCTGATGGGGAGCCACAAGCGCCCATGAGTCTCGTTCTGACCGGCCTTACCAAGACCTATGGCGGCCTGCATGTCGTCGACACCGTTGGCTTTTCGGTCGCCGATGGGGCGATGGTCGGGCTGATCGGCCCCAACGGCGCCGGAAAATCCACCCTGTTCTCGCTCGTCACCGGGTTTCTGGCGGCCGACGCCGGCGAGGTCAGCTATGCCGGCCGCGCGTTCGGCNCCGCCTCGCCGATGCAGCGGGCGCGGGCCGGCATGGTCCGCTCGTTTCAGGTGCCGCGCGAATTCACCCATCTCACCGTGCGCGACAATCTGATCGCCGCAGCGCCGGACCAGATCGGCGAAGGCTTGATCGGCGCTTTCTTCCGCCCCGCCGCCGTGCGCGCGCAGGAGGCGGCGCTGATCGCCCGGGCCGACGAGACGATCGCCTTCCTGCGGCTGGGCAAGGTGGCCGATGTGCCGGCCGGCAAGCTGTCGGGCGGACAGAAGAAGCTGGTCGAGCTTGGCCGCGCGCTGATGACCGGGGCGCGCATGATCCTGCTCGACGAGCCCTTCGCCGGCGTCAATCCGGTGCTGATCGCCGAACTCTCGGACCGCATCCGCGATCTCAACGCCCGCGGCCTCGGCTTCTTGATCATCGAGCACGATCTTGGCGCGCTGACCCGGCTGGTGAACACGCTGCATGTGATGGACCGCGGCCGGCTGATCGCCTCGGGCACGCCCGACGCCGTGCTGGCCGATCCGCAGGTGCGCGACGCCTATCTCGGGGGGGCGGCGGCATGATCCTGACCATCGAAAGCCTGTCGGGCGGCTATGGCGAGGTCGACATCCTCACCGGCATCGACCTTGCACTGGACGCAGGCGAAATCCTCACCATCGCCGGCACCAACGGGGCCGGGAAATCCACCCTCGCCAAGGCCGTGGTCGGCCTGCTGCCGCGCGTCGCCGGCCGCGTGCGGCTCGACGGGGCGGACATCACCACCCTGCCGACCGAGGCGCGCGCCCGTGCCGGCATCGGCTATGTACCGCAGGTCGCCAACGTCTTTCCCTCGCTGACCATTCAGGAAAACCTCGACGTGGTGGAAGGCGTGCCCGACCGCAAGGCCCGCGTCGCCGAGCTTCTGGCCCAGTTTCCGGCGCTGGCCGAGCGTCGCCGCTCGCGCGCCGGCAGCCTGTCGGGCGGCGAGCGCCAGCAACTGGCCTTCGCCCGCGCCCTGATGACCCGGCCGCGAGTCATCGTGCTCGACGAGCCGACCGCCGCCCTCTCCCCGGCCCGCGTTTCAGAAAGCTTCGGGCGCATCGCCGCCATCGCCCGTGATGGCACCGCCGTGCTGCTGATCGAGCAGCGCGCCCGTCAGGCGCTGGCCATCGCCGGGCGCGGCGCCATTCTCGACGGCGGCANGGTCGCCCTGCATGGCCCGGCCGCCGACCTGCTGGCCGACGAGCGCGCCACCGAACTCTACCTCGGCCGGCACTGAACAAGGGGTGCGCCGCTTGACAGTCCCGCTTCGCTTCCATCCAATTGCCGGCAAAGCACCGTGCCGTCCCCATGTGACATCGCCCTGTCATACGCGGATGGCAGAGGCGGGACGGGGAGCATCACGCATGCCGGACATTTCTTGCTGCCACAGACAAGCCGGGCCATGCCGCCCTGCGGGGCGCGGCTGAGGCATGGCTGCGGTCGAGATNCGTTCGGTGACCAAAAGCTGGGGCGGCGCCCCGGCGGTGAATGATGTCAGCTTCACGGTCGAGGCGGGCAGGCTCTGCGCCATCCTCGGCCCCTCGGGCTGCGGCAAATCGACGACGCTGCGGCTGGTGGCCGGGCTGGATCAGGCCAGTTCGGGCCGGATTTTCATCGACGGGCGCGATGTCACCGACCTGCCGCCGGCGGGGCGCGGCGTCTCGATGGTCTTTCAGAGCTACGCGCTGTTTCCCCATCTCTCGGTGCGCGAGAACATCCTGTTCGGCCTGAAGGTGCGCAAGGTCGCCCCCGCCGAGCAGGCGACGCGGCTGGAGCGCGCGGTGGGCATTCTCGGCCTCGCCGCCCTGCTCGATCGCAAGCCCTCGCAGCTCTCGGGCGGCCAGCAGCAGCGCGTCGCGCTCGGCCGCGCCATCGTGGCGCAGACGCCGGTCTGCCTGATGGACGAGCCGCTCTCCAACCTCGACGCCCAGTTGCGCGTCGAGATGCGCCGCGAGATTCGCGAATTGCAGAAGCGGCTGGGCATCACCATGCTCTACGTCACCCACGACCAGATCGAAGCGATGACCATGGCCGATCAGGTGGTGCTGATGAAGGACGGCCGCATCGAGCAGGACGGCCCGCCGGCCGATCTCTATGAGCAGCCCGCCACCACCTTTGTCGCCCGCTTCGTCGGCATGCCGCCGATGAACGTGCTCAGCCTCGACGCGGTGACCGGCGCCGGCGGCAGCCCGGACGGGGCGCCGGCGGGCCGCGCCGGCCTTGCCCTCGGCATCCGGCCGGAGATGATCGCCATCGGCGAGACCGGGGCGCGGGCCCGGGTGATCGCGGCGGAATTTCTCGGCGCCGATACGCTGATCGAGGCGCTGCTTGGCGGCGAAGCGGTGATCATCCGCCGCCCCGGCAAGGTCGCTGTGCAGGCGGGCGACGAGATCGCGCTGAGCTGGGAGGCTCACACGGCCTTCTGGTTCGACAAGACAAGTGGCGCGCGCCTGATGGCGCCGCAGGGATGAGGCAACAGGGGCGGCGTCGCCGCCCGGTCTGAAGGGGAGAGGACGATGGACAGGCGTGATTTTCTGAAGTCGACGGCCGCCGTGGCGGCAACGGGTCTGGCCGCGCCGGCGCTGGCGCAGGCAACGGTCGAGGTGCCGTTCTTCTATCCGGTCGCCGTCGGCGGGCCGATCACCAAGCTGATCGACACGTTCGCCGCCGATTTCGAGAAGGAGAACGCCGGCATCAAGGTGCGGCCGATCTACGCCGGCACGTATCAGGAGACCATCGTCAAGGCGCTCACCGCCCACAAGTCCGGCACGCCGCCGGTCACCTCGGTGCTGCTGTCGACCGACATGTTCACGCTGATCGACGAGGAAGCGATCGTTCCCTTCGACGGGTTCATCAAGACCGAGGACGACAGGAAGTGGCTGGCGAGCTTCTATCCCGCCTTCATGGAGAACAGCCAGACCCCGGGCAAGGGCGGCGGCAAGGAAACCTGGGGCATTCCCTTCCAGCGCTCCACCATCGTGCTCTACTGGAACAAGGATCTGTTCAAGGAGGCCGGGCTCGACCCTGAGAAGGCGCCCGCCACCTGGGCCGAGCAGCTGGAGTTCGCCCGGAAGCTGACCAGGCGCGACGCCGCCGGCAATGTCACCCAGTGGGGTGTGCAGATCCCCTCGTCGGGCTTTCCCTACTGGCTGTTCCAGGGCCTGACCACCGAGGCCGGCGCCATTCTGGCCAACCCGGCCGGCGACAAGACCGCCTATGACGCGCCGGGCGTGATCGAGGCGCTGCAATACTGGGTCGACCTGTCGGTCAAGCACAAGGTGCACCCGCCGGGCATCGTCGAATGGGGCACCACGCCGAAGGACTTCTTCGAGAAGAAGGTGGCGATGATGTGGACCACCACCGGCAACCTGACCAACGTGCGCTCCAACGCCAAGTTCCCGTTCGGCGTCGCCATGCTGCCGGCCGGCAAGCGCCGCGGCAGCCCCACCGGCGGCGGCAACTTCTACATCTCCAGGAAGGCCAAGCCGGCCGAACAGGAAGCGGCGTTCAGGTTCATCAAGTGGATCACCAGCCCCGAGCGGGCGGCGCAGTGGTCGATCGACACCGGCTATGTCGCGGTGCGGCCCGATGCCTATGAAACGGCGGCGATGAAGAAATATGCCACCGACTTCCCGCCCGCAGCCGTGGCCCGCGACCAGTTGCCCCACGCCGTGGCGGAACTCTCGACCCACGAGAACCAGCGCGTCACCAAGGCGCTGAACGACGGGCTGCAAGCCGCGCTGACCGGCACCAAGACGCCCGAAGCGGCGATGAAGGACGCCCAGGCCGAGGCCGAGAAGATCCTCAAGGCCTATCGGTGAGGCCCCGCCGGATATCCGACGACGGGGGCGCGGGGTGAACCCGCGCCTGACCGCGACCATCCATGGCTGGCTGCTGCTGCTGCCGGCCATGGCCTGTCTTGCCGTGTTCACCCACTGGCCGGCGGTGGCGAGCTTTTACGACAGCTTCCTCTCGACGCCCAAGCCGCGCCGGCCCCAGCGCTTCGTCGGAACCGAGAACTACGAGACCATCCTGTCCGATCCGGTGTTCTGGATCTCGCTCAAGAACAACCTCTGGTTCGCCTTCGGCACCATCCCGGTCGCCATCGGGCTGGCGCTGCTGATGGCGGTCTGGGTCAACGACCGGATCGTCGGCCGCACCTTCATCCGCATGGCCTATTTCACGCCCACCATCCTGCCGATGATCGCGGTGGCCAACATCTGGCTGTTCTTCTTCACCCCGCAATACGGGCTGCTCGAACAGATCACCGGGATGTTCGGCCTGCCCTCGCAGAACTGGCTCGGCTCGAAGGATACCGCGCTGTTCGCNGTCATCCTCGTCGCGGTGTGGAAGGAAGCCGGCTTCTTCATGATCTTCTACCTCGCCGCGCTTCAGGGCATCTCGCCNACNCTGGCCGAGGCGGCGGCGCTGGAGGGCGCCTCGCGCTGGACCTATTTCCGCCGCGTGCAGTTTCCGCTGCTGATGCCGACCACNCTGTTCGTGCTGATCAACGCCTGCATCGGCGCCTTCCGCACGGTGGACCACATCTTCGTGCTGACGCGCGGCGGGCCGGACAACGCCACCAGCCTGCTGCTGTTCTACATCTATCAGGTCGGCTTCAACTTCTGGGACACGAGCTATGCCGCGGCGCTGACCACGGTGCTGCTGGCGATGCTGGCGCTGATCGCGCTCGTCCAGTACGGCTGGCTCGAACGCAAGGTGCACTACCGGTGAGCGACGCCCCCGCCCCAGCCGCCGCGCGGCTCGACCCCTATGCCCCCCGGGGACTGACGCTGGGCCTCGAAAGCCTTGGGGCCGGCCTGCTGGCGCTGATCTGGATCCTGCCGCTGGCCTATGCCTTCTGGGCAGCCTTCCATACGGCGGAGTTCACCACCCGCTTTGCGCTGACCGCGCCGCTGACCCTCGACAATTTCGCCCGCGCCTGGGCAGCGGCGCCCTTCGCCCGCTATTTCCTCAACACCTTCGTGCTGGTCAGCTTCATCCTCGCCTGCCAGATCGTGCTGGGCACGCTGGCGGCCTATGCCTTTGCCCGCTACGAGTTCTACGGGCGCAACCTCGCCTTTGCCCTGGTGCTGGCGCAGCTGATGATCATGCCCGACGTGCTGATCGTCGAGAACTACCGCACCATGACCCGGCTGGGGCTGGTCGACACCATCCCCGCCATCGCCCTGCCCTACATCGCCTCGGCCTTCGGCATCTTCCTGCTGCGCCAGACCTTCAAGACCGTGCCGAAGGAACTGGACGACGCCGCCCGCGTGGAAGGGGCGAGCGGCCTGCAAACCCTGATGCAGGTCTATGTGCCGCTGGCCAAGCCGGTCTACATCGCCTACGGCCTCGTCTCGGTCAGCTATCACTGGAACAATTTTCTCTGGCCGCTGATCATCACCAACTCGGTCGAGGCGCGCCCCCTCACCGTCGGCCTGCAAATCTTCTCCTCCACCGATCAGGGCATCGACTGGGCGGTGATCTGCGCCGCCACGCTGATGACCTCGGCGCCGCTTCTGGTCGGCTTCCTGCTGTTTCAGCGCCAGTTCGTACAGAGCTTCATGCGCGCCGGCATCCGCTGAGGCGCCTCACCGCGCCTGCCGGCCGTTGAGCGGCACCATCCCGCACATGGTGATGTGCATGCGCCCCGTCGCATCGATCGTGCCGCCGAAGCGGTAGGAGCGCCCGACCACCAGCGGATAGCCGCACATCGGCGTGTTGGGATTGACCGATTCGACGATCACCGCCTTGGGTGCGCTGCCCTTGCTGACCTCCGAAACGCTGACGCGCGAGCGCATCAGCCCGATGCCCCCTTGCGGATTGGCCACCGCCTCGGACGCCAGCACCGTGCCGCGAAACACCGTCTCCGACCGGTCGATCACCTGCTGTGCGCTGAGCCGCGCACAGGAACAGGCCGAGGCTTCGGCGCAAAGCCCCGCTACCAGCAGGATTGCAAGACCCCAAGGGTTCCTCATCACCGCCTCCATCCGGCAACCGCGATCCGGCAACCGCGTGCCGATGCTGCGATGATCCTCCACCACGCACGGCGCGCAATGATCTGCGGCAAGCCGGCAGCGCTGCCCCGGACCCGCAGACCGCAAGACCGTCCGGTCGAAGCGGCGTGACGCTTAGGAGAATTTTTCCAGCCGCGAGATCAGGCGGGCCAGCTCCAGCTGGCGGCTGAGGCCGAGCTTGTCGTAGACGCGGCGCAGATGCAGCCGGACTGTGCTGATCGCCACGCCCGAGGCGGCCGCCACCTCCTCCGGCGACTGGCCGGCGCCGACCCGCGCCGCCACCCGCGCCTCCGCCGCCGTCAGCCCGAGGAAGCGCAGCGGCTGTTCGGCAAACACTGCCCCGCCCGGCCGCAGATCCTCGGCGATCAGCAGGACGGGAGTGCCGTTCGACAGCGCAGCGATGAACGAGCCGTTGGCGCCCTGTGTCTGGCAGGGCGAGGCGCGCAGCAGCAGGGACGACCCGTCGGGCAGGTTTGCCGTCCGCATCAGGTTGAGCCCCTTGCCCGACAGCGGCATCAGCGCGCCGCGCAGCAGGCCGGCGAACGCCGCCGCATCGCGGGGCGAGGTCGTCGTCACCTGCCGGCCGCGAAAGCTGAGGCCGCGCCCGTCCAGCGCCCGCGCCCGCGCGTTGACGCAGAGCAGCGTGCCATCCACGCCGATCACCAGCGCGGCACAGTCGTAATGCTGGACCAGCGTCTCGAACGAGGCGGCGGCGGCGCGGTCCTGATGCAGCGTGCGCGACAGGCTGATCGCCTGGGCGATATGCCCGGACAATACGGCGAACAGGTCGCGCTGTGCCTGGTCGGGCGCTTCGGCGGTGGCGTCATACTGGGCCGAGATCCACAGGCTGGCACCATCGATCACCCGGCTGGCGACCCGGTCGAGGCTGTGCAGGTTGCCGTGCTTGATCAGGAAGTCGTTGTAGAAGGCNTCGCGGGTCATCTCGCGCGCATCGGTGAAGTCCATGTCGGAGAACACCGCATCGGTGATCCTGTTGCGCGTCAGCCAGTTCTTGCGCGGGTTGAGCGGCAGGTAATGGGCGAGATAGTCGGGGATGGCCTCGTGAAACGCCGCGCTGGCATAGGCCACCAGCCCCGGCGAGGGCAGCACCTGCGGCGTCAGCGGGCCGATCAGCATGCCCTTGGCGCCCACCAGACGGGCCGCGCCGTCGAAGGCGGCGGGAAACAGCGCCGGGTCGGCGATGCCGGCATAAATCTGGCCGATCACCTGCTGCACCCGGTCGGCGAGAAAAGGCGGCTCACTGTTCAACGATACGCCCCCCGGCCGAGTATCACTTGGACACAATAAGTCTTTGTATTTGATGAAAAAGAACGCGGTCAAGCGGACCGGCGGCCAGCCAGGGTTAAATCTGCCGTCATACTCAGTTTTGAGGATGGCAGGCCCGCCGCGCGGCATGCAGGATTCCACCCCTCCGCCTCGCCCGGTCCGGGGGCGGCCAGGAGCGGACAGTCGAGACCGTCCGCAAACCGCCGCTGCCCGCACCGCCGGGGTCCCGACCGGCACGCCGCCCGGCGCCGTCGGGACGGGGGGATGCCCTTGCCCCGGGGCGTCCCCCCGCTCGGAGTGATCAGGCCGCCCGCCCGGCCGGGGCCGGAGCCGCCCCGCGCGCCCGCATGACGACGAAGGCAAGACAGGCGAGCGCCACCAGCAGCAGCCCGATGCCGAGCAGCGGGCGGTAGTAGATCCAGGCCATCGCGCTGACCAGCGCCGCCAGCGCGCCGCCAAGCAGCGCCGCCACGATGCCGACGCCGAAGCCGACGATATTGCCGAACAGCGGCACGACATCGGCCAGCACGGTGGCGATCTTCAGGATCAGCCGGAAACCGACGATGCACAGAATCAACCCGAGGCCGCGCAGCAGCCAGGTGATCAGGGCGTTGTCCTCCTGCGCCCGCTCGAACATCGCCGCCGCCGGCACAACGCCGTCACGGGCAAGGAAGATGCTGCGCCCGTTGCTGGCCGCGTAGGGCAGCAGTGCCGCCCCCTTCTGCGCCGCCACCACGCTCGCCTCGTCCGTCCTGGCCAGTTCGTAACTCAGGCGCAGGTCGCCGACCTGCGGATTGGTGGGGTCGTAGGCGACGACGACCTTGCCGTCGAGCAGCCGCGCCGGGCGGTTGAGCCGGCTGGCGATCCCCTGCACCTGCCGCGCCTCGGGCGCGAAGGGCGCGGACTTGCCGAGCCCGCGGGTCTGTTCGCCGGCAAGCTGGTAGGCGCCGAGGCTGGCCGGCGCCGAGAAGGTCTTGCTGGCAAACGGCAGCGGCGGGTTGGCGTGTCCCTGCGGCTGCTTGAAGGAATCGCCGCGCGGATCGTTCTCGGACCATTCGCGCACATAGGAATAGGTGGTGACCGTCTCCTCGCGCCCGCCGACATGCTTTTCGGTGCGTGTCGAGGACTTTTCCCGCCACTGGAACATTTCGACCTTGCGCTCCAGCCTGAGGCCGGGGGCGGAGAGATCGAAATCACTGTCCCTCGGCGGCGCGGTCACCGTCAGCCGGCCGGCGACATGGATGAGCTTGCCGTCGAGCGCCGGGTCGGCCTTGCTGGCGGAGGCTTCGACGACGAGGCCGGCGCCCTCCTTCAGGGCGTTGGCGGTCTTCACCGCGCGGCCCTCGTTGACGAACAGCAGGATGACCGCGCCCAGCAGCAGCGCCAGCCCGGTCAGGATGCCGCCGAGCGCCTCGCGGATACGCTGGAACCAGGATTTCGAGGTGGTTTCGCTGACCTGGTCGTTGCCCGGCGCGTCCTGCGCGGTGACCGGGTCCCAGCCCTGGTTGGAATCGAACGGATTGCTCATGCCTGCCCCCATGAAAGTCGTCTTGCAGCATGACTATTTCCGATTGCAGCGGCAACAGCACTCTCAATATTGAGAATGCCCGCCGCCTCGATTGTCCCTAGAGTTTCGAAAATCGATCGCCTCGCCCGGGAAACAGCATGCGCCCTGTTCTGCTCGCCGCCCTGCTGGCCGCCACGCCGGCGCTGGCCGCCCCCTCCTTCGATTGCGCCAAGGCCCGCGCCCCGGCCGAAAAGGCGATCTGTGCCAGCCCCGAGGCCTCCAATCTCGATGCCCGGCTGGCCGGCGCCTATCGTGCCGCCCTCGCCCGCCTCGCCGACGATGCCCTGGCCGTGAAGAGCCTGAAGACCGACCAGCAGGTCTTCATCCACTACCGCGACGAGTTTATCGGCAACCAGAATTTCCAGCTCGTCCCCTATCTCGCCCACCGTATCGCCTTCCTCGAAGCGATCGACGCCGCCCCGCGCGAGGGCGTTCATGGCCGCTGGCGCTCGGTCTGGGGCGAAACCACGCTGGCACGCACCGCCTCCGGCGCGGCCGAGGTGACGCAACTGATGGTCCAGCCGGCGATCCAGCGCTGGACCTGCGGCGATCCGAAGGAAGCCGTCGCCGCCCGGCAGGAGCAGGATGCGGTGGTGACCGGCGACGCCGTGGCCGGCCGGCGCTTTTCGCGCAAGGGCCGGCTCCTGCTGATGGAGGTGACCGGCACCGACCCCTCGACCGGCTGCGATCATCTCGGCATCCAGCCGCGCCTGATGTTTCCGGTCGCAGCACCCGGCGTGACGCCTCGCCCCGTCGCCCAGGCTGCTGCACCCGCTACACCCGCCGTGCCGGCTGCGACGATGCCCCGGCCCAAGCGCACGGTGCTCGATTACCTGCGCCTGATCAACACCGACAGCAACGGCAACGACCATCGCTTCTTCGTCAATGCCGCCGAATATGCCGCCCCGCCGCTGGCCGAACGCCGGCTCCTGGCCGAGGGCAAGCCGGGCACCACCTGGTCGATCACCGAACAGTCGGACGAGCGCCTGGTGTTCGCGCACAAATCGGCGCCGATCACCATCGAGCTTCAGGTCAGGATGCTGGACGCCGAGTATCTGCGCACCACCCACCTCAACCCCAACGACAGCAACAGCAAGCGGCGCCGGGTGCAGTACTATTTCCGGCTGCTGGAAGACGGGCGCACCCTCGACATCCAGTTTCCCCAGGCGGTGGCGCTGGCCGCCGACACCATGACACCGCAACTGCCGTTCAGTGCCATACCCAGGGACATTCACCTGCTGGTCCGCAAGATCTACATCTGTGATCACTACGCCAACGAGGAACCGGACGCGGCGGCTCAGGAGCGTGAGAACAAGCGGGTGATCAAGCCGGGCGATTGCAAGACCCTGCCGGCGCAGGAAGCGAAACTGCGCGCCACCCATGCCGGAAACCCGACCCTTACCACCCTGATCGACCGGGCCCTCGCCCGGGTCCGCGAACAGACCCGGTTGCCGTGAAGGACAGGCGCATGATCAGCCGCACGGTCCTCGCCCTCGTCCTCGCCGCCCTGCCTGCCCTAGCCCCGCAGGCCGGTGCGGCCCCGTCCTTCGACTGCGCGAAAGCCGGCACCGCCTTCGAAAAGGCGGTCTGCGCCAGCGAGACACTCTCCCGCTACGACCGCGAGATCGCCGCCGCCTATGCCGCGGCCCTGAAAACCCTGGCGGGCGACGAGGCGGCGCTGACGGCGCTCAAGACGGTGCAGCGCGCCTACATAGCCGCCGGCGCCGTCGCGCTCGACACGCGCATGGAGCAGCAGCGCGATTTCCTGCGCGGCCTCAGCGCGGCAACCGGCAGCGGGCTCGCCGGCATCTGGAGCACGCCGCACGGCGACATCAACCTGAAACGCAAGTCCAACGGCCGGCTGGAGGTCAACGCCGCGAGCACCACCGGCTTGCCGCCCGATCTGCGCTCCTGCGAATGGGAAGGCAGCGATGTTGCGGCCGACGAGCCTGTCGTCGTCTCCCGCTCGGCCGGCGACTGGGGTCTCAGGCTGACGCGCAAGGGCCTGCTGGTCACTGTCGAGGAACTGCCGCCGCCCCCCGGTGCGGGCCGGAAGGAGCCGCTGTCAAAACCCCATTGCGCCCCGGGCGGCAGCCTTGCCGGTCTCTATTTCGCCAGCCGCGCCCTGCCGCAGGACAAGCCGGTGGCACCCCCGACCCCCTCGCAGACCGACGCCACCGCCACGCGCGAGATCCGGGCCTATCTCAGCCAGCTGCCGGCCTCCGCCTTCGACGACACCACCGAGGGCATCGAGGCATCCGAACTCAGGACGCTGGTGGAAACCGGGGAAAGCGCCAACTGGAGGATGACCGACATCCGCATCGGCAAGGCGGTGTTCCAGGCAAAACGCCCCTCCAGCACGCTGACGGTGGTGGTGAAGAACGCTGACCTGAAACCGCTGCTGGCCGTCAGGACCGAGAACCAGAAAGCCGTCAGCTACGGCTATTTCCGGCGCACCGCCGACGGGTCCGCGCTCGAGTCCTTCCGTCCCCACCCGATCGCCCGGGCCCGCAACGAACTCTCCTTTGCCGAGACGGGCCTGCACACCCACAACAGGCCCTACGAGGTCGTCACGCTCGCCGACCGTCTGGAAAAATGCCAGCACTGGGCCGGCGAGGTGTCGGACGACCTGTCGCCGGAACGCCGCCAGACGATCGTCAAGACCATGCGCGATCTCGACTGCGCCGGCCTGCCGCGGCGCGAGAAGGAGGTCCGGGCCAAATTCGCCCGCGACCGGGAGATGACCAGCCTTATCGACAAGATCAAGCAAATGATCGGGGACTGACGGGAATGACGAGATGGTATCGCGGCGCGCTCGCAGCGCTTGTGCTGGCCGGTGCGCCGGCCGGACCGGCCGAGGCCGCCCCCTCCTTCGATTGCCGCAAGGCCAGGCTGCCGGTCGAAAAGGCGATCTGCGCCTCCCGCCGTCTGAGCGACCTCGACCGGTTGATCGCCCGCGCCTATCCGGTCGCGCTGGCGCGGCTGGGCGAGGATGCGGCGGCGGTGGCCGCCCTGAAAGCCAGCCAGAGGCTGTTCCTGCTGACCCGCAACACGCAGTTCGACGGCCCGGGCGACTACAGCCTGGAGGGGCACATGGCGAGCCAGCTCGACCTCTTGCGCAGCATCGGGCCAGACCCGCGCTCCGGCCTGGTCGGTGAATGGAAGACCTCCGAGGGCACGCTGTTCGTCGGCCAGCCCGGCAAGACCGGCCTCAGCCCGGTCAACGCCCGGTCGGTGACGCAGGATTCCAAGCGCTGGACCTGCGAATTCCTCGGCGAGGCGCGCATCGCCGGCGACACCGCGATCGTCGAGGGGCGCGACAGGTATCGCGCCGAATACGCCGGCTGGCGGCTGAAGCTGGTGAAGACGGGCCGTCTGGTCTCGATCGAGGCCCTGCGCCCCGAGAGCAAGCCGGGAACCGACACCTACAATCCGTTCTGCGGCATGAACGGCAGTCTCGCCGGCAGCTATTTTCCCGCCGACGAACTGCCCGACAATCCCTGTGCCGGCATCCCGCCCGGCCAGTGCCGGGAATAGCCGCCCCCCTCGCGCCGCGCCGCGAACGTCGCTATGACGGGCGCGCCGCCGCAACAGGGGAGATCCGCCGTGACCGGGGACAGCACAGCCGAAGGTGCGCGTCATGCGCTGTACGAGGACATCCTCGCCATCCTGATGGCAACCTTCTTCCTCGCCTTCGGCGTCGCGATCTATGCCAGGGCGGTGCTGATGGTCGGCGGCACGGCGGGGCTGGCGCTGCTGATCCAGTATGCCAGCGGCACCGGCTTCTGGCTGGTGTTCTCGCTGGTCAACCTGCCGTTCTACGGGCTGGCGCTGCTGCGCCTGGGCTGGCAGTTCACCCTGCGCACCTTCGTCGCGGTCAGCCTTGTCGCGCTGTTTTCGGCGCTGATGCCGCGCTGGGTCGGCTTTGCCACGCTGGAGCCGCTGTTCGCCACCGTTGCCGGCGGCGGGCTGATGGGCGTCGGCCTGCTCATGCTGTTCCGCCACCGCACGGCGCTGGGCGGGCTGAACATTCTGGCGATCTACCTTCAGGACACTTTCGGCCTGCGTGCCGGCTATGTCCAGCTCGGCCTCGATCTGGCCATGCTCGCCGTCGCCGCCTTCGTGCTGGAGCCGGCCAACCTCGCCCTCTCGGTGCTCGGCGCCGCCGTGGTCAACCTGATTCTGGCGCTGAACCACCGGCCCGGCCGCTATCTCGGCATGTCCTGA
>Ga0056914_10001458_pt1 | contig 16832 bp, 13 predicted proteins | sample TNRBio252014_DNA_FD_55168 | JGI IMG/M metagenome (GOLD analysis project Ga0056914, IMG submission 55168) | Wastewater treatment Type I Accumulibacter community from EBPR Bioreactor in Madison, WI, USA - TNR Reactor_6/25/2014_ DNA | ecosystem: Engineered > Bioreactor > EBPR > Anaerobic-Aerobic >...
TCGAAGCCGATCACATGCGCCTTGGGGCGCACCTTGAAAATCTCGGCCGTCGATTCCCCATCGTGAAACCCGACGTCCACGACAAGCGGTTCGTCGTCCATCAGCGTCGACAGCCAGCGCTCGCCGTTGGTGGCGGTAATCAAGGAATAGCCGCGCACCACGGTGTCGAACATCCGCTCGTAACGGATGAGCTTGTGCACAATCCTGGCCCCGAGGGGGGACCAGAAGATCTTCTGAATCACACGGTGGCGCGTTTCTCGGAGACTCATGTTTCTCACTCTGTGTCGTCAGGCGGCCGAGGCAGCCCGAGGGGCGAACCGGTCGCGAATCCACTCGCGCATCGGTTCCTCGAAATAGCGGTAAAGGATGATGGAAAACACGATCATCGCGGGAATATAGGCAAAGCGGGCGAGAAGTGGGCTCACCGGGTCCAGAAGTGCCTTGACGATCATGTTCACCGGCAATTGCAGGATGTAGATGCAGAAACTGGCCTGTCCCAGCAGAATCATCCAGGGCTTGCGCAACCAGCGTCCGATCACGCCCTCGCCCTGATCCTGGGCGATGACGACAATCAGCAGGCCGAAGACAAGCGCAGCCGGTGGGGCAACCCAATACGAACGTGTCGAGAGAATGATGGCCAGGCAAAGCGCCAGCAGGATCGGCACGGCAAGCGGGTGACGGGCGATGGCGGGCACCGTACCGCGCCGATGGAAGACGCCGAGCAGGCAAAGCGCCAGCAGGATCGGCACGGCAAGCGGGTGACGGGCGATGGCGGGCACCGTACCGCGCCGATGGAAGACGCCAAGCAGGACACCATACATGAACTCCGGCAGCTTCAGCAGCGGCATCGGAATGTAACCCAGCGCCGGATGGACAAGATTGGAGGGGTCCCGGATCTCGGACAGGCGCGTCACGGCGATGACAAGCACCAGAACCGCCAGAACGGCACTCAGCGCACGACTGCCGAGCGCCTCGAAACGCCAGAGGATGAAGGGGAAGGTCAGGTAGAAGAACAGTTCAACCGACAGCGTCCAGGCCTGCATGTTCCAGTTGCTGAAATTGCCAAGATTGTGGCCTTGCATCGGCGGCCAGAGGTGAAGCAGCATGAACTGCCAGTAGTCCGCCATGCCCGGCTGGCGTTCAACGAACGGGATCATCAGCAGCATCGACAGACAGGTGACTGGATAGATCCGCGCAAAGCGTGCCAGCCCGTAGGAGGCAACACCGCCACGCAACCGTCCGTAATAGACATGGGTCAGGATGAACCCGGAGAGGATGAAGAAAAAACTGACTCCGAGATATCCGTTCCTGAAGAAATTTTCGGCGAACCACGGCAGCTTTCCGGTGGAGACCAGGGCTGGTCCACCGGAATGAAACAGAAGAACATGAAAGGCGGCAAAGAACCGCAGGCTGGTCAGCTCGTCAATGAGGCTGTACTTGCGAGCCGACATCACCGCCTCCCCATCCGGTCTGGCCCGTCACTCCGCCATGATCGAGCGCGCCGATAAAATGCCTCCGCCACATCTCGGTGATGAACGGTTGCCACACCGTCCAGGCCAGCGCAAGTTCACCCTTTTCGATCCGGTCGAGAACCCCGCCCCACCATTTCGGCTCGAAAATCGGCGAGGCTGCAAAGTCGGCGCTCGAAAGCGTCTCGCGCACTAGCGACAGGAACGGCTTTGAGGTGAACCACAGATCCTGGGGCGGCCGGAACCCCTGTTTTTCCCAGCGCGTCGCCACCGAGACAGGCAGGAATTCCGCCAGGCCCTCGCGCACCAGCCGCTTGTTCTGGACGCCCCCCATCAGCAGATGGGGCGGCAGAGACAGGGCAAACTCGGCGATCCGGTGATCGCAGAAGGGGAGCCGAACCTCGCGCGAATGCGCCATGGAATTGCGGTCACCATAGCGCAGAAGAGCCGAAAGAAAGCGGTGGAAGCTGTCGTCGTAGAGCGCGTCGCGCAATTCATAGCCAAGGCCAGCCCGTGTCCGGCCAACCGGCCTGCTCGCTGCTTCGGCAACCGCAGCCCTGAGGCCGAATTTCAGGTCGCCGCCGCGATTGCTCAGACGCGCCAGAAACCGACGCAGCGGCGCAGGCATGGCGCTNCGNAACGACTGGGCCCGGTCCATCAGCGCGGCGGGNTANCGGGCCCGGATCAGCGGTTCTTCTTCGAGACGACGAGCCTGATCGCCCACCTCGTCGAGACTTCTGAGATACATGGCGAANTAGGTCGGATAGCCGCCCAGCACCTCGTCGGCGCCCTGCCCATCGAGCAGCACCGTGACATTNTCGCGTTTGGCAAGGTTGAATACGCACCACTGCGCGAACTGGCTCGATGAACCGACCGGCAGTTCATTGTGCCAGATGAAGGTCGGCAACTCCTCCATGAAGCGCTCGACAGTCGGCTCAACGACGTGGCTGATCGTCTTTTTCTCGGCGATCACATCCGAAGCATAGCGCCATTCGTCCGCCGGCGTGTCGGGGAAGCGGCCGGTGAATGTGTTGTAGGGCGCACCCTCTCCCAGCAGATGCCGCACCGCACCGACAATCGCGCCGGAATCCAGACCGCCAGACAGGCAGGATCCGACCGGCACATCCGAGCGCAACCGCAACCGGACCGAATCGACGAAAAGATCGCGAAATTCGCGCAAGGCATCGCGGTCATCGGCAAAGCGCCGCTCAACGCCTCGCGGAATGTCCCAGTACCGCCAGATTCGCGCCGTGAGGCTGGCGACCTCGATTTCCATCGCTTCCGCCGGCAGAAGCTGTTCGATACCCTTGAACACCGTCTGCCGTCCGCGATCTAGCGCGGCGCCGGGCGCACAGGCCTCGATCGCCAGTTGCATCGAATCGTAGTCGCGGCTCACCTGCGGCAGGGCCAGCAGCGCCTTGTACTCCGAGCCAAACGCGAAATGGCCTTCTCCGCGCGAGAACAGGAACGGCTTTTCTCCGAAGCGGTCGCGGGCGCAGAACACGATGCCTCGCGCACGATCATACAGTGCGAAGGCAAACATGCCGTTCAGGCGCGACAGGCAGTCACTGCCGAAACGGCGATAGGCTTCGATGATCACCTCCGAATCGGAGTCGGTGCGAAAAACCGAGCCGAGCGCCTTCAATTCGGCGCGAACCTCGACGTAATTGTAGATCTCGCCATTGAAGACCAGCATGAACCGCCCGTCCGGCGAGGCCATCGGCTGCGACGCGGCTGTCGACAGGTCGATGATCGACAAGCGCAGGTGGCCGAACCAGACGATACCGCTCGGATCAAGCCAATCCGCCATGCCGTCGGGACCGCGATGACGCATACAAGTCAGCATGCGGCGATTCACGTCCCGCAGCGCGGCCGATTGGCCCAGAACGCCCGCTATCCCGCACATGGCATCATCCCTCGCGCTTCATCCCTCACCCGAGAGCGCATCCCGGCATGCGCATCGGCGTGCAGCCGTTGCGACAGGCAGTCCGGACAAGAAGGGCTCAATGGCGTCACGCTGTGTCCTCTGCGGCATCAGGAATGCGGCGCAGCGTGCGCGCGCCGCGATATGTGGCTGACGATCCCGATGACGAGCGCCGTCACTGCGGTGCCGACCAACTGGATATAGCCCAGCCGCTCACCGTTGAGAGCGGATCCGAAGTGCCAGACTCCGGCAACGTTGACAACCAGATTCGGAACCATGATCCACCACTGAACCCACATCCGGCCAGCCGCAACAATCGTCTGTTGCAGTGTGTTGACGAACACCGTGAGGATGACCGGCAACAGAAACAACAGGAACAGGAAAGACTGACTGACAAAAGACGGGCCATAGAGGCCAAGGATCGGACGCGCGCACAGCCCGACCCCAATGCAGGTCAGGACCGCAAGGCCGACATTAAGGCCCAGATTGACCAGTGACAGTCGTCGCGCCTGCCGAAGGTCCCCGCTCCCGAGCGCGCGGCTGAGCCGGGGCAACAGGGATGTGGCCAGCGAAGCCGTGACGATCAGCACCGGCATGCGCCATTGCATGGCGGTGTTGACCACTGCAACATCACCAAGACCGCCGCTTGTCAGCGACAGCGCATGCAGCCCCACCCAGGACGTGTACCCGCTGGCCAGCGAGACAAGCGCGCTAGGCAGGCAGAAACTCAGCAGCACAGGCATTTCAGCCATCGCCCGCTCATGGGTGATGCCCGCGACCAGCGGCTGACTGATCTCCCGCGACGGGCGACGCACGATCAGCAATCGACCGAGCGCGCAGACAACCAGCGCCAGAATGATTTCGAAGAGCCCGCCCCCGTTGCGAATGGTCAGTCCCAGCAGGACCAGCGTACCGAGCGCAGTTGCAACGCGGGCCAGGGCAAGGATTCGGAAATCCTCGTAGGCCTGCAGAATACAATCATAGATACCGGTCTTGGTTGTCAGGAGCAGCATGACGCCGGCGCAAACGATCAGAAGCACCTGATCCGGGCTGCCGAACAGGTAACGTGACAGCGGCTCGGCAAACAGCAGCGCTCCCAGGAGCAAGAGCGCCACCGAAAGGTTGGTGACGATTTCAGTAAAGGCGAGCAGCGCCCCGGCGGACTCTCCGCCCCCGGACCGCCGGCGCGACAGATGCACGATGATCGCATACCCGAGTTGCAGGTTGACCAGCGGCGCAAGCGCCCCGATGGTCACAAAGAACAGCGCGTAACGACCATAATCCTCGATACCGATGGCGCGCGCAATGAGGATGGTCTGAAGCAAGGCAGCCGCGCGCTCGACCAGAGATGAGGTCAGCACCCAGCCCGCGCCCGAAAGCCAACTGGCAATTTCGGGCGACCTGAGGCGCCGGATCAACCGCCTGACTGTTTCGCCCGCCACGTCAGCCTCACCGTCGAACTGCGGCGAGAGCGGCCTTCAATCCACGCAACGAGGCCGCCGTATTCTGACTGGTGTCGTAAATGTCGCGCGAGGCCGCGCTCATGCGACGACACAAATCGGAATCGTCGATCAGGCGGCGCATCTGCCGGGCAAGATCATCGACATCGCCGGACTTGAAAACCAGTGCGTTCGTGTCGCTCTGGGCAATATCCGTCGGTCCAACCGCTCCGATGCTGTCGGAAACGACCATCGGAAGACCGATCGCCGCAGCTTCCGACAAGGTCAGCGGGTGCGGGTCGCGTCCGGCACAATGCACGAGGACGTCNGACATTGCATAAATCGACGGCAGGGCATCGACGTTCACGAAGCCAAGAAAGGTGACCGGAAGCCCCTCCGCCTGCGCTTGCATGCGCAACGTCTCCAGTTGCGCCCCGTTCCCCGCCAGAACGACATGGAAGGATGCACACCCCGCCCGGATCAGACGTCGCGTCGCCTCGATCAGCAGCGCCGGCCGCTTGCGCTCGTCAATTTTTCCAACAAACAGGAAGATGATATCCGTGCTCAACCCCAGTTCGGACCGCTTTGCCGAGAGGATGTCACGCCGCTGATTGCGAGCCGCGAGGTATGTCTTTTCATCGATCGTGAAGGGACTGCGGAACAACCGGGAGCCAGGAACGCCAAGCTCGCGATAGCCTTGCTCGTTCTGATCGCCCACCGTCAGAAAAGAGGAATATCTTTTATATATTTGCGAAACAAGTATTGTTCGAAGTTTTGTCTTCCATGACAGCTCACGCGTTTTATTGTAGTTGTCGCTGATATTAAGTATTGGAGTTCGCGTGAGGGCTGCATAAAATAAAACAAACAACTGTGTAATTTGTGTATAACCATAAGACAGAATGACATCAGGGCTGAACGCCTTGAGTTTAGAAAAAACGTCAAAATTTATGACATACCGTGGCGCGCTCGACTTAATATTATCTGCGTCAGAAAGAAAACTATGCGGATAACCGCCGGTCAGATCCATGGCCCAACGAATCTCGGTGTTCATGGACTTGTCGAAATAACTTTGCATTCCGATCTTCGAGCAGAAGAACACATGCAGGTCGATGTCAGGGTCCGCGGCAATCGCCCGATAAAACGGCACGAAATGCTGGATCGGATGCGAAATCACGATCGCCAGTCGGGTCCGCCGAGAGGGTCGAGGCTCGGGCGTCATAACGGTTCAGATCTCCCGCCCGATAACCTTGAACTTTGGCGCCGTGGCAAGCCTGTGGCGCACCCAGTCGACATCGCGCACGAAAATCTGGTTGTCGGCGATGCCGGCACCTGTGGCATTGTCAGCAAGCGGGGTCAGCATCCGCGTCAGAGGGTCGTAAGCATGTGGCGCAAAGCCCTGTGCCCGGATGAAGGCGGCGATATCGCCCGACTCGTGGCCAAACCGGCGCCCTCCTTCGTTGAGTTCGACAATCAGGCCATGCAGACCGGGCGAGGCAAGGGTCGCGCGTGCGCCGTTCAGCACTTCAGTTTCAAACCCCTCGACATCGATCTTGATCAGCGTTGGCGGGCATTCGGCAAGATAATCATCAAGCCGATGCACCGGCACCTCGATCACGCCGCTGTCCTCGCCATCCTCGGCGGTCGCGACACGATTGATCGTGTTCTGGTTCGAGATGAACCTCAGAACCCCCGCCGATTCCGCCACCCCGCAATTTTCGGCGCGAACAAGGGCATCGAACCGATTGGTGCGGACATTGGCTGTCAGCCGCGCAAAGGTGGACGGGATGGGTTCGAACGCCAGTACCTGCGCACCGGTCGCCGCACCAAGCACGGTGAACGATCCGACATTGGCGCCGACATCGTGGAACCAGTCACCAGGACGCAGCAGGTGCAGGGCAAAGGCCATATCCTCGAACTCATGCAGCCCGCAGTAGACATTGCCGGTCACGCCGGTCTCGCCGGGCGTCGTGATCAGGCGCGTATCGTTGACAAAAGGCATCAGCACAGGTTCGCCCAGGAGGCGTGAAATCACCTGCCACCTCACGAAGCGCTTGAGCACGCCACCCAGATCATCCCGTGTCAGAGGATGCGAACGGAACAGGCGCAGCGTGGACATCAGCGGGCGCAACGACATGATTCAGCCTTCTGCGAACAACGTGGTTAGCGACGCGGGCGAACGAGAGCGATGATCTCCTCGGCCCGCCGATCATAGGAATAGGCCGGCACGCACCGCTCATGACCCTTCTGGGCCATTCGCCGGCGAAGATCCGGATTACGAACGTAGAACCGGCATTTGTCGGCGAGTTCTTCGGGTGTCGAGAACACGTCGATCTCCTCNCCGGGCGTGTAATAGTCGCGCACCTCGTCATTGTCGATATGCAGCATGAACCCACCGCATGCCGGCACTTCAAAGGTTCGCGTGGACACCGCATCGTCCCATCCTCGCGGCCCCGGTCCGGAATGAATCGAGACATTGACGCGGGCGCGCTGCACGGCTTCGGCGAGGTCAAGGTTGAGCAGATAATCGGCCTCGACCAGACGCGAACCCAGCTCTGCATCCAGCCCGGCTCGCCAACGGTTTCCGGCAATCCTGAACACCAGTTCGGGCGTTGCCCCTGCCAGAGGCACCATCCAGTCCGCCTTGTACCCGGCATAATTTCCGACATACCTAACATCGGCGGTCATGTCCGCTTCCGACACATCGTCAAAAAGCATCCGGTGTGCCGCGGTCGAATAGCCGTGAGCAACGAAATGCACCTCTGCGGCAATGCCGAGACCCTTCAGATAGGGCAGATGATAGCTCTTGGTCGTGGTGAGCAGGTCCATGGTGAACAGCGCCTGATCCTTCACCCCGTCGTGATCGAAATCCCGGTCGGGATAGAACATCGCGCAGCAGCCGGCATGCCGCTTGATCTCGGCTAACGTCTCAGGGTCGATCGCCCAGCCCTTGACCACGAAGAATAGATCCGGCTTCAGCCGACGGCAGGTTTCGATCAGTTCGCGCCGATAGGCCCGCTTGCTGTCTTCCAGCAGCAGGCGCCCCGCCACCTTCCAGCCCAGCGTCCGCGCCGCGCCGCCCAGAAAGCTGCGATAGTCGACATCCTGCACGGCCCAGCCGTGCTTGCGGAACCCGTCCCGCAGCCCCTGATCCGTCGATCCAGTCCAGAAACTGCCGCCGAAGACCGCAACCGGTCTCCTGTTTGGCAAAACGGCACTCGCCACAACATGTCCTTCCGACGCCCGATGCGGCCTAGCGCGCGCCCCACCCCGTCAGCATCGTGCGCAGCGTCTTCAGCACGATCAGCAGGTCCAGCCAGGGAGAGAAATTCTTGATGTAGTAGAAGTCGTACTGAAGCTTCTTCTGCACATCGTCAACGTCGGTCACATGCCCCTGCATGACCTGCGCCCAGCCCGTGACACCCGGTCGCACGATGTGCCGATAACGATAGAACGGAATGCTTTCCTCATACCACTTGGACAGGACCAGCGCCTCGGGACGCGGGCCGATCAGGCTCATGTCACCGCGCAGCACGTTGAACAGTTGCGGAAGTTCATCGATCCGCGACTTGCGCAGGAACTGCCCGAGCCCGGTGATGCGCTTGTCATCGTCGCGCGTGATCGCCTCCTCGCGGCTGGCCCGCACCTCGGGACGATGCACCATGGTGCGGAACTTGTAGGCCGTGAAGACCCTGCCGCGATAGCCCATCCGCTTTTGCCGGAACAACGCGGGTCCGGGCGAATCCAGCCGGATCACGGCACCGACCACAACAAGCAGGGGCAATAGAAGGATCAGCAGAAGCAGCGATGCCAGCCAGTCAACCGCCTGCTTGATCATCAGATAGGCATCATCGGGGTTGAGCGAACCGAGGGTGTTTTCCGACAGGTGGTTGATCTCAACCCGTCCCGTCATCGATTCGGTCACCTGGCGAACATCGTAGATCTGGATGCCAGACACGGCACAATCGGCGATGAAACGCTCCCANTCCGGCGAAAGATCGGCGCGCAGGTCAACCACGACNCCCTGGATCGAATCCAGGCGGACTTGCGGGGACCCGAGAACCTTCCAGTCAACCGAGCGCAGCTCGCTGACATCCTCGGCCTTTCCGGCGGGAATCACCGCAAGGCGATGCCTGATCGCGCGGCGCGAGAAGAAATACATCGCGTGAAACCAGATCAGTGTGGCGATGTAACCGGAGACCAGTTCGACACGGCTGTAGTCAAGCCGACCCAGGAGAATAACGGCAAGAGAGGCGCCAAATGCCAGAGAATAGATCGGAAACACGTAGGACCCCGAACGCACCCCTGGAAACTTGACCACGCGATAAAAGAACATGAATCCGACAATGACTGCCAGCGCGGACATCACCACTGTATTGAAGGTCGTCGGAGCAAACGATCCAGGCAAAAGCAAACCACCGGAGTTGATCACTCCGATGCCGTGAATCAGAAGCAGGCCGCCCAAAAGCTGGAAGAGCACACCAAATCTACCAGCCAGAGGAAAATGAAAAGACCGCATGTAACTATGATGACTCAAACGATCATGGACAGATGACTGCAACTCACGATCTCCAACAATCGACAGCACAACTTTTGCGATAGTCGACTCGTTTCGATGTCGCCCAATTTGATGGCGCTTTTATTGCGTTTTCAATAATTTGCAACCCGAAGTCGCCGATTTGTAATCTCAGACGGGGAAACACACGCCGATCACGAATGCGTGACCAATGCCACATGTTGGGATTCCCGCGTGTTCNGAGGCCCTTTCCGGCGAGCGATGCAGGCTCGCTGCCGCCTGGGGCATGAAAATGGCACGCGGTGCCAAGTGAGACCTGCACGCTCGTCACCNCGCCCTGGCCNGACAGGGACATGCGATAAAATTAACAAAANGGCACAACACCATTGCAATAAAATCAGCGATGTTAACACTCAGCCGTGGACTTCCTGCGTCATCTGCCTCAAGGTGCGGGCGCAAAAAATCATTCCCGGAGGGGGGGATGATCAGGCTTTCAAACCCTTAGGGAGGACCACAATGACCATTCGCACCACGCGCAGAAGCGTTCTTGGCATGGCCGCCGGCGCAGCCGTTGCGGCGACCGCCGGCATTCCGGCCATGGCCCAGCAGAAGGTCCTGCTGCGCCTGTCGTCTCCTGCCACCGCCACCGACCAGCGCGCCATCGCGATGGACAAGATTTTCGGGCCGGCGGTCAAGGAGTTCGCCGAGTTCCAGGGGCACTGGAACGCCACGCTGTTCAAGCAGGGCACCGAGCTTGAGGCGATTGCCCGCGGCAACCTCGAAATGTCCATCGCCTCGGCGCAGGAACTGGCCACGATCTTCCCGCAGTGGTCGATCTTCACCGCCGGCTATCTGTTGCGCGACGCCGAACACCAGAAGAAGGTGTTCAACTCGGATGTCATGGCGCCGATGAAGAAGATGGTCGAAGACAAGCTCGGCGTGAAGCTGATTTCGGTCATGTATCTGGGCAAGCGCCATGTGAACCTGCGTACCGAGAAGGAAGTCAAGACCCCGGCCGATCTGGCGGGTGTCAAGCTGCGCATGCCGGGTTCGGAAGCCTGGCTGTTTCTCGGCAAGGCGCTCGGCGCCAGCCCGCTGCCGATGGCGTTCACCGAGATCTATACCGCGCTCCAGACCGGCGCCATCGACGGCCAGGACAACCCGCTGCCGACGGTGCGTGACTCCAAGTTCTACGAGGTGACCAAGCAGATCGCCCTGACCTCGCATCTGGTCGACTGGAACTTCCTCGCCTTCTCCAAGAAGGTGTGGGACGCAATGACGCCGGCCCAGCAGGCCGCCGTCCAGAAGGCGGCTGACGATGCCTGCGAATCCGCCCGTCAGGCCCAGCTCAAGCTGGAAGACGAACTGGTCGCCTTCATGAAGGAGAAGGGCCTCAAGGTCTACGAGCCCGACCTCAACGCCTTCCGTTCGCACGTCCAGAAGGAATACCTCGCCTCCAAGTTCGCCAAGGACTGGCCGGCGGGCATGGTTGACAAGATCAACGCCATCAAGTGACGGCCTGAAAGGGGCGGGCGCCGCAAGCGCTCGCCCTTATTGCATCAAGAATTGGCCGGCGGGGGATGCTGCTGGGTCGGGGCTCAGACAGGGGACGGCGATGCGATCGCTCATGCATTTTCTACACAAGAGGGCCGAAAACGTCATGGTCGCGCTGATGGCCGCCATGTTCACCGCCTTCATCATCCAGATCGGCACGCGATATCTGTTCAACACACCGACAGACTGGGCCTATGAGGTCATCCTGATCACCTGGCTCTGGTCGGTATTCTGGGGCGCGGCGTTCCTGCTTGAGGACAAGGATCACGTCAAGTTCGACGTCATCTACAACATGGGCTCGGACAAGACCCGTCGCATCTATGCCCTGCTCAGTGCGCTTGCCCTGGCAGTCGGCTTCCTCATTTCGGCGCCAGCAACCTGGAGCTTCATTTCCTTCAAGGCAATCCGGTCGACCGACATTATCGGCATCCGCTTCGACATCGTCTTTTCTGTCTATCTCTTCTTCCTCGTGGCGATGGTGGTGCATTACCTGCTCCGGTCCTGGCGCCTGATCCGCGGCGATTCGCTCGCAACCCTCGAACGGGAGGAAAGCCTGTGAGCGCGTCCTTTCTCTGGTGCATCATCGTCCTGTTTGCGCTGGCCGGCATCGGTGCGCCGGTCGCCTTGTCGATGATCGTTTCGTCGATCGTCTATCTCCTTCTCAAGGGCCAGGATCTGGGCCTTGCTGCCGAGCAGATGATCCAGGGCATCTATGACAGCTTCCTGCTGCTGGCGATCCCCCTGTTCATCACCGCCGCCAACATCATGAACGCCGGCACGATCTCGGAGCGGCTGCTTCAGTTCTGTCTGGCGCTGGTCGGCCGCTTCCGGGGTGGTCTCGGCCATGTCAACGTCGTATCGAACATGATTTTCGCCGGCATGTCCGGTTCTGCCGTCGCCGACGCCGTCGGACTGGGCAAGATCATCATCGACATGATGCGCAAGGACAACCGCTACTCTGCGGGCTACGCTGCCGCCATAACCGCCGCCGCCTCGACCATCGGGCCGATCATCCCGCCGTCGATCCCGATGGTGATGTTTGCGCTCGTTTCCGACACTTCGATCGGGTACCTGTTCCTGGGCGGCTTCGTGCCCGGTGTCATGATGGGCATCGCCCTGATGATGCTGAACGCTCACATGGCGCGCAAGGAAAACGTACCTCTGGAGGAACCGGTTCCGCGCAGCGAACTGCCCAGGCTGACCATCCGCGCCTTCCCCGCACTGATGATGCCGGTGATCCTGCTGTTCGGCATTTACGGCGGTGCCGTGACGCCGACCGAGGCAGCGGCCATTGCGGCGTTCTATGCCCTGCTCATCGCCACCTTCCTCTATCGAGCGGTGACATTCGATGCCCTTTACAAGGTCTTCCTCGAAAGCGGCCGCGCCACAGCCTCGGTGGGCCTCGTCATCGGTGCCTCGCTGATCTTCAACTACATCGTCGCCGCCGAGAACATCCCGGCCACGGTCTCCACCCTGATGCAGGGGCTGAACGTCTCGCCGCTGACGTTCCTTCTGGCGGTCAACCTGCTGTTCCTGTTCCTCGGCTGCCTTCTGGATGCGACCACGATCATCCTCGTGATCATCCCGCTGTTCATCCCGACCTGCAGGGCACTGGGGATCGACATGGTGCACTTCGGTGTCACCGCCGTCGTCAATTGCATGATCGGCCTGATCACCCCGCCCTACGGCGTGCTGCTCTTTGTCATCAACGCGATCACCGGCATCCCGCTGAAGACCATCATCAGCGCGATCTGGCCATATATCACCGTGCTTGTGGCCGCGCTTGTTACAATGCTGCTGGTACCGGACACCGTGCTGTTCCTGCCCAAGATGTTCGGGTACGTCGTCGGCTCGAAATAAGGTCCGGCAGACCATCAAGTCCAGGGCCGCGGCATGTCCGCGGCCTTTTCATGCCGGGCAGCATTGAGTTCACCGCCCGCACCGCTTACACAGCGCTTCCATGAGCCTCGATCCCGCCTCGGCAGCAAAACCCGCCAGCCCCTATGCAGCCGAGCATCTGNTGCCGGTTGTCCGGCGCCTGTGGCGGGGCTGGGTGCGACCGCACCGCNGCACCATCGCCCTCATCTGGCTGACCGTCGGCCTGATCGCCGCGATGTCCTCGGCCTATCCCTACATCATCAAGACCGCCTTCGACGCCTTCGACCGCAAGGATGTCGCCTTCCTGCAATGGACACCGGTGCTGGTCGTCGTGGTCACCGCCATCCGCGGCTTTGCCATGCTGGCGCAACTGATCCTGACCAACCGGGTGGTCTCCCAGGTCGAGGCTGATCTCCAGACCTCGCTGTTCCATCACCTGATCGATGCCGACGTCACCCAGCTCCAGCGCGAGACCTCCTCGGCCTTCGCCCAGCGTTTCTCCACCGATTTCATCTATATCCGCGATGCCCTGACCCGCGTCTCGACCGTACTGTGNCGCGATGTCGTCACCGCGCTGGCGGTCCTCGGCGTGATGATCTGGATCGATTGGCAGATCACGCTCGGCGCCCTGCTGGTCCTGCCGATTGTCGTCCCGCCGATCGAGCGCATCGGTCGGAACTTGAGAAAAACCGCGCGCACCATGCAGGAGCAGACCGGGGTGATGGCCAGCCTGGTGGCCGAAAGCCTGTCGGGCGTCCGCATTGCCAAGGCCTACGGTCTGGAGGGGTATCTCAAGGCCAAGACCTCGGAGGCCTTCGACCGGATCCGCAGGCTGAAGGTCAAGGCGGCCAACCAGCGCGCCCGCCTCGATCCTCTGCTGGAAGTCGGCGGCGGCGTGGTTGTCGCGCTCGTACTCGTGTTCATCGGCTGGCGGATTTCCAGAGGCCAATCGACCATCGGTGATTTCACCGGCTACGTCACGGCCGCCCTCCTGGCCTCGCAGTCGCTGCGCACGCTTGGAAACCTCAACGCCCTGATGCAGGAAGCGCTTGCCGCGCTGACCCGCATCTTCGCCGTCCTTGATGAAAAGCCTACGATTGCCGAAGTGCCCGGCGCCACCGCGCTTGCCGTGCCATACGGCGAGGTCCGGTTCGAATCCGTCGATTTTTCTTACGGCGATGGCCGCAATGTGCTGTCCGGCGTCACACTGAAAGCCGAAGCGGGCAAGACAACGGCCTTTGTCGGCCGCTCTGGCGCGGGCAAGTCGAGCCTGCTCTCGCTNCTGCCGCGCATGGCCGACCCGACCGCCGGCCGCATCACCATCGACGGGACCGATATCCGGCAGGTCACCATCGCCAGCCTGCGCCAACATCTGGCGGTCGTCTCGCAGGATGTCGTGCTGTTCGACGATACGATTCGCGCCAACATCGCTTTTGGCAGGCCTGATGCGTCCCAGGCTCAGATCGAGGATGCGGCGCGTCATGCCGCTGCCCATGACTTCATCATGGCGTTGCCGGACGGGTATGACACCATGGTCGGCGACCGAGGCAGCCGGCTCTCGGGCGGCGAGCGCCAGCGCGTCACCCTTGCCCGCGCCTTCCTGCGCAATGCACCGATCCTGCTGCTTGACGAACCGACCTCGGCCCTCGACGCCCATTCCGAGGACGTGGTGCAGAAGGCCCTGTCCGAGCTGATGCGCGGGCGGACCACGCTGGTTGTCGCCCATCGCCTCTCCACGGTGCGCGCCGCCGACCAGATCGTGGTGATGGAGGAGGGCCGCGTCGTCGAAACCGGCACACACGACACGTTGATCGCACACGACGGCGCCTATGCGGCCTTCTATCGCATGCAGTTCGGCTGAGGTCCGGGCCTATTCGCGCCGCAGGATGCGATCGACGACAAAATTCGACCAGGCATGGGGCTTGAACTCGGCCTTGAGCTGCTCGGGGTCGTAATCCTGTTCAACCCAGTCGATCAGGCTCTTGCCGCGGGCCTCACCCTCGTCGCGATACTTGATCAGGAAGGCATCGAGAATGCCGGTCTTGGACCAGCGCCAGTGGCCATAGCGGGGCGAAAGCTGCTGAAGGGCCTCGGTGGCGCTCTTGCCCTGGCGGAAGATCATGTACAGCGCTGCCACCAGCCCCGCGCGGTCAGCGCCCGACTTGCAATGGATCAGCGCCGGATACTCAAGGCTGTCGAACAACGCCTTGGCCTGGCGAACGGTTTCGGCCGTGGGAGCCTCGCGTGAGCGGGCCAGGAATTCGACGAGCTGGAGTCCGTGCTGCTCACAGGCTTCCTTTTCCAGCGGCCAGGACCCGAACTCGCGTCCGCCGCGCAGCGTGACAATCGTGCGGATGCCCTGCCGTGCGAAGTCGGCGATCTGNTTGGGCGCCGGCTGGGCCGAGCGCCAGAGNTCTGCCGTCACCGTNTGGGTGTTGAGATAGGCCAGCCGGAAGATGCCATGATCGACCAGCAGCATGTTGAGCCACGCCGCCAGTCGCCGACGCCGGCTTGTCAGCGGGCGATCCCAGCGCGCGGCGCGGGCCATGCGGCGCGCAGTGCGCCATGCGGGCGAGGAACGATCGAAAAACATCGGCCGGGCGGCTGTAGCAGTCCGGACGCGTGGGCACAACCTTGCACTTGTCTGGCGAAATGTGACGTCGCCCGGGCCAGACGAAAGGCTTTATTGAGCAAATTGCCGCAGGACCGTAAGGATAGTTCGACCAAGGCCCAGCAGGAGCACCCGAATGCGCATCGACGCCATTCCGATTGGCAAGAATCCGCCGCACGACGTCAACGTCATCGTCGAAGTCCCGATCGGCGGCGAGCCGATCAAGTACGAGATGGACAAGGCCTCCGGTGCACTGATGGTGGACCGCTTTCTCTACACCCCGATGCACTATCCGGGGAACTATGGTTTCGTGCCTCACACCCTGTCGGATGACGGCGATCCGGTCGATGTGCTGATCGCCAACACCCGGCCGATCCAGCCCGGCGCCATCATCAACGTCCGGCCGATCGGCGTGCTGCGCATGCAGGATGACGGCGGCGGCGACGAGAAGATCATCGCCGTGCCCTCCTCCAAGCTGACCCAGCGCTACGATCATGTGAAGAACTACACCGACCTGCCGATGATCACCTGGAAGCAGGTCGAGCACTTCTTCACCCACTACAAGGATCTCGAACCCGGCAAATGGGTCAAGCTGCTCGGCTGGGGCGATGCGGCTGAGGCACAGCGGCTGATCATCGAGGCGATCGAGCGCGCCAACACCGCAAAGAAGGCGTGAGGCGGGGCCGGCGCGCGCCGGTCGCTTCACCGCTGCACGACCGGCCCGGGCCCTGCGCCCGGGTCAGATTTTTTCGGCGAAGGCCAATGTGCGCCGCGCCATGGACAGATGCAGAAGCTCGGTCATCCGGCCGTTGATCGAGATCACGCCCTTGCCGGCATTCTCGGGTCGCGCAAACGCCGCGACAATCGCCTTGGCTTCGACCATTTCCGCTTCGCTCGGCGCGAAAATCTGGTTCGCCGCCTCGATCTGGTCCGGATGGATCAGCGTCTTGCCATCAAAACCAAGGCCGCGGCCCTGCCGGCATTCCGCNGCCAGCCCTTCGGGGTCCTTCAGGCCATTGAACACGCCGTCGAGCACCGTCAGCCCATAGGCGCGGGCCGCCAGAACCGTCTGGCTCATCCACGGCAGCATCGCCAGACGGCTTGCGGTGGGCTGGATGCGCGTATCCTTGGCCAGATCGTTGGTTCCCAGCACGAAACAGGTCAGCCGGCTGTCCGGCCGCTCGGCCTCCGCCGCAATCGAGGCCAGGTTGAGGATCGCTTTCGGCGTTTCGATCATCGCCCAGAGCGCCGGCCCCTTGCCCGTGACGATGGCCGCGATGCCGGCCTCGGCCCGGCGGATATCCTCCGCGCAATCGANCTTGGGCACCAGCACCGCGTCCGCNCCGGCCGCCGCCACCATGTCCCAGGCAACCTCGGCCGTATCAAGCCCGTTGACACGCACCACCAGTTCCTTGCCCGAAAAATCGCCGGATTTCACCGCCTG
>Ga0056914_10001463_pt1 | contig 16793 bp, 16 predicted proteins | sample TNRBio252014_DNA_FD_55168 | JGI IMG/M metagenome (GOLD analysis project Ga0056914, IMG submission 55168) | Wastewater treatment Type I Accumulibacter community from EBPR Bioreactor in Madison, WI, USA - TNR Reactor_6/25/2014_ DNA | ecosystem: Engineered > Bioreactor > EBPR > Anaerobic-Aerobic >...
GCGAACACCTGCTTGTGACTGGCATGTGTTCTGCGTAAAGATTAGGCGAAACTCATGAACAGTTTTGCGCCATACGACAAGTCTGCCGCAAGCAATGGACCCCGTCATTCCATGATTCAGCGCCGACAATTCCTGACCATGGCGGCTGCCTGCGCGGCAGGACCGGCNTTTTCGGGCGTGCCTGCGCAGGGCCTTCCGGTGTCCGACGTGCTCGAACTGTTCACCAGCCAGGGCTGTTCCGCCTGTCCGCCGGCCGACCGGCTGTTTCAGACCCTGTCGCGCGAGCCGGGCATTCTGGCGCTGTCGCTGCCCGTGACGATCTGGGATCATCTGGGCTGGAAGGATACGCTGGCGCAGACGGTCTTCTCCGAGCGGCAGAAGAACTACTGCGGCACACGCGGTGATCGGCAGATCTACACACCCCAGGCGATCGTCAACGGCGTCACTCATGCGCTCGGCTCGGACCCGCGTGCGATCGATGCGGCCCGCAGGGACAGCCGCGCGCAAGCCGGCGTGATGNCGGTGACGCCCGAGCTGACCCAGACCGACGGGCGCTGGAGCGTCCGCCTGCCGGCCAGCGCGCTTCGGTCGGCGGCGGTGGTTCTGGTCAGCTTCCAGCGCAGCCGCGTGGTCGAGATCGGACGGGGCGAGAACAACGGACGCAAGATCACCTATGGCAATGTCGTGCGCTCCATCACGACGGTTGGTCAGTATGATGGCACTGACCTGCGGCTGGTGCTCGATGCCGCCGTGCAGGCGAGCCCTGCGGATGGCTTTGCCATCCTGCTTCAGGAGGGCGGCGACCGCCATCCCGGCATGATCTGCGGCGCGGTCGAATCGCCGCGCCTTTAGGCCGTTCAATAGCCTTCGGCCAGCGTGCCGCGCTGGCGCGGGTCGGCTGCCCCTTCAAGGCCGTGGGCCGTCACCACAATGGAACTGGCCGAACCCGAGGTGGCGCCGGGGCGGACGCGCTGGCCCTTGGCTTCCAGCAGGCGGATCGTATCGGGCGACAGCCCGCTCTCGACCAGCAGGACATCGGGCTGCCACTGATGGTGGATGCGCGGCGCGGCCACCGCCTCGGCGATGTTCATGCCATGATCGACGACGTTGGAAATGACCTGCAAGGTGGTGGTGATGATGCGGCTGCCACCCGGTGATCCGGTGACCAGCACCAGCCGGCCGTCACGGAACAGGAAGGTCGGCGTCATCGACGAGAGCGGGCGCGCGCCCGGGCTGACCGAGTTGGCGTCCGAGCCGACAAGGCCATAGGCGTTCTGGGCGCCCGGTTTTGCCGAAAAATCGTCCATTTCGTTGTTCAGAAGCACGCCTGTTCCCTCCGCCACCAGGCCGACGCCATAGGAGAAATTCAGCGTGTAGGTGTTGGCAACCGCGTTGCCGTGCCGGTCGACCACCGAGAAATGGGTGGTCTGGTCGCTCTCGTGCGGCAGGGGATTGCCGGCGCGCACCTCGGCGGCGGAGCGGGCGCGGAAGGGGTTGATGTCGCCGCGCTGGAGCATGGCATAGCTCTTGGCGGTGAGCCCGCGCACCGGCACCTTCACCCGGTCGGGATCGCCGAGGAAGGCGGCGCGGTCGGCATAGGCCGGCTTCATCGCCTCGGCCAGGACATGCAGCGTATCGGCGCTGCCGGCGCCGGCGCCCTTCAGGTCAAAGCCTTCGAGAATGTTGAGAATCTGGATGAGATGGACCCCGCCGGAGGACGGCGGCGGCATCGAGGCGATGTCATAGCCGCGATAGCTGCCGGTGACGGGCTTGCGCTCGACCACGGTGTACCCGGCGATGTCCTTTGCCGTCATGACGCCGCCGAGGGAGCGCACGGCCGCCGCGATCCTGTCGGCGATCGGGCCGCGGTAGAAGGCGTCGGGACCGCTGGCGGCAATGGCGGAAAGGGTGGCTGCCAGATCGGCCTGCACAAGATGATCGCCTGCCTGCAAGGGCTTGTTGTCGCGATAGAAAATCGCCCGCGTCGGGGCGTGGGCCGCCAGCCGTCCGGCGCTGGCGAGCGAATCGGCGAGGTCGTTCTCGACCGGAATGCCGTCCCGCGCCAGCGCAATGGCCGGGGCGATCAGTTCGGCCAGCGTGAAGGTGCCCGAGCCATAGGCGCGATGGGCCTGCGCGAGGCCGCGCACCGTGCCCGGCACGCCGACGGCGAGGCCCGAATCGCGCGATTTCTGCGGCACGGGTTCGCCTTTTTCGTTCAGAAACATCGTCGCGCTGGCAGCGGCGGGGGCCGTTTCGCGATAGTCGATGGCGATCGTTTCCTTTTCCGCGGCGCGGTGCACCAGCATGAAGCCGCCGCCGCCGAGATTGCCGGCGCGGGGCAGGGTGACGGCCAGCGCGAAGCCGACCGCCACTGCCGCATCGACGGCGTTGCCGCCGCGCCTGAGGATGTCGACGCCGACGCGGGTGGCGCGGGCTTCCTGGCTGGCGACCATGCCGCTGCGGGCGCGGGCAGGCAGAACGCGGGCGGTGTCGGAAATGATCGGCGCGGGGGCGGGCGGCAGGCTCTGGGCGCCGGCGATGGATGGCAGCGCAAGCGCCAGAAACGACAGCGGCAACACCCGGCGGAGGCGGGAATTCATGATTGTTCTCCTAGGCTTGACGTTTTTTCTGGCGAAAGTGCAGCGAACCCATCAGAATGGGTTTTTCTTGTTTGCGCAATGGCTGCACGATGACCTTCCTGCCTGAATCCTCGGTGATGATGACCTACACGGTCGCAACCCTGATCCTGTTTGCCACCCCCGGACCGGACATGAGCCTGTTCCTGTCCAAGACCGTTTCCGGCGGGCGGGCGGCGGGGATCGCGGCGATGGCCGGGGCGCTGACCGGCTGCTGTGTGCACACGCTGGCCGCGGCGCTGGGGCTTTCGGCGGTGATTGCGGCCTCGGCGACGGCCTTCACGGTGCTGAAGATCGCCGGCGCGGTCTATCTCGGCTGGCTGGCGATTGATGCGATCCGCAACGGCTCGTCGCTCAACGTCAAATCCGAGGCGCGGCAAGCCCCTGATCTGAAAAAGACTTTTCTGCTCGGTCTGGGCATCAACCTGACCAATCCGAAGATCGTGCTGTTCTTCATCACCTTCCTGCCGCAGTTCGTGGCCGGGGATGACCCGCATGCCACGGGCAAGCTGCTGTTTCTGGGCTTTTTCTTCGTGGCGGTGTCGGTTCCGCTGGCAATCGTGATGATTCTCGGCGCCGAACGGCTGATCGACACGCTGAAGGCGCGGCCGAGGATCATGCGGTCGATCGACTATGCCTTTGCCGGNATCTTCGGTTTCTTCGCCGCGAAGATTCTGGCGACGCAGGGCCGGTAGGGCGCCGAGAACCGCCGAAAACCGACGATCCTCGGCGCCGAGAAGGCGCTGACACGGCGGCGAGACGCGATCCTCGCGGNGTGTCGGCGGNATTGTCGCGCCGGCCGGCCGGGCTCGGCCGATCAGCCCGAATTCAGGCCGGATAGACCTTGCCCGGGTTCATGATTCCATGGGGNTCGAGGGTGTGCTTGATCGCCTTCATCAGGCCGACGCCGGGGCCGTGCTCCGCCTGCATGTGGGCGATCTTGTGAATGCCGATGCCGTGCTCGCCCGAGCAGGTGCCGCCGGCGGCAATCGCCCGGCGGGCGACGCGGAAGGCCATGGCTTCGGCCATCTCCACCTCGGCGGGGTTGGCCTCGTCGAACATGATGCCGAGGTGGAAGTTGCCGTCGCCGACATGGCCGACGATCGGGGTGATCAGGCCTGAGGCGCGGGCATCCTCCTTGGTCTCCAAAAGCACCTGCGGCAGGGCGGAGATCGGCACGCAGGCATCGGTGCCCATGTTCTTCTTGCCCGGCGCAAAGGCCATGCAGGCGTAATAGCAGTTGTGCCGCGCCTTCCACAGCCGGTTGCGATCCTCCAGCCGCTCGGCGAAGCGGAAATCGCCGCCCTGATGGTCGGCGACGATGGCCTGCATGAAGGCCACGTCCTCGTCGGTGCCGGCCTTCGAACCGACGAACTCAAGAAACAGATGCGGCGTCTCGGGCAGGCCAAGGTCGGAATAGGCGTTGCAGATGCGCACCTGCACCTCGTCCAGCAATTCGATGCGCGCCAGCTTCAGCCCGGCCTGAAGGGCGCTGACCACCGCGCCGACCGCCTGGGCCAGATCGGGGAACTGGCAGGTGGCGGCGACGATGCTCTCGGGCACGCCGTAAAGCTTGAGCTGCACCTCGGTGATGACGCCGAGGGTGCCTTCCGAGCCGACATAGAGATGGGTCAGGTCAAGCCCTGCCGAGGACTTGCGGGCGCGCGAGCCGGTGCGGACGATCTCGCCCTGCGGGGTGACCACGGTCAGGCCCAGGATGTTCTCGCGCATTGTGCCGTAGCGCACGGCGTTGGTGCCGGAGGCGCGGGTGGCGGCCATGCCGCCGATCGAGGCGTTGGCGCCGGGATCGACGGGGAAGAACAGGCCGGTGTCGCGGATATGGGCATTCACCGCCTCGCGGCTCACGCCCGCCTGCACGCGGCAGTCCATCGAGTCAGGGTTGACCTCCAGCACCTTGTCGAAGCGCTGCATGTCGAGCGAGACGCCGCCGCAGACCGCGGCAAGCTGGCCTTCCAGCGACGAGCCGGCGCCGAAGGGCACGACCGGCACCTTGTGGGCGTTGCAGGTCTTCAGGATGAAGGCGACCTCCTCGTTCGTCTCGGGAAAGACGACGATGTCGGGCATGCCGACGGTCGGCAGGCCCTCGCCGTGGCTGTGCTGGTCGCGCACCGCATCGTTGACCGAGGCGCGGGAGCCAAGGCGGGCGGACAGCGCGGAGACGACGGCGGCAACCGCCTCGGCGGTCGGGCGGGGTGGCTGGAGGCCTTGCATCACGGGTTCTGTCCTTGTCGGTCTGGCGCTGTCGTCGGGTGATATGACAAGCGGCACGTCGCGGTGAGTGATGGCAGGGCGCGCGGCGAAATTCAACCCTGCGGTGCCGGTCAGCCGATCTCGGGCACGGTGGTCAGGATGTGCTGGCGCAGTTCGTCGACGAATTCGGCGGCGATGCCCGACAGGCTCTGGCCCGGCGGCAGCAGCACGTTGAAATCGAAGGGGATGCGCGGGCGGAAGGGCCGCGAGACGACGCCGCGCCCGGCAAATTCCCCGGCGGTGAAGGGATCGCAGATCGCCACGCCGCAGCCGGAGGAGACGAGGCCGCACATGATCTCGGAGAGATGCGTCTCCACCCTGAGTTCGCGCGCCACGCCGCGTTCGGCGAAGACCGCGTCGATGCGGTGGCGGCTGGCGCTGCCCAGCTTGAGCGAAACGAAGGCCTCGCCGGCAAAATCGCGCGGGGTGAGCACCGACTTGCGCGCCAGCCTGTGCCCCTCCGGCATGATCGCGACGCGCGCCATCGAGGGCATCGGATAGGACATCAGGTTGGGGTGGGCGATCGGCATCTCGGCCAGCCCGATGTCGCATTGCCGGTTGGCGACCCAATCGACCACCAGCGGCGAGATCAGCCCGAAGAGGGCGAAGTCGAGCTTGGGCCGGGCGGCGGCGAAGCGCCCGGCAAAGCGCGGCAGAAAGCCGTTGTTGAGGGCCGGCAGGGCGGCGACGCGCAGCACGCCGGTGCGCCGGGTGCGGATGTCCTCGGCGGCGAGGCGGATGCGGTCGAGGCCGATGAAGGAGCGCTCGACCTCGGCATAGAGGGCCGAGCCCTCGGCGGTGGGCACGAGGCGCGGGCCGTTGCGCTCGAACAGGGTCAGCTTCAAATCGTCCTGAAGATCGCGCAGCAGGCGGCTGACGGCGGGCTGGGTGACGCCCATCATCCGCGCTGCGGCGGTGGCCGAGCCGGTGATCATCAGGTGGCGGAAGGCCTCGATCTGGCGGAAGTTGGGCTGGGGCATGGCGCATCATAAGGTTTGATCATGATGGCTGTCCATTTATGAATTTGACGCCGCCCCCCGACAATGGAAGGTTTGCGACCGAGGGGGCGCCGCACGGTGCGGCGTGGCCCGCGTTTGACCCCGGGAGATGCAGATGCGGACGTTCTCGTTGCTTGCCATGACCAGCGCGCTGGCGCTTACGGTTGCCGCCGGTGCGGCCACTGCCCAGCAGAAGACCTTCTATGTCGCCGGCTACGGCGGCTCGTTCGAACAGACGATGCGGCAGGAGATCATCCCCGCCTTCGAGAAGAAGCACGGGGTGAAGGTCGAGTACATCGCCGGCAATTCGACCGACACGCTGGCCAAGCTGCAAGCCCAGAAGGGCAACCAGCAGATCGACGTCGCGATCGTCGACGACGGCCCGATGTATCAGGCGATCCAGCTCGGCTTCTGCTCGAAGATCGAAGGCCTGCCCGGCGGCGATCTCTATGCGCAGGCGCGCTTTGCCGACGACAAGGCGGTGGCGATCGGGCTGGTGGGCACCGGCATCATGTACAACACCAAGTATTTCGCCGAGAAGGGCTGGCCGGCCCCGACCTCGTGGGATGACCTGAAGGATCCGAAGTTCAAGAAGCTGCTGGTCATTCCGCCGATCAACAACACCTACGGCCTCTACACGCTGATGATGTTCGCCAGGATGAACGGCGGCGGCGAGAAGAACATCGAGCCGGGCTTCAAGGTGATGAAGGAGCAGGTGAACCCCAACGTGCTGGTCTACGAGCCCTCGCCCGGCAAGATGACCGAACTGTTCCAGTCCGGCCAGGCGGTGATCGGCGTCTGGGGTACGGGCCGGGTGCAGTCCTTCGCCAACACCGGCTTCCCGGTCGATTTCGTCTATCCCAAGGAAAAGGCGGTGACCCTGCTCGCCTCGGCCTGTCCGGTGGCCAAGGCCAATGCCTCGGCGGCGGCCTCCGATTTCATCAAGGCGATGCTGGAGCCGGCGATGCAGCTCATCCTGCTCAAGGACTACGGCTATGGCCCGGTCAACAAGACGGTGAAGGTGCCGGCGGAACTGGCCAAGATGGCACCGATCGGCCCCAAGGCGGACCAGCTCTACAACCCCGACTGGAACGCCATCAACCCGCAGCGCGAGGAATGGACCAAGCGCTGGAACCGCGAGGTCGAACGCTGAGCCCAGGGCTCCCGCCGCATCCTGCGGCGGGGGCATTTCTCGCACCTTGCGGACCAGCCATGAGCTATCTCGATCTTGACCGCGTGACCAAGCGGTTCGGCGATTATGCCGCCGTCAACGGCATCGCGCTCGGCGTGACCAAGGGCGAGTTCGTCTCGCTGCTCGGCCCGTCGGGCTGCGGCAAGACGACGACGCTTCAGATGATCGCCGGCTTCGTCGAACTGAGCGAGGGGGCGATCCGGCTGGACGGGCGCGATCTTGCCAGGGTCCGCCCGGCCGAGCGCGGGCTCGGCATCGTCTTCCAGAGCTATGCCTTGTTTCCGCACATGACGGCGGCGGAGAATGTCGCCTTCGGGCTGGAAATGCGCGGCGTGGCCCGGGCCGAGCGCGAGGCGCGGGTGGGCGAGGCGCTCAGCCTCGTCGGGCTGAAGGGCTATGAGAGCCGCTATCCGCGCCGCATGTCGGGCGGCCAGCAGCAGCGCGTGGCGCTGGCCCGGGCGCTGGTCATCCGGCCGGCGATCCTGCTGCTCGACGAGCCGTTGTCCAACCTCGACGCCAAGCTGCGCGAGGAAATGCAGATCGAACTCAGGCAGATCCAGCGCAATCTGGGCACCACCACCGTGCTGGTGACCCACGACCAGAACGAGGCGATGGCGCTGTCCGACCGGATCGTGGTGATGAACCGCGGCGTGATCGAGCAGATCGGCACGCCGCAGCAGGTGTACGAAGCGCCGGCCTCGGCGTTCGTGGCGCAGTTTCTGGGCAAGACCAACGAATTTGCCGGCGTGGCGGGCGGCGGGCGCTTCACGCTGGCCGGGCTGAGCCTGCCGGCGCCGCCCCAGCTGTCCGGCCCGGTCACCCTGTCGGTGCGGCCCGAGCGCATGCGCTTTGCCGCCGAGGGCGGGCTCGGGGCGCGGGTCATCGCCCGCATCTTCCAGGGCAACCACTGGCTGACCCAGCTTGAAACCGAGGCGGGACCGGCGATCCTGATTGCCCAGAACAGCGGCGGCGCCGTGCCGGCCGAGGGCGAGCGCGTGCGCATTGTCTGGGCGCCCGAGGATGCGACCCTGCGCCCGTCCGGGGGGAGCGGGCGATGAGCGGGGCGGCAGGCGAACGCGTGCGGCCGCCCTGGGCGCTGCTGGCGCCGGCGCTGATGCTGTTCGTCGGCGTGGTGGTGACGCCGCTGGTGATGACGCTGATGCTGTCGTTCCACGACTGGGGCCAGTACAAGGGCATCGAGCCGGTGTTCATCCTGAAGAACTGGCAGGAAATCTGGTCCGATTCCTACTTCCACGAGATGTTCGCCCGCACCTTCCGCATCTCGGTGCTGGCGACGCTGATCACCGTGCTGCTCGGCGCGCCGGAAGCCTATATCCTCAACCGCATGCGCGCGCCGTGGAAGGGGTTCTTCCTCCTGGTCATCCTCGGCCCGCTGCTGATCTCGGTGGTGGCGCGCACGCTCGGCTGGGCCTTGCTGTTCGGCGGCAACAACGGCGTGGTCAACATGGCGCTGATGCGGCTCGGCGTCATCTCGGGGCCGCTGCCGTTCATGTTCACCGAGACGGGCGTGATCGTGGCGCTGGCCCATGTGCTGATGCCGTTCATGGTGCTCTCGGTCTGGGCGGCGCTGCAAAAGATCGACCCGCAGGTGGAAAACGCGGCGATGTCGCTGGGGGCGAGCCATGCCACGGTGCTCCGGCGCATCATCCTGCCGCAGATCATGCCGGGGCTGCTGTCGGGCGGCATCATCGTCTTCTCGCTGGCGGCGAGCGCCTTCGCCACCCCGGCGATCATCGGCGGGCGGCGGCTCAAGGTGGCCTCGACGCTGGCCTATGACGAATTTCTCAACACCCTGAACTGGCCGCTGGGGGCGGCGGTGGCGGTGCTGCTGCTGGTGGCGCTGATCCTGATCGTCGTCTCCTCCAACGCGCTGATCGAGCGGCGCTATGCGGAGGTGTTCCGATGAGCCGCAACGGGCCGCTGGCGCTGATCTTCCACACGCTGTTCGTGCTGTTCATGGTGGCGCCGATCGTCGTCGTCTGCCTGGTCGCCTTCACGCCCGAGGGCTTCCTGTCGCTGCCGACAGCCGGGTTTTCGCTGCGCTGGTTCCGGGCCATCGCGCGCTATCCCGAATTCATCAACGCCTTCTGGATGAGCCTTGGCCTTGGCGCCCTGTCCTCGACGCTGGCGCTGATCATCGCGGTTCCGGCCTCGCTGGCGATTGCCCGGCATGCCTTTCCCGGGCGCGAGGCGCTTTCGGCGCTGCTGCTCTCGCCGCTGATGATCCCGCATGTGGTGCTGGGCATCGCCTTCCTGCGGTTTTTCACCCAGACCGGGCTGAGCGGCACCTTCCTGGCGCTGCTGCTGGCCCATGTCGTGGTCATCTTCCCCTTCGCGCTCAGGCTGACGCTGTCCTCCGCCACCGGCATGGACCGCTCGATCGAGCATGCGGCGATCTCGCTGGGGGCGAGCGACTGGACGGTGTTCCGCCGCGTCACGCTGCCGCTCATCCTGCCCGGGCTGATCAGCGGCTGGGCGCTGGCCTTCATCCAGTCGTTCGACGAGGTGACGATGACGGTGTTTCTCGCCGCGCCCGGCGTCGAGACGCTGCCGGTGCGGATGTTCCTCTACATCCAGGACAACATCGACCCGCTGGTCACCTCGGTCTCGGCCAGCGTGATCGCCATCACCATGCTGGCGCTGATCCTGCTCGACAGGCTGTTCGGGCTGGAGCGGGTGCTGACCGGGCATAGCGACAAGGGAAGCTGAGCCACCATGCGCAACGATTACGAGGTCGCCGTCGTCGGCGGCGGGCTGCTCGGGTCCTCCATCGCCTGGGGCCTGGGCAAGCTGGGCCAGCGGGTGACGGTGCTCGACGAGGGCGATATCGCCAAGCGGGCCTCGCGCGCCAATTTCGCGCTGGTCTGGGTGCAGAGCAAGGGTCTGGGCATGTCGCCCTATACCCTCTGGACGGTGCGCGCCTCGGAAACCTGGTCGCGGCTGGCCGGGGAGATGCGCGAGCAGACCGGGCTCGATGTCGCCTTCCAGCGGCCGGGAGGCTTTCATCTCTCGCTCAGCGAGGCGGAGATGGCTGGCCGTGCCGCCTCGCTGGACAAGCTGAAAAACCAGCCGGGCGCCGCCAACTACAGCATCGATTTCCTCGACCATGAGGGCGTCAGGAAGAGCCTGCCCGGCATCGGCCCCGATGTGGTGGGCGGCAGCTATTGCCCGCTCGACGGGCACGTCAATTCGCTGCGCTATTTCCGCGCCGTGCACACCGGGCTGAACCTGTTCGGCGTCGACTACCGGCCCGGCCATGCGGTCAGCGCCATTGCGCAGGTCGGCGGCGAGTTCCGCCTGACCACCGCCAAGGGCGAGATTCGCGCCGCCAAGGTCGTGCTGGCCGCCGGCAACGCCAACCAGACGCTGGCGCCGATGGTCGGGCTTTCGGCGCCGATGGGGCCGACGCGCGGCCAGATTCTGGTCACCGAGCGGCTCAAGCCCTTCCTCCACTTTCCCATCACCACCTTGCGCCAGACCGACGAGGGCACGGTGATGATCGGCGACAGCCGCGAGGAACTGACCGACGACACCACGATGAAGCTGCCGATCCATGCGGTGATGGCCGACCGGGCGCGGCGGATGTTCCCGCTGCTGGGCAGCGCCAACATCGTGCGCACCTGGAGCGGCATCCGGGTGATGCCGCGCGATGGTTTTCCGATCTACGACCAGTCCGAGAGCCACCCCGGCGCCTTCGTCGCCTGCTGCCATTCGGGCGTGACGCTGGCCCCCAACCACGCCTACGACATCGCCCCGATGATCGTGCGCGGGGCGCTGGATGGCCATCAGGTCGGCGCGTTTTCAGCCCGCCGCTTCGCCGCGCCGGCGGCGGAGGGCGGCAAATCCTACTGGTAAGGCGTCGCGCGGGCGGCTGCGGAGAGAGACGATGTTCAGACGAAGCGCAGAAACGACGGGGCGGACGGTGACGATCACCGTCGACGGGGTGCGGGTGAGCGCGCGCGAGGGCGACAGCGTCACCGCCGCGCTGCTCGCCTCGGGGCTCGATTTCACCCGCCAGACCGTGGTCAGCGGCAGCGCGCGCGGGCCCTATTGCATGATGGGCGTGTGTTTTGATTGCCTCGTCACCATCGATGGGGTGGGCAACCGGCAGGGCTGCATGGTGCCGGTGCGCGAGGGCATGGCGGTGAGCCGGCAGACCGGCAAGCGGGAGATCGGCCGATGAGCGCCTGCGATGTGATGGTGATCGGGGCCGGGCCGGCCGGCATGGCGGCGGCGACGCTGACGGCGAAGGCCGGGCTGTCCACCCTGCTGGTCGATGAGAACCAGCGGCCGGGCGGCCAGATCTACCGCGCCACCGGGGCGACGCCGGTGTCCGCCGCGGTTCTGGGCGAGGAGTACGGCGCGGGTGCGGGGCTGGTGTCCGAGCTTGCCGCCAGCGGGGCCGAGGTGCTCTCCGGCGCCACGGTCTGGACGCTCGACCGCGAGCTGAGCGTCGGCCTCTCGGCGGGCGGGGCCTCGCGCTTTGTCACCGCGCGGCGGGTGATCATCGCCACCGGGGCGATGGAGCGGCCGTTTCCCATACCGGGCTGGACCCTGCCGGGGGTGATGACCGCCGGCGCGGCGCAGACGGTGCTGAAGGCTTCCGGCCTCGTGCCGACCGGCACGGTGGTGTTCGCCGGGCAGGGGCCGCTGCTCTGGCTGCTGGCGGCGCAGATTCTGCGTGCTGGCGGCAGCATCGACTGCATTCTCGATACCACCCCGGCCAGACGCTATCTCGAAGCCCTGCCGCATGCCCTGGGGTTTTTGCTGTCGCCCTATGCGCTGAAGGGCTTGCGGCTGATGCGCGAGGTCAAGGCGAAGGTGCGGGTGGTGCGCGGCGTCAGCAGCCTGAGGGCGCTGGGCGAGAGCCGGCTGACCGGGGTGGCCTACAGCACCGGCGCGGCGGAGATCACGCTGCCCGCCGATGCGCTGTTCCTGCATCAGGGCGTGGTGCCGCATGTCAACCTTGCCATGGCGGCGGGCTGTGCCCACGACTGGTCGGAGGCGCAGGCCTGCTGGACACCGCGGCTGGACGCCGATGGGCTCAGCAGCGTGCCGGGCATCCTGATCGCCGGCGACGGGGCCGGCATCGGCGGGGGCGAGGCCGCGGCCGAGCGGGGCCGGCTGGCCGGGCTTGCGGTGGTGGAGGCCCTGAAGCCGGCGGCGCTGGCAGATCTGCCGGCGCGCAACGTGGTCGCGGCGGCGCTGAGGCGGCGGCTGATGGGCCGCGCCTTCCTCGACCGGCTGTTCCTGCCCCGGCGCGACTTCCGTGTGCCGGCTGACGATGCGACCATCGTCTGCCGCTGCGAGGAGGTGAGCGCCGGCGACATCCGGCGCCTGGTGGCGGTGGGGGCGAGCGGGCCGAACCAGCTCAAGGCCTATTCGCGCTGCGGCATGGGCCCCTGTCAGGGCCGCCAGTGCGGGCTGACGGTGACCGAGATCATCGCCGATGCACGCGGTGTCGCCCCGGCCGAGGTNGGCCATTACCGGCTGCGCCCGCCGGTCAAGCCGATCACGCTCAATGAGATCGCCGACATTCCCAAGGATGCCGAGGCGGTGGCCGCCGTGGTGCGCGGATGAGGCAGAACGCGGACGCCATCGTCATCGGCGGCGGCATCCACGGCTGTTCGACGGCGCTGCATCTCGCCCTGCGCGGTCTCAGGCCGGTGCTGATCGAGAAGGATTATGCCGGGCGCCATGCCTCGGGCGTCAATGCCGGGGGCGTGCGCCAGCTGGCCCGGCACGTGGCGGAAATTCCGCTGTCGGTGCGCTCGATGGGGATCTGGGAGCGGATCGGCGATCTGGTCGAGGACGATTGCGGGTTTACCAGCGACGGGCAGGTGCTGGTGGCCGAGACNGAGGCGGAACTGGCGGCGATGCGCGAACGGGTCGACGACCTGACCGCGCGCGGCTTTGTCCACGAGGAGCTGATCGAGGCGGGCGACCTGAGGCGCCTGGTGCCGGCGGTGGCCGAGACCTGCCCGGGCGGTGTCGTCTCGCGCCGCGACGGGGCGGCCGATCCGTTCCGCACGACGCAGGCCTTCTGGCGCATGGCCGGGCGGCGCGGCGTGCGGCTGATCGAGGGGGTTGCGGCGGGCGCGGTGCGGCGCGAGGGCCGGCTGTTCGTGGTCGAGGCGGGGGCGGAAACCTTCGTCGCGCCCATTCTGGTCAATGCCGCCGGGGCCTGGGCCGGGCGGCTGGCAGAGCGGCTGGGCGAGCGGGCGCCGGTCGAGCCGATCGCGCCGATGCTGATGATCACCTCGCGGGTGGCGCCGTTCATCCGTCCGGTGGTGATCCTGCGCGGGCGCAAGCTGTCGTTCAAGCAGTTCCCCAACGGCACGGTGATGATTGGCGGGGGATATCTGGGCACGCCGTACCCGGATGAAAACGCCACCGTTCTCGACTGGCAGAAGCTGCAACTCTCGGCCCGCACGGTGTGGGACCTGTTCCCGGTGATGCGCGGCGCCACGGTGGTGCGGGCCTGGGCGGGAATCGAGGCGCGCATGCCCGACGACCTCCCGGTGTTCGGCCCCAGCGCCCGGCACGAGGGCCTGTTCCACCAGTTCGGCTTTTCCGCCCACGGCTTCCAGCTGGGCCCGGGCGCCGGCATGACCATGGCGGACCTGATCGTGGACGGCGGCACGCAGGTTCCGATCGGCGCTTTGGCCATCGACCGCTTCGCCGAAACCCGCTAGAGATCGGTCATCATACAACAGAGCGCGGGGGAGATGAGCATGCGTGTCGGCTTCATGGGCGTCGGCTATATGGGCCATGGCGCGGCAAAACACCTGATGCTCAAGGGGCACGCGCTGAGCGTGCTGGGCAACCGCAACCGGGCCCCGGTGGACGATCTGGTGGCGCGCGGGGCGCGCGAGGCGAAGACCCCCGCCGAGATGGCGGCAGAGGTCGAGGTCATGTTCCTCTGCCTGCCCTCGACGGTGGAGGTCGAGGCGGCGGTCTATGGCGAAAACGGCCTGCTTGCGGCGGTCCGGCCCGGCTTCGTGCTGATCGACCTGACCACCGCCGATCCTGCCTCGACCCGGCGCATCGGCGCCGACCTGAAGGCGCGCGGCGCCGCCATGGTGGATGCGCCGATGGGGCGCACGCCTAAGGAGGCCGAAAAGGGCGAGCTCTCGGCCTTCGTCGGCGGCGATGCGGAGGTGCTGGAGCGGGTGATGCCGCTGATCGCGGCCTATTCCAGCACCATCGTCAAGACCGGGCCGCTCGGCTCGGGTCATGCGATGAAGCTGATGAACAACTACTTTGCCATCGTCACCAGCGCGGTGGTGGGCGAGGGGCTGGCCGCGGCGCTGCGCCTCGGGCTCGACATGAGCGTGCTCAAGCAGGTGGTCGACACGGCGGGCGGCAACTCGGTGATGTTCCAGCGCTTCATGCACTGGATGCTGAATGCCGACGATTCGCATCTGCAGGGCATGATGAGCATCGCCCACAAGGACTTGCGCTACTATCGCAAGATGGCAGAGAGCGCCGATGTGCCGACCGTGCTGGCCGAGGCNGCNAGCCAGACCTACCAGCTTGCCAACAAGCTCGGCCACGGGCGCCAGTTCATGCCNGTGCTGCCCACCGTGCTGGCCAACCACATGGATGGCGGCAAGCGGCCGCTGCCGGAGCGCGACTGAGCGGGGCAGGCACCAGAAACGACAAAGCCGCCCTGCGGCGGCTTTTTGTCCCGGATGGTCCAGAGAGAAACTGGAGCGGGCGAAGGGATTCGAACCCTCGACCCCAACCTTGGCAAGGTTGTGCTCTACCCCTGAGCTACACCCGCATCCGTGCCGCCAGCGGCGACGGGGCGGTCTATGCAACATTTGGCGGCGGCGCGCAAGCCCGTTATCACGACAAGGTGTGATTTCATTTCTCAAGGCTGCCATGACCGATATCTCTCCGCTTGCCACCCCGCTGCTCGACCGCCTCGCCGCGCTCGGCATCCCTTCCACCACGCTCAGCCATCAGGCCGTGTTCACGGTGGCCGAATCGCAGACGCTGCGCGGCACCATCGCGGGAGCGCATTCCAAGAACTTGTTCGTCAAGGACAAGAAGGGCCGGCTGTTCCTGGTCACCGCGCTGGAAGATGCCCGGCTGGACCTGAAGAAGCTGCACGAGGCGATCGGCGCGCAGGGGCGGGTGTCGTTCGCCAGTGCCGAGCAGTTGCGCGAGCATCTGGGCGTCGAGCCCGGTTCGGTGACGCCGTTCGCGGCGATGAACGATGGCGGCGGGGCGGTGACGGTCATCCTTCAGGAGGCGCTGATGGCCCACCCCGTGCTCAACTTCCATCCGCTGACCAACACCGCGACGACGACGATTGCCAACGGCGACCTGATCCGCTTTCTCAACGCGGTCGGCCATTCGCCGCGCATCGTGCCACTGCCCGAGACGGCGGAATAAAGCAGGCGGCCTTGGTTGCGCTTTTGCGGCCAAGGCACCATGTATAGCGGCGATACGGCATCATCTCACGGCAGGGCAGCATGCAGGGCATTTCGGGCGCGGCGGACGCGGTGATCAAGGACACGACGACGGCGGGCTTCCGGCAGGATGTGATCGCCGAATCGGCCAGGCAGCCGGTTCTGGTCGATTTCTGGGCGCCGTGGTGCGGGCCGTGCAAGCAGCTCACCCCGGTGATCGAGAAGGTGGTGAAGGCCGCCGCCGGCAAGGTGAAGCTGGTCAAGATGAACATCGACGAGCATCCGGACATCGCCGGGCAGCTCGGCATCCAGTCGATTCCGGCGGTCATCGCCTTTTCCAAGGGCCGTCCGGTGGACGGCTTCATGGGCGCGCTGCCCGAAAGCCAGGTCAAGGCCTTCATCGAGCGTGTCGCCGGCCCTGTCGGCCCGGCGCCGACGGTGGAGATGCTCAANCAGGCCGACGCGCTGCTGGCGGCGGGCGATGGCGCCGGCGCGGCAGAGGCCTATGCCGGGGTGCTGGCGCTGGAGCCGGAAAACCTGCCGGCGGTGGCCGGGCTGGCCCGGGCGCAGATGGAGTTCGGCAGCCTCGACCAGGCCCGGCGCATCCTTGAATCGGTGCCGGAGGCCAAGCGCGGCGATGCGGCCATCGCCGGGGTGCTGGCCCAGCTGGAACTGGCCGAGCGCGCCGCCAGCCTCGGCGATCTTGCCGGGCTGGAGCAGCGCATCGCCGCCGACCCGGCCGATCATCAGGCGCGCTACGATCTGGCGCTGGCGCTGAACGGCAAGGGCTTCAAGGGCGAGGCGGCGGAACACCTGCTGGAGATCATCCGCCGCGACCGGACGTGGAACGAGGACGGGGCGCGCAAGCAGCTGTTGCAGCTGTTCGAGGCCTGGGGTCCGATGGACGAGGTGACGCAGGCGGCACGGCGCAAGCTGTCCGCCTACCTGTTCCGCTGAGCGCGGACGGACAGAGGCGGGAGGCGCCGATGCCATCCAACGTGCATTATTCCGGGCCGGCCGAACTGCCCGAGGAGATCGCCGTCTTCCCGCTCGAGGGCGTGCTGCTGTTGCCGCGCGGGCATCTGCCGCTCAACATCTTCGAGCCGCGCTATCTGGCCATGGTCGATGCGGCGCTGGCCGGCAGCCGGCTGATCGGCATGATCCAGCCGCGCACGGATGGCGGTGCAGACAGCACCGATCTGGCCGGCGTCGGCTGTGTCGGCCGGATCACCGAATTCAGCGAGACCGGCGACGG
>Ga0056914_10001464_pt1 | contig 16792 bp, 17 predicted proteins | sample TNRBio252014_DNA_FD_55168 | JGI IMG/M metagenome (GOLD analysis project Ga0056914, IMG submission 55168) | Wastewater treatment Type I Accumulibacter community from EBPR Bioreactor in Madison, WI, USA - TNR Reactor_6/25/2014_ DNA | ecosystem: Engineered > Bioreactor > EBPR > Anaerobic-Aerobic >...
AGAGCCTATCCCAAAACTAACTCATTGATATTTTTATACTAAAATAGTAGTACAAACCTATAAAGAGAGACTTCGAATAAAGATGAGTGGAAAATTGAAATGATGCCTGATAAAAGATACCCCAGTGACTTGACAGATGAAGAATGGGCGGTTGTCGAAGAGTGCCTGCGTCTGGAAGAAGAAAAAGGGGTTGGTCGCCCGCTGGAAGTCGAGTTGAGGCGGGTCTGGGATGCGATTTTGTATATCAATAAAACAGGCTGTCAATGGGCGTACCTGCCGCATGATTTTCCCCCACGTACCACCGTCAATTACCATTATATGAAATGGATGACGAGCGGTCTTTTCGAGCGGGTGAATGCCCAAATCCGTCGTGAGGTACGAAAAAAAACGGTCGAGCCGAGGAGCCGAGCGCGGGGATCATCGACAGCCAAAGCGTCAAAGGGACGGCTGAATCCGCTGAGGAATCGGGTTTTGATGGGTGGAAGAAAGTGAAGGGTAGAAAGCATCATCTTATAGTGGATACAATCGGTTGTGTTCTGGCCGTGGGCGTTCACGCCGCCAACATCCACGACAGTCAGGGGGCTTACCCTCTCCTCAAGAGGCTGTTTGAAACACTCCCCACGGTGCGTCAGATTTGGGCCGACCAAGCCTATCAGGGAGACTTGGTGGAGTGGGTCAAAGAGACGTTCTCTTGTGAGTTGGCGATCGTAAAAAAAACCACAAAAGCCTTTAAAGTATTACCTCGCCGTTGGGTCGTGGAAAGAACCGTGGCTTGGTTAAGCCGTTATCGTCGATTAGTCCGTGTTTATGAAAAAAGAGTCGCTTCCAGCGTCGCTATGATTTGGGTTTCTTCTATCCACATTTTGCTAAAGAAACTGTCTGCTCCTCTACCTGAAGAAGTCACCGTTTAACCGACCAACTCCCAACGGCTCGTCCAACACCAGGCGTAGCTGACCGAACAAGCACAGGTGAGCGCAATCCGCTGACGCTGGCCGCCTGACAGCCCCGCGCCATTCAAGCCAATCGGAGGATCGTAACCCTGAGGTTTCAGAGAGTGGGCCTGCTTTGACTTCCCCTTGTCAGTCCATTTCCAGGCAACACCGTCATGGTGTAAACGAAACGAAAAATTGTTGAATAACCGGAATAAGACCGTGATCACACGCCACAACCCCTGCTGGGATTGGTGGCGTCAGAATCCGCTTGATGATAACCTTATCCTCTATAACGTAACCGGTTCTGAAAGGGTTGCGCCCGGCTGAAACCTTGCGCTGCCACTGTTAAACCGGTCCCGTTTTGATGGCTCCTTAACCCCAACGCATTTCATAAGAGAGGGGATTTAACCGATGGCAATCACGCATGACGGCGCAAGCCGCACCAAAAACGCCAAATTACTGCAATGGGTCGATGAAATTGCTGCCCTGGTTACGCCAGATCGCATTCATTGGTGCGATGGCTCGGACGCGGAAAACCAGAAGTTGTGCGATGAAATGGTCGCTTCTGGCACATTCACTAAGCTTAACCCCGAAAAGCGTCCCAATTCCTATCTTGCCCGCTCCCATCCGTCCGATGTAGCGCGGGTTGAAGACCGCACCTTCATTTGCTCAGAAAACAAGGAAGACGCCGGTCCAACCAACAACTGGGCACCCCCGGCTGAAATGCGTGCACAGCTTACAGAGCAATTCAAAGGCTGTATGCGCGGCCGGACGATGTATGTGATTCCGTTCAGCATGGGGCCGATTGGCAGCCCGATTGCCCAGATCGGCATTGAAATCACCGACTCGCCCTATGTGGTGGTCAACATGCGGATCATGACCCGCATGGGTCAGAAAGTGCTCGACACCTTGGGCGGCGACGGTTTCTTCATTCCCTGTGTTCACTCGGTCGGTGCCCCGCTCGAACCCGGTCAGAAAGATGTACCGTGGCCGTGCGAACCGGACATCAGCCGTAAAGCCATTGTCCATTATCCCGAAACCCGCGAAATCTGGTCGTATGGTTCCGGCTACGGCGGCAATGCCCTGCTGGGTAAGAAGTGTCTGGCGCTGCGGATCGCCTCGGCCATGGCCCGCGACGAAGGTTGGCTCGCTGAACACATGTTGATCCTGGGTCTGGAATCGCCCAAGGGCGACAAGACCTACGTCGCGGCGGCCTTCCCCAGTGCCTGCGGCAAGACCAATCTGGCCATGATTGTGCCGCCCAAGGGCTTTGGTAAGTGGAAAGCGCTGACGGTCGGCGATGACATCGCCTGGATCAAGCCCCGCCCGGATGGCACTCTGCGCGCGATTAACCCGGAAGCGGGCTTCTTCGGCGTCGCTCCCGGTACCTCCTATGATTCCAACCCAATGGCGATGGAGTCGATCAAGAAAAACACCATCTTTACCAACGTCGTGCTGACGGATGATGGCGATGTCTGGTGGGAAGGCATGGGCGTTGAGCCGCCGAAACACGGCATCGACTGGCAGGGCAATGACTGGACGCCGGATTCTGGCAAGCCGGGCGCGCATCCCAACTCGCGCTTCACCGCGCCTGCTGGCCAGTGCCCGACCATCGACCCGGCTTGGGAAGATCCCGCCGGCGTGCCGATCTCGGCCTTCATCTTCGGCGGTCGGCTGTCCAAGACCTTCCCGCTGGTTTACCAGGCGTATGACTGGAACCACGGCGTGTTCATGGCTGCGACCATGGGTTCGGAAGCCACCGCCGCCGCGATTGGCGTCACCGGCATCCGCCGCGATCCGTTTGCCATGCTGCCGTTCTGCGGCTACAACATGGCCTCTTACTGGAGCCACTGGATCAACATGGGCAAGAAGCCCGGCCTGAATCTGCCCAAGATTTTCCGCACCAACTGGTTCCGCAAAGATGCCAATGGCAAATTCGTGTGGCCGGGCTACGGTCAGAACATGCGGGTGCTGGAATGGATCGTTGAGCGGGTAAACGGTAAGGTCGGTGCCCTGGAAAGCCCATTCGGCTATATGCCACGTTATGAAGATATGGATTTCGAAGGGCTGGATTTTTCTAAGGAGCAGTTTGCGACCATCACCGACATTAGTCGCGCCGAAGCGGCTGCTGAAGTCGAGGAAATTAAAGGCTTCTTCGATAAGTTTGGTCAGAAGCTGCCCCCAGAACTCGAAGCGCAACGCCAGGAATTTGGCAAGCGTGTCGAGAAAGCGCCGGAAGTCTGGAAGGCGGTTGAATCTGCCTGAGTGCGCTAACTGTCAGCGTAGTCCTTACCGGCTACGCTGAAAGATCGAAACGAAAAAGCCGACGCAAGTCGGCTTTTTTATTGATGCTGATTCTTTGCCAGAAATTCCCGAAGCGCCGCTACCACTTCGCCCGGCTGTTCTTCCGGTAGAAAATGGCCGCAATCCAATGGCTTGCCTTCAACTTGCTCGGCATATTCCCGCCAGATATCCAGCACATTATAAGTGCGATGAACAAAGCCTTTGGCTCCCCACAACACCAGTAGTGGACAACCAATTTTCTGCCCAAGACTCGCTTCATCATGCTCTAAATCAATGCTGGCCGCCGCCCGGTAATCATCGCAGGATGCCCGAATCGTTTCGGGATTGCTAAAACAGCGGATGTACTCGGATATCGCTTGCGGCGCAAACTGCGCGTCTGGGGCGCTCCAACGCTTAAGTTTCTCGATAAGGTAATAGCCTGGATTCGAACTAATCAATTTTTCCGGCAAGCCGTTGGGTTGAATCAGAAAAAACCAGTGGTAGTAGTCGGTGGCGAATGCTTGATTGATGTGCTTGAACATGTAATAAGTCGGCACGATATCCATGATGCAGACCTGCTTCACCCGCTCTGGATAATCCAGTGCCAGGCGATGCGCGACCCTGGCCCCACGATCATGGCCGACTACACTAAATTCCCGATAGCCGAAATATTCCATCAGATCAATCAGATCCTGAGCCATCGCACGCTTGGAATAGAACCGGTGGTCGGGCGTGCTCTTGGGTTTGGAACTGTCGCCATAGCCGCGCAAATCCGGACAGATCACCCGAAAGTCGCTGGTGAAATGCGGCGCAACCTGATGCCACATCCTATGGGTCTGCGGGTAGCCATGCAAAAACAGCAGCGGCGGGCCGGAGCCGCCGTGTTCCATGAAAATAGCGGCTCCCTTGGTGCTGATTTGAATCTTGTTAAATTCCTTGCCAAGCATGATCGCCCGCCCACCTTACCCCAGTCTGGTTTAAAGCACGTCGCTCAGCTTACGAATCGGATGGCTCCGGCTGAGGGTCAGGACCTTTTTCTAATTTACGTTGGCTCTTCTCCTGTTGCTTTTCTTCCTGCTTCTTTTTCTTGGCAAGATCGCGCTGGCGTTTCTCGTACTGATAATTAGGCTTAGCCAATAGAGTTCCTTCAAAAAATGGGTAATACGATGATTGCCGCTGATTATTTCCTACCAATCAATTCGATAGGATAACCATCCGGGTCTTCGATAAATGAAATAATGGTGGTTCCCGCATTCATCGGCCCGGCTTCCCGCAGAATTTTCCCGCCTCGCTTTTTCACGCCTTCGGTCGCGCGATACACATCATCGACTTCCAGAGCGATATGACCGTAAGCCGTGCCCAGCTCGTAGCGATCCACGCCCCAATTGTAAGTCAGTTCGATCACGCTGTGCTGTGCTTCATCACCGTAGCCGAGAAAGGCCAGGGTGAATTTGCCCTCAGGATAATCCTTGCGCTGCAATAGTTTCATGCCGAGGATTTCGGTATAAAACTGAATCGAGCGATCCAGATCACCGGTTCGCAACATGGTGTGCAAGATACGCATGGGCTGTCTCCTCCGTCCGCTTGTTCGGGAAACCGGCGCGGTTTTGCCATCACGCCGGTTCCTGCCGGGTTCCTACTGGGTTACTACCGACCTTTCAATGCCGCAATCCGCATCCGCAAGGCATTCAGCTTGATGAAACCGCCCGCATCCTTCTGATCGTAAGCGCCCGCGTCGTCCTCGAAAGTCGCAATGTTCATATCGAACAGGCTGTCGTCAGATTTGCGACCAGCGATGATGACATTACCCTTATACAGCTTAACCCGCACCGTGCCATTCACCGGAGCTTGCGAAGCGTCGATCAGGGTTTGTAGCAGTTTACGTTCGGGACTCCACCAATAGCCGTTATAGACCAGTGTCGCATAACGCGGCATCAAATCGTCCTTAAGATGGGCTACTTCCCGATCCAGCGTCAGCGATTCCATCGCTCGATGCGCTTTAAGCAGGATGGTGCCGCCAGGTGTCTCGTAGCAACCACGCGATTTCATCCCGACGTAACGATTTTCCACGATGTCCGCCCGGCCGATGCCGTGCTCGCCGCCGAGTTTGTTCAACCGGGTCAGCACCGCAGCAGGTGACAGCGCCTCGCCGTCAATCGACACGATGTCGCCGTTGCGATAACCCAGTTCAATGACCAGCGGCTGATCCGGTGCTTGTTCCGGCGACACCGACCAGCGCCACATCGACTCATCCGGCTCGCTCCACGGGTCTTCCATCACCCCGCCTTCGTAGGAGATATGCAGCAGATTAGCGTCCATCGAATACGGTGACTTGGTGCCGCGCTTCATTTCGACCGGAATGCCGTGTTTCTCCGCATAATCCAGGAGCTTCTCGCGCGAGAGCAAATCCCACTCCCGCCACGGCGCGATGATCTTGATATCCGGCTTTAAGGCATACGCGCCCAGTTCAAACCGCACCTGATCGTTACCCTTGCCGGTGGCCCCATGCGACACCGCATCGGCACCGGTTTGCACGGCAATTTCGATCTGACGCTTGGCGATCAAGGGTCGGGCAATGGAGGTTCCCAGCAGATACTCGCCTTCGTAAATCGCATTCGCGCGGAACATGGGGAACACGAAATCGCGCACGAACTCTTCACGCAGGTCTTCGATAAAGATATTTTCTGGCTTGATGCCCGCTTGCAGCGCCTTGGTTCGGGCGGGCCCGACCTCTTCAGGCTGGCCGAGATCGGCGGTAAAGGTCACCACTTCGCATTGATACACGTCCTGTAGCCACTTCAGAATGACCGAGGTATCCAGGCCGCCCGAATAGGCCAGCACGACTTTTTTGACATCCGACATAACATTCCTCATAAGACCAGCGGTTCGGCATCGAAAGCGACCGGGCTGCTGCTGCCCGCCCCGGTCGCGTAAACCGCTAGCTTAAGGGTTTACCTTGAGCCGTCAAGGCGCACGGTTGTCGTGCGGCTGATTGATGAACCGTTTCTGCTGGCCACCGTTCCATCGCTATCGATAAGATACGGAATTCCAGGTGACAGGATGTCGATCGCAGAATCCAAATTGATTGATCAGTCGCCCTCACAGGAGCCAGTGCACATGACCTTTCTGCCTGAAGTCACCGGCTGTGGCGGTTGTAATCGCTCAGTACGGGTTAAATGGATGCCGGAGGAAATCTATCCGGGGGGATTCTTCGGCATTGCCGCCTGCGAGAAATGCGGCTTTGTGCGACTGACCGTCGCGGCGGAGAATGCCGAAGATTTGGAGCGGTGCCGGGCCATGGTCCGATTTGCCTTTGGCGCGGATAGCGTGGCGTTGTATGCGGAAGAACGTTAAATCGGCTGATTATCGACCAACATAAACCGGCGCTTGTTTGTCGAGAAAAGCCCGTGTCCCGATCCGAAAATCGTCGCTGGCGGCGACCAGCCCGAAGTAATCTGCGCCGAGTTGGGCGGCGTCTTCCAGCGACTGATTCAGGCCACGATGCAGCATTTCCCAGGTCAACCGCACCGCTGTCGGTGACTGCGCCAGCACATCACGCGCCAGCGCTTCGGTGGCAGTCAGCAACTGTTCCGGCTCCACCACGCTGTTCACCAGGCCAATCCGTAGCGCTTCCTCGGCATCCATCACCCGGCCTCGCAACAATAATTCAGCGGCCTGCCCGCGCCCGATCAGACGTGGCAGACGGGTCGTGCCACCGAAACCGGCGACCGCACCGATTTTGACTTCAGGGTGGCCGAGCCGGGCGCGGGTGACTGCCACCCGCAGCCAGCAGGATTCCGCCAGTTCCAGCCCGCCACCGAGTGCATAGCCGTTGATAGCGGCAATCACCGGCTTACCCAGCGTTTCAATCTGCTGGTTGACGGCAATCCCTCGCTCGGCGAATTCGCGCACGGCTAGCGGTGCTGCCTGCTGGAGATAGGCAATATCGGCTCCGGCGCAAAAGGCTTTCTCACCGCTGCCGGTGATAATAACCGCCTTGACGGCTTCATCACGCTTGATCGAATCAAAGAGCGATGCCAGACGCTGCAACAGACGCAGATTTAGGGCATTGAGGGCATCGGGGCGGTTGAGGGTCAGCCAGGCAATGCCAGCGGTTTCGTGATACTGCACAGTGGTGTTGTCAGACATGCAGGTCTCCAGAGACGGTAAAGAGAACAGTGTCGGGCTGAAGCCCGACCGACGGGTGAACCAGCATAACGACTTTCTGCGGGTGAAAAGATGAGAACTCGACCGCTTTGCCATGCGTGGCACGCATGGGAGCAGGCGCTGATCAACCGTCTGGGAGGGTGCTGCGGGCTTCCTGCAAAATCCAATCGCTGACCTTGCGCACCTGATCACGCGGTGCGGTATCGGCCTGAATCAGCCAGTAGGCGAACTCAGTATCTGCCTCGCCGCGTGGCGTGGTCAGCACCCGCAAGCGCCCATCGGCCAGCAGCGGTTGAATCAATTCCAGTCGGCCCATGGCGATACCCTGCCCGCTCACTGCCGCCTGAATTAATTGATCATATTGGTTGAAGCGCTGGATACCGCGCGGCTTGACCTGCTCCCAACCCATCGCCTGTAGCCACTCGCTCCATTGCAAGCCGGGACGGCGATTATCTTCAAGATCCAGCAGATACTCGCCCTTTAAGTCAGCGGGTGAATGCAACGCCTTTTTACCGAGCATGGGATGTGCTACCGGCGCGACCGTTTCGCCAAACAGCCAGACAGCGCCTTCCGGGACGGCGGTGCGCGAGCAATAGCGAATCGCCAAATCAATCCCTTCGGCATTGAGATCCAGGATCCGGTTATTGGCGGCAATCCGAATCTCAATATCGGGATGGGCCTGCTGAAACGCCGTCAGACGCGGCAACAACCACAATCCGGCGACCCCGACGCTGGCGGTAATCGTCACCGGCTGCCGTCGATGTCGCCCGCCGCCGAGCGCTTCCAGTGCAATCTGCAATTGCAACACGGCGCTGTCGGCGCACCGGTACAGCCGTTCGCCCGCCGGGGTAAAGGCGATGGTACGATGGCCGCGCACCAGTAACTTCAGGCCGAGCGCTTCTTCCAGCGACCGAATCTGACGACTGACCGCCGATTGGGTCAGACACAGGTCTTCGGCGGCCTGGGTGATGCTCATCCGCCGCCCCACCGCGACGAAGCCGCGAATCAAATCCAGCGACGGTAGACGCACCAACGGTAAAGGCATCTCAGGCGCTCCGATTCAAGCACTTGCAGTCATGAGGAAAGGCGGGCGGTCAGTCATCCTCGCCTTCCCAATAATCGACGGCATCGGCGCATCGACCGATATGGGAAAAAATCCGTTGCGCCTTATCGCCGCCCGGCGCGGCTCCCGCCATCACGAAAAACTTGCCAGAATCGGGATACAGCCCAATATCCGGTTCTTCCATCGTCGAGACGCACCAGTATTTGAGCGGCTGCCTGGAGCGGTTGATGATTTCGTGCGCTACTTCCATCCCGCCCGGTGGCAAGGCCGCCACATCCCCCGCTCGCAGCGGATATTCACCCTCCGCCAACCGCAAGACGCCCTCACCCTCAATGACAAAAATCATCTCCTCATTGACCACATGCGCATGAAACGGCCAGGCGCTTTTGCCGGGCGGCACCACTGTCAACCGACAGCCGAGCTTGCGTGCGCCGGTGCGTGGCCCGACCTGGGCCATCTCCGCCGCGAAACGCTCGCCGTGGCGCTGCGGCTGCAACGCGTACTCCAGTTCAGCGATATTGACGATCGGCTTCATTGGCATTTCTCCTGTTTGACCAAAACTCAGGGCACTGCTTGCAGGGTCTGTCGATTTAAAACCAGCCCTGTCCGGTTCTCAAGCAAATAAAGGCCCGACTTCACATGCGCTGGGTGCATGTGAACATGAAAACAGTGCGATTGAGCGCCTCGGGCAGCCGCCGTTCAATGGTGGGGCATAAAGGCGACCGTGGAGATCCTGCCATGCCCCAGCCCGCTCATCCTTTCAAGCTGTATGCCGACCCGCGTTCCGGGAATTGCTTCAAGGTCTGGCTGATATTGCACCTGCTGGAGATGCCGTTTCAGTGGGTCTCAGTCGATATCCTCAACCGGGAAACCCGCACACCCGAATTTCTGGCGATGAACCCGCAAGGCCGGGTGCCCGTGTTGCAATTGCATTCCGGCGAGTCGTTGTATGAATCCAATGCGATTCTTTGCTATCTGGCGCAGCACAGTGCTTCCCTACTGCCACATGAACCGTTGCAACAAGCGCGTGTCCTGCAATGGCTGTTTTTCGAGCAGAATCATCACGAGCCGAATCTGGCGGGAGCACACTTCATGACCCACTATCTAGGCCGGGCGCGGGATGAACCGGACATCGTGGAACGCATCAAACGCGGCTATCAGGCGCTGGCGGTGATGGAGCAACGGCTGACGACGCAGGCTTATCTGGCGGCTGAGGTGCTGACGGTGGCTGACATTGCGCTGTATCCCTACACCTGCACCGCCCCTGATGCCGGTTTCGATCTGGGACGATTTCCCGGTATCCGCGCCTGGCTGGCACGACTGGAAAGCCAACCGCGCTGGCTGACGATGACTGCTTTAACCGCGTCTCATGGCTGCCTTCTAAACTGGGGCAAGCGCATTTTGCATGGTTTATGATGCGGTTATGCACCTAAAAACCGACCTTTCCCACCCGCCATTTAACTATCAGGAAAATCCAATGAGCGATTCATCGATTCACCTTGTGGCCCGCATCGTCGCCAAACCGGATTCGGTCGCGGCATTGCGCGTTCTGCTGGAAACGCTGCTCGCACCGACCCGTCAGGAGGCTGGTTGCCGCCGCTACATCCTGCTGCAAAATCAGCAGGAGCCGACGGATTTCACTTTCGTCGAAGAATGGGCCGATGAGGCCGCGATTAATAGCCACCTGAAATCCGCTCACCTTCAACAGACGTTTGCGCAAGCGGCTGAGTTACTGGCTGCACCGCCGGATGTACAACGCTATAGGCTGATCGGGTAATCTTGTGGCCTTACTCTCTTTAACTTCGTGATAGCGAATGGCCATACAAGCAGAGTCTTCAAATGATGGGCTGATCCTCACCCACCCCGATGATTGGCACTTACACGTCCGCGATGGTGCGGCGATGCAGGCGGTTGTGCCGCACACGGCCCGCCAGTTTGCCCGTGCCATCATCATGCCCAACCTCAATCCGCCGGTGACTACCACCGCGCAAGCGCTGGCTTATCGGGGTCGGATTTTGGAAGCTGTGCCGCCGGAATCGGATTTTCAGCCGCTGATGACGCTGTACTTGACCGACCGCACCTCGCCCGCCGAAATCGCGCGCGCCAAGGCGTCGGGTCAGGTGGTCGCCTGCAAGCTTTATCCGGCCGGAGCCACCACCCATTCCGATTCCGGCGTCACCGATGTCGGCAAAATCTCGCCGGCTTTGGAGGCGATGCAGGCGCAGGGACTATTGTTGCTGGTCCACGGCGAAATCACCGATCCGGCGGTGGATATTTTCGACCGCGAGGCGGTTTTCATCGAACGGGTGTTGAATCCGCTCGCCCGCAGTTTTCCCGCCTTGAAAATCGTGCTGGAACACATCACCACGCAAGACGCCGCCGATTACGTGCGGGACGCGCCGGCCACGGTCGCCGCCACGATCACCGCCCATCACCTGCTCTACAACCGCAACGCGATTTTTCAGGGCGGCATCCGCCCGCATTATTACTGCCTGCCGGTGCTCAAGCGCGAACGCCACCGCCGGGCGCTGCTTCAAGCGGCGACCGGCGGCAATCCCAAATACTTTCTCGGCACCGACAGCGCCCCGCACCCGCGTCAAGGCAAGGAAGCGGCGTGCGGCTGCGCGGGGTGCTTCACCGCTCACGCCGCGCTGGAACTCTACGCCGAAGCTTTCGAGTCGGCCGGCGCGCTGGATCGGCTGGAAGCCTTCGCCAGCTTTCACGGCCCGGATTTTTATGGCCTGCCGCGCAATGCCGGCACGGTCGCCTTGCGCCGTCAAGCGACGCCGATTCCCCAGCGTTTACCGTTTGGGGAGGACGAATTGGTTCCCTTGAGAGCCGGAGATACGCTGGCCTGGAGCGTGGTTTGAGAGGCGCGCGACGATCTCGGCCGCCGAGCCGAGTCGCACTGGTTCGGCCCGCGACCGACCCCTAAACTGTAAGTCGAGGAGATCGGCTCGAAAAGCTGCTTGAAAATCATGCTGTCGACTCCCGTCATTCGGCTGGCGGCCCGACGCGCTGGCAGCGGGAGCGCGCCGCGCCGGAGCCACCCGCACTGACTTATAACGTCTTCTTGCAGAAGTACCAATCGACGTAGTCATAGCCCTTTTCGTCGATCCGCGCCTGCGCCTCGGCAGTCGTGGCCGGCGGCGGCACAATGACCGGTTCACCGGGCTTCCAACCTTCGGGCGTGGCGACTTTGTTGGCGCCGGAGGTTTGCAACGCCTCAACCAAGCGCAGGAACTCGTCGATGGATCGACCGTTGGTCATCGGGTAATACACCATGGCCCGCAAGATGCTGTCGGGGTCGATAATGAAGGTCGCGCGCACAGCCGAGGTATCGGCAGCGCCGGGATGGACCATGCCGTAAGCTCTGGCGACCGCCATCGACAGATCGGCGATGATCGGAAATTTGATGTCGACACCGAATTTCTCCTGGATGTTCCGCACCCAAGCCACATGCGAATAATGGCTGTCGATCGACAGACCCAACAAGTCGCAATTCAGCTTGGCGAACCGGTCGTAGGCTTTGGCGAAGGCGATGAATTCCGTCGTGCACACCGGAGTAAAATCCGCAGGATGTGAAAACAGCACCAGCCACTTACCGTGATAGTCGGACAACTTCTTGATCCCGTGCGTGGTCGGCGCTTCGAAATCGGGCGCGCGCTCGTTCAAGCGCGGGAAGCTAACGGAAGACGTGGTTTCCATGGTTCGTTCCTCAAACAGTGAAAGTCAGGAAAAACATAGACAGGCAACGCCCCATTAAAATATTAGAAAATACTTATTTTTATAAATTCATTATTCCTAAGCCGACCATTGAAAATCGCTATGCGAGTTCCGCGTTCGCCGCGAAGGTCGATCAGGAGCAATTTTCGGGCAAGCGAAGGCCACTGCGGTCCGAACGGGCGTCGAGACCGTCATCCCAGCTCCAACATGTCCCCGTTGCCCAGGAATAGCTCCGTCTTGGAGCCGTTGCGGGCGGTGCCGCGCTGCACCGGCAACCCGAGTTCCAGCATCTTTTCGACCGCGGTGCGCCCGGTGCAGTGATTGCACGCCAGCTTGGCGACCTCGTAACCTTTCAAACCATCGATAATCCGATCTTTTGCTTCGTCCCAATCGTCCAAGGGCGCGATGTGCAAGCCGCCGTACAGCGCGTGGATGCGCTCGCCGCCGACGAAATTCTGCCGGGCGTACTCCAACAAGTTGAGCACGCCACCGTGACCGCAGCCGGTGACCATCGCGATGCCCCGATCCTGGAGATGCGCGTAGAGCACATTTTCGCCTCCCACCTTCAGCAAGGTGTTCATCGGGAAATTCACCAGCGCCAAACCGCGAAATAAAACGTGCGGTCGGTCGGCGGCGATGGTGATCACTTCACCGGTATGGCCCTGCTGACGGATCAGATCGAAACCTGCTTGCTGGAAGCCCTCGGGCACGTAAACGGTAATACCGGGACAGTGCTTGAGCGTCGAGCCGATTCCCCAGAAATGATCGAAATGCTCGTGGCTGATCACCAGCGCCTCGATCTCGCCCGCTTGCAGCATCCGGTCGATACCCTCCTCGGCGAAGCGCCGGTCCATCCAAGCCGGATTCCAGCCGGTGTCGAACAGCAAGCGGCGCACGGCTCCGCCGATTTCCTCGACTTCCAGCAGCGCCGAAAACCCGGCAGCGTTATCGGCGTGCAAATCCCCAAACGGCGGCCACGGAATGGCGTACTGATCGACTTCAGCGCCACCCGCGTCCCGGATATCGCCGAACACCTCGCCGGTATTAAACCAACCGGTTTCGGAAATACAACGAATGGTCAGGCGCTTTAATACACCGATGTCGAGTTTTGGGGCATTGGACATAGTGCATACTCCTCGGATTATCGCTACTGATAGGGCGACCGTCCGGCATCAGCCTGACGGTGGCCGGATTCGGGCGTCCCGGCCCGTCTTCTGGCGATGATAAAACGCAGGGGTTGAGCCGTCTGTTATTCAGGGTGATGGTGAAGATGAGGGTGATCGTGAGGGTGGCTGTGATCATGGCCACAGCCCTCGGTGGCGACAGCTAACTTATCGTGCAGATAAGCCGTGACCGCTTGGTCGGGGTCAGTTTCAGTGGTGACCAAAGCTTTAATTCCTTTGACGGCCAGGCGGCGATGTAAGCCCGGCCCCATGCCGCCTGCGATCAACACTTGCACCTCATCCAGGGGATGTAGGGCTTGCGGTGCCGCCTCATGAAAAGACTGCTCAATCGGCAATTCAAGCAGGGTTTTACCGGTCACTTTTTGATCTCGAATTTCATAAATCCAGAATTTGCGGCATTTTCCGGCGTGTCCAGTAATGGTACGGCGATTTTGGCTGGTGACAGCAATTTTCATCAGCAAACCCCTCTAATAAGTCCCAGTATGGGAACACAGCTTATAACGCTTTTCCGCTGCCGACCAAGCACCATGCGGCTGATAAACCCCATCCACCTGCTCGACCCAAGCCGGTAATTCATACGCATTGTCACCAAGGTCGGCCAGTAACACCGCCGAATAGTGAAACACATCGCGTTGAGTCGCCCGCAGAAATTGGGCGTGGGGATGGGGGTTGGCCTGTAAGGCCGCGATTTTCCCCGTGAAGCAGCGACTGCACCGCCGCATCGGGTTGGATGCCCGTGTCTCGGTACATGTCGGTGGCAGGATCAAAAACCTGCTGACCCTTGCTGGCGTAAAAACCCATGCCGGTTTTCTGTATCCGTAGCACGCTGTTTTTGTGGCTAATACGCATGGCTTCACAGTGTCAACGCGAGCGACTTTAAATACACCTTTTTATCAGACCATAAGCCATAATTAGCACTCCCTGAATAAACGTATGTCGATTTCATAACCCCTGATTCGAGGAAAGCGCGATGGTGAGGCTGGGCGGGTTGTCTGACAGACTGTGGCGCTATGTGCTCATGCCGCTAGCGATATTGCTTGTTGCTAGCGCGCTTAAAGCCGCTGAACCACGCTGGGAAGAGATCGAGAAAACAGCGCGCGGCCAAACGGTCTACTGGAACGGCTGGGGTGGCGATGAGAAGGCCAACGCCTACATCGCCTGGGTGAGCGAGCAGGTCAAAGCGCGTTATGGCATCACGATCCAGCATGTCAAGGTCGGCGACATCGCTGAAACGGTCTCGCGGATATTGGCCGAGAAATACGCCAATCGGAACGAAAAAGGCGCTGTAGACCTGCTCTGGCTCAACGGCGAAAACTTCCATACGATGAAGGGAAACGGCTTACTGTTTGGGCCGTTCTCCGAAAAACTGCCCCATTATCCCCTAGTCGATACCATCACGATCCCCAGCACCACCCTGGATTTTACTGAGCCAGTCGAAGGGATGGAAGTGCCTTGGGGTAAAGCCCATCTGGTGTTCATCTACGACCCCGCCCAGCTACAGAATCCGCCGAAAACCGTGGCCGAACTGATGGCCTACGCCAAGGCCCATCCGGGCCGTTTCGCGTATCCTGAACCGCCTGATGCACTCGGATCGACCTTTCTTAAACAGGTTTTGATTGAGTTGACTGAGCAGCGCGAAGCCTTGCAAGCACCGGTTGCCGAAACGACTTTCGGCGCGGTGACCGCCCCGTTATGGGGTTGGCTGGATGAAATTCGCCCGCATCTCTGGCGCCAGGGACAGGCGTTTCCGAAAAGCGCGCCCGCACTGCGCCAGTTACTAGCCGATGGGGAAATCGATCTTGCCTTTAGCCTCAATCCCAACGAGGCCTCAGCGGAAATCGAAAAGGGTAATCTGCGCAATACCGTGCGGACTTATGTGCTGTCAGGCGGCACGATCGCCAACACGCATTTTGTCGCCATCCCTTATAACTCCAGCGCCAAGGAAGGTGCGCAAGTGATCGCCAATTTCCTGCTTTCCCCGGAAGCGCAAGCTCGCAAGCTGGACCCCACGATTTGGGGGGATCCCACGGTGTTGGGACTTGAAAAATTGACTCCTGCCGACCGTGAGCGGTTCACCACGCTGAAACGGGGCGTGGCGACGCTTAGCCCTAGCGAATTGGCCACGCCGCTGCCCGAACCGCACCCCAGCTGGGTGGAACGGCTGGAAACTGCCTGGCGAGCGCGCTATAGCCGCTAGCGTGAGCAGCCCCTTACGTCGGCCGGTCGCTTGGCGCGTTCTCCTCTTCCCGCTCGCCCACGCTCCCGCGTTAACGTTATTTTTGCTGCTGGCCCCGATTGCCGCCGGTCTTATCGGCACGCTACTGCCTGCATTTGGCTGGTTGCCCGTAGTAGGCGCGGCTGATTTCTCTCTGGCACCGTGGCGAATGTTATTTAGCGAACCCGGCTTATGGCATTCGCTGGCGTTGAGCTTGTGGACCGGTTTTGCGACCACTGCGCTGTCGCTGTTACTGGCGCTGGCCTTGCTGGGGACGTGCTACCACACCGCCTGGCTACGCCGTATCCGTCGTTTACTAGCGCCCCTGCTCGCCATCCCTCATGCGGCGCTGGCTTTTGGTCTGGCGTTTCTGATTGCGCCTAGCGGCTGGCTGGTGCGCTGGCTATCGCCATGGGCGACCGGCTGGGAACGTCCGCCTGATTTCGCGGCATTCGGACCCCAGGATCCCTGGGGAATCAGTCTGATTGTGGCTCTGACTCTCAAGGAAGCGCCCTATTTGCTGTTTATGGGATTAGCTGGTTTGGCCCAACTGCCGATTGAGGCTTGGTCGAACATGGCGCGCTCGCTCGGTTATAGCCCCAGCATGACCTTTCTGAAAATCATCTGGCCCTCGCTATATCCGCTATTGCGCTTGCCGGTGTTCGCCGCGCTGGCGTTCGCTCTGACTGTGGTGGATGTGGCGTTGATCATCGGCCCCAGCACACCGCCGACCCTGGCAGTACAGGCGCTCCGTTGGTTCAATGATCCGCAGTTAAACCATCGGCTACCGGCGGCGGCGGCCGTGATTTTATTGCTGCTGCTGACCTTGATGGCCATAGCAGCCTGGGAGAGCCTGGCGCGCCTGTTGGCGTCCTGGAGCCGACCCTGGTTGATCAATGGCCGACGCGGCGGCCAGGATGCTATCGCAAGGCGGGCAGCACTCAGCGGTAGCGGATTGGCACTGGCGCTGGCAACCCTGAGCATCCTGGCCATGTTTATGTGGTCGCTCACCCGTCGGTGGCCCTTTCCAGCGGCGTGGCCGGAACAATGGACTTTGGAAAACTGGCAAGGCCAAATGGATAATCTACTGACGATGACCTGGAACACAATCACCGTGGGCATGGCGGCGACCGGGCTGGCGCTGGTGTTAGCGGTTGCCTGTCTGGAGCATGAAGTGCATCGTCGTGTGACATTTTCCGGACGCAGTTTATGGCTGCTGTAT
>Ga0056914_10001472_pt1 | contig 16705 bp, 15 predicted proteins | sample TNRBio252014_DNA_FD_55168 | JGI IMG/M metagenome (GOLD analysis project Ga0056914, IMG submission 55168) | Wastewater treatment Type I Accumulibacter community from EBPR Bioreactor in Madison, WI, USA - TNR Reactor_6/25/2014_ DNA | ecosystem: Engineered > Bioreactor > EBPR > Anaerobic-Aerobic >...
GTGGAGACTGTGCACGCAGGCGAACCCGGCGGCTGAAAGCATGCGTCGGATTACGCCTGACGGCTAATCCGACCTACGCGCTATATCCGGATCTCCGCCAGCAGAAGCAGCTTGATCTATTTGACTCTCAGGGCCCTGGCGGGGGACCGCGCCGTCCGGGCAACACCATTCGGAAGGTCTACTTATGTCGCGCCCCGTCGGGGCTCGGACCGCCAGGTTCGGTAATGTTCTTTTACAAAGGAAAGTCGAAGTCCCTTCCATCACAGAGCATGACGGCGATCGGGATACTTGAGGATGTCCAACTCGCTCATTCCACCAAGGATCTATTCCAGATGACTGGCGGCCGTTCTGTATATAGTGAGCAGGATCTCCAACAGTGGCAGGCGTCGAAAGCCAACCCGGTCAAAGTCATCAACTACCTGCTTGCTGCATACATCGAACCAGCCATCGAGCTGAAGCGACTGCAGGAGTTTGGGATTCTGGGCGCGCATCCGCCTCAGTCCATCTACAAGATTGCTCCTGAAAAGCTCGGATTGTTGCTGTCATTGATTGATCTAAGTTTCGCGCCATGAAACCAGCGATCATGACGCAGCGTTGCCACGAATTTCGGGGCGTACGGGAACTACGTAATTCTTCAAAAGGTCCGCTTGTCTTTCATTTTCGGATGCCTGAAGTGTCCGCTGTTCGCTACCCACAACGGTCGCTCCCGGCGAACAGCCCGAGTTCGAGCCGGGACTGCACCGGCCGGCGTCAGCCGCCGGCGGCGAGGCGGGCGACGCTGTTGCGGACCGCGTCGGTCAGCCGCAGAACCGGTGTTTCGCCTTCGCCCATCGCCTGCAGCGCCGCAGGCTCGATCGGCTCGCCGAAGGTGATGGTCACCGGGTGGGGGCGGGGCAGGCGCCGGCCCCGCGGCATCGCTTCGAACGCCCCGCGAACGTGCGCGGGGATGATCGGCACCGGATGGTCGGCCAGCAGCCGGCCGATGCCGGGCAGGAAGCGCTGCAACTCGCCGTCCGGCGAACGCCACGATTCCGGGAACCAGATCAGCGCACGGCCCGCCTCGAGCACGCGGCCGGCCATCGCCAGGGTGGCGCCCGGCGCCTGCTCGTCGACCGGGAAGATGTTCGCCACACGACAGAACCAGCGGGAAAACGAGGAGTAGAACAGCCGGCTGCGGTCGCCCGCCCAATAGACGCTTCGCAGGGTCGCCAGCGGCAGGGCTGCGGCCACCAGCGGCGCGTCCAGGTCGCTCACGTGATTGCAGACGATGATGTAGGGCGCTTGGCTGGCCAGGGGGGCGTTGCCCTCGACCCGCAGCCGGAAGAACACGCGACCCAGCAGCCGATCCAGCGCCCAGATCAGGGTGGCGGCGATGCGCTCGCCACGGGTCTGCGGCGCCAGCCAGCGCGCCGCGTCCGCCTCGACCGCGGCCATCGCCCTGGCGGTCTCCGCCTCCGAGGGACCCGCGGGTTGGGCCGAGATCGTCCGCAGCAGGTCGCGCACCACGGTCACCTCGGCGAAGTTCTGCTCCGACAGGCGGATGCCGAGCGCGCTCTCCAGCTCCAGGCCGAGGCTCAGCCACTCGAGGGAGTCGATGCCGAGATCGAGTTGCGGATCGGCATCCAGCGACAGGCCGCGCCCGGCATACCGGGTCTGCAGCAGCGCCCAGGCCGCCGCGGCCCGCGGCTCTTGCAGCAGCGCCTCGTCCTCCGCGGAGAGNGCCGCCGGCGGCGGCGAGNCGCCACCGCTCANNGCCTTACGGTAGAGGTCCGGCAGGCGGAAGCGCTGGTACTTGCCGAGCCGGGTGCGCGGCAGCGGCTCGCGCACCAGCGCNTAGCCCGAGAGCCGCTCGTGGCTGGGGAGCGACTGCGCGCCGCTCGCCAATGCGACGCGGATCACNTCCTCCACCCGCGTGTTGGCGGACGCGTGGATCGCCGCCATGTCGGGGACGACGAGNGCCACCAGCCTGCCNCCGTCNTCCAGCACGGCGATCTCGCGGATCGCCGGATCGGCGCCGTANTGCTTCTCCAGATCGTCCGGAAAGATGTTCTTGCCGCCGCCGAGGACGATCAACTCCTTGCTGCGGCCGCTGACGAAGAGGAAACCGTCCGGATCGAGGCGGCCGAGGTCGCCGGTGCGGAACCAGCCGTCGGCGGTGAACGCGTGCGCGTTCGCCTCCGGATTGTCGATGTAGCCGTCGAAGACGTTGCTGCCGAAAAGCTCGATCTCGCCGGTGCCCTCGGCGTTCGGCTTGGCGATGCGGATTCGCCCGTCCGCCAGCAGCGGCCGCCCCTCGGTGCCGATCCGCTGCGCGCCCGGCACGTTGCCGGTGAATGCGGACGCGGTCTCCGCCAGTCCGTAGCCGGCCAGCGCCAGGTAACCCAGGCCTTCCAGCGTCCACAGTGGCCCCTCGTCCAGCTTGGCACCGGCGGAGACCAGGATGCGCAGCCGTGGGCCGAGCCGGGCGTGCACCTGCGGGAACAGGCGGCGTCCGAGGCGGAGCCCCCACCGCCGCCGTGCAGCGATCGACAGCGCCAGCAGGCCCTTGAACGCGCGGTATGCCAGNCGGCCCCGTGCCCGCGCCTGGCTGTCGAGGCCGGCGACCAGCGCTTCGTACAGGCGCGGCACGCCGATCATCGCCGTCGCCTCTCCGGCCACCAGCGCGTCCAGGATCTTCGGGCCGGTCGCCGCTTGCGGCAACACCACCGCGGCGCCGACCGCGAGCGGCACCAGGACGCCGACGACGAAGGGATAGACGTGATGCAGCGGCAGCGGCAGCAGCATGCGGTCGCTCGGGCCGAGCAGCCCGAAGCCGGCGATCGCCCGGACGATCGCCTCCAGGTGACGGTTGCGGAGCGCGAACGCCTTCGGGCTACCGGTGGTGCCGGAGGTGTAGACCAGCATCGCCCGCGCCTCGGAATCCAGCTTGGGCAGGGAAGAGGACGCGGATTGCGCGAACAGGCGACGCCATGACGAGGGCGCAGGTTCGGTTACGTCCTCTTCGACGCGGTCGATGACGTAGGTGGTCAGTTCCACGGGGACGTCGGCGCCGGCCAGCACCGCCGCCTGAGCTTGCCCCGCGAGCAGGAGGCGCGGCTTGGCGTCGCGAATGATCGCCTCGGCCTCGCGGGCGTCCGCCTGGTGGTCGATGGTGACCGCCACGCCGCCGCCGGCCATGATCGCCAGCCGGGCGGTGATCCAGTCGGCCCCATTGTCGGCGAACAGGCCGACGGTCGCACCCGGCGTCATCCCGGCCGCGACCAACCCCACCGCCAGTTCGCGTGCCCGCCCGGCGATGGCGGCGCTGGTGTGCGTCCGCAAGCCGTCGCCGTGGATCTCGATGACACACGCCTGCTCCCCGCGGGCGACGATTTCGTCCAGCAGCGTCGCGAATGCGAACATGGGCGTCGATCCCCCGGCGCGGGTCGGCCCTTAAGGAAGACGCGCGCGCAACCACGTGGATTCAAAGGATATGGCGTCGTGGCGGCCGGAATGGCAAGGGACGAGCCCTGCCGTCTCCGGAAACACGGAAGTGATACCCGGCACGTCGCGATTCCGTTGCATGGCAAGGCCGACGCGCGTATATCCAACGGCCGACCAGGAGCCAGACGATGAAGAAAGACATTCACCCCGACTATCACGAGATCGTCGTCGAAATGACGGACGGTACGACGTTTACGACGCGATCGACCTACGGTAGTCCCGGCGAGGTCCTGAAGCTCGGTATCGACTCGAAGACGCACCCGGCGTGGACGGGGGTGCACCGTCTCGTCGACTCCGGCGGCCAGCTCGCGAAATTCAACAAGCGCTTCAAGAACTTCGGGCTGGACGGCTAGCGACGTCCACTCCCACCTTCCGACCTCACGCGGCGCGGCTGGTCCCGAATCGCCCGNTCGGCCGNGGGTAGGTCACTTCCCCCTTCGCCGTTATGTGCAAGCCGGCGCCCCGCCGCGCNGGCGGTGCGGGCCATCGGCCATAAAAAACGCCGCCCGAAGGCGGCGTGAGTTGGATAGGGAGGAGGTCAAGTGAACCGAACCGCGTTCCCGAAGGGCGAAGTCCGGTTCAACATGGACGCTCGCGGGACACCTCCTTATAGGCCAACTCGCTGCACGCATCAAGTGATTAGTTTGCGATGTAGTGTACTCGAAAGAGAAAAAGCTTTCAGTAAAAATCGCNTTCGAGTTGTCTAAGTNACGCATGTAACCTGTAGCGGTAGTAGGAGCACGGCNGGCGGGAGAGTCAAGGCGGCGTGCGTGAGCGCCATCCACGGCTGCCGGCCGCTTCGCGTCGGGCGTTCGAGGTGACGGGCGCCCCCCCTGGGGTGGTCGTCTGACCGCGACGGTTGCTTTCTTCATAGTCGCAAACCCATTATCATAGCGTATTCAGGTTGCAGCCTCGACTGCCCGTAAACGGCGGTCTTCCTCCGCCGACCTAAACGGGAACCCTGGAGCTCGAAAGATGGCCTATCCACTGATGCCGAAGGCGACGGCCGTCTGGCTGGTCGAAAACACTGCGCTCACGTTCGAGCAGATCGGCGAGTTTTGTGGGATGCACGCGCTGGAGGTGCAGGCGATCGCCGANGGCGAAGTCGCCGCAGGGATGCANGGTCGCGACCCGGTTTCCGCGGGAGAATTGACGACGTCCGAAATCGAGCGTTGTTCACGCGATCCCGAGGCGCGGCTGCGAACCGCCGAGCGACGGGTGGCGCTGCCGGAGGCGAAGCAGAAGGGCGCGCGCTACACGCCCGTCGCGAAGCGGCAGGATCGGCCGGACGCGATCGCCTGGCTGGTCAAGAACTACCCGGAACTCTCGGATGCGCAGGTCTGCAAGCTGATCGGAACCACCAAGCCGACCATCGACAAGGTGCGCGATCGCACGCACTGGCGGTCCGCGGACATCAAGCCACGCAACCCGGTCGGCCTCGGGCTNTGTGGCGAGAGCGACCTGCAGAAGGAGGTCGATCTCGCNCGTGCCCGCGCCGGGACNGTCCACGGCGCCTGACCATCGCCCACCCGCTCCCGGCCGGCAGGACAGCCTGATCCCAGNCTAGAGGCGGCTGGTCGTCACGTCCTGACAGGAATAGCCGAGTTCGGCCAGTCCCTCGTCCAGATAGTCGCCGAGGAGCGGGATGCCCAGCAGGCTCTCCGGCCGTCGCTCGTCGGGGTTGTCGCGCGCATCGGCCANGGCGTCCTCCCAGTCCTCCGCGTCGTAGTCTCCTTCGCCGATCCAGATGAGCGCCACCAGTTCGGTGAGCTCGTCCTCGTTGAGCGATTCGAGGAATCCGCGGATTTCTTCCACGGTCGGGTCTTCGGGATAGTCGAAAAGGATCTCGCGGTCGGCGTCGTCCGTCGGGTTGTCGCCCGGCTCCGGGACCTCCGGTTCCATCTTGGCGTCGAACTCGCGGGCCTTGATGATCAGGTAGCACACCTTGTCGATGGCGATGGTCAGCATCCCGGGCGCCCTTTCTTCCGGCGTCGCCACCTTAACCCGAATCCCCCTCCGCCGCCAAACGATGCGCTGCCGGGAGCGAGCCTGCGGCTGCGCGACGGATCCTCCGGCAGCACAGGACGGGCTATTTCACCGGCGGGGCTTGCTTCGAGTGCAGGATGGCGAGGATGCGCTGCTGCAGCGCCGGATCGCCCTGCGCGGCCTGCGCGATCTGCTGGTATTCCTGGGGACTCATGTCGGGGGTCGTCTGAATCGCGTTCAGCAATTCGGCGTTCGCCGTCTGCTTCAACTGCGCCTGCTGGTCGGGCGCTGCCGCCTGGATCTTCGGGGTCCACTGCTCGATCAAGGTGTTCACCTTCATCGCGGCAGTGACGAACGCCTGCAGTTTCGCGTCGCTGACCGGCGCCGCAGCGTCCTGCGCGATTGCCGGTGCACTGGACATCGGCACGGCCAGCGCGAAGTTGACCGCCAGGAGCAGGGCGAGTGTCCACAGGCGGCGGGGGAGACGGCGAAGAGAAAACATGGCGGGGCCTTTCGAAGCGGGTCGGTCGCGAACGCGGAGCGCTCGGTTGAACGGGAGCGACGACGCGACGCGCTGGGTCAAGCCCCCCTCAAGCCGCACGTACCCGCGCCTCCCGTCGATTGCAAGCGCTTTCGCCTCGGGGCCCGGGTCCTCGGCGGCGATGCGGCGTTCAGGCGGCGGCGCCGCCCCACTGCGGCCACGCAACTCGCTTGAAAGCCTCGCTCCAGGACGGCTTCGACGAATACTCCAATACCGCGATGCGTTCCGCGGTCATCTCGCTGAGCAGTGTGAACGGCGTCGCCGGCAGGAGGTCCATCCTCGCCTCGCATTCGCCCGCTTCGACATGCGTCACCATTCCAGCCTTGCGCGCCAACGCCCGGATGGCATGATTCTCCGTGAGAAAGTACAGGTACGCCCGGCGGATCGCCCGATTGCGCGCCCAAATCTCGGCCCGATGAAAGAGGTGTCCGCCCAGGCCGTGACCGCGCATCGCATCGTCGACGCTGAAGGCGAACTCCGCCGCCTTCTGCGCCGTCGGCGCGGCGGGCGCGGGGAGGGCGATATGCACCGCACCGACGACACGCCCAGCGTCGTCGAAATGCGCGAGAATGCGATCGCGCTCCGCGAGGTCGAGGCCGGCTACGTGGGCACGCACCGCATCGTCGGCGATCGGATGCCCGAAGCGCAACCTCCGGTCCGCGTGATTCAAACGCAGCAGGTGCGCCTCGTAACGAGACAACTCCGACGGGAACAGCGTTCGAATGCATCGCATGATAAAAATCCAGATGGATGTTGCGNTGCAGCATTGCAAGTATGAGCTTAAGAAATTGACAAAGTTCTGCACNAAATGGTGGAAANCTGAGCAATTGCACACGGCAAAGCTCACGATGAGGGCAGATGGTTCAGGTTCAGCTGATCAACCCTCGACAAACGGTCGGCAAGGCGGGTCGGTTCCGGCAGTCGCCAGCGGGTGGTGAACCGCATGACGAGTTGCAGGGCCGTCGTCAGCGAGACGCGGTGGCCGGTGGAGACGTAGATCGGTCGGACGCGGGTACGGGTGCGCAGGCACGCCCCCAGCACCTCCTGGCCGTCCAGCAGCGGCGTCCAGGCGAAGCGATCCTGTGCGGGCTCGGCATGCGTGCCGGTCAGCCGCGACTTGGCGACGCCGATCGACGGGAGATCCAGGTACAGGCCGAGATGGCTGGCGACGCCGCAGCGGCGGGGATGCGCGATCCCCTGGCCGTCGCACAGCAGAAGGTCGGGTGGCCGAGACAGGGCGGCCAGTGCTGCGATCGCCGCCGGCGCCTCGCGGAAGGTGAGAAGGCCGGGCACGTACGGAAACGTCGTCGNCACATGGACCACCGCCTGGTCCAAGAGTTCCAGCGTCCGGGCGTCCAACAGCACGGCGGCGGCGCGGGCCACGGCATCGCGACCCCGGCGACCGTAGGCGACGTCGACGCCGGCGACGGTGGCGGGCTCGTCCAGCCTGTCCAGGCGCTCGATCTCGGTGGCGATGCTGCGCTGGAGTGCGATGGCTTCGCCGATCGTCACGTCCCACGCGTGGCGAAGCGGGGCACTCATCGGCCGCAGCCGCGAGTGATCCTCAGCCCTGCAGGAAGCGGGTGATCGTCCATCCGTCGCGGCTATACGAGATGCGGGCGACGAGGGTCGAGACTTTGTTGAACACCGGCTCGCAATAGAGGTCGGCGACCGACGGGTCGGGCGCCACCTTCGCCGTCCAGGTGCAGGTGACGTTCACCTCGAAGCTGCAGGCGAACCCGGCCGCTTCCTCCGGTTGGCAGCCGACCTTGCGGAACGAGACGAGGCGGTAGCTGCGGCGAACGTCCAGCAGGTGGACCGAGCAGCCTTGAGCTTCCAGGTTGCAGGCCGGGTCGACGAAGTCTCCCTGCAGGGCCACGAAGTCGTAGAGGAAATCCAGATATGCGCGCCGAAGCTCTTTCTCCGAGGGCTCGGCCAGGGCAACGGCGGACGCGGCGGCAAGCACGCAGACGAGAACAGCCGCCGCGAGGGATCGCAAGCCACGTTTCATGCGGGGGCTGCAGCGGTGCTGCGGTGGCAGCGTCGGACCGCCTACCGCCCGCGGCGCAGCAGGTCGGGCGTCACCATCCACGCGACGAACCATGCGCCGCTGACCGGACGCCGGGCGAGACACACCAGGGTGCCGGGCGAAATGTCGACGATGGACGGGCGCTCCATCCCCAGGACCAGCCGGGAGACGAGGCGGCTCATGAACGGCTCATGACCGACGACCAGGGTGTCCTTGGTCCAGGTGGCGATGGTCTCGGTGAAGTAGACCGGGGAGTCCTTGGGCAGCAGCCCTTTCTCCAACACCTGTTGCGTTCCGCCGAAGCCGATGGCGTCGGCGATCATCGCCGCGGTGTCGCGGGCACGCAGCTTGCCGCTGTGGACCATGGCTGCAACCGGCACGTCAGAGCCGGCGATAAACGACGCCAAAGCCTGCACATCGGACCGGCCACGCTCGGTCAGGGGCCGCTCCGGGTCAAGATCCTCGGGGATCGCCTCGCCGTGTTGCACGAGGTAAAGTCGCATGTCGTCCTCTCGCCGCAGCGGCTCCCGACGTCCGCCGGCTTCAGTGTGCCCTCGTCTGCGACGTTTCGAAAGCGACAACGGCGGCGAGCATCGCTTCGGCGGCGAGAACGTCGCGTTCCGCGTCGGTCCGGACACCCAGATTCTTCGCCAGCATCAGCGCGTCGTGGGCGCGTTTCACCCGGGTTTCCGCGTCGTCGCGGCTGATGCTCTCCACCGCCACCGCCTCTTCGGCGAGGATCGTGCAGCGCTCGGGCGTGACTTCGGCGAAGCCGCCTTCGACGAACACCCGCTGCAGGATTTTCAGCGTGCGGTCGCGAATCTCGATGGTGCCGGGCCGGAGCGTCGACAGCATCGGTGCGTGTCCCGGCAGCACGCCGAAGTCGCCGGCGGCGCCCGGGATGATCACCAATTCGGCGGCCTGCGACAGGGTCGCCTTCGCCGGGGTGACGATCTCGAATTGAAAGGTATCGGCCATGTGTTCTGTCCTCGACTACGGATCGCCGCCCTCGCGTGCGCTCGCCCTCACCCTCCCGCTTCGCGGGTCCCTCCCTCTCCCGCATGCGGGAGAGGGNNGGGGTGAGGGGACGGCGCCAACGCTCAGGTCAGGCAGCGTCCTCCGCCATCTTCTTCGCCTTCTCCACCGCCTCTTCGATGGTGCCGACCATGTAGAACGCCGCCTCTGGAAGGTGGTCGTAGTTGCCGGCGACGATGCCCTTGAAGCCCTTGATGGTGTCTTCCAGGCTGACGAACACGCCGGGCGTGCCGGTGAACACTTCGGCGACGTGGAACGGCTGCGAGAGGAAGCGCTGGATCTTCCGGGCGCGGGAGACCGTCTGCTTGTCCTCTTCCGAAAGCTCGTCCATGCCGAGGATGGCGATGATGTCCTGCAGCGACTTGTAGGTCTGCAGGATGCGCTGCACCTCNCGGGCGACCTTGTANTGCTCTTCGCCGACGACGCGNGGGTCGAGCACGCGCGACGTGGAGTCCAGCGGGTCCACCGCCGGGTAGATGCCGAGCTCGGCGATCTGCCGTGAGAGCACCGTCGTCGCGTCCAGGTGGGCGAACGAGGTGGCGGGCGCCGGGTCGGTCAGGTCGTCGGCCGGCACGTAGATGGCCTGCACCGAAGTGATCGAGCCCTTCTTGGTCGAGGTGATCCGTTCCTGCAGGGCGCCCATGTCCGTCGCCAGCGTCGGCTGATAGCCCACCGCCGACGGGATGCGGCCCAGCAGTGCCGAGACCTCCGAGCCTGCCTGGGTGAAGCGGAAGATGTTGTCCACGAAGAACAGCACGTCCTGGCCTTCCTCGTCGCGGAAGTACTCGGCGACGGTCAGCCCGGTCAGGCCGACGCGGGCGCGCGCTCCCGGCGGCTCGTTCATCTGGCCGTACACCAGTGCGGCCTTGGAGCCTTTGCCGTCGACCTTGATGACACCGGACTCCATCATCTCGTGATAGAGGTCGTTGCCTTCGCGCGTGCGCTCACCGACGCCGGCGAACACCGAATAGCCGCCGTGCGCCTTGGCGATGTTGTTGATCAATTCCATGATGATGACGGTCTTGCCGACGCCGGCGCCGCCGAACAGGCCGACCTTACCGCCCTTGGCGTAAGGCTCGATCAGGTCGATGACCTTGATCCCGGTGATCAGGATCTCCGATTCCGTCGACTGGTCGAGGAAGCTCGGCGCCGGCCGATGGATCGGGAACTTCTGCGCGGTGACGATCGGGCCACGCTCGTCGACCGGATCGCCGATGACGTTCATGATNCGGCCCAGCGTCTCCGGGCCGACCGGGATCGAGATCGGCGCCCCGGTGTCGGTCACCTCCGTGCCGCGGACCAGACCGTCGGTGGTGTCCATGGCGACCGTACGCACNACGCCCTCGCCCAACTCCTGAGCCACTTCGAGAACCAGTCGGCGGCCTTCGATCTCGACGTTCAGCGCGTTGAGGATCTGCGGCAGTTCGCTTTCGGCGAAGCGAACGTCGACGACGGCGCCCAGGATCTGCGTGATCGTCCCCACGGCATTTTTGCTGTTCATTCCCTCAGCTCCTTAAAGAAATCCCGGTTCCCGCTCTCGGGGGACGCTATACCGCCTCGGCGCCGGAGATGATTTCGATCAATTCCTTGGTGATCGCCGCCTGACGGCTGCGGTTGTAGGTCAGCGTCAGTCGGCTGATCATGTCGCCGGCGTTGCGCGTCGCGTTGTCCATCGCCGTCATCCGCGCGCCCTGCTCGGAGGCGTAGCTCTCCAGGAAGGCCCGGAAGATCTGCATCGACAAGATCGCCGGGAGCAGGGCTTCCAGCAGCGCCTCTTCGTCCGGCTCCATCTCGTAGACGCCGCCCTGGGGCGCCGTGGCCGGGACTGCGGCCGCGGGAGCGTTGCCCGCTTCGGGGATCGGGAAGGGGATGACCTGCTTGGCCGTCACCTCCTGGCTGATCGCCGACTTGAACGTGTTGAACAGCACGGTGCAAACGTCGAATTCGCCGGCCTCGAACATCGTTCGCAGCCGCCGTGAGAGATCGCGCGCCGGGGCGTACTGCGCTCCGTTGCGGGTGACGTTCTCCATCGTCTCCAGGATCAGCTTGCCGTGGTCACGCCGCAGTGCGTCGCGACCCTTTCGGCCGACCAGGAGCAGCTTCACCTCCTTGCCCTCGCGCTGCAGGGTGGAGATGTGCCGGCGCGCTTCCCGCGCGATATTCGCGTTGTAGCCGCCGGCCANGCCGCGATCGCTGGTGACGACCACCAGCAGGTGCTTCTGCTCGCTGCCCCGCCCGGACAGCAGTTTCGGCGTGTTGTCGCNTGAGGTCATCGTGGCGAGCAGGCCGTTGAGCATGAGCTCCATGCTCTCGGCGTAGGGACGGCCCTGTTCGGCCGCCACCTGTGCTCGCTTCAACTTCGCCGCCGCGACCATCTTCATCGCGGACGTGATCTTCTGCGTCGATTTGACGCTCGTGATCCGAACGCGGAGGTCTTTCAGGCTGGGCATGACGCGGGTGTCCCGTTCGCGGTTGTTTTGTCGATGCCGTCGCCCTTAGGAGAACGATTTNACGAACCGGTCGAGGAACGCCTTCAGCTTCCCCTCGATTTCCGGCGTGAGGTCCTTCTGCGTNCGGATCGCGTCCAGGATCTCGGCGCCGTTGGCGCGGATGCTGTCCAGCAGCGACGCCTCGAAGCGGTTGATGTCGTCGACGGGGACCGTATCGAGGTAGCCACGCGTTCCGGCGTAGATCGAGACCACCTGCTCTTCGACCGGCAACGGCTTGAACTGCGGCTGTTTCAAGAGCTGCGTCAGGCGGGAGCCGCGGCCCAGCAGCTTCTGCGTCGAAGCGTCCAGGTCGGAGGCGAACTGGGCGAACGCCGCCATCTCGCGATACTGCGCCAGTTCCAGCTTGATGGTGCCGGCGACCTTCTTCATCGCCTTGATCTGCGCGGCCGAGCCGACGCGGCTGACCGAGAGGCCGACGTTCACCGCCGGGCGGATGCCCTTGTAGAACAGTTCGGTCTCGAGGAAGATCTGCCCGTCGGTGATCGANATGACGTTCGTGGGAATATAGGCGGACACGTCGCCGGCCTGCGTCTCGATCACCGGCAGTGCGGTCAGCGAGCCCGAGCCGTGGTCCTTGTTCAGCTTCGCCGCGCGCTCCAGAAGCCGTGAGTGCAGGTAGAACACGTCGCCCGGATAGGCTTCGCGGCCCGGCGGGCGGCGCAGCAGCAGCGACATCTGCCGGTAGGCGACCGCCTGCTTCGACAGGTCGTCGTAGAAGATGACCGCGTGCATGCCGTTGTCGCGGAAGTATTCACCGATGGCGCAGCCGGTGTACGGCGCCAGATACTGCAGCGGCGCGGCNTCGGACGCGGTGGCGGCGACGATGCAGGTGTACTCCAGCGCGTCGTTGTCCTGCAGCACCTTCATCAACTGTGCGACGGAGGAGCGCTTCTGACCGATGGCGACATAGACGCAGTAGAGCTTGCCGTGCTCGTCGGTCGCGGCGTCGTTGATCCGCTTCTGATTGAGGATGGTATCGAGGATGATCGCCGTCTTGCCGGTCTGCCGGTCGCCGATGATCAGCTCGCGCTGGCCTCGGCCGACGGGGATCAGCGTGTCGATCGCCTTGATGCCGGTCTGCATCGGCTCGTTGACCGATTGGCGGGGGATGATGCCCGGCGCCTTGACGTCGACNAGNCTGCGCTGCGTCGCGTTGATCGGTCCCTTGCCGTCGATCGGCTCGCCCACCGCGTTGATGACACGGCCGAGCAGGCCCTTGCCGACGGGCACGTCGACGATGGTGCCGGTCCGCTTGACGGTGTCGCCCTCGCGGATGGCGCGGTCGTCGCCGAACAGGACGACGCCGACGTTGTCCTCCTGCAGGTTCAGCGCCATTCCCTTGGTGCCGTCCGGGAACTCGACCATCTCGCCGGCCTGAACCTTGTCCAGGCCGTGGACGCGGGCGATGCCGTCGCCGATCGACAGCACCGTGCCGACCTCGGCGACTTCGGCTTCAGTACCGAACGACGCGATCTGTTGCTTGAGAATGGCGGATACTTCCGCCGCCCGGATTTCCATCACCCGATCCCCTTGATTGCAAAGCTCAATCGGAGCAGTTTTGTTTTTAGCGAGCTATCGACCATGCGCGAGCCGACCTTGACGACCAGGCCGCCGAGCAGGCTCGGATCGACCTTGGTCGACAGCACGACCTGCGTGCCGACCGACGTCTTCAGCGCACCGGCGATCGCCGCCAGTTGGTTCTGCGACAGCGGCGTCGCCGACACAACCTCCGCCGTCGTCTCCCCCCGCTCGTGGGCGAGACGTTGCGCAAAAGCGGCAATGATGCCCGGCAGGGCGAACAGTCGCCGGTTGTGGGCGACGAGGCCCACGAAGCGGCGGGTCAGCCCGCTGGCGCCCATCCTTTCCAGGACGGCGTCCATGCCGCGGCGCTGATTGTCTCTCGAGATGACGGGGGAGCGGATCACCCGCTCCAGATCCCGNGATTGACCGATCAGCGCCAGCAGTTGCTGCAGTTCCGTGTTCACCCGGTCGAGGGCGGACTCGCCTTCGGCCAGTTCGAACAGGGCGGTGGCATAGCGTGCGGCGAGGCCGGTGGAGCCTTGGGTTGCGGATGTCACCGGAGAACGCCCTCTTTGTTGTTTGTTGTCGGGCCTGTAGCGGAACGTGCGGCCCCAGAAGATCCCGAGCCTCCGACGTAAGCATCCGAAATCGCGTGGAACGCGGAAAGCCTCCGCCGACGAAGCGACCCTTCGTAACACGTTCGTTTTCGCCATGCAACATGGCTCGGTGCGCCNTTGCNGCGGCGAAAATGCGTGTCATTGCAGATGTTTGACGNAGGATCCGCGGCCGGGCCGGGCGTCCCGCGGCGGAATCTATCCTGCACTGCGGCCATCGCGTGCCGGGAAAGCCGGCGCCCGGCCGGTTCGCGCCCCGGCAGGGGCGGGCGGCTACCCTCCCGGNNTGGCCGGGAGGGGAGGGGAGACTGGACGGCGGGGCGTCGCCGGCTACAGCAGGGGATCGAACCCCGGCACGAAGTTGGCGACGACGAGGTCAGTGGCGGTGACGTCGGCGAGGGTGACGATGGTCAAATAGGACGCGCCGCCCGTGGTGCCGTTGGCGCCGACCTGGAACAAGGTATCCGCTCCCGACTGGACGAGGCGCATGTAGCCGCTGCCGAAGGGGTTGTTTCCGGTGTAGCCGACGAGTTGGGTCATCAGGTCGCGGTAGTCGAGAATATCACCGGACGAGCCGGCGGCAAAATCTACGATCGTATGAGATTGAGCCGAAGAGACGTCCGAGTCTATATCAAATGTATCCCGGCCAGAGCCCCCAATTATTGTATTACTACCAGCTTGGAAAGCTAGGGTGTCGTTTCCGGCACCTCCGTCAATATAATTATTGCCATCGTAGTCGTAAACTACGTCGTTACCTTCACCTCCAAGTACCATATCATCCCCATCTTCCCCGGAGACGTAGTCGTCGCCATTACCACCCTCCACAGTATCGTTCCCAGATCCGCCGCCGATGCTATCGTTGCCGTCATCCCCGTGCTGGACATCATCTCCGTATTGGCCGATGAGGAAATCGCCCCCGTCCCCACCATCCAACGTGTCATTCCCAAACTCACCATAGAGCTGGTCGCCTGCCGCGCCGCCTTCCAGAAGATCATTACCGTAGCTGCCGTAGATGTAATCGTAACCACCGAGGCCGACGATGTGATCGTCTTCGACGGTGCCTTGGATCGTATCGTTTCCCTCCGTGCCGGTGATCACCTCCGAGACGATGTCCACCTGAACGCCCTGTTCAACGCGCACCTCGGCGTTGCCCGAGACATAGCGGTCATAGGTCGTCCCGTCCTCAGTGATCGATCCCAGCCCGGTCCAGCTCCGTCCGACGAACGTTACGCTGTCGTCGGCATCGCCGGAGACATGCAGGAATGCCGTGCCGTCGGTGCGTACCTCGCTCAGGTCCAGCACCGACTGCAAATCAAGCCGCAGCGCGTTCGCGCCGCTGCCCGCGAGGTCGATCGCCTCGATGCTGGCGATCCGGCCAGCCGCGATTTGCGTCAGGTCCAGCGTCAGGCCGGCTCCGGCGATGGCGAGCGTATCGAAGCCGGTACCGCCGTCCACGCTGGCATAGGCGAGGTCGGCGACGGTGAGCACGTCAGTGCCGGCGCCGCCGTACAACGCATCGGCACCACCGCCGCCGACGAGTTGGTTGTCCCCGTCGTTGCCGGTGAGGGTGTTGGCCAGCGTNTTGCCGCCGCCGTCGATATTCGCGGCGCCGATAAGCGTCAGGTTCTCGAAGCCGCTCCCGAGCGTCCATGAGATGTTGCTCTCGACGGTATCCGTGCCGCTGCCGCCGGTCTCGCTCACCACGTCCAAGCCGTCGTCGACGCGGTAGACGTCGTTGCCGACGCCGCCGCTCATGCTGTCGCCGCCGGTGCCGCCGTCGAGCGTGTCGTCACCGAGCCCACCGGTGATGCTGTCGGCCCCGTCGAGCCCGAGGAGACTGTTGGCCCCGGCGTTGCCGAGGATCGTGTTGGCGAGCGTGTTGCCGGTGCCGCCGACGTTCGCCGCGCCGGTGAGGGTCAACGCCTCGAAGCCGCTGTCCAGCGTCCAGGAGACGCTGCTCTCGACCGTGTCCGTACCGTCGCCGCCCGCCTCGCTCGCCACGTCCAGCGTGCTGTCGACGCGATAGAGGTCGTCGCCGACGCCGCCGCTCAGGCTGTCGTTGCCGGCACCGCCTTCCATCCAGTCGTCACCGGTACCGCCGCTGATGCTGTCGTTGCCGGCGCCGCCGCGAAGGGTATCGTCGTCCTGGACCTCCTCGAGGCTGGCTACTTCCGCCACGTAGCCGGGTACGGCGGGCAGGCTCGGAATTGAGAAACTGCCCGGCAGGTCGTTCCAGGCGCGTTCACCATCGACGAAGGAGTAGTGCAGCCGATCTTCACCCGCCGAGGTGATCCCCGTCGAATTGCTGGGATTGATCGACGACCACGCGGTGTAGGCGAACGCCTCGCCGGTGACCCACGTCCAGCCACCCCCCGGTTCGGCCGAGCCCGGAAGCTGATAGCCGCCGAGCCAGGGCCCGTACTGCCAAGCCCAGAAGCTCGAATCGTCCAGCAACCCGAGGACGAAGGTGTCTTCTGCAGCGCTGGTGATCGACACCAGGTCGGCGCCGGGGGCGAGGCCNTGCGCCGCCGCCCGCGCTCCCGGCCAATCGATGTCCACCGCGACTGCACGGTACCAATGGCCGTTGCCGCCCGCGGCCGTCTCCCAGCGGACCCAGCCGGCCGAGGCGTCCAGGTCCGGCCCACCGATCAGCACATCGTCGCCGTCGCCGCCGTCCAGCGTGTCGTTGCCGCCGCCGCCGTTCAGCACGTCGTCGCCGTCCTGGCCGAGGAGGCCGTTGGCACCGTCGTTGCCGGCGATGATGTTCGCCGACGTGTTGCCGGTGCCGTCGAGGTCGGCCGCGCCGGTCAGGGTCAGGCTTTCGAAGCCACTGCCGAGCGTCCAGGAGACCGTGCTCTCGACGGTGTCGGTGCCGGTGGTTCCGGTTTCGTCGGCCACGTCCAGCACGGAGTCGACGCGGTAGAGGTCATTGCCGGTGCCGCCGCGCATGCTGTCCGCGCCGATGCCGCCGTCGACCGTGTCGTTG
>Ga0056914_10001482_pt1 | contig 16611 bp, 13 predicted proteins | sample TNRBio252014_DNA_FD_55168 | JGI IMG/M metagenome (GOLD analysis project Ga0056914, IMG submission 55168) | Wastewater treatment Type I Accumulibacter community from EBPR Bioreactor in Madison, WI, USA - TNR Reactor_6/25/2014_ DNA | ecosystem: Engineered > Bioreactor > EBPR > Anaerobic-Aerobic >...
GAGCAATATTACCCTTAGTGTACGGTTGGCTTTCAGAACTTACCAGCAGCCAGCAAGCCTACTGGTTGATGGTACCGTGTTACCTCTTTATATTATTCTTCGCTGTTAAAGGCCACAAGATTGGTAAAACAGCATGAAAGTTTTAGGAGTAATATTGATTTCATTTTTTCAGATTAATGGTTTAGAAGCGCAGCATTATGAAGCGCGCGATCTTACCGCTGAAAATATTTTTTCCGGAAATATTGAAGGCCCCAATACCGACAAAGCCGGTAATTTATTTGTGGTGAATTATCAGAAAGATGGTACGATAGGATTGGTAAGATCGAATGGTGAAGTAGAGTTATACGTAACCTTGCCCGAAGGCAGTGTGGCCAACTCAATTATGTTCGATAAAAAGGGCAACATGCTATTAGCCGATTTTAAAGGGCACAACGTTTTGAAAGTAGATGCTAAAACAAAAGCGGTAAGTGTTTTTGTTCATCAAACACAATTCAATCAACCTAACGATCTGTGTATTTCAAAAAAAGGAAAACTCTTTGCCTCCGATCCAAACTGGAAAGAAAGTACCGGTAAACTCTGGCGGATAGACGGGCCCGGTAAGGCTGTATTGCTGGCCGATGATATGGGTACCACCAATGGCATTGAGTTGAGTCCGGATGAGTCAAAGCTTTATGTAAACGAAAGCGTGCAGCGTAATGTGTGGGTATTTGATGTAGATAAAAAAGGAAACATTTCGAATAAAAAACTCTTCTATAAGTTTGATGATTTTGGATTAGACGGAATGAAATGCGATGTGCAGGGCAATTTATATGTAACCCGACATGGTAAAGGAACAGTGGCTATCCTTTCGCCCGAAGGAAAATTAGTGCGCGAAGTGCAGATGAAAGGGAAACTTACCAGCAACCTTACGTTTGGCGGCCCGCAAGGCAAAACATGTTTTGTTACTTTACAGGATCGCAAGTGTGTAGAGGTTTTTGAAAGCGAAGTAGCCGGAAAACGATTTAGGCCTTAGCTAAAGCGGGATTCTTACCCGTTAAACTTCTAAAAAAATTGAAAGCAATCTGTATCATATTTTACCGGATTGCGCTCCACTTACTTTTTTCGAGAACGATGTATTGATTTTTTTCGGGGTAATAGTACAGCGCATCGTAAAGGATTGGGATAATGCTTAGTCCTTCGGCAGAGATAACGCCTGTTTTTTGGGCATGTGAAACCTGAAGGGCTCCGTTCGGTAAAACCTTCAAATGATTAAACCGGGGTTCTATCATAATTTTTCCCGAAGTATCGGCTAGTCCGGTTAATCCGTTTTTATACAAACTAAATCCTCCTCCTTCGGTCCGGATAGAATCATATTCCATATTCAATATGAATTTACCCTGATGGTTAATGATTCCGGTTTTTCCATTACGCGAAACCACGGCCAATCCGTTAGTAAAGGCGCTTGCTTCGGTATAATTTGGATTAATCACAATCTGATCCTGCGCATTTATAAAACCCCACTTGCCAATTAGTTTAATGGCTGCAAGGCCCTCGCTGAAGTGACCAATTCCATCGTACCGGTTAGCAATCCGCAACCGCCCGCGCACATCAATAAATCCGTACTTCCCATCGCGTTTTATTCCGCGCAACCCTTCATGTTCTTCAAAAATAACTTCAACATTATCTATTTGTGGTGGTTCTTTCCGGCTAATAAGGCTACCGTGGTAGTTTATTTGTTTAATAGTACCATCGGGTAAAAACTCGGTAAAGTAATCCGGGCTGAGCAGGATTTTATTATCGGTAAAGTAAATCACGTTTCCATCGAATGATTTTAAAAATTGATTTTTAGATTCCAGTTGCAGGTAACAGGAATCATTAACCAGTTTTAGGATGTGCGATTGAGGGGCAACAATCCATTCTTCGCGCGGAGAAATAATTCCATATTGATTTCTGAATTTTACCACCACATGATTTTTAGAAATTTCAAGTAATGAATCGAATACACAGTGAATGGTTTCGTCTCCTTGTGGGGTAATAGCTCCCCAATGTAGTTTGCTTTTTACCGCAAACAATCCGTTTTGCAAACCTTGTATTTTCAAATAGGTTTTATAAGAGGCGAATTGCCCGTTGATGGTTGCAAGTTCCCAACCCGAGTTTGAAAGGGTACGCACATAAGGATAATCTACAACTATGGAATCGTACTGAAGTGGAATCACGGGCCTGTTATCATTCGTAATAATTCCGCTTTTGTTATTTTTTTTGGCTAGGTAGAGATTATTTTGAATGTGCGAAAGCTGTTGATATTGTGCGGGGAGTGTTATCGCCCAGCGCTCGTCCATTAAACCAAAATAACCAGAGAATTGATAGATATTGCTTTTTTGATTAACAGGCAAAATGTTATCGGCCTGAAAAGTTTGTTGTGATTTATTGGAAGCATCTAATACAATCCATTGATGATGGGGTAAAACAAAGATGCGATCTTCTTCAATCCTCACATCCTGATAACGCGCTTCAGCCAGCATGTGGCCTTCGCGGTCTAAAACACCTTTGTTGGTATTAATGTAAAAAGAGGCTTTATCATTTTGAAAAGAAGAAATGCTATCGATGGTAAACGGTGTAACGGCACGGCCCTCTTCGGTAAAGAGTGCAATTTTTCCGGTTTCGTTTTGCACGGCATACCGCAACGTACCTAAGGGCGATATGTGCGAAAAGGTTGCCGGTATAATTAGTTTGTTTTGCAGATCGGCTAGCCCGTAATGATAGCGGCCATCATATAAGTTTATTACTATTGCACGAAGCCCGTGCAATTGAATATCATCGTAAACAAATGGAATCTGAATATCGCCCCGCAGGTTAAGGCAACCTGCTTTGCGCTGAGCCGGGTTAATTTTCTTTTTAACTATTACATAATCACCACCCGCATACACGAGGCTTTCAAATTCAGCTTTGGTAATAAATTCTTTTTTAAGATTAAGAATTCCCCACTGGTTGTTTTGCCGGTAGCCGGTAACATTTCCGATAACGGAAAAACTTCCATCCGACCAGCCCAGGGCCTCGAATGAAGCTGGAAGTATCACTTTCCCTTCCTGATTTTTAATACCCACTTTTCCATTCTCTTCAAAAGTTTGAAACGCATCGGCCCATACCGAAAAGGAGATAGTGAGTAGCCAAACCAGTATAACGGATTTCATGTATTACAAAGGTAAGCGGCAAATGCGGCTTTTATAAACTTTTTCAATAACTGGTTTATGGATGCTTTGGGTGAATTATTCTTTCGGCAGGTGTTGCAGATCTTGCGGAGTATCCAGATCTATTTCTCCCTTTTCGAACGGAACGGAACAGACCTGATCAGAAAATTGCTGTATGATTTTACGGGCACCTGCTTCATTGGCAAGTTGTAGCAGGTTTGGGAAAAGTTCTTTTCTGAAAATGGCGGGCACACCAACTGTATTGCTGTAAGCCGAAGCTATAATGAGTTGATTTTGTTTTTGTAACTCATCCAGGAGCTTCTGTAAATGATTAGCTGACAGGTAGGGCTGGTCGCAAACCAATACCATGGCTGCCTGTAAACCGGGGTATGTTTTTATTAAAGAAGTAAGACCTGCTTTAATTGAACTACCCATACCGGTTTGCCAGTGCGGGTTAATAACTACTTCTGGGTTAAGATCAGCTATTACGGTTAGGTGAGTTTCTGCATCAGAACCTAATACCACCACTACCGGGCAATTTGTTTGCTGTGCTGCTTGGGCAGATTTGCGCAACAATGGTGTGCCGTTTACCTTAACCAATTGTTTAGATTGCCCCAGGCGCGAACTGTTTCCGGCTGCTAGCAGAATTATACCCGTCTGCATATCAGATAAAATATAAAGAGGTTACCAATACACCTGTTTAAATACCTGGTCGCTGTTTGTTTCGCGTTGATGAATAGGGCCATCGTGATCTTTTAGCGAACGGCCATTGCGCCTGGTAAACTTTGCCTGTATTTCTGAAACGATTGAGAGGGCAATTTCATCTGGTGCTTCGGCACCAATATCCAATCCAATGGGGGCGTGTATACGTTCAAAATCGGCAGGACCAAGAGTCAATCCTTCAGCCGAGTACTCCGCCAGCATTTTATCGAAACGCTTGCGGGGCCCCAGTATGCCAATGTACGGTGTTTGTGATTTTAGTAATTTTTTAAGCACATCGCGATCGTATTCGTAGTTGTGCGACATAAGTATACAGGCGGTGTACGAAGTAATAATAAAATCGCGATCAATAAATTCGCGCTTGCACAATGAAAGTTTATCGGCTGTTGGAAAAAATACAGGGGCAATGTGGGCTACGCACTCATCGGTAACACTCACATTCCAGCCCAATGTTTTAGCCAGTTCACTAACCGGCCGCGCATCAAACCCGCCTCCAAAGATGATTACCGAAACCGAAGGTTGAATCAACTCAATAAATACCTCGTGCTCTATCCCCTGCACCACATACATTTTGGCCTGCGATTTTCGTGTTGAAAATAGTTTCATCAGATCGGGCGTAACCAGGGTAGTAAGGTCATCGTGTTGAAAATCATTTCGAACCATAGCCTGTTGGGTAAGCAGAAGTTTTTTGCCCACACCTAATCCAGTAAAGATTGTAGCAAGTGCCAATGGTGTTTGCGTTTCCGCGAAAGCGGTAAAGTGTTGAATGGTTTGTGTATCGTTAACGTCCAGCGGTTCAATCAATACATCAATTACACCATTACAACCCAATCCGATACCCAGGTTCTGATTGCTTTCTTCGCGTGTATCGTAGGTAATGGTTACGGGTTTCTTGTCTGCCATTACCTGCCGGGCTTTGCGCAAGGCATCGCCTTCCAGGCAACCACCACTAATAGAGCCCACCCAGCGGCCATCGTCTGTAATAAGCATACGCGCACCCGGGCTGCGGTAAGATGAGCCGCGCACTTTTACAACGGTGGCTAAGGCAGCCTTACGTTGGTTGAAGTCTACATTTTTGTAAGCAGCTACAATGGCTTTGAAATCTTTCATGTGTTATAGATTCTTTTTTTCCAACTCCTCGTATTCTTCGTTATGCAAAAAGCAATCGATACTCAAACAAATCTCCTGTATATTCTTTAGAGTGCAAAATATCACCCAACGGTTTGGGTTCGTAATAATCTTCAGGCACCTTGTTTCTACCGATAGCGAGAAAGTTACTTAATATTTTCAGTACTTAGAATAGCATTTGCAGGGTAAGCCGGTAACAGAGAGTTGAGGAGTAAGGTCTTTGGAAACTTGATTACAAACGATTGCAATGCGGTTTTGGGTACAGGTTTTATAATTTCGCACGCTCAATTGGCAGTCATTTATTACTTTCGCAACCCATAACTGATCCAGTAAACATGATTAAAGCCTCAGAACTGTTTTCGTACAAAATTGATAAGAAGTATAGCAAGCCGGCCGCTTATTTTTCGATGGAGTTTGCGATTGACCAGCCACTTAAAATATATAGTGGCGGGTTAGGATTTTTAGCGGGTTCGCATATGCGCAGTGCCTATGAGTTAAAGCAAAACCTGGTCGGTATCGGAATTTTGTGGAAGTATGGGTATTACGACCAGCAGCGCAATCTGGATGGCACGTTAAAGATTGGTTATGTGGAAAAGCACTATTCTTTTCTTACCGATACCGGAATAGTGTTTCCAATAACGATTCACAATCACGAAGTGTTTGTAAAAGCCTGGTTGCTGAAACCGGAGGTATTTAATACTGCACCGCTGTTTTTATTAAGTACCGATTTGCCCGAGAACGATCATCTGGCGCAAACCATAAGCCATCGGCTGTACGATAGTCATGAGTCGGCCCGCATAGCCCAATCTATCTTATTGGGAAGTGGCGGGGCAAAGTTGCTGGATATACTGGGCCGCGAAACTGAGGTTTATCATATGAATGAAGGGCACGCGTTGCCCCTCTGCTTTTATTTACTGAATAAGTACAACAACGATCTGGAAGAAGTACGCAAACGGGTTGTGTTTACCACCCATACTCCAGAACAGGCCGGCAATGAGGAGCATGGAATCTCGTACCTGGATGTGATGAGTTTTTTTCACGGTGTACCTAAAGAAAAAGTTTTAGCGTTGGCCGAGCCTGATACTGATAATTTGAGTTACACACTGGCTGCATTGCGCATGTCGAAGATTTCGAACGGAGTTTCTTCTTTGCACGGGGCTGTGTCGCGAAAAATGTGGACGGGCTTTGACGGGATTTGTGAGATTACATCTATTACCAATGCGCAGAATAAAACATACTGGATGGATCCGGTGGTAAGCGAGTATCATCAACAAGGTAATGATAAAGGATTAACACTTCGGAAAAAGGAAATGAAGCGCGAACTATTTCGTGAAGTGGCCAACCAAACCGGTAAAATTTTTGACGAGAATGTGCTTACCCTTGTGTGGGCCAGACGGTTTGCTGCCTACAAACGGGCTAACCTGTTGCTGCACGATTTCGAGCGCTTTCTTAGGTTGGTAAACAATCCGGAGTTTCCGGTGCAAGTGATTTGGGCCGGCAAACCGTACCCCGAAGATTTTGGTGCTATTGGAATTTTTAACGACATCTATTGGAAAACGCGCGACTTGCCTAATTGTGCAATTCTTACAGGTTACGAGATGGAACTTTCGGGCATGCTAAAGCGAGGTTCCGATTTGTGGCTTAACACACCCAAAATGTTTCGCGAAGCTTCAGGTACTTCGGGTATGACAGCCGCAATGAATGGAAGTGTAAATCTTTCAATCCCCGATGGCTGGATTCCTGAGTTTTCGAAACATGGCAAAAATTGTTTTATTATTTCACCGGCTGAAACAGATGACCCGGCCGAACAAGACAGAATTGAAAGCGATAACCTGCTTACATTGTTGGAAACCGAAATTGCTCCCTTGTATTACAAGAAACCCAAACAATGGATAAGTATTGTAAAGCAAAGTATAGAAGATGTGTTACCATCATTTGATAGCAACCGGATGGCACGTGAGTATTACGAAAAGTTATATGCGGCTGACGAGTTGAATAAATCACCAAAGAAACCAAAAGAGTTAGAGGTGATTTAACCGGCTGCAACTTAAAACGGATTATCAGGCTTTATTGATAATTGTATAGTAAGTTAGCAGAAATTTTGAAAGGCAGCTCATGCTTACGTTAAGTGAAATCTGGATTTACCCGATTAAATCGCTGACCGGTATTCGGGTAAAACAAGCTTGGTTAAAACCGAAAGGGCTGGAGTACGACAGGCGATGGATGCTGATTGACGAGAACGGAAAGTTTATTACGCAGCGCGAAAACCCCCAAATGGCTTTGTTTGATCTGGCTATACAGAATCAGCAGATTACCATTACAAGCAGAAGAAATTTGCAACAGATAGCGGTGCCGCTAAGTATAACCACAGGACAGAACCTTCAATCTGTAATTTGGGATGATGAAGTAACTACAATTGAACCCGATCAGCAGTATAGCCAATGGTTTTCAGAGCAATTAGGTTTTAAGTGCCGGTTAGTTTTTTTTCCGGAAAACCATATTCGTGATGTTGATCCAAAATATGCGTTTAATAAAGAGCAGGTAGGCCTGGCCGATGGATATCCGTTTTTGATAATCGGGCAGAGTTCGTTAAACGATTTAAACAGCCGGCTGGAAAGCCCGCTTGAAATGAAACGCTTTAGACCCAATTTTGTATTTACGGGGGGCAAGGCATACGAAGAAGATAACTGGAAGAATTTTAGTATTGGCTCAGTACAACTTAAGGCTGTAAAAAAGTGTGCGCGATGTGTGTTAACAACAGTCGATCCGCAAACAGGAATAAAAGGACGCGAGCCGTTGCTCACCTTATCAAAATACCGGAAAGAGGGCAATAAAATTTTTTTCGGACAAAACGTAATACCTTTAAGCGAGCATGATAACGAGATTAATGAAGGCGATGAAATTACATTGGGTTAAGGTACTGTTCTTAGTACTGATCTGCTTTACAGCGTGCGATAAAGAGAAAGCGCTACCTATTTTTGGCGAACGTGAAGTAGTGGGCACCGATACGGTTTACCATACCATTGCACCTTTTCAATTTGTTGATCAGGACAGCACAGTTGTTACCAATGCCACATTTAAAGATCAGATTTATGTAACCGATTTCTTTTTTACTTCGTGCCGCACTATTTGCCCCATTATGAAAACCCAGATGTTACGGGTGTATCAGGCAACAGCCGAAATGCCCGATGTAAAAATTTTATCACACACAATCGATCCTGAATATGATACAGTTGCCCTGCTTCATGATTTTGCCAAACGGTTAGGTGTAACCGATAATCGCTGGCGTTTTGTTACCGGTGTAAAAGACTCGATTTACAAAATTGCGCAAACCAGCTATTTTGCAACGGCTATGGAAGATAAGAGCGAGCCCGATGGATTTATACACAGTGGCGCATTTTTATTAATCGATAAAAAGCAACGCATACGCGGCAAGTACGATGGCACCAAAGAAGAGGAAGTAAATAAACTGATAGCGGACATCAAGAAGCTTAGGAGAGAAGATGCGCTTTAGAATTTTCGCATTTGTACTTATGGCTATGGCAATAGCCTGCGTGCCCGGTTCAAAAGGCGATGTAAAATTTCAACAGTATTATACTGAGGGTGAAATGCTTTACCAGCAACATTGCGCCAATTGTCATCAGGTAGATGGAACCGGTTTGGGCAAACTATTTCCGCCATTGGCAAAATCGGATTATATGGATAATAACCGCGAAGCAGTTATCTGCCTGATCCGGTATGGTATAAAAGGAGAGGTGCTTGTAAATGGTGTAAGTTACAACCAGGAAATGAAAGGAATACCTACGCTAACCGATCTGGAGATAGCAGAAATAGCTTCTTATATCTACAACAGTTGGGGCAATGAAGAAGAGTGGGTAGATGTATTGCAGGCCACTAAGATTCTGGCGGCATGTAAAATAAATGAATAGTATTCTGATAGACCGTTACCCGGCTTTATAGTATCTTCACGATAGGCAGTGCTTGCCCGGATCATCGATCAGTAGTAAATCAACTTAAAGCAGGTTTGATTCATGAGTAAACGTAACGGATTCAGGCCTTTGCAAATCCTGTTGCTCTGCTTGCTGGCTACAGCATGCACGGCTCCTCAACTTATCTTGCGGGATCCTGCTCCTGAAAGGTTGAGGGTAACCCTAAGTTTTACAGACGAAGTACCTGAACAGATGCAGGTTGTACTTCAGAGACAGTTTGATGATTATGTAATCCTTCACAACTCAAGAACAGGCACAGCNGGTAGCTTTAAATTGGAATCTGTTCAGACTGGCGATCAACCCGATATGATAATTAGAGTTCGGGCATCAAAGCTGGTTACGAGTGGACAGCAAACTGCAGGAGTAATTGTGTCTATGATTGGTTTTACTCTGCCCATTGCTATGGCTGCATCTGGTGCCGAGTTTGTCCTGTTCTTCTGGTATTTTCCACAAACGCAATCTTTAATAGAGATATCACTTAACCCCCAGCTTAGTGCCGGGCAGTTTAATACGATTAATTATCATCTTGGCAGTCCTGGTTTTTTGAAATCTCCTCAGGGACAGATGACCAAACATGGAGTTTACTTTCACGATTTTTTAAAACGCTATTTCAAAAAAATGAAGAAGCGATAGCAGTTAGTATAAATGAAGGGNGGGCCCCTCAGCCTGCCATCAGGCTCAAATGAATTAGTAAATAATTCTAATTTTTTTCTAATTTTCTGCTGTTACAACGGCTTACGTGAAAAAGGCTACCTATAAAAAGTTAGTGTACCGGCTATCGGCTGTGCTGCTTTTTTATACCGTTATAGTGCTGGCCCTGCATTATCTGGAGCATAACGTACCCAATACGGAGATGCCAACCTGGCAAGATGCACTATGGTATCTGGTTGCCACTATTACAACCGTAGGATATGGCGATGTTTACCCCGTTACATACTGGGGCCGGACAATCGGGTTTGTGGCCATGCTTTCCAGCCTGGGTATTTATGGTTTAGTTATCAGTCAGATCGCAAATTTTATGAATACAGTAAGAGAACAACGCGAGTTGGGCCTTAACGGTACCGACTTTAAAAACCATGTGGTTATTGTGGGATGGAATGATTTCGGTAAGTCCGTTATCAGTCACCTGGTGGCGGCCGGCAAACGGGTAGCGGTTATTACCAAAGACCGTGCATCGATAGATTCCATTCGGGAATATTACGACTCTGAGCAGGTGTACACACTTTATACGGATTATTCTAACTACGAAATGTTAGAGAAAGCAAACATCCGGCACGCCTCTATGGTGTTTGTAAATATGAATGATGATACAGAGAAATTGGTGTATGTAATTAATCTGAAAAAACATTTCTCTAACCTCAACTATGTGGTAACGTTGGACAATGGTAACCTGAAGAGTACCTTTCAGAATGCAGGAGTTACCTACACCATTTGTAAGAATGAAATATCGGCCAAGCTTATGGCCAGTTATATTTTTGAACCCGATGTGGCATTGTTTAGTGAAGAGATTTTAGCGTATGCACAAACCGATGCCGATTATGACATTAAACAAATGAAGGTTACGGCAGGCAGTTCGTTGGTTGGGGCGCATTACGATAAGGCCTATTTCGATTTGAAGAAAATCTGCAATGTAATTTTGGTTGGGTTAGTGAAAGCGAAAGATGGCAGACATCAGTTTATTAAAAACCCTGAAGGGGCAATACTAATAGAAGAAGGAAATTACCTGGTAATGATGATGGATGGAGCCGCTCGTGCCAAATTGAAACGACAGTTTTTGGTTTACGAAGAGGCATAAATGAAGGGCGGGCCCCTCAGCCCGCCCTAACCCCAAAAACCAAACCCCACAACACTTCCCGGAAGGCTCCGGGACCACACAGTCTTTATTGTTAATTAATTCACAATTTCTACATCATCGAGGTTGATAAACTCAAATTCAACCCCGTTTTTTAATTCAACAAAGATTACGCTGTCTTTGTTCACTTTGCCGGCTAAAATTTGCTTCGAAAGTTCATTTAATAACTCACGTTGCATTACCCGTTTCAGCGGCCGTGCGCCAAACTGAGGGTCGTACCCCAATTTTGCCAATCGGTCCATAGCGGCTTCAGAAATATCAAGTTTTACCCCGCTCTCCAGTAAGCGTTTTTGTACCAGCTTAAATTGTATTTCTACAATTTTTCTAATATCTGTTTTATTCAACGGTCTAAACATGATGATTTCATCAATACGGTTTATAAACTCCGGTCGCACCGATTTTTTCAGAAGCGTTATCACTTCGTCTTTGGTACTTTCTACAACATCGAAGTAATTCTCGTCTGTTATTTTTTCGAAATTTTCCTGAATAATGTGCGAACCGATGTTGGTGGTCATTATAATAATCGTATTCTTAAAATTAGCCACCCGACCTTTGCTGTCGGTTAATCGTCCATCATCCAGCACCTGTAACAAAATATTAAACACATCGGGGTGCGCTTTTTCAATTTCGTCTAACAAAATTACCGAGTAGGGTTTTCTGCGAACGGCTTCTGTTAACTGGCCGCCTTCATCGTAACCCACATAACCCGGAGGGGCACCAATTAAGCGGCTAACACTGTGGCGCTCCTGATACTCGCTCATATCAATACGCACCATTGCATTATCATCGTTAAACAGATAATCGGCCAGGGCTTTTGAAAGTTCTGTCTTACCTACACCGGTTGTACCCATAAAGATGAACGAACCAATAGGGCGTTTTGGATCTTGCAACCCCGCCCGGCTTCTGCGCACCGCATCGCTTAATGCACGAATGGCTTCTTCCTGCCCGGCTACGCGTTTGCTTAATTCTTCTTCAAGTGTTAAAAGTTTTTCGCGTTCGCTTTGCAGCATCTTGCTTACCGGTATGCCTGTCCACTTAGCTACCACTTCCGCAATATCTTCGCTATCTACTTCTTCTTTCAACAAAGAATGCTCGCCTTGCATCTCACGCATTTTTACCTGCAAGTCTTTCAGGTTGTTTTCAGCAGCTGTAATTTTTCCATACCGGATTTCAGCTACCTTACCGTAATCGCCTGCTTTTTCGGCTTGTTCCGCTTCCGTTTTTAATCGCTCAATGTTCTCCTTCTCCTGGCGCAGGTTGTTTACAATTCCTTTTTCATTTTCCCATTGTGCTTTCAGCGTGTTGCGTTTTTCGCTGAGGTCTGCAATTTCTTTGGTGAGTACAACTTCTTTGTCCTTATCTTTTTCTCTGCGTATAGCTTCGCGCTCAATTTCCAACTGCATGATTTTGCGATTCAGTTCATCCAGTTCTTCCGGTAACGAATCCATTTCTAAACGCAATTTAGAGGCTGCTTCGTCCATTAAGTCAATAGCCTTATCGGGAAGAAAACGTTCGGAGATGTAACGGCTCGATAATTCCACGGAAGCAATTACGGCATCGTCTTTAATGCGTACACCGTGGTGTAATTCGTATTTGTCTTTAATCCCGCGAAGGATTGAGATCGAGTCTTCTACCGAAGGTTCATCTACCAATACCGATTGAAACCTGCGCTCTAACGCTTTATCTTTCTCTATGTATTTCTGATACTCCTTTAATGTGGTTGCTCCTATGGCATGCAGTTCGCCACGCGCCAATGCGGGTTTCAGTAAGTTGGCGGCATCCATGGCACCTTCGCCACCACCGGCTCCAATCAATGTGTGTATTTCATCAATAAAGAGAATGATCTCGCCATTTGAATCAGTTACTTCTTTGATAACTGCTTTTAACCGTTCTTCAAACTCGCCCTTATATTTGGCACCGGCTACCAGTAAACCCATATCCAGCGAAACCAATGTTTTGCTTTTCAGATTTTCGGGCACATCGCCATCTACAATGCGTTGGGCCATGCCTTCTACAATAGCGGTTTTTCCAACACCCGGCTCGCCCAATAATATGGGGTTGTTTTTTGTTCTGCGCGAAAGAATTTGAAGCACGCGCCTTATTTCTTCATCGCGCCCGATTACCGGATCAATTTTTCCGGCTTTAGCCAGCGCATTTAAGTTTTTAGAGTAACGCTCCAGCGATTTGTATTTGGCCTCAGCATTCTGATCGGTAACAGAAGTGCCTCCGCGCAATTCTTTTATTGCCTTTATAAGCGCAGCCTTTTCAAAGCCGGCATCTTTCATAAAGGTGGCTACTTTGTCTTTTGTATTCAGTAATCCTAAAAGAAGGTGTTCAACGGCAATAAACTCATCTTTGAATTCGCGCAGTTCTTTTTCGGCTTGTTGCAATACACTGTTGCTGGCTGCCGATAGGTAAGCTTGTTGCCCGCTAACTTTTGGATAACTGTTAACCAGTTCCTCCAGCTTGTTTTCAAGAATGGTAGCGTTGATGTTTAGTTTTTTGAACAGGTAGGCAGAAACATTTTCATCTGTTTCCAGAATTGCTTTTAATATGTGCCCGGGCTCAATAGCCTGTTGTTGTTTAGACGTAGCTATTTCGGCCGACTTCTGTAAAGCCTCCTGAGATTTTATAGTGAATTTATCGAATGTCATAAACCTGATGATTTTAATGGCCTTGCATCAAATCTGAATCCATGTATAAAACGTTGCCTTTTTAAGAAATTTTGTCATTAAATTGATCGAAATTGGTTCGCTATCAGCCAGTTTGACTTGTACTATGACAAAGAAGACTTCACGCACAAAATCAGCTCCCAATCATTTATTAATAGAAGTAGCCTGGGAAGTTTGCAACCAGGTAGGCGGTATTTATACGGTAATTCGTTCTAAGGCTCCTGCCATGACGCGCAACCACAGCGGTCATTATTGTATGGTGGGTCCGTACCTCAATAAAAACATTTTGGCCGAACTGGAACCCCTGGAGGATACTGCCGATGTGTTTGGACTTGCCGCAGCAAATCTGCGCAGGCGGGGTTACGAAGTTATGTATGCCGATTGGCTGATTACCGGAAAACCCCGCGTGATTTTACTTAACCCAAATGCAGTAGAAGATAAAGTACGAAACGTAATAAAATATTTGTTGTGGAAGAATCATGCGATTAGTACACCGGCAAAGCACGATTTAATTGATCAGGTAATTGGCTTTGCTTACCTCACCAAATTGTTTGTAGATGAGTTGGTAAAAATTGCCGGTACCGATTACAAACTGTTAGCACATTTTCATGAGTGGATGGCAGGCTTGCCTATTCTGGATATTAAAAAAGAGCAGCTTCCTGTAAAAACAATATTTACTACCCATGCCACACAACTTGGCCGCCACCTGGCTATTAATTCGCCCTTATTTTATTCACATCTTCCGTTTTTCAGGTGGGAAGATGAAGCCGGAAAATTTGGTGTAGAAACCGAAGCAGCTATTGAGTATGGTTGTGCGCAGCGTTGCGATGTGATGACTACCGTAAGCGATGTTACCGCACGGGAGTGTAAACACCTTTTACGCAGAAAACCTGATTTCATTTTGCCCAACGGATTAAACATTCACCGCTTCGAGGCATTGCACGAGTTTCAGAACCTGCATTCGCAACACAAGGAACAGATTCATGAATTTGTAATGGGTCATTTTTTTAGCTCGTATGCTTTCGATCTGAATAAAACCGTTTATTTTTTTACATCGGGCCGGTACGAATATAAAAACAAAGGGTTTGATCTTACACTGGAAGCGCTGGTGCATCTTAACCATCAACTGAAGCAGGAGAACTCGGATTTAACGGTGGTAATGTTTTTTGTAACCAAGCGCGAATTTTACAGCATTAAACCCGAAGTGTTACAATCGCGCGCTGTAATGGAAGAGATAAGACAAACCTGCGAGTCGATTCAGCGGCAGGTAGGCAAACGGTTGTTTTTTGAAAGCACGGTACGGCAGGATCACCGGTTACCGCAACTAAATGATTTTGTAGATGAATACTGGAAACTTCGGTACCGCAGAACTATTCAATCGTGGAAAAGCAACAAAATGCCCTTGCCGGTTACCCATAAACTGGTAGACGAAGACAGCGATGATATCCTGCAATTTCTGGTGCGCAGAAATCTATTAAACCGAAAAGAAGATAAAGTAAAAGTGGTGTATCATCCTGATTTTATTAATTCTACCAACCCTTTGTTTGGTATGGACTATAGCCAGTTTGTGCGGGGTTGCCATTTAGGAATTTTTCCCAGCTACTATGAACCCTGGGGGTATACACCATTAGAGTGTATGGCCAGCGGTGTGCCGGCTGTTACCAGCGATTTAAGTGGCTTTGGCGATTACCTGCTCCATAATATGCCCGATCATGAAAGAGGCGGCATGTTTGTAGTGGAGCGGGGCAAACGTACATTCGATTGGAGTGCGCGGCAACTGGCTGTGTTTCTCTACAAATTTTTACAACAAGACAGAAGAAGCAGAATTATGCAAAGAAATAATGTTGAAAACTACTCTTCGGCATTTGATTGGGATAACCTGATTACCCACTACGAAGAGGCCTATCAGAAAATTCTGGAGTGATAAGCAAGAACTTCTTTATATAAAACCTGTATTTATTTCCATTGGTAAAAAATAGCTGTTTATTTCTTCCGTATTAGTTTATCTTTCTTACCTAAAAATTTATTTACCCTATGACAACCTCACGCAGAGAATTTATTAAGAAGAGCGCATTTGCTCTGGCTGGCACATCTTTCTTGGCTGCTTGCGCAACAGCAACAAAAGAAGCTACGGCCACCCGTTTATTAGGATTACAACTTTATTGTGTGCGCGATGAAATGGGCACCGACCCGCTGGGCACGTTAAAAGAGTTGGCTAAGTTTGGTTACCAAAATGTAGAACATGCCTGGTATCGCGAACGTAAATTCTATGGCTGGACACCCCAGGAGTTTAAAAAGATTTTAGACGATTTGGGTATGAAAATGCCCAGCGGCCATACCGTGCTGGCACCCCAACATTGGGACGAAACCACTAACGATTTTACCGATGTATGGAAATACACCATTGAAGATGCCGCTTACATGGGGCAGCAATTTGTAATTAGCCCCTGGATGGATGAAACCGTGCGGAAGTCGGAAGATGCCCTGATGAAGCAACTTGAAATTTTTAATAAGAGTGGAGAGTTGTGTAAAAAATCGGGAATGATGTTTGGTTACCACAATCACGATTTCGAATTCAGCGAAAAGCATGGCGACCGCACGTTATATGATATTATTTTAATGGAGACCGACCCTAACCTGGTAATGCAACAATTAGATACCGGTAACCTGTACAATGGCGGAGCCAAAGCGATAGATATTGTAACCAAATACCCGGGCCGCTTTCAAAGCATGCATGTGAAAGATGAGATTGAATTGCCCGAAGCCGGAGAGCACGGCAAATACGAAAGCACCATTTTGGGTAAAGGCATTGTGAATGTAAAAGAAGTGATAGACCTGGGCCGCGACAGTGGAGGTACCATACACTTTATTATTGAACAGGAAGCCTACCAGGGCAAAACACCACTGGAGTGCATGAAAGAAGATTATGAAGTGATGAAGAGTTGGGGATATTGAAGTAAGGCAGCGGCAACAATTTCCAGTACGAGGCTGTCTCAAAAGTCGTTCTGTCATCGCGGATTTGTTCCGCGATCTCGATTTCGTGGTACTAAACGAGATTCCGGCACAAGGCCGGAATGACATTC
>Ga0056914_10001488_pt1 | contig 16529 bp, 17 predicted proteins | sample TNRBio252014_DNA_FD_55168 | JGI IMG/M metagenome (GOLD analysis project Ga0056914, IMG submission 55168) | Wastewater treatment Type I Accumulibacter community from EBPR Bioreactor in Madison, WI, USA - TNR Reactor_6/25/2014_ DNA | ecosystem: Engineered > Bioreactor > EBPR > Anaerobic-Aerobic >...
GAAATCGTCGCCGGCGAACGCCGCTGGCGTGCCGCGCAACTGGCCGGTCTCGGCGAAGTTCCGGTGCTGATCCGCAGCATTCCCGATGAGCAGGCGCTGGCGATGGCGCTGATCGAGAACATCCAGCGCGAAAACCTCAACCCGCTCGAGGAAGCGCAAGGTCTGCAGCGGCTGATCGACGAATTCGGCCTGACCCACCAGCAGGCTGCCGATGCGGTCGGCCGTTCGCGCCCCGCCGCGACCAATTTGCTCCGTCTGCTGCAGTTGACCGCAGCCGTCCAGGAATTGCTGATGTCCGGCAAGCTGGACATGGGCCACGCCCGGGCGCTTCTGCCGCTGGCCGGCGCGCAACAGGTCGCGCTCGCCCAGCGCATCGTGCACAAAGGTCTTTCGGTGCGCGAGGCCGAGCGGTTGGTGCAGCACCTGCTGAGTCCGCCGCGGAAAGCTCCGGAAGGGGCTGTGGACCGCGATCTTCTGCGTTTGCAGGAGGAACTTTCCGACGGCCTGGGAGCCAGTGTCGCAATCCATTCGAACAAGAAGGGGGCGGGCAAGGTCACCATCGAGTTCGGAAGTCTCGACCAGCTGGACGGCCTGATCTCGCGTCTGCGCGGGTGATCGATGGCAGAAAGCGGATGGTCTCGCCAGGGTGGGCGGATACCGCCTTTGTGCGACGCAACAATTGACTCATTCACGGCACTTCATTACAATCNAGGAGTTTTCAGTCGGGGTCTGTCGTGCACCCGCATGTGAGCTGGATACTCAGCCGACAAGCGGCGCTGGCGATACTCCTGGGGGGCATCACCTGGGTGTTGGTCGGCAGCAATGCGGCGGTCTCGATTCTGATCGGGGGATCAATCGGCCTCATCGCCAACGCGGGTTATGTCCTGCGGGCCATGCGGGTGTCGACGGGAGATGACCCGCTCAGGCTGTATCGGGCGCAGTCGGCCGGGGAGGGATTGAAGTTCGCTCTGACCTTCGCCGGGTTTGCGCTGGTGTTCTGGGGGTACCAGGAGGTCGCGGCGCTGCCGCTCTTTCTTGGCTATGCATCGACATTCGTCATCTTCTGGATGGCACTCTTGAAGCAACGCTAGGCTGATGGGAGAAATCATGAGCGCTGAAGGCGGCCTGACCACAACGGGTTATATCCAACACCACCTGACCAACCTGACCGTCTGTTCGGACGCGGCCAGGGATGCGGCCGGCCATTGTCAGGGGTTCTGGACCTTTCACCTCGACACCCTGCTGGTTTCCGGCATCCTCGGTCTGCTCGTCTTCGGGCTGATGGCCAAGGTGGCGGGCAAGGCCACTTCCCGGGTGCCTGGCGGGCTGCAGAATTTCGTCGAAATGGTCGTCGGCCTGGTCGATCAGCAGGTCAAGGATACCTTCCACGGCAAGAGCGCCCTCGTCACCCCGCTCGCCATCACCATCTTCGTCTGGGTGTTCGTAATGAACGCCATGGACCTGATCCCGGTCGACTTCCTGCCGCTCGCCCTTGGCGCCGTCGGTGTGCATTACTTCAAGGCGGTTCCGACGACCGACCCCAACCTGACCTTCGCGATGTCGATCACGGTGTTCCTGATCACCATTTTCATGGGCCTGAAGATCAAAGGGTTCGGCCACTTCATGCACGAAGTCTTCGCGGTCCCGTTCGGCCTCAAGCTCGCCCCGGTCAACCTCCTGTTCCGTATCGTCGAAGAAATCGCCCGGCCGATCTCGTTGTCCCTGCGTCTCTTCGGCAACATGTACGCCGGCGAAATGGTGTTCATCCTGATCGCCCTGCTCGGCATCTGGCAGCTTCCCCTGGCTCTGCCCTGGGCGCTGTTCCACATCCTGATCATCACCCTGCAAGCCTTCGTGTTCATGATGCTGACCATCGTATACATGTCCATGGCCGCAGAGTCGCACTAGGCGTTCTGGCAGTTTCCCGTAGTTTCTGACTTCAACCGCAACAACCCACCTTACTGAGGAGCAAACATGGAACTCGCAACCGTTCTCTCCAACACCGCCATCGCTGTGGCCATCCTGATCGGCGCCGGTGCCCTGGGCACCGCCATCGGCTTCGGCATCCTCGGCGGCCGTTTCCTGGAAGGCGCTGCCCGTCAGCCGGAAATGATCCCCACGTTGCAGGTCAAGATGTTCATCGTCGCCGGTCTGCTCGATGCGGTGACCATGATCGGCGTTGGTATCGCCCTGTTCATGCTCTTCGCCAATCCGTTCATCGCCCTGGTCAAGTAATCATCCGCGCGCCTGTAACCCTTATTACTAGGAGGTTAGCGTGAGCATTAACGCTACACTGATCGGTCAGGCAATCTGGTTTGCAGTCTTCATCTGGATCACGATGAAGTATGTCTGGCCGCCGCTGCAAAGGGCGATGGCAGCCCGTCAAGCGCAGATTGCCGAAGGCCTGGCAGCGGCCGAACGTGGCAAGCACGAGCAGGACCTTGCCGCCAAGCGTTCCGCCGATGCGCTGCGCCAAGCCAAGGAGAAATCCGCGGAAATCGTGGCGCAAGCAGAAAAGCGAGCGCAGCAGATCGTCGACGAAGCCAAGGGCAACGCCAAGGTCGAAGCCGACAAGGTCGTTGCCGGCGCCAAGGCGGAGATCGACCAGGAAGTCGAACGCGCCAAGCAGCATTTGCGTGAGCGCGTCGCCGAACTGGCGGTTGCCGGCGCCGAAAGGATCCTGCGCAAGGAAGTCAACGCATCCGTGCATGCCGACATGCTGGCTGCCCTGAAACAGGACCTGTAAGCGATGGCCGAATCCGTCACGATCGCCCGCCCGTACGCTGAAGCCCTGTTTCGCGCGGCCAAGGAAAGCGGCAATCTGGCCAAGTGGGCCGGGCAGGTCTCGCTGCTCGGCCAGGTGGCCGCCAATCCCGAGGTCCGCATGGCCATCGGCGATCCCAATGTGGCGGTCACGCAACTGGTCGAGCTGTTCCGGTCCGCCTGCGGCAAGGGGGCGGATGCGGAGCTTTCCAATTTTATCCAGCTGCTTTCCAACAACGACCGGCTTGGGCTGCTGCCCGAGATCGCCGCCCTGTTCGAAAGCTACAAGCAGGCTGAAGAAGGCACCAAGCAGGCCGAGATCCTCTCGGCGTTCCCGATCAACGCATCGCAGGTCAAGGCGCTTGTTCCCCAACTCGAGGCGGTATTCAAGACAAGACTCGAGGCTTCGGTTTCCGTCGATCCCGAACTGATTGGCGGCATCAAGGTAATCGTCGGCGACCAGATGCTGGATGCGTCTGTCCGCGGCAAGCTGGACGCCATGGCTACGGCACTGAACAACTAGGAGAAATTCATGCAGTTGAATCCTTCCGAAATTTCTGAACTGATCAAGAGCAAGATTCAGAATCTGCAAGGCGCATCGGAAGTGCGCACGCAGGGCACGGTAGTCTCGGTTACCGACGGTATCTGCCGCATTCACGGCCTGCAGGATGTCATGCAGGGCGAGATGCTGGAATTCCCCGGCAACACCTTCGGCATGGCGCTGAACCTCGAGCGCGATTCCGTTGGTTCCGTTGTTCTCGGCGAGTACGAGCACATCTCCGAAGGCGACGTCGTCAAGACGACCGGCCGCATTCTCGAAGTCCCCGTCGGCCCCGAACTGCTCGGCCGCGTCGTCAACTCGCTGGGCCAGCCGATCGACGGCAAGGGNCCGATCAACGCCAAGCTGAGCGACAAGATCGAAAAGGTCGCGCCCGGCGTCATCTGGCGCAAGTCGGTTTCGCAGCCGGTGCAGACCGGTCTGAAGTGCGTTGACTCGATGGTGCCCATCGGCCGNGGCCAGCGCGAGTTGATCATCGGTGACCGCCAGACCGGCAAGACCGCCGTTGCCGTCGACACGATCATCAACCAGAAGGGCAAGGATCTGTTCTGCGTCTATGTCGCCGTCGGCCAGAAGGCTTCGACNATCGCCAACGTCGTGCGCAAGCTCGAAGAGCATGGCGCCATGGAATACACGGTCGTCGTTGCCGCTTCGGCTTCCGAATCCGCCGCGCTGCAGTACATCGCGCCGTACGCCGGGTGCACGATGGGCGAGTACTTCCGCGATCGCGGCCAGGACGCCCTGATCATCCATGACGACCTGACCAAGCAGGCCTGGGCCTACCGTCAGGTGTCGTTGCTGCTGCGCCGTCCGCCGGGCCGTGAAGCCTACCCGGGTGACGTGTTCTATCTCCACTCCCGCCTGCTGGAACGCGCCGCCCGCGTTTCCGATGCCTGGGTCGAGAAGCTGACCGGTGGCGAAATCAAGGGCAAGACCGGTTCGCTGACCGCGCTGCCGGTGATCGAAACCCAGGCGGGCGACGTTTCCGCCTTCGTTCCGACCAATGTCATCTCGATTACCGACGGCCAGATCTTCCTGGAAACCGACCTCTTCAATGCCGGTATCCGTCCCGCCATCAACGCCGGTATCTCGGTGTCGCGGGTTGGCGGCGCCGCCCAGACCAAGCTGATCAAGAAGCTCGGCGGCGGTGTCCGTCTGGCCCTCGCCCAGTACCGCGAACTCGCGGCCTTCGCGCAGTTTGCCTCCGACCTCGACGAAGCGACCCGCAAGCAGCTCGAGCGTGGCCGCCTGGTGACCGAGCTGATGAAGCAGCCGCAGTATTCGCCGATGAGCATTTCCGAAATGGCCGTCACGCTGTATGCAGCCGACAAGGGNTATTTCGATGACGTCGAAGTCAAGCGGGCTCTCGAATGCGAAAAGGGAATGATCGGCTACCTGAAGGCGCACTGCGCGGACGTCATGAACAAGATGCAGTCCACCGCGGAGCTCGACGGCGAAGCCGAGAAGCTGCTCGCCGCCGGCATAGCCGCCTTCAAGAGCAGCTGGGCCTGATCCAGGAGAAAGCCATGGCTAGCGGCAAGGAAATTCGCAACAAGATCAAGAGCGTCGAAAACACGCGCAAGATCACCAAGGCCATGGAAATGGTGGCCGCATCCAAAATGCGCAAGGCGCAGGACCGGATGCGGGCTGCCCGGCCCTATGGCGAGAAGATCCGGCGTGTTGCGGCAAACCTCTCCCATGCCCTCAGCGAGTACAAGCACCCGTTCCTCATCAAGCGTGATCCCGTGCGTACCGCCGGTCTGATTCTCATCACCTCCGACAAGGGTCTGTGCGGCGGTCTCAACTCCAATGTCCTGCGCATGGCCCTCGGCCACATGAAGGATTTTGACGCCCAGGGCAAGAAGTATCAGGTGACCTGCATCGGCAACAAGGGCTTCGGTTTCATGCAGCGCATGGGCGGCAAGGTCGTTTCCCACATCACCGGCATCGGCGATACTCCGCACCTCGAGAAGCTGATCGGACCGGTCAAGGTGCAGCTCGATGCCTACCTGAAGGGCGAGATCGACGCGCTCTTCATCGGTTACACGCGTTTCATCAACACGATGAAGCAGGAGCCGGTGTTCGAGCAATTGCTTCCGTTGTCCGGCGAGGCGATCGGCTCGGCCAAGTCGAAGTGGGACTACATCTACGAACCGGACTCCAAGGCCGTCATCGACGACCTGCTGATCCGTTATGTCGAGGCTTTGATCTATCAGGCCGTGGCCGAGAACATGGCCTCCGAGCAGTCTGCCCGGATGGTCGCCATGAAGTCTGCTTCCGACAACGCCAAGAACGTNATCGGTGAATTGAAGCTGATCTACAACAAGACCCGTCAGGCCGCGATTACCAAGGAACTGTCGGAAATCGTGGGCGGCGCCGCCGCCGTCTGATGCAAACGGAAAGCTTTTAATTTTTGGGGATTTGAATATGAGTCAAGGTTCCATCGTTCAGTGCATCGGCGCCGTTGTGGACATCCACTTTCCGCGCGATGCGATGCCCAAGGTGTATGACGCGCTCAAGCTCGATGCCTCCGAATCCAACGGCATGGCCGAAGACGGCCTGACCTTCGAGGTTCAGCAGCAACTGGGTGACGGCGTGGTCCGCACCATCGCCATGGGTTCCTCCGACGGCCTGCGCCGCGGGATGAAGGTCAACAACACCGGCGCGGCNATTTCCATCCCGGTCGGCATGGGCACACTGGGCCGTATCATGGACGTTCTCGGGCGTCCGATCGACGAAGCCGGTCCGATCGAGGGCAACGAACTCCGTGCGATTCACGCCACCGCACCCAAGTTCGACGAGCTTTCCTCGTCGGTGGACCTGCTCGAGACCGGCATCAAGGTCATCGACCTGATCTGCCCGTTCGCCAAGGGCGGCAAGGTCGGTCTGTTCGGCGGCGCCGGCGTCGGCAAGACCGTCAACATGATGGAACTCATCAACAACATCGCCAAGCAGCACTCGGGTCTGTCCGTGTTCGCCGGCGTCGGCGAGCGTACCCGCGAGGGCAACGACTTCTACCACGAGATGAAGGAATCCAACGTTCTCGACAAGGTGGCGATGGTCTTCGGTCAGATGAACGAGCCGCCGGGCAACCGTTTGCGCGTCGCGCTGACCGGCCTGACCATGGCCGAGCGTTTCCGCGACGACGGGCGTGACATCCTGCTGTTCATCGACAACATCTACCGCTTCACGCTGGCCGGTACCGAAGTATCCGCGCTGCTCGGCCGCATGCCGTCCGCCGTCGGCTATCAGCCGACGCTGGCCGAGGAGATGGGCCGCCTGCAGGAGCGCATCACGTCGACCAAGGTCGGCTCGATCACCTCCATCCAGGCCGTCTATGTGCCTGCCGATGACCTGACCGACCCCTCCCCGGCGACGACCTTCCTCCACCTCGACTCCACGGTCGTGCTGTCGCGTGACATCGCGGCGCTCGGTATCTACCCGGCGGTCGATCCGCTCGACTCCACCTCCCGTCAGCTCGACCCGCAGGTTGTCGGCGAAGAGCATTACGATGTCGCCCGCGCCGTGCAGATGACCCTCCAGAAGTACAAGGAACTGCGCGACATCATCGCCATTCTGGGCATGGACGAACTGTCGCCGGAAGACAAGCTGGTCGTCTACCGCGCCCGCAAGATCCAGCGTTTCCTTTCGCAGCCGTTCCACGTCGCCGAGGTCTTCACCGGTTCCCCAGGCAAGTACGTTTCCCTCAAGGACACGATCAAGGGGTTCAAGGGGATCTGCGCCGGCGAATACGATCAACTGCCGGAGCAGGCGTTCTACATGGTCGGCGGTATCGAGGAAGTCATCGAGAAGGCCAAGACGCTGCAGTAATCCGGTCCCAGCATAGGAGCCATCCATGGCAATTTCTGTTCATTGTGACGTCGTCAGCGCCGAGGAGTCGATCTTCTCCGGCGAGGTCGAGATCGGGGTCTTTCCCGGCGAAGCCGGCGAACTGGGCATCCTGCCCCACCACACGCCGTTGCTCACCCGCATCAGGCCGGGCACCATCCGTCTCAAGGTGCAGGGGCAGAGCGATTTCGAGCTGGTCTACGTCTCCGGCGGCATGCTGGAGGTTCAGCCGGGCATGATCACCGTCTTGGCCGACACCGCGATTCGCGCCCATGATCTGGACGAAGCCAAGGCGCTCGAAGCCAAGAAGCGTGCCGAGGAAGCTCTCGCCAATCGCCAGGCCGAAACGAACTACGCTTCCGCCGAAGCCGAGCTTGCCCAGGCGCTCGCGCAATTGCAGGCAATCCGGCGCTTGCGCAACGCGATCCACTGAGTCGGCAGCACAAGCGAAAAAAGGGCAGCTTCGGCTGCCTTTTTTGTCGGCAGGGTTTCCCTCAGGATGAAAGCCGGGAAATCCGCTTCTCCAGACGCGCCAGATCGTCACGCAGGCGATCGACATCGGCGCAGAAAAGCTCCAGTTCGGCGGCACGCGTCACCAGCGCCGATTCCTCGGTTGCGAATTCCGCCAGGTTGCCCCCCAGCCTGTGCGCCAGCGAGCGCTGCCAGGCCAGCCCATCGCCAAGCAGCCGTGCGATCCGGCGCGCCGGAATGTCGCCGACCAGCCCGGCAAGGTCGGCCTCGTAGTCCCAGCGCAGATTGCGGAAGACAAAGGCAAGCGTTTCGGCAAAACTCGCCGCCCCGCTGAGTCTTGCCGACGCCAGAACGCTCGCCGCATCGAACAGCAGGCGGACGGGCGCGTCGGCGGGGAATGCGACCGTCACCGAAGGCGACTCCCCGGTACTGGCAGCGCGCAGGGATCCGTTCTCGGTCACCGTCATCGGCAGCGGAGCGGGACCGCCCTCTATCCGGAACGTTTGCCCGGCGAAAGCTCCGAGACGCTGGCGCGCCCAGTCCTCGCGCGCCAGGAGGTGGTTCAGGACGGGAACCAGCAGGTCGACCAGCGCCGCCATCAGTTCGNCTGCCGGATGCCGGCAGCGGCCCCGCCCCCCGGCCGCCTCGCCTCGCCATCCGGAACCGGNAGGCCGCGGGCCAGCAACGGGAGGCTGTGCATCGACACTCCGGACTAGAACTTGAAGCCGCGGTGCAGGGCGACCACGCCCAGCGCCATGTTGAAATATTCGACCTTGTCGAATCCCACCCCTTCCATCATCCGTTTGAGTTCCTCCTGGTCCGGGTGCACGCGGATCGACTCGGAAAGATAGCGGTAGCTGTCCGCGTCGTTGGTCACGAGTTTGCCGACGCGCGGGATCACATGAAAGGAATAGAAGTCGTAGGCTGGCGCCAGCGGCTTCCAGATCTGCGAAAACTCGAGCACCAGAAGCCGGCCACCNGGTCTCAGGACGCGGTACATCTCGCCCAGGGCGACCTCCTTGTGCGTCATGTTGCGCAGGCCGAAGGCCACGGTCACGCAGTCGAACCAGTCATCGGGAAATGGCAGTTTCTCCGCATCGCACTGGGCGGTCGGAACCATGTGGCCCTTGTCCGCGAGGCGATCCCGGCCACGGGCGAGCATGGCGTTGTTGATGTCGGTCAACCAGACCTGGCCGCTCGCCCCGGCGCTCCTGGCGAAGGCAAGCGCCAGATCGCCGGTGCCGCCGGCGACATCGAGGACGCGCGAGCCCTCGCGGACCCCGCTGCGCTGGATGGTGAAGGCCTTCCACAGCCGGTGCATGCCGCCCGACATCAGGTCGTTCATCAGGTCGTAGCGACTGGCGACGGAGTCGAAGACGTCGGCGACGCGCCGCGCCTTGTCGCGCTCCTCGACCGTCTCGTAGCCGAAATGGGTGGTTTCGCTTTTCATGCTTTCAGTGATGTTGACCGCAACTGCCGCCTTTTGGGGGCGAACTGGTGTCGATATCCCGGGAAAGCCCCTGAGCGTCGATCTGCTTCAGGTATTCCCGCCACAGTTCGTCGCGATGCCGGCCGAGATTGTGCAGCAGATCCCAGGAGTAGAGCCCGCTGTCGTGACCGTCGGAGAAGACCAGCCGTACGGCGTAGGTTCCGACGGGCTCGATGCGCTCGATCTCGACGTCTCTCTTGCCGGTCTGCAGCACTTCCTGCCCGGGGCCGTGACCGCGCGCCTCGGCCGACGGGGTGAATACCCGCAGGAGCTCGCAGCCCAGCTCGAAGCGCTCGCCGTCCGCATAGCAGAGTTCGAGGATGCGCGATTTGCGGTGCAACCTGATGTCGGTGGGAACCGGGGTGTCCCGTTCGATGCCAGCCATGACAGCCTCCAGTAAAGGACGCTAGTTTAGCGCACTCGAGGCCGCCGGGAGCGCGCCGGCTCAAGGCATCTCGTAGCTGACCCGTTCGAAATCGACGCCGCGTTGCCGGACGTGCTTCATGCGCACCGTCCACGACTTGCCTTCGCCGAGGAGTTCCAGCGATCCGCTGGCCTGGTAGACGCCGGTCGGCAGGACGAGTGAGCCCTCCTGACCGATGGCCTCCACCGGCGGCAGCAGAAAGGCCCGGACGAAGCGGTCGGCGTGGCCGGGCCGGATGGAAGCGCGGCGCACGCCAACCGCCTCGGGCATGCCGGGCAGAACCGCGACGCCGGCCAGGATGCCCCCGGCGTGCTCCTGCATGAGCCAGGTCGCCTGCCCGAGGATGAAGCGCTCGCCGTCATGCGGACAGACCGCCAGCAACTGGCTGTGGGCGATCCGCTCGCCGGCGTTGCTGCGTCCGAGGCGGAAGCCGTTGGCCGAATGGTTGATCACCGTCCACTCGTCGGCCGAATAATTGACGCGCGGCTTGATGTTGAGCCCCAATCCTGGCGCGGCGCGGTCACGGAAAGTGAACACCTCGTCGAATTGCCCTCTTCCGTAGATGCTGCCCGAATCCGGCTGGGCGAATTCCTTGCCACCGACGAAATAATGGATGGCTTCGAAACCGATGGCGACCCTTGCCGTGCCGTGCGACGGGAAGCGGCGGAAGCGGCGCGGCGATGCCGTCTGGGTCCACGGCCTCGAGAGATGCTCGAGGAGCCTTCGGACGTGTCCCGATGTCTCCTCGCCGAGGCCGAGTTGCGAGGGCGTCAGGCGCTGCTGCAGCTGCGACACCATGTGGCTGATCTGCAGGCCGAGGCGGGTGGTATCGAGCCAGCGCGCGTCGCCGCCGATGTTTTCGCTGGAGCCGGCCTGATGCAGCGCCTGATCCTTCGTCAGTTCAATGAGATAGGGCGGGATCTCGTACTCGTCCTCGAGAGGATGGAGCGCGACCAGCGGCGCCCACATGCCGGCCCAGCGGCGGATCAGCGTGAGGTCGCGGACCGTGTTGCCGTAGGGATTGGCGATCTCGATCAGCAAGAGCGTGACGTAGGCCGCCGCGCAGTGTGTCGCCTGCAGATCGCTTTCCAGCAGGTCATTGACCGGGGTACAGCTCACACCCCGCCGCTCGGCGGCTTCGTAATGGCCGTGGAGCTCGAGCCAGATGCCGGCGGGCAATTCGCGCCGCGCGCGAAAGTGCTCGATGATGATCAGCCCGGTGTAGTAGATACAACGATGCTGGATGGTCGCGAGCAGATTCGAATGCTGGGGATCGTCCGGGTCCGGCTCCTGCATGCGCGCGCACAGCGCATACGCCGTGGTCATGCGGCGCCACGCCGCGACCACCCGCTGGAAGCTCTCTTCCTGCTCGTCGCCGAGAACCAGCGCCTTGTTGTGGTAACGCCGGGCGATCTCCTCCTCGATGAAGCAGAGCGGAACCCTGGCCTGCTCGAGGAGAGACAACAGGACGCCGGCGTCGGGCGGATTCTCGATCAGCGCGTCGAGGAATGAACCGACCTGCTGCTCGGCGAGCGGCGGGTTGGCCAGCGACAGCTGTGACAGATAGTGCGATCCCGCCTGCAGGTCGGGGATGTTCAGCGAGGGCGATGGCATGTTCATGGTTGTCCGCCTTGCGGTTCGTCAGGATGAAGTTGTTCGCGCAGCGCCCGGCGCANGNCGTCGGCGCTGACGACAGGTCGTCGGCGAAGGGGTTCGCGTTGCGGGCTTGCCCAGATCGGCCCGGGGAAATGGCGATCGTCCTGCCAGCGCGGAATGACGTGCCAGTGCACATGCGGCGTCATGTTGCCGAGAGAGGCGAGATTCATCTTGTCGGGAGCGAACAGCGAACGCACGACCTCCTCGACGGCGAAAACCACGTTCATCAGGGCAATGCGCTCGCCGGGCGCGAGATCGGTCATCTCGCGAACGTGGGCGGTCCACACGACGCGGCAGAAACCCGGGTAATCGGGATCCTCCACCAGTACGACACGGCAGGTCGCCGACTCCCAGAGGACCGTCCCGCCCACCCCGGCGCAAAACTCGCAGCTGTCCATTTCGCCTCCCCCGACTCCGCAATGTTGCAAGGATTGCACCTGCATAACAATACTGCAAGTGCTTCCGCGACCGTGGCCGGCGACTGCCCGGCCGATCCGTGCAGGCGGGTCCGAATCAGAGCAACACCCGCTCGATGCCGCCGTGGTTGGCGCGGTCGACGTAGCCGGAGGCCCAGTTTTCGCCCAGCAGATGCTTCGCCATCTCGACGACGATGTAATCCGCCCGGGTGCCGGCGTCGTCATCGAAGCGCGACAGCCCCTGCAGGCAGGCCGGGCACGACGTCAGGATCCTGACCTCGCCGCTGAAGTCATCGGCGCGCAGGCGGGCGGCCACCTTGCCGATTTCCTCCTGCTTGCGGAATTTCACCTGCGTCGCGACATCCGGTCGCGAATAGGCGAACGAGCCGGCGTCGCCGCAGCAGCGATCGCTCAGCGGCACCTCCTGGCCGATCAGCGCCTTGGTCACGGCGAGCGGCGCGTAGGTCTTGATCGGCGTGTGGCAGGGGTCGTGATACATGTAGCGCGCGCCGCTGACGCCGTCGAGCTTGACACCCTTCTCCATCAGGTATTCGTGGATGTCGAGCAGGCGGCAGCCGGGGAAGATCTTCTCGAACTGGTACTGCTGCAGCTGATCCATGCAGGTGCCGCAGGAGACGATTACCGTCCTGATGTCGAGATAGTTCAGCGTGTTGGCGACGCGGTGGAAGAGCACGCGGTTGTCGGTGGTGATCTTCTGGCCCTTCTCGTCGTCGCCCGACGCCGTCTGCGGATAGCCGCAGCACAGGTAGCCCGGCGGCAGCACGGTGGTGGCGCCGATCTCGTAGAGCATCGCCTGCGTCGCCAGGCCGACCTGCGAGAACAGGCGTTCGGAGCCGCAGCCCGGAAAATAGAAGACCGCGTCCGATTCCTCGGTGGTCTTCCGCGGATTGCGGATGACCGGGATGACCTTGTCGTCCTCGATGTCGAGCAGCGCGCGCGCGGTGCGCTTCGGCAGGTTGCCCGGCATCGGCCGGTTGAGGAAGTGGATGACCTGTGTCCTGATCGTCGGCGCGCCGAGCGATGCCGGCGGGTGGGTGCGGGTGTTCCCGATCAGGCCGATGGTCTTCGCCAGCCGGTGGGCCAGGCGCTGCGCCTTGAAGCCGAAGTCCATCATCACGGCGCGCATCAGCTTGATCGTCGCCGGATCCTTGATGGTCAGGAAGGCCATCGCCGTCGCCGTGCCNGGGCTGAAACGCTTCCTGCCCTGTTTCCTGAGGAAATTGCGCATGGCGACCGAAACATCGCCGAAATCGATGTCGACCGGGCACGGCTTGANGCAGCGGTGGCAGACCGTGCAGTGTTCGGCGACGTCGTTGAACTCGTCGAAATGCTTGAGCGAAACGCCGCGCCGCGTCTGTTCCTCGTACAGGAAGGCCTCGACCAGCAGCGAGGTGGCGAGGATCTTGTTGCGCGGCGAGTAGAGCAGGTTGGCGCGCGGCACGTGCGTCGAACAGACCGGCTTGCACTTTCCGCAGCGCAGGCAGTCCTTGACCATGCCGGAAATCTTGCCGATTTCGGACTGCTCCATGATCAGCGATTCGGTGCCGAGCAGGCTGAACGATGGTGTGTAGGCGTTGCCCATGTCGCCGCCGGGCATCAGCTTGCCCTTGTTGAAGCGGCCTTCCGGATCGACCTGCTGCTTGTAGGCGCGGAAGGGGCCGATTTCGGCTTCGGTCAGGAATTCGAGCTTGGTGATGCCGATGCCGTGCTCGCCGGAAATGACGCCGTCCAGTCCGCGCGCCAGATGCATGATGCGTTCGACCGCCCGGTGCGCCGTCTGCAGCATCTCGTAGTTGTCGGAGTTGACCGGGATGTTGGTATGCACGTTGCCGTCGCCGGCGTGCATGTGCAGCGCGACGAAGACGCGGCCGCGCAGCACTTCCTTGTGGATCGCGTCGATGTGCTCGACGATCGGCCGGTAGACGCCGCCGTCGAAGATCTTGGCCAGGCGCGCCTTCAACTCCTGCTTCCACGACGTGCGCACCGAGTAGTCCTGCATCCGGTGGAACAGCGTCGGGTTGGCCGCCTTGTTGGTCAGATCGCCGGCCACCACGCCGCGGGAAGGGAAATGCGGCTCGGCCTCGGCCAGCGGCAGGTCGAGGTTGTCGAGCAGCCACTGCCAGCGCCGGCGAACCGTTGCGACATGGTCGAGAGCCGCCTGACGGCGGTCGCCGATCAGCACGTCCTTGTCGAGGTTGGCGTCGCCCGAATGCAGCGGCAGGTCGCCTGTCAGAAACCCGCTCAGCGCGTCGCACAGCGCCAGCTTGTTCTGCGTCGACAGCTCGATGTTGATGCGCTCGATGCCGTCGCAATAGTCGCCCATGCGCGGCAGCGGGATGACCACATCCTCGTTGACCTTGAAGGCGTTGGTGTGGCGCGAGATGGCGGCGGTGCGCGAACGGTCGAGCCAGAATTTCCTGCGCGTTTCGCCGTCGACCGCGATGAAGCCCTCGGCNGNGCGCNGGTTGCACATGCGNACGACCTCGGAGGCGGCGGTCATCACCGCCTTCTCGTCATGGCCGACGAGGTCGCCGATCAGCACCATCTTCGGCCGGCCGTGGCGCTTCGCCTTGGTCGCGTAGCCGACCGCCTTCACGTAACGCTCGTCCATGTGTTCGAGGCCNGCCAGCTGGACGCCCGCCGCATGGCCGGCGCCACCCGGCTTGAACCAGTCGGTGATGTCGACGATCGCCGGCACCGCCTCGCGCACCTGGCCGAAAAATTCGAGACAGACGGTGCGCGCCACCGGCGGCATCTTGTGCAGCACCCAGCGCGCGGCGACGATGATGCCGTCGGTGCCTTCCTTCTGCACCCCCGGCACGCCGCCGAGGAACTTGTCGGTGACGTCCTTGCCCAGCCCCATCTTGCGGCAGGCGGCGCCCGGCATGGTCAGGATTTCCTCGCCGAGCAGTTTCTTGCCACGCGGGTCGAAGCGCTTGAGGCGGAATTCGACCTTTTCCTGCTCGTGGATCTTGCCGTAGTTATGGTTCAGGCGTTCGACTTCCAGCCAGTTGCCGTCCGGGTCGACCATCTTCCACCACGCCAGGTTGTCGAGCGCGGTGCCCCACAGCACGGCCTTCTTGCCACCGGCGTTCATCGCGATGTTGCCGCCGATGCACGAGGCCGAGGCCGAGGTCGGATCGACCGCGAAGACACGGCCGGCTGCCGAGGCGGCTTCGGAAACGCGCTCGGTGACGACGCCGGCGCCGGTGCGGATGGTGGCATAAGGGGTTTGGTGGCCGGCCAGCACCAGTTCCTCGACCGGCCCGATGTCGATCAGCTTCTCGGTGTTGATCACCGCCGAGTACGGCGTCAGCGGCACGGCGCCGCCGGTGTAGCCGGTGCCGCCGCCGCGCGGGACGATGGTCAGGCCGGCCTTGATGCAGCCGCGCACGAGGTGGCCGATCTCCTCCTCGGTATCCGGCGTGAGGACGACGAAAGGATACTCGACGCGCCAGTCGGTGGCATCCGTCACATGCGAGACGCGGGCGAGCCCGTCGAAGGCGATGTTGTCGCGGCGCGTGTGCTTGCCGAGGATGCGCAGGGTCTTGCGGCGCAGGTCGCGGGTTTCGGAAAAGCGCCTGGCGAAGCGGTCGACCGCTGCCCGCGCCGCCTCGACCAGGCGCCCGACCTTGGCCGAGCGCTGCGAGTCCTCGCTTTCGGTCGCCGCGCGGCGCTTCTCGACTTCGGCCAGGCGGTGGCGCAGGGCGGCGACCAGCGCGTCCCGCCGTTCCTGGTTGTCGAGCAGGTCGTCTTCCAGATAGGGATTGCGCTGCACGACCCAGATGTCGCCGAGCACCTCGTAGAGCATGCGCGCCGAGCGGCCGGTGACGCGCTCGCCGCGCAGTTCGTCGAGCACCGCCCAGTTTTCGGCGCCGAGCAGGCGGATGACGATCTCGCGGTCGGAGAACGACGTGTAGTTGTAGGGGATTTCGCGCAGGCGGACAGTCATCGGTGCAGCCGGGATCCGTCAAAAGACGGATTTTAGCGTATTGCAGCGCAGCATGCCGGCCGGGTGGACCCGCAAGGCCGGTGCAGCGCTCAGTGGGGCAGGGCGGTCTGGCTGACCAGCCAGTAGCGCGCGAACTTGCCCGCGGCCATGAACAGGCAACACGGCAGCCAGCGCAGACGGAGCCAGCCGGCGCCGAGGCACAGCGCGTCGCCGATCAGCGGCAGCCAGGAGAGGAGCAGGGCGGGGCTTCCCCAGCGTTCGAGGGTTTCCTTGTGGGGCAGGGTGGCGAGGCGCTGCCAGCGCGGCAGGAAACGGCCGCACCACCANGAGGTCATGCCGCCGGCGGTGTTGCCGGCCGTCGCCAGCAGCAGCGCCGGCCACAGCGCGCCGGGATGCAGTTGCAGGAAACCCCAGAGCAGCGGCTCGGAACTGACGGGCAGCACGGTCGACGCGAGAAAACTGGCCAGAAACAGCCCCCCGAGTCCCGCTTCCGCCGTGACGTTCAGCCACTCCACCCGTAGAATCCTTTGTTTATTGCGAAGGGGGAAGAGAGAAGAGGGAAGGGAACCTCGGCTCTCCCCCCCTTCTCCCTTCCCTCTTCTCCCTTCCCGTTCAGACATGCATCCCGATTATCTCGAAAAAGTTCTCAACGCACAGGTNTATGACGTCGCCAGCGAAACGCCGCTCGATCTCGCCGGCAGCCTTTCGGCGCGCGTCGGCAACCGCATCCTGCTCAAGCGCGAGGACCTGCAGCCGGTGTTCTCGTTCAAGCTGCGCGGCGCCTACAACAAGATNGCCGGCCTGTCGCCCGAGAAACTCAAGCGCGGCGTCATCTGCGCCTCGGCCGGCAACCACGCCCAGGGCGTCGCGCTGGCGGCGGCCAGGGTCGGCTGCCGCGCGGTCATCGTCATGCCGCTGTCGACGCCGGG
>Ga0056914_10001493_pt1 | contig 16508 bp, 15 predicted proteins | sample TNRBio252014_DNA_FD_55168 | JGI IMG/M metagenome (GOLD analysis project Ga0056914, IMG submission 55168) | Wastewater treatment Type I Accumulibacter community from EBPR Bioreactor in Madison, WI, USA - TNR Reactor_6/25/2014_ DNA | ecosystem: Engineered > Bioreactor > EBPR > Anaerobic-Aerobic >...
GCGCTGCGCTGCGCCAGTTTGCGCACTTCACCCGCCACTACGGCAAAACCCCGCCCTTGTTCCCCGGCCCGTGCCGCTTCCACCGCTGCATTGAGCGCCAGCAGATTGGTTTGAAAAGCGATTTCGTCAATCACTCCGATAATGTCAGCGATCTTGCGGCTGCTGGCGTTGATCTCTTGCATCGCAGTCATAGCCCGCTCCACTACTTCTCCGCCTTGTTCGGCCTGAGACCGCGCCGCGCTGGCCAATTGATTGGCTTGCCCAGCGTGCTCAGCGCTTTGCTTGACCGTCGAGGTCAGCTCTTCCATCGAGGAGGCCGTCTCTTCCAGCGCCGAGGCTTGTTCTTCCGTCCGTTGCGCTAAATCCGCGCTGCCTTGCGCAATCTCGGCGGCAGCGGCATTCACTTGCCCAGTAGACTGGGTGACCTTCGTTACCATCNCCTTTAACTGGCTGGCCATATCGCGCATAGCGGCATAGACCCCCGTTTCCTTTCCAGTATTCGCGAAGCGCACGGTCAGATCGCCTTGGGCGATTTTCTGGGTCAGCGCAGCCATCTCCACCGGCTCACCGCCGATGGGGCGGGTAATCCGCTGCGCTAACCCTATCGATAGTAAAATTGATAGCAAGATGATCACCAGCGCTGCCACCGCATACGTTCTCAAGTAAACAGCGTACTGCGCGTTTAACCATTCGCGAGAAAGCAGGATCAGAACCTGGACATTATGCGTATCCGAGATCGTAAAATGACCAACGTTATAATCGGCCGAACCGGCTGTGAAGACTGGCGAACCCGTGTCGCCAAGAGTTTTCCGGAGTGACTCCTCAGAAAGATCCGGCAATGTAGCCGCGTTGATTTTGCCGTTGACGAAAAAGACAACTTCCGCACCGGTGATGGCCTTGAGAGCGGCGGCGGTATCCTCACGCAAATAACTGCCGACTTTGAAAGTACCCACAATCCGGCTATTCAGATAAATCGGGTAGACGGCATCCTGCGCCATTTCACCGGTCGCAGGAGAAACAGTCAGACCAGAGGCCGGCGCCCCGCTCAAGGCTGATTTGATTTGCGGATGCTGAGCCTTGAGGTCGCCTTTTTTGCCGGGATTGTGTCCGCGCAGCGCCACCACGCCCTGAGCATCTGTAATTTCGACCGTTGTAATGGTTGGATCCCGGTCCTGGAGATGTTGGAAGTACGCTACCATGAGCTTTTCCATCGCCTCTACCCGATTTTCAGCGATAGCCTTGGCCAATGTTTCGTCCTTGGCAGCAGTTCCGGCATAGGCCTCGACTCGGGTCAGAATCCCGGCTATTGAGTCTTTAGCAACCCTCACCACTTGCTGGGTGTTCTCGACGCTTTCCTGTTCTACGTTGATAGTTTGGAGATACAACGACAGCGCCGCCAGAAGGCCAATGATGGAAACCGCCAGCGTGGTCGTTAATCCGATCAGCTTGGTCCGGGTTGAAAGCGAATTAAAAATCAACATGCTCACTCCGATTTTTCAGGGTTATAAGTTTTAGAGTTACCTGCTAATTTTACTAAAATTCCTGCTACCTTTGACCATCGATACAGGCGGCGACCGCTGCATTTCTGACCGGCGGAGAGCAAAGGAAAATCAAGAGGATTGCGGAACGGCCATCAGGTCACATACAACAGAATGGTCAGATAATGACTGACGCTGCCCGCCAGCACGAACAAATGCCAGATGCCGTGGAAATGGCGAATTTTTTCATCGAACAGATAGAACGCCAGACCGCCGGTGTAGAAAATTCCGCCCAGCAGCAACCCGACAAACCCCGCCGGCGGCAAAGCCGCCAACAACGGTTTGAGCGCCGCCAGCACCAGCCAGCCCATCAGCACGTACACAACGACCGACAGAACGCGATTGCCCTTCTGCGGCAGGGCTTCCAGCGCCATCCCCACCAAGGCCAGTCCCCAGATGACTCCAAACAGCGTCCAACCCCAGACGCCGCGCAACGTGACCAGCGTAAAAGGGGTGTAGGTGCCCGCGATCAACAAATAGATCGATAGATGATCGAGCTTGCGAAAAATCTGTTTGGCCCGCCCACGCAGGCTGTGATAGAGCGTGGAAATGGTGTAGAGCAGGAACAGTGTAGTTCCGTAGACGCTGAAGCTGATGATCTTCCACGGATCGCCCTGTTGCGCAGCGATCACCACCACCACCACCAAGCCCACCAGCGCCGCCACCGCGCCGACCAGATGGCTGATACTATTGAATCGTTCACCCGGATACATTCGCACCACGCCACTCTGAAGGGTTAATCTGCGCCGGGCATCATCGCCCTCTCACCCGGCTGCGTTTCCGGTGCGGCGCAACCTCAGCGGCCTTCTCGGTCAACCGCACCATGCCCACCTCGCTGACGCCCGCCTTGCGCCCGACCTCGGTCAAATACACCCGCCGGAAGGTGATCACTTGACCCTCCTTGGTGAAGGCATCCTCCCGCAACTCGACCAACCCCGTTCCGGCCATCGCCTCCAACAGCCGCTCAAATGTCCGCCGGTCGCCCAGTCCTTCCGTCAACCGCTCGCATAACTGGCGCGGCGTTTGTCCCTCGCGCCATTGCAAACTCGCCAGCACCTGTAAGACCCACTGGCTTTCGATACGGTTCAACGAGCGAGTGCGCCGGGCCGTGGTCGCCTGCGGGGCGCAAACATCACAAATCCCGCAGGGCTGATCATCTTCCTGATCGCCGAAATGCCGGACCAACCGCACCATCCGGCAACCGGTCGCCTGATCGGCGAATTCCAGCATCTGCTGCGGTTCCCGCAACTTGTGGGCGCTTTGTTGTTGATAGGGACGCTGCCAACCGACTTCGCCCCGACTCAAGTTACCCTCGCTGTCCCGCCGGGCACCGCCATGCACCAGCAACTGGTCCACCGCTGCCTCAAATTCATCCAGATCAATACCCAGCCAGTCACGCAGCACCACTTTCGGCTGGGCGTCAGTGTTCAGGGCCGCAAAAATCTGCGCCAATAAGTGCGGATCGGGATAGCTGCGTTGGTGAAAATACTCATGAGTGCGCAGATCAGCGTAGGAATACAGCAGAATAGCGCGGGCCGGCTGGCCATCGCGCCCGGCCCGGCCCATTTCCTGGTAATAGCCCTCAACGCTGCCCGGCAGGGCGGTATGAATCACCGTGCGGATATCCGGTTTGTCGATGCCCATGCCAAACGCGATGGTCGCGACGATCACCTGCAACCGGCTGGCGTTGAACAATCCCTGCACCCGGTCGCGCTCCTGCGGGTCCATGCCAGCGTGATAGGCAGCGGTCGGATAATCCGCGCCCAGTTCCAACGCCAGGGCATCGGTTTCCTTGCGGGTAGGTGCGTAGACAATCGCGGGACGCCGGCCTGGATCGGCCAAAATACGCCGCACTGCCTCATGCCGCTCAATTCCCCGCTTTGTCTCCACCGTTTCCACAGCCAGATTGGGGCGCCGGAACCCGTGAATATAGCGCGTCGCCCTGCCCATGTTCAGTTGAACAGCGATGTCATCCTGCACCAGAACCGTCGCCGTCGCCGTCAAGGCGATCACCGGGGCAGGCCGCAGCAAAGGCAAATACCCGCCCAGCATCCGGTAATCGGGACGAAAATCATGGCCCCATTGCGAGATGCAATGCGCCTCATCCACCGCGATCAGTACCGGCTTGCGTTTGGCCAGCATTTCCGGGAAACCCGGCACCCGCAACCGTTCCGGGGCAATGAACAGGTAGTCCAGTTGCCCATTGAGATAGTCGATGCACACTTGGCGCGAGGTTGCCCGATCCCGTCCCGAATGAATGCGCTCGGCGCGTAAACCCAATTCACACAGCTTAGCGACCTGATCCTCCATCAACGCAATGAGTGGCGACACCACTAGCGTCGTTCCTGCACGGGCGATGCCGGGTAATTGAAAACACAGGGATTTACCTGCCCCGGTGGGCATGACCAGCAACACATCACGGCCCTCGGTGACAGTGCGGCACACCTGTTCCTGATAAGGGCGAAAGGCCGGCAGACGAAATACGGTTTGCAGCAATTCCAGCAGGCGATCCACTGCCACCGGCTCCCGGCGCGGCGCAGCTTCCACCGCCAGCGCTCCGGCCAGCGGCTCAGTCAGCGGGGCGGGTCGCGCCAGCATGAACGCCTGGGCCACCGCCTGCCGCACGAAATCGGCGATCTCGATCATAAAGCGCTCCAGATCACCCTCACCGCGTTGAATGCGTTTCAAACCGGCCTCCCATTCGCCGGTCATCTGCGGACTTTTGATCGGCGCCTGCACGGTTTGAATCAGCCGGACACCGCGCTCGGTGGCGTTCAGCGCCTTGCCGTCGCGGGTGACATAGTGGCGTTTAAGCAACGTCTCAATGGTGTCAGCGCGAGTGGCCGGCGTACCCAGTCCGCGCTCTTTCATTGCCGCCGACAGTTCTTTGTCCTCCAGCATCCGTCCGGCGGTTTCCATCGCGGTTAACAGCGTGGCCTCGGTCAAACGTGGCGGCGGACGGGTTTGCTTGGCGACGGCGCGGGCTTCCAACACCTGTTGCGCCTGGCCGACCGCCAATCCGGACGGCAGGGTTTGTTCAGCCTCATCCGCAACGGTTTTCTCCGCTGCCGCAACCTTGGATTTGCGCTTGCCCGCAGGTTTTTCCTGCGCGGAATCCGCATTGATCTCCAGAATTTTCCACCCGACCTGCTCCACCACTGCACCGCTGCTGTGATAGCGGTCAATGAGGGGCGCGGCGTTCACTGCTTGCCCTTTTCCAGAGGACAGCGAGTGAATTGCGGTCACCAATGTGGTCACCGCCCAAAGATGATCATCGTGCCAGGCCATCAGCAATCGGCGGCAAATCAGATCGTAAATCTTGCGTTCGTCGGTCGTCAGCGCGGCGTGTATCGAAACTGGAGTAGGAATAATGGCATGGTGGTCCGTCACCTTGCTGTCATCGACGAAGCGGCGGCTCAGCGGGCGCTGGCCGGTTCCTGACGCCAATCGATCCCGATAGGGTTCCTCAATCGCAGCGACCACCGCCCCCAGTGTCCCCGCTACGGACAACGACAGATGACGGCTATCGGTGCGGGGATAGCTGATGAGCTTGTGCTGCTCGTATAACTTTTGGGCAAGGTCCAGCGTCGTTTGCGCGCTCAAGCCGTATAGCCGGTTGGCGTGGCGCTGCAATTCCGTGAGGTCGTAAAACAAGGGGGGTGGAGCGCGGCGGGTTTCGGCAGTGCGGGATTCAATAACGGCCTGGCCACCCTGGGCGCGGGCCACAATCTGTTGCGCTTCCTTGCCATCCGCCGGTAGCCGCTTAGCCTTGGGTTCGGGGCGATCACCACGGAACCAGACACCCCGGTAACTCTCCCCTTTCTCCTGCAACGCCTGCTCCGCTGGCGGAAGCGGCGCGTCCTGCGGCGCAAAGGTCGCCACGACCTCCCGATAATCCTCGGGAACGAAAGCGCGAATCGCGAGATCGCGTTCCACCACCATGGCCAGGGTCGGGGTTTGCACCCGTCCGACTGACCATGCCTCATCGCCGTAAGCACCGCAAGCCAAAGTATAGGCCCGTGACAAGTTCATGCCGACCAACCAATCAGCCTGACTGCGACCCCGGGCCGCCGCCGCCAAAGGGTCAAATTCATGGCCGTCGCGCAGCGTCTGAAACCCCTGACGGATGGCGTCCGGGGTCAGCGAGGAAATCCACAGGCGATTAAACGGTTTGCAGCAACCAGCAGCTTCATAGAGATAGCGGAAGATCAGCTCACCCTCACGACCCGCATCCGTCGCGCAGACGATGCGCTGAATCGCGTCGTCGTTGAGAATGCGCCGGACGATTTCAAATTGCTCACGGGTGCTGTCGCTGACCCGCAGCGGCCACTGTTCAGGCAACATCGGCAACGCCTCACGCCGCCAGCGCTTCCAGTCCGGTTCAATTTCATGCGGTTCCGCCAACCGCACCAGGTGACCGATCGCCCAAGTCACCACATAGCCGTTGCCATGCAAATAACCCTCGCCGCGCTGGCGAGCGCCCAGCACCTTGGCAATATCGCGGGCGACCGAAGGCTTTTCAGCAATAACGGCAATGGTCATAGGCGGGTTGAACCCGGCAACACCGACCGGTTAGGAAATTCTTCCAATTTCAGGCCCGTCGCGGCCTGCCAACTCGCGGTCAGATCCCGGGCGACCAATTCCACTAACCCGCTATCCAACTGGTTCCGCTCAGCAATAGTCCGCAATAGCTTAATAATTTCATGCGGCGCTAGCGGCTTACGATAAGGTCGTTGCTGCGCCAACGCCTGAAAGACGTCTGATACGGCGATAATACGCATTTCCAGGGTCAATTCCGCACCGCGCCGGTGAAAGGGATAACCGTGTCCATCCGGGGTTTCGTGATGGTAGGCTGCCCATAAGGTGATGTCCTCCAGACCGGCAATGCCACGAAGAATTTGATAAGTTTCAAAGCTGTGGCGTTGGATGATGGCCCGTTCTTCGCCGGTCAACGCCCCCGGCTTTTCAAGAATTTCGTCGGGGACCTGCAACTTGCCCAGATCATGCAGCAACGCCGCCACTTCGATTTTTTCACAGGTTTCAACGGGTAATCCAGCCTGTTCAGCGAGGAGCCGCGCCAACCGCGCTGTCCCCAGGGAGTGCTCCATGGTAAAGGGACTCTTGGCGTCTACGATTCGGGCAAATAACAAGGCCAGTTGCTTGAGTTCCGGGAAGCTGATCGGCGCCAGATGCGATTCCCGTTCCCGTTCATAGATGAAGCGCATCAGATGCCGAGTTTCCAAACTTAACCAGAACGCCTCGCTACTGGACAGATCGAGGAACAGGGTGACTAATTCCGGCGCAAAAAAGGAATCACGCAAGCGCCAAACCGTGTCACAGACGGCATGCCGGGCCAGCAACAAGTCACGATCGTAATGCAAGGCATTCAGGGCATCGACCCGATCCACCAGATAAATCAGATTCGCCAGTTGGGCAGTTTTTTCCGGCAGGTCCACCATGCGCAAAAGATTCCAGTGCATGTGGTGATAACGAACAATGGGCGCCAGATGGGCCAACGGCGAAAACTGGCTGAGCTGTTCACTGCCCCTGATGCAGTGAAACTCTGAATTTTCCCAGTCCAGTTCGCTGACCAAACAATGATGGACATGGGTGGATGACACGCCGCAATCGTGCAACAGGCCCGCATGGAACAGGTCTGCCAATTCTGGATCGCTCAAGCCCAGACCCCGCCCGCAGTGCAGCGCCATGCACCCCACACGCTTGCCGTGACAGACTTCGTCTACGCCGACCAGATCCAGGGCGTCGGACAGGGCGTGAATCGCCTGACCGAGGTTAATCATGATGCTCATCGCGACGATCTCTTGGTGGAGGAACGATTTTTATTGCTGCAACGGTGCGCTGCTCGGCGCCGCTTCCTGGGTACGCTCCACATAATCCATATAGGCAGGGATCGCAATAGCAGCGATGATGCCGATGATGGCGATCAATGGCAGAACCAGCGCCAAAAGAATCACCCCCAGAGTATTAGGAGGCGGTGGATTCCCAAAGCGATTCGGCCCTTGAACGCCGGGCATGATCAACAAAACTAGATAGAACACCAGATTGGCCAACGGCACAACGGCCAGCACCGACCACCAACCACTGGCGTCGAAATCGTGCAGGCGCTGAATCATCAGCAGAATGTAGACCGTCAACCCGGCCAAGGCCAGCACGGCTATCACGCTGCCCGGCAACCAGAGACCCGGCGCCCGATCGCCGGCGAGAAAGGCCACGAGCCCTCCGGCTGCGGCAGCGATGACATTGACCAGAAATCCAATTCCGACCGAATAACCGATATAGCGCACCCGGCCCAACCGGCCTCGTGCTGAAAACAGGTTGATTGCACCGAATTGCGTCGGGGTGGCGGGAGTAATGGCGCTGCGTGGGGACTGGTAGGGATTGGGATTGCTCATGTCATTGTCCAAAATGAGTCGCATTCTAGGAGCCGTTATGCACGGCCGCAATGCAATCACGGCAATCGACGACTTTTCCGATCAGCCACCTGGTCCAGCGCAACGCGGCTGATTGCGTCAGGTCTGGGTAGCTCCAGACGAATCAGGCTGAGCAGCATACAATGCCCCATTGCTTCCACCCCCAATTTTGAGCTCTCCGCTGGTCATTGACCTCCACTCCATCCTTGAGAAAAGAGGATTTATGGGTCATCGGGTGGGATGGAATGGGTCGCCGAAATGAGCCACTTTGGGTCAAGTTGAGCCAGCAACCCTCCTGTGAGCCGCCTGAACCGATGCGACATCACTGGCCCGGCGTTGGAGTCGATGCACGGGTTTCACCTGTTTGCGCTTGCGTTCGATATAGTCGCGCGCCAGATTCAGCAACTCATCAGGCGGCTCGTAACCGGTGCGACTACAGTAATGCAAGTAATTGATCAAACGCAGTTCGACATCACTTTGATTGGCCTGCTCAATTAGAGCCAGCAACTCGATCATGTGCGGGGTCGGGACAGTGGCGATGGTTTGCAGCATGGGCGCATTTCCCAAGGTCGGTAGATAACAGGCAGGATCTTCAGCATTTTTTGTGCCATGCCCACTTTTTCAAAGGCCACTCACCATCGTGCGTAAGAACGGACACCCCACCCTCCCCACGCTGGACCGGATCGGCCTGCTTTGCGCCGTGCTGGCGGCGATCGGCTTTTCCTTCAAGGCGATTCTGGTCAAGCTGGCTTATCGGCACGGGGTCGATGCGGAAACTCTGCTGGCGTTGCGCATGGCGTTCAGCCTGCCGTTTTTCATCATCATGGGTTGGATGAGCGCCAGCCAGGGATCTACCGCGCTGACATTGCGTGATGGGGTATGGCTGTGCGGACTCGGGTTGCTTGGCTATTACCTGGCCAGCTACCTGGATTTCCTCGGCCTGCGCTACATTAGCGCCGCATTGGAGCGACTGATCCTGTTCATCTACCCGACCCTGGTGGTCATCCTCTCGGCGCTGTTTCTCGGTCAGCCCATCACTCGCCGGATGCTGGGCGCGCTGGCCGTATGCTACATCGGTATCGCTTTGGCTGTGGCGCACGATCTACGCATCACCGGGTCAGCGCAGGACATTGCGCTAGGCAGCGCCCTGGTCTTTGGCAGCGCCCTGTCCTACGCGCTCTATCTGTTGGGTAATGGCCTGGTGGTCGGTCGCCTGGGCGCGGGGCGGGTCACCGCGTTTGCGTCTATCGTCGCCTGTCTACTGGCCATCGGCCAGTTTCTGCTGATGCGGCCCGTCGCAGTCCTCGCTCAACCCAGTTCGGTCTACGCTCTGGCAGTGGCGATGGCGCTGTTTTCGACCGTATTGCCGGTGTGGCTGGTGTCGGAAGCCATCCGCCGCCTCGGCGCTGGCCCAGTGGCTTTAACCGGCAGCCTGGGACCGGTGGCGACCCTGTTGTTGGCTGGACTTCTGCTTGATGAAGTGATCGGCGGCGCGCAACTGACCGGAGCAGCGTTGGTCATCGTCGGAGTTTTGATCATGGCGCGCCAGTCCGCGTGATTGCGAGCACGGCTTGACAACCTCGACACGGTCAGCGGCGGGTCAGCGATGAACCGTTGCGCACTCATGCCTCGCCGACCTGCTCGCCGCGCTCATCAGCCAGGATAACGCCGGTTTCTGTGCGAGCGGCCTGAATCCAGGCTTGCACATGGAAATCCTGGCGAACTGTAGCGACGTAAGCTCTGGCTCCCTCTGGCAAAAACACCCCATAAGTGTGAAAGCGCAAGGCCACTGGCGCAAACATCGCATCAGCGCCGGTGAAGCGACCGAACAGCCAAGGCCCCTCGTTGCCACTGATCGTCTGGCGACAGGTCATCCACAGCGCAACCACCCGGTCAATTTCCGCCCGAGCCGCCAGTGAAGGATCAACGCCGGAACGACGGGCGCGGCAATTGAATGGCAATTCCTCGCGTAATGCGGCGAAACCGGCATGCATCTCGCTGGCGGCTGACCGGGCCAGCGTCCGTTGGTGCGCCTCAGCCGGCCAAACTGCTGGATAGCGTTCGGCCAAATACTCAGCAATCGCCAGCGATTCCCAAACCACTTCATCGCCGTCCAGCAAAACCGGAACCCGGCCTGAGGGTGAATAACGGGCGATCTGGGCTACAGCATCAGAGGCATGTAAAGGAATCGCAATTTCCTCAAACGCAACACCCAGGTGTTTCAGTAGCAACCAGGGACGCAGCGACCAGGACGAGTAGGCTTTGTTACCGATCACCAAGGTCAGATCAGACATACGGTTCTCCTAATGGTCGTAAGTACGATAATGCCCAGCAGACCCATCCCATCATCATGGACGCCAGAAGGGCTTGTTGCCTTCCTGGAGCGCGTCGGTCCGGCTGATCCCGATATCCTTCAGCATCCTCTCGTCGAGAGCAAGCAAGGCGCGGCGTTGACGATAAACCGCATAGCTATCGCGCAGCCACCGGAACACTCCGACGAGAAGAGTGCTCACGCTGAGCGGGCGGCTAACGGGACGTTCCAAGCACAAGGTTACTTCATGAATCATGGTCTGATCCTCCAGCATTTCACAGAGTCGCCATCGATTATGGAGAAGGCCTATTGATTCATCCAACGAATAAGTTTTATATGACTCATCTTTTTTTGTGATGAATAGGGCGCATTTTTATGTCNATCCACCTTGATCCAGATCTCTTGCGGACTTTTGTCGCCATTGTCGATGCGGGTGGCTTCACTGCCGCCGCTCAGCAAGTGCATCGCACACAATCCGCCGTCTCCATGCAGGTGCGGCGACTGGAAACGGCGCTGGACCGGACGCTGTTCCAGCGCGAGGGTCGCGGCGTACAACTCACCCCGGATGGCGAAATGCTGCTCGGCTATGCGCGTCGCTTGCTGAAGTTGCACGACGAAGCCTTGGCGGTGTTATCTCGCCCCGATTTATCCGGCTTAGTGCGCCTTGGAACGCCGGATGATTATGTTGGACGATTTTTGCCCGACATTTTGGCGCGTTTCGCCCGCGCCTTCCCGCGTGTCCAGGTAGAAGTGCATTGCGAACCCAGCATGAGCCTGCGACGGCTGTTGGTTGAAGATCGGCTGGACTGGGCGTTGCTCACCTGTACGCCGGGCGCGGAGACCGGTGAGGTATTGCGCCGAGAGCCGACCGTATGGGCGACCGCCGAGCGCCATCTCGCTCACGAAGATGAGCCGTTGCCTCTGGCGCTGTTCCAGCCGGGCTGCCCATTTCGCGACTGGGCGCTAGTCGGCCTGAACGGATTAGGTCGCTCTTATCGCATTGCCTACACCAGCGCCAGCATCAGTGGCATCCTGGCCGCCGTCACTGCCGGGCTGGCGGTGACGGTGCTCTGTCGTAGCGTACTACCGACCGGCGTTCGTCCCCTCAGCGCCGCCGAAGGTTTTCCACCGCTGCCGCCCGCGAGCATCACGCTGCATCGCGGCAGTTCAATCTCGGCAGTGGCGGAATGCCTGGCCAGCTACCTGCGTGAAGGGTTCGCAGCCGAGACGCTCTCGTCTTCGGCGGCCACCGTCAGCCCTTTCGCCCTGGCTTGAACCCTCCGTCAGCGTACCGTTCGCTATGGCCGTCCATCGTTGTGCATCAATATTCGCGGCAATCGACCACTTTCCCGACCGCCCAATCCATGCAATGCTTGTGCAACATTATTCCCTGCATCCCCAGCGATTATGCTTCCCGTAACTCCGATCCCTCTGGATACGCTCCGCCGCCTCGAAACACCTGAAGGCATCGAACTGAGCCTGCGGGTGGCCGGGCCAGTGGCGCGGGCACTGGCTTGGAGCGTGGATGGACTCATCCGCTACGGAGCACTATGGGGATTGTTGATGGTGTTGACGATGCTGGGCGGTGGCGGAATCGGCCTGTGGCTGATCGCCCTGTTTCTCGCGGAATGGCTCTACCCGGCACTGTTCGAGGTTTACGCCGGTGGCGCGACGCCTGGCAAGAAAGCGCTGGGCCTCAAGGTGATTCACGCGAACGGCGCCCCCGTAGACTGGCCAGCGGCGCTGATCCGCAACCTGCTGCGGGCGGTGGATTTCCTGCCCCTGCTGTACGGCTTTGGTCTGATTGCCATGTTGTGCAACCGTGACTTTCAGCGCCTCGGTGATCTGGCCGCCGACACCGTCGTCATTTACCGTGACCCGTTAGAGACGATGTCGCAATGGCCGCCCGGCCCGGCATTGTCGCCACCCTTCTCGCTGAGTCCTGCCGAACAGCAACTGTTCATTGACTTTGCCGAACGCGGCGCGACTCTGAACCCCAACCGGCAGGAGGAGTTAGCTGATCTTCTGGCCAGCCACACCGGACAGTATGGCGTCGCCGGCATTGAGCGATTACGCGCCTACGCCCGTTGGCTGGCCGGAGCGTCCACATGAAGCAACGTCCGTTCGAGGAGCGTTACGCCCCGGGCTGGCAAGCGTTCGCCGCCTGCCTGGATCGACTGGAACACCCCAATGCTGCGCAAAAAACCTCTCAAACCGCATCGTTGCCGGTCGCCGAACTGCCTGCAGCTTACCGCCAGCTTTGCCAGCATTTGGCTATCGCCCGCAGCCGATGTTACAGCGGTTCGCTGCTGGCGCGGTTGAATCAATTGGCGTTGCGCGCCTATCAACAGATTTACCGTACCCCACAACGGCGCTGGCCGGTCGTGCTGCACTTTTTAACGGCTGACTTTCCGCAGCGGGTGCGCGCCGACGCCGGGCTATTCTGGCTATGCGCCGCTTTATTTTACCTGCCACTGCTGAGCATGGGATTGATGGTCTATCAAGCTCCGGAATTGATTTACAGCTTACTATCGCCCGAATCAGTCACTGAGCTGGAAGCGATGTACGCGCCCGGCAAAACCACCGCTGACCGGAAGGCCGCCGATGATGTCGCAATGTTCGGCTACTACATCTACAACAATATAGGTCTCGGCTTCCGCACCTTCGCTGGCGGAATCCTGCTCGGCGTTGGCGCGGCGTTCATGTTGCTGCTGAATGGCGTGTTTATCGGCGCCGTATCCGGCTATTTGACCGCCCGGGGTTTTATCGAAACGTTCTATACGTTCATTGCCGGCCACGGGGCCTTTGAACTCACCGGTATTGTGCTGGCGGGCGTGGCCGGGCTGAAACTGGGCTGGGCGGTGGCGGCGCCGGGTCGATTCAGCCGAGTTGAGGCGCTCCGGCGGGCGGCGTCCGGCGGGGTGCGACTGATTCTCGGCGTCGTCGCACTCCTCCTGCTGGCGGCGTTCATTGAAGCGTTCTGGTCATCGAACCAGGCCATCCCTGTGGAAATCAAGTATGCGGTCGGCATCGCCGGCTGGCTGCTGGTCATCCTCTACCTGACCCTGGCGGGCCGTCGTGCGCCTGATGCCAGATTCCTTTCCAAAACCGATCAACCTGAAGGATAAATCCTATGCGCCAAGTCATCATTTACCCCGGCGAAGACCGCTATTGGATTGCCGAATGTCCGAGCCTGCCCGGTTGTATCAGTCAGGGAAAAACCAGGGAAGCCGCTATTCAAAACATCAAAGACGCCATACAGCTTTACATTGAAGTATTCGAAGAGGATCACCTGCCCGTCCCTGAAGAACATTTTGATGCGCTACTCGTTGCCGTATGAGCAAATTACCGCGTGTCTCCGGACAACAATGCGTCAAGGCATTGCAAAAAGCGGGCTTCATTTTTCGCCGCCAAAGCAGTAGTCATATCGTACTGCGTCGCAACGACCCCTTTGCTCAAGTGGTCGTACCCGATCACGACGAACTGGATCGTGGCACATTACGCGCTATTCTGCGGCAAGCGGAACTCAGCATTGAAAAATTTATTGATCTTTTATAGCCCTTGCCAGACTGACCGCTGACCGGCTATGACCTGCATTACCTGAATACCGATACTCCGATTCCCAAGTTGGTCGCCGCCTTGCAACGCCGGCCGCAAGGGGTGTTCTGCTTCTACAGTCCGGTGGACGAGGCCGAGGACTACAAGGCCGAGGTCTGGCGGCTGGAACGCCTGACGCCCGGCGATGTGGCAGTGGTGGTGCGTCAGTATGCTTTGTGGGAGGAAACCCCACGCGCGGGCGAGTTCTATGACCGGCTGTGTGTGGAGATGGCGGCCAAACGGGAGGCAGTTCGGGTGGAACCGGCCCCGGTTTACGCGATGCCTCGGCGTTCCAAGATGGTGGTGTATAAGCAGTTGACTTTCCTAAGATAACAACGTGTTGCGCGGATGGATTGACAGAGGTACACCGCGCAACCATTTTATGGAAAATTCGGCTATGCTACTAAATTGCTGTGGCGTCTGAATAATTTAATGTGTAAGCATTAACTAAAGAATATGTGAGGGTAAAGTAATGGAAACAGGTAACTACACGTCGGATCTTCTAGGTACGATACAATCCCATCTCGCTGGCCTTCAAGGCTATGACATCATGGCTATGGAGCTAATTCAGAATGCTGAAGATGCAAAAGCAACGGAAGTTATTTTTGATGTGACTGATGATGCGCTTGTTATATGGAACAATAGTAAATTTAAATATTGTGGTAGATTGGTTGATATAAATTGCCCATTTTATCAAGCTGATAGAACTCGTAGCTGTGACTACCATAGTATTATCAAAGTTGCTAATGGTCAAAAGAAATTGGATCCAGATAATATCGGTCGATTTGGTATTGGATTTGTTTCAACATACCAGATTGCTGACCATCCCATGATTGAATCTGCTGGTGTGAGACTTATTTTATTTCCTGAGAAAGCAAACTGGATTCGGGAATCTATTCCTGTGGAAGAAGGCACTCGTTTTACTCTCCAGTGGGCACGAGATCCCAATAGTCAAACAAGGTTGGCACTGGATTTGTCGCCTTTGGCTGGTAGTGATATTGAGAAATTAATTATAGACTTTCAGAACACTATACGTCGTAGTCTTCTATTTCTAAGCTGTATAAATAAGGTTGAGCTGAAGCGTAACGGCACTCTCGTTTTTAAGTGTGAACTTGACCGTGGGAAAGATTCGGAACTTATGGTAACATTTTATCCAACTAAAGAAGTTGAATTCTGGTATGTTTTTCGAGTACAGCTTACTAATGAAAAATTAAAATTTGTTCATGATAAATACCCAAAGCTAGAAAAATTGAAGAGAAGTACTCTCGTTTCTGTTGCAATTCGTACTGAACCAGAGCCATTAAAGGAAGGCTATCTCTATGCCTATCTTCCAACAGAACAACCAACTGGATTGCCACTACATATTAATGCTGACTTTTTTCCAGAAGCTGATCGTAAAAGAATTATCTTCTCTGGTGGACAACATCAACAAGCTTGGAATGAAGAATTAATATCTGTCGCTGCCGGGATAATCACAGATAAACTTGAGAGTCTCTACGCTAGGGTTGGCTATGCCCAACTTTGGGAAATTATTTCAAAGGCATCTAATATTACATTGATTAGTAGTAATTATCCTGCCTGTTTTTCAAATTTTTGGAGCTACTTCCAATCAGCTATTAGGAAACAAAATATGAAGATTGCTTTGATGGTTGATAATCAGCCTGAAAGGCTTACCAATATACTTTTGCCTCCAGTGGGTTTAGAGGCTAACCAAATCGAAGTCCTTAAATCACTTGGCGCTAAACTGGTACACGAGGAACTACGACGTCATTGGAATGTACTACGTCAATTGGGAGTTGAAAAATTCCAGTTCAAGCATTTAATTGGCTTTTTAGATGCTTCATTTCTGGATGTTTCTGAAGATATTAAACAAATGTCGGGCGAAGAACTAGATGGTTTTTATTTACCTCTTTGGAAAATACTCGATAGTTTAGTGCCTGATGAAACAATTAAAGATAACCAAATACTTATCCAGAAATTTAAATCAATCCCTGTAATATTAGATTGGGAGCTTTACCAAACTCGCATTGATTGTTGCTATGCTCTACCTGGGTTTCTTCGTGGTGATGATGTAGCTAAAATCTTTCCACGTATGTGGATTACTCACGAATTCCTAAAATCTACTCCTAAGATTTATTCCTTATTAAATCCTCTAAATTTGGAAACAGTTTTATGTCAAATACAAGATAATTTGGAAGATATGCAGAATGCCAATAAACCTAGATTGCAAGCCCTTTACCGTTTGTTAGCTGACTTAGATGAGCTTACAGAAAATGACGAAGATATCTATACGGAATTACGGTCAATGCCAATCTGGATGACTGGTAAAGGATTAGTAACGGCAGATCATGCTTTATTACCGGGAAATTTCAACGACCCGACAGGTCAAGCTGATCTGATAGACTCTCAGTTACTTGACTCAAAAGCACGGGAATTTGTGAAGTCGAAAATTGGTATTCAATCCCAAACTATTGAAACCTATGTTCGTACATTTTTACCAAAATTTTTTATGACAATTCGTTCTGTAGAATTATCTATAGCATCCCTATACAGGTTGTGGAATATTCAAGTACCAATGAGGTTTTTCAAAATTAAAAATCTTTTTATTGAGGAAATTAAAAAAGCTACATT
>Ga0056914_10001495_pt1 | contig 16483 bp, 16 predicted proteins | sample TNRBio252014_DNA_FD_55168 | JGI IMG/M metagenome (GOLD analysis project Ga0056914, IMG submission 55168) | Wastewater treatment Type I Accumulibacter community from EBPR Bioreactor in Madison, WI, USA - TNR Reactor_6/25/2014_ DNA | ecosystem: Engineered > Bioreactor > EBPR > Anaerobic-Aerobic >...
ACCCCAAGGGGTCCCCCCCACCACCCCAAGGGGTCCCCCCCACCACCCCCAGGGGTCCCCCTCACCACTCCTGGAGCACCCATTTTGGACCCAAAATCGTTCATTTTTGAGAATTTCGGGCCAAAAGAGGCCTCCAGTCGCCTCGATCACGGTGTCGGAGGCGCGGGATTCGGGTCGGGCTCAGGTTCCACCGGATCCCCTGCCACGCCGGGGAAACGTGCCCGCAATTCGTCGTAAACCGTGTCTGCGCCCGGAACGTCCCGTTCGGCCTTACTTCCACGTCAACGTTTCCGTAATGGGATCCAGCGTGCGATGGGGGGAGGCCTAGGCTGGTGATGGTTTCGTTCGCTGGGCAGTCCCCTCAGTCGCAAAAAATTTGAGACATGACCTACGAACTGGTTCAGGATGGGCCGCGCCCCCCGGCAGCCCGCAGCCCCTGCCCCACCGCGTTCCCACCGTTATGCCACCCGCCCCATTCACCCACGAACCATCTGACGACAACCCGTCAATCCAGCGGGAAGACGGGATCGAGTATGGGCTCATTGGGACGCTTCAGCGGCTCCAGTGTGAGCCGAGAGGCGCGAGACAGACTGCCGCAAGCAACCCAGAGGGTGAGCGCTGTAGCCCGAATCAATATCGCCCGGATATCACGGATCGGGCATCGCTCGAAAAGAACTTTCGCGAGAAGTTCGAGGCACTGAACCGGGTGCGCCTCACGGATGCGGAGTTCGCCCACCCGCTGGACGAGATCGTCGATTACAAGAATGATCCGGGCAATGGCTACGCCAAGACGCTGTTCTGCTTCATGCAGATCTTCATCATCAGCAATCGCCACAAATTTGCCGAAATTGCGAGTTCAGACCGTTTGTTTGATGGAAAAAAGGAACTGAGTTTGGTAGCCTGAGCGCATGAAAATCACGGCCATCGAAGCCCCAAAACGTAGTCATGAGGAACAAGCATCGTTCCTTGTGAATGCGCCTGAGGCTAGCCTGATTGTAGCGATATTTTGGCTTCTCTCGGAAATAGCGCACTTGGTTGACGCGGCATCGTGCAGTCCCCAGCAGCAGGGAGGTGCTGCCTGATGGCTGCCACACTCTCCAGCACTGACCCGCGTCCACTGCCCGTGCGGCTCGCAGCCTACGGATGCACGAGCGATGTCATCATCCGGTTGGATGAAAAACTCTCTGCCCCCAACCAACTCAACTACCTCGACCTGTTACCCAAGCAGAGCAACCACACACCAGTGCTCACTGCCGTCGCCGAGCATCAAGGCACGGCGTTACTGTATCTGGTGGACACAAGTGGGGACGTGAAAAGCGACGCGGAGTCACTGGCCGCTGTGCGCCGTCAGCTTGCCAATCGCAGCGACCCGGCGTGGCTCGGCGTGGTGCGTCCGGGTTCGCTGGAAATCTTTTCCATCGGCTTCCACGAAAATGAGATCGGGCTCCCGGTCCGGACGATTGAAGAAGGTAGCATCACGGCACCGCTGTTCTTCCAAAGTCTCGTCCATGGCACCTTTGAGGAAAACCACCGGCTGCGTGGCACGGATTACGTCTTCAGAAAGATCTTCGACCTGCTCACGCAGACGACCAATGAGTTTGTCCCGGCGGATGGCAAAGGCAGGCTCGACGCACTGGAAGTCCTTTCCATGGCAGGCAGAGCGCTGTTCTTCCGCTTCCTCATAGACCGCCGTATCGTGCTTGATCACGAGCGCGACGACATCTGCCCGGCTGCGACGGAACTGAAGGACGCCTTCTTCTCGGCGGAAGCAGCCGCGCAGACATCCGCTTGGCTCGACAAGACCTTCAACGGCGATTTCCTCCCGCTCATCGACGAAACCATTCCAGCCGAAAACCGCGAGGCCCGTGAGGCCGAGTATCTTCGCTTCTACAAGCGCACGGAACACCTCGTGGGGCGCAGAATTTTTCGGCACCTCCAGGCCATCTTGCGTGGCTGGGAATCAGTTGGCGGTGACTTTCAACCCGAACTCGACTGGGGCGACCTCGACTTCGCGCATATCCCCGTAGGCGTTCTCAGTCAGGTGTATGAAAGCTTCAGCCACCGCGCCGACCCGCTTACCGCGCGTGATACGAGCGTCCACTACACGCCGCGCACCATCGCCGCACTCATGGTGGATGAGGCGTTCGCGCCGTTGAAAAACAAAGCTGAAGCCAAGGTGCTCGACCCTTCATGCGGTGCAGGAATTTTTCTTGTGCTCGCCTTCCGTCGGCTAGTCCGCGAGCAATGGAATCGTGGCGAACGGCCCAAGACCTCCGTCATCCAAGACATTCTCTACAATCAGGTGCGGGGCTTTGACATCAGCGAATCTGCCCTTCGCCTCGCCGCTCTCGGCCTCTACATCACCGCCATCGAACTCAACGCCAGTCCTCGCCCGCCGCAGGCGCTCAAGTTCCCGCGTAACCTGCGCAACGAAGTCCTGCATCGCTTCGGTAATGACCAACCGAAGGACGCCACCGCCGCCGCATTCACACTCGGCAGCCTCGGCCCGGAAGTTTCAACGGATTTCAACGGCACCTTTGACATCGTCATCGGCAACCCGCCTTGGACGCGCCTGCGTGATGAGAAGAACGAGAACGAAGACGAAGATGCGAAAGACGAACGCAAGTCCGCTACTGACGCTCTTAACAAGCAATTCACAGAAATCGGCCGCCGCGTTCTCAAGGCGCGTGGCATGGAGGACTTGGCGAAGCGTTTCCAAAACCCCGACAAGAATCCCGACCTGCCCTTCCTCTGGCGTGCGCTGGAGTGGGCCAAGCCGGATGCCACCATTGCTCTAGCCATGCCTGCGCGGTTGTTCGCACGCACGAGCGGCAAAGGCTTCGAGGCATGGCGGGCCGTGCTACACAGCGTGGAAGTAACTGGACTCATCAACGGTGCGGATCTTCGAAAGACAGCCGTGTGGGACGGTATTGACATGCCTTTCTGTGTCTTCTTCGCCCGCAATGCAAAGCCCGCTCCCGACCACCGCTTCCGCTATGTCGCGCCAAGCTATGAACCCAGCCTCAACGGCGGTGGACGCTTCCGCATCGACTACGAAGCTGCCCAGACCATAAGTGCCGCCCGTGTCGAGAAACAGCCGTGGCTACTCAAGACGCTATCGCTCGGAACGTGGCTGGATGTGGAGGTGATGGAGGGGTTGGCAAATCCTGAACTCAAGACCCTCATTGATAGATGGCTCGAATGGGACGAAACCGGTAATCAAACGGGCCAAGGGTTTATTCTTGGCGGGCCTGATTCACCTCAGAAGTTTGTGAGCTTTCTGGGGAAGCTGCCAGTGTTCACGCCTCCAGAAAGCGGTTTTGAAATCGAATACTGCACACTGCGTAGCTACTCCAAAACCTTTGGCTCTAATAGCAATGGAGAGGTTTCCGCCAATATGCCGCGCCGTGAAGAGTTGTTTCAGTCGCCTCTGGTAGTCATCCCACAGTCGCCAGGTGACGACAGTGAAGGGCCTAGAGCCTACCTCTGCAGTCAGCAGCTCGCCTTTTCCCAAAGCTACTACGGCTACTCCTGCGCCGGGCATCCTGAGTCCGATACTCTCGCTGCACTCATCTACCTGCTGCCGCACTCGACGCTTTTTGCCTACTTCTGTCTGATGACAAGCCGCAGGAGTGGCTTTGACCGGCAGACTTTCAACAAGGAGGAGTTCGACGCGCTGCCTTTCCCCGACCTCAAAACGCTCCCCGCGACGAAGAAGGCCACCATCAAAAATCTCGCGAAGCGTTTGCAGCACGACGCGAAGAAACCTTGGCAGGAAATCAATAAGTTCATCTTCAGCCTCTACGGACTGGACGCCGATGCCGTGCAGGTGGCGACGGATACGCTGTTCGCCGCCGCGTCGTATCGCAAGGCCGGGCGGGCTGCACTCGACCGTACAACGGGCGACACGAGGGCCGATTTCATCAAGATGCTGCGTGACGAACTGGAGCCGTATTTCGATGTCTGTGGCGAACACGCTGCCGTGCGGGAGGCGGAGTTCCAGCCGGACACTTGGCGCGAGCCTTGGTTCTTCCTCACCATTTCGCGCGAGGCCGACTCGGTGCCCATCAACCCCAGCCTGATGAAGAAAGCGATGGAGGCAGCCAACCAGCGTGGGTGCAGCCGCATCATCGTCCACGCGCCCGGCAAGCGCGGTTTGCTCATCGGCCTGCTCAACCAGCGTCGCTGGTGGACCGTCACCCGCGCCCGGCTCTGCGCTCAACACATCATCCGCGAGCGACTCGGCGCGTGCGGTCTCCCTGAGCACGCATGAGCGCAGCGGATACCGCAGGCTTCTTCACGCTGGGCATTCCGCCCGAGCGCTACCATCTTCCCCATCCGCGACTCGGTCTCCCTGTCATCCTACTCATTCGCCGCGTCCTGCTCCGTGCCTTCGAGTTGCTGCGCGAGGAGAATTTCAACCTCGCTGAAGCGTCCGAAGACCAAGTCACCGCTGCACTCCGCAGCACCATCGAAAGCAACCTCCGACAAAGCGGCGAGGTGCGAGGGTTCAATAAACGCACCTTTGAGTTCACTGTGCGTCAGGGACAATGGCAGAACTACAACGGCACGGTCCTCACCAAAACGCCCGATCTGTTTTTCAAACTCCGCGACGATGAGAACCAGCGTGCGGGTGTGCTCTCCGAGTTCGACGGCCTTTTTATCGAGGCCAAGCCAATTGACTCCACGCACTATGCCGGAAGCGACTACTGTGCCGACGGTCTCATCCGTTTCATTCGCGGCGATTATGCGTGGGCTATGCAGGAAGCGATGATGCTCGCCTACGCCCGCGATGGCAGAACCATTGCCGGGCATTTGATTCCCGAAATGGCTAAAGCGGACCGAATGACCTCACTCTGCACGATTCAGCTTCCTATTCCTTCTCAAGCTAATGCGGCTGCCGCCAACTCCGAAGCAGAAGCCATCCACATCAGCCAGCATCGCCGCAGCTTCCCCTGGCCCCACGGCAAAGGTCCGGCATCCGACCTCACGGTTTATCACCTTTGGCACCGTAGCTCTGCATGAATCTCACACCGCTAGCTAAGAGCAAGGCCGACGACATGTGCTTCAAAAGTCACGGCCTCGCGCCCAAGTTCGCCGCTGACTCCGCCTTCCTGCTACGCGGCTTCCACTTCCGCAAATACGAATGCGAAGCTGGTGCAGATCGAAAAGGCGGTGCAAACCGCAGCGGCCAAGCACAATGCCTTCCTGAAAGAGCTGGGGCTGCCGCTGCTGCGGTAAAGTTGACACTATTCGGACAGAAGTCGCGGACACCGATCATGCATCCAATCCACTAAAATAAGCTTCTGCGGCTGCCTATTTCCTCAATGCTGACCTCGACATTTTTAGCGATCAGGATTTGCGACTTCTGATCGATGAGATCGGTGATCGAGCGTGCCGCCTCCACGGCGGCCCATTCAGTGATGATCTGCCCTTTGTGGCACGTTACGAGATCGACCACGACCCTGACACCAAGGCACCAGAGGCTCTGATTCTGGCGTTTTGCGATCTTGTTGAAGGCCTTTCGGAAGTCAGTCGTACACTTTGGGATTCGGATCGTGAGCGTGTGATCGATTTGGGTTACCAGGGCTCAACGTCTCGGGATCGTGCCGAGGTCCGAGTTTCGCCATACACGCTCAGCCGGATGGCAGCACTGCGCGTCCATTTGGCATGGACATTCTACCCTACTGACGAGGATGAACTGTCTCCAGCAACTCCATGATGAAAGCCACCGGACGAATTGGCGAGCCTCCGAGTGAGCATTTGGGCGAGCAGCGGAGTGGCATTCACGGACCCTTCACCCGGTTGCGGCGACTGGCAGTCGTCGTTTGAGGCTTCGATTGCCAATCGGAGGTGCGAAAACGGGGTAAGTCGGGGGATCGAACGACTTAGCCATCGATCATCCCACGCGCTGAAGCGCAAGGCCACCCATGCCCCCTGTCGCGACCGATCGATGACCGAGGCAAACCTAGCCTTCGGCCGCGCTGTGCGAACGATCCGGCATGGCAAAATCGCCGGGCTACATCAGGGGGCGGGCGGTGCCACGAAGCCGCTGTCCTGGAGCCACTCCATGAACCGCTGCGGCCACTTCCCGGCGGCATCGGTGCGGTCTGGGCGGTAGCCAAAGCCGTGGCCGACCTCGCTGTAGATGTGCAGCTCTGCCTTCACGCCGGCGGCTTTGTACTTCAGATAGAGACTGGCCATGCCTTCAGAGATGTCTTTGCGATCCCCATACCCGCAGGCGATGAAGACGGGTGGCATGCCTTTCTTGGCAGAAAAAAGATCGGAGGTGCCTGGATAGATGAGGGCTTGAAAATCGGGGCGCGAGCTGGCGCGCTCGATCACGTCCTCCGCATCCGCTTTGCCAGGATCGTTCTGCATTGCGGCAAAGGCAGCCAGCTCGCCACCGGCAGAAAACCCCATGATCCCGATCTTCCCTGGCGCGATGCCCCACTCTGCAGCTCTCGCCCGCACAGTGCGGATGGCCCGACGCGCGTCTGCCATGGCGTGATCCTGGATGGTGTAGGTAGAGCCGGGCTCCCGCGCCAGGCGATACTTCAAGACAAAGGCCGCCACGCCGTGCGCCTGGAACCACTCCGCCAGGGCACCGCCTTCATGGCCGAGACAGAGCTTGGAGTGGCCCCCGCCTGGGGCGATGATGACGGCCACCCCAGTCGCGTTTTTTGTGGGCAGGTAGGGGGTGATGGAGGGGTTGTGAACGTTGGAGACGTTGTTGCTGCCCTTACCATTGGCATCCACCTTTTCAGGTTCATTGACGCGAGACTCAGACCCCGGCGCGCCCTGAGGCCAGAGGGGGAGTGCGGCAGGCGTTTCACCCGCTTGAAGGGCGGAGAAAAAGAGGGCGAGGGAGGAGAGCGGGCAGAGCAATCTTTTCATGGGAATGGTACAAACGCTACCGCAGCGGCCAATGGTTCAAGAGGATTTGCGCGACCTGACAAAGATCTGCCGCAGCGCGCTGAACATCATACCGGCACCGCCCGCCAGAATCAGCAGCGGCAGCACCTCGGCGAACAGCGCGCCTTTGCCGCCCTTTTGCAAGACGGCTCGCGTGGGATCTGCCGGATCCACATACACCGGCACTTGGGCCGCCGGGGGGAAACGCAGCACGATCTCTGCCGCGACATCCTTCTGACCGGGCGCGCGTTTTTTGGTGCGGATCGTGTCGCCAGTGTAGTCGCGCCCATCGACCGCATAGCGGTACTGCACCTCCGCGCTGAAACGCGGCTGCCCCTCACCGACGGCATCGTGCTCGATGAGGCGAGAGACCAAAATCGTGCCTGCCACCTCCGGCCAATCATTGGCGATGGAATCCCGCTGATAGGCATTCCACAGCAGGTAGGCAAACAGCGCCCCGACCAGAACCAAGAAGAAACCCATTGAGGCCAGCCACAGACTGCCCGCCACCCCGACCTTTGCTTGCTTTGATTCCATGCTGGACCATTGCGGAGAAATCCCATGCCGTCAAAAAACTAACCCTCCCCATCGCGCAGTGACCCATCAAAATGCACACCGAGGGCTGCGGCGACCGTTGTCATGAGTCGGGTGCCTCATAGTAGTCGTCATCAGCGATGTCTGGGATACCGGCGACGAGGACCCGCATCCGCCCCCGCGCACCATGGACAACGCCAGGCGGGATATGAACCAGAGACCCTTTGGACACCGGCTGCTCCACACCCTCCAGAATCACGCTACCGCTGCCATCCAGCACGTAATAAAGCTCCGTGGATCGCTTGTGGTAATGAAGCTTCGCACCATCGATGTCCACCGCATGTGCCCATGCCGCCGGAGAAAGGGACCCATCCTCGTGGCTGATGAGGCGGTCGCGCCAACCGCAAGCACTGCGCTCTCGTGGGGTATGGCCCTCATGGCGAATCAGCAGCGATCCAGAAGAAGCGGCGGGTGGTGGGGTTGGGCCATTCATTTGCTTTGATTTTCAACGTTTGAAGTGTGGCACGGCGGGATTCAGGCGTCCAGAGCGAAGCGAACTAGCGAGCTTGGCCCCCGTTGCCACCACTGTCTTCGCCATTTGGTGTCTCCGTATCATTCATAGTTCGATCAATTGCCATCCGGTCGGCGAAAGGTATCGCAAATGCCTCCGATCCGGTGTGATCTGAGGAGAAGACGCTCCAGAACCCAGCTCGAAGGTGAAGCGGTGAAGCACCTTCTCCGGCGTGAACACAATCGCTGTGTTGGTGCGCAGTCGCGATGCTGTGATTGGATCACGATCCGCCCCCATTGCGATCCACTGGATGCCTGGCTTGATCGTCTCTATGCGATCAATATCGTCAAAGCGCACCAATCCCTGACCGGGAGAGCGTCGATGACAGGTTAAAGGTTGTAATCATAATGGTGATTTGAAACACAGCGAGGTCAGGGATTGGGTGCCGCATCTTGTTCGCCGAGGCTGGATTCCTCACTTGTATCCTGAAAGTCTGGATCAAAAGACAGAGCAGTCACAACCTCAGGTTCGTTGGAAAGGAATAATCCCAAACATTTCCGGACATCTGCTCGTGTGGCGACTATCTCTGAAGAGCAAATGCGGGGTTGGTGGAAGCTCGGTAGCGCCCACAGAAGCTTTGTAATCGCGTCACCCGTCCGCGCCGCTTCGGGACTTGAATCGAAGAACTCAACTTCACGAAGAAGATAAGTTGCAAGTTGCAGTGCTGAGCTTCGGGTCATGATCAATACCGACTCATCAACCGAGGCGTCACAACAAATCGCGGCACCAGTCTGATCCGCATCGACCTCCCGCTCAAGGGCAGCAATCAATGTGCTAATATTCGGATTCATGATCTTGATTCTCTGGCGAACGTCAAGGTGTGGCACCGGCTACCGGGAGCGCCACTCCGCAACAGGGTTAAAGGTTGTAGTCACGAGGATCATCTCGACACGGGGCGGGTAGCCGGTTGTCCACCACCGTCTTGTTCGGTGCTGTGTTTGTCAGGATGGGGATACACGGTGGCATGTGGCCGTGGGATAAACCATCTACGCCAGAATGGAAGTGAATACCAAAACTCAAATGCTCGCTTCTCCCTTTCATAGGTTGGGTAGGATGGACTCAGTATGAGTTCCAATTGCGGGTCATTGTCGTCTCCAATCCACGCTTCTCCGTGAGGAATTGAGTTCAGCTTGCTTGAAGCAAATTCACGAGCTTCGTCTAACGTCTCAAATCTAGCGGGGGCTGGAGCACCGTTCAGAGCCCGATCGCCTGAATCCAGCAACACGATCCCCGTATCAACTTCCGCAAATGTGATTCGATAGTTCACTGGCTCTCTATTTCTTCACCGAACAGTGTGGATAGTACGATTCCATATCGGCAAAGCCGATATTTTTTCGGGTGATATCGGTCGAGATTGAGGCTGGGAGGCTGGTGGGTCAAGGGTTTCGTGCGGGTGGGGTGGGTTTTGGGGTTGTTGGGGTGCCTGAACCTTTTGGGATTCGGTAGGAGCTGATATGGCGCTGGGAATATCGGGTTGGTTCGTGGGGGTTAAGCTTTTTTGAGGGCTTGGGTTGCGCTCGGATCGGGGGAGGCGGGTCGGGACTGCGGATTGTCTTGGGGGATTTGGAGCGTGGCTTGTTCGGGTGGCGAACTGGCGGTGGGGGGCTGGACGTTGTTTGGGTGTTTGCCTGGATCGGCTTTTTGGGGGCCTGATTTGTCTTGGACCAGGGCGGCGGCGGCTTTTTGCCGGTATGCAGCGGCTTTTCGGGTGCCTGCGGCGGCTTTTTCTGCCACTGCGGCACCTTTTTGGGGGTCTGCAATGGTTGCAGAGGGGGTAAAAGACGTTGCAGTGGGGCTCCCGGACGATGCAGGGGTGGAAAAAGCCATTCCACGCCAGGGTGGAGCCGATTCAGGGGCCGCGTAAGCCGTCACAGCTCAAGGAGCTGCCCTGCCGCCAAAAAGTGATTCCCTCGCAATCGTTGCGCAATGATCGTCTCAGCGTCATCATTTGCCCATCATGCCCCCGATCTCCAGAGCCGCCCTTTTCATCACCGCAATGACCGCCAGCGCCTGTAGCACGGCGACGCAACCAAATGCGGCGTGGAGCAACAGTCTGGGCATGATGTTTGTGAAAGTACCGATTGTCAGCAAAGCCCACCCCGATCCACCAACGGCACCGCAACTCCTCGTAGCGAGAACAGAAACCCTCGATTCGCACATGGCGGCGTTTCGAAAAGACAGCCGTCCCAAGTCGGGCAAACCCGCCACGGGCGTTAGCTGGTCCGAGGCGCAGGCCTTCTGCGCTTGGCTGACGCTCCGCGAGCGGGCCGATGGCACGCTGAAGCCCACGCAACGCTATCGCCTGCCCACCGATCATGAGTGGAGCTGCGCGGTCGGCATCGGCCAGTGGGAGGACGATACCGCATCTCCGCAAAGCAAAAACAACCGGCTCCCCGACCGCTACCCCTGGGGCACGGAATGGCCACCGCCCACAGGCGCGGGGAATCTGTGTGGCACTGAATCAAAGTCTGCCTTTCCCGAAAACTACATCGCGGGATATCAGGATCGCAGTGCCAGTGGCAGCCTAATGAGCCCTGCCTCAAAGCCCAATGCCCTTGGCCTTTACGATCTGAGCGGCAACCTCTGGGAATGGTGTGGGGACAGCTTCCAAGGCGGCACCAAAGATCGCGTGCTGCGTGGCGGCTCGTGGAAGAGCGCCCGCCGCGAGACGCTCCTGAGCGCCCACCGCACCTTTGATCCGGAGCATTACCGCAGCGATAGCGTGGGCTTCCGCTGCGTCTTGGAGACCGCACGCTGAGCCCACAGCGGGCTTAGCCAAATGCCTCCATGAAGCAGACCTCCAGCGCCAGCGACTCATTGACGTTGGTGTGCAAATGAGATTCCAATTTCCGCAGCGTGCGCAGACGCCGAGTCACCTCCAGCGGCGACCAGCGATCCGCCAACTGCGCGGTCGCGTTGGCATATTGGGGGAGATCGAGGTTTTCCCCACCGACCTGCTGCCGGGCGACATCGCCCATCCAGGCGAGCAAGAGATCCATCAAGGCGTCCCGCTGCTGGAGGTAATTGGCCTCCACCTGGGCGACGACACGATCTTCCTGCTGCTTCACCCAAGAGCCATCCGTGGTCTTGGCAAAGGCGTCTTTTTGTTTCCCAAACTGCTCTTCCAGATCCTCTTTGATGCTTTCGTAGATTTCTTCCAGGATCTCCTCGAAGTCCTTTTTCAGAGCCAGCGCCCCGGCCAGGCCACCGGTCTGCCTGCCACTGACCCGCTCTAAAACAGCCAGCAGTTTCTCCTCATGCTCCGTGAACTGACGTGCCCCCGGAGGTGGCAGCAAGGTGATCTGAATCACCCGGGAGCGGATCGTCTCCAGCAACTGCCCGGGTGCTGAGGTCAGCAGAAACAACTGCGTCTTGGCGGGAGGCTCCTCCAGCGTCTTGAGGAAGGCATTCTGCGCCTGGATCGTCATGCGGTCGGCCTCCACGATGACCCCGTATTTGTAGCCTTCCACGCCGACCGTGCGGTGCACGGAGCGCTCCAAAAAACGCACCGTCCCAGGTTCATCCCCGTCCTCGCCAATGGCGATGCGGCGGGACTTGCTCTGCGGACGCAAAATCACCACGCCGTGGCCTTGCCAGTCGTCTAGCCGATCACGATTCGTGCCGGAAAAAAGGGTGAGCATCCGCGCCGTGAACCCCTCCAGATCCGCAGCCTTTGGCCCCGTGATCATGTAGGCATGGCTGAGGCGGTCTTGCTCCTTGGCCCGTTTGAGAAGTTCCAATGCCTTGTCCTTGCTAAACGCCATCTGTTTGAGCCTCCTGCCAAAGATTCCAGACATCCGCGTGCACCGCCTCGGGGCTGCGCGCGGCGTCCACTAAATGAATGCGCTGAGGCTCCTGGGCCGCGAGCGCTTGGTAGCCTTGCCGCACCTTTTCAAAGAACGCCAGCGGCTGACTCTCCATGCGATCTAGCTCCCGCCCCGAAGCGTGAATGCGATTCCATGCGAGGCTGGCATCCATGTCCAAGACAATCGTGCGATGCGGCAATGTGCCCCCGGTCGCGAAGGCATTGATGGCCTGCACGCTTGGCAGATCCAGACCGCGGGCCATGCCCTGATAGACCGTGGTCGAATCGAGAAAGCGATCCAGGATCACAAGACAACCAGCCTCTACCAACGGCCGAATTTTTTCCCGCACGATCTGCGCGCGGCTGGCGGCAAAGAGCAGCAGTTCCGCCTCAGGCATCATGCCGTGCCCGGCTTTGGCATGCTGGAGCAAATGGCGGATTTCTTCCCCCACCTCCGTCCCCCCGGGCTCGCGCAAGACCTCCACACGCTGCCCCGTCGCCAGTACGCGATCCCGCAACAGACCGATCTGCGTAGATTTTCCGCAGCCTTCTGAGCCTTCGAACGAGATGAATATTCCTGCTGCCATGAGATCGGGTGAGCCCCCCTTTTTTAGCGTGCCAGCGGCCCATGTCGAACAAAACGATTTTCATTTTGGCAGACCGCCCAGGCTGGCTACACTGGCGCAATGAGTTCCAGCGCCCCCGAATCGATCCAATTTGCCCCCCGCGAATCCAAAAACGCCCTCGAGGAAGGGCTGGCCTTTGCCCCGAAATTCGATGCCGATGGCCTGATCCCCGCCATGGCTCTGGACGCGGAGACCGGTGCCCCCCTGATGCTGGCCTACATGAACGCGGAATCCCTGCGCCAAACCATCGAAAAAGGACAGGCCGTGTATTGGAGCCGCAGTCGCAAGCAAATCTGGCACAAAGGTGCCACGAGCGGCGAATTCCAAGAAATCGTCGAACTGCTGACCGATTGCGACCAAGACGCCCTCGTCCTGCGGGTCAAACAACACGGCGGAGGCTGCTGCCACACCAAGCGCAGCACCTGCTTTTACCGCCAGGTGCCCACGGGTGCTGCCTGGGCAGAGGCGGGTGGCGGCACGCAGGAAATGCGCCTCCATTAAAAGCCGGGCCGCCCTGAATAAGGCTGCTGGCTGACGGTAAATGGAGTGCCCGAGGTGCGGAAGTCGCCAAAACTATTGGGCGTGTTGTTGGAGAACTGCGCATTGTCTGTGTAAACCCTGAACCCTGCGGCATTCGTCACATTGACGCTGACCCCGGGGTCCACCGTGACGGTTTTCCCCGCCACAACTGTGCTCGGGCTGCTGAGCGTCACCGGCCCGGCGAAGCGCACCTGCCCGTTCGAGCCAAGGGCGTACAGCTTGATGGCATTGACGGCGGAAAGTGACGAGTTCCCACCCAGCAACAGCGTCCCATTCGGCGACAGCGTGCGCGCGCGGATCGCATCCCCCGTGATGTTGGAGTCCATCATCACCAAGTCACCGCCTTGGGATTCAAGGAACACATCACCCGCATCGATGCTCGAATCCGAGATCGTCAGATCCCCGCCGCGAGCATCCAAATGCAGTGAGGAAGGGTCTGTCGATGCCAGACGCCGCAGCTGACTCGAATTCGTGATCATGATGCTGCCCTGCGCGGAGATATCCATCCGGCTGGAGCTCGCCAAATCTGCCCCGTCCCGGATTTCCACATTCCGATCTGCATGGATCTCCGTGGTCTTGGTATAGATGGACGCATTGATCAACACATCCCGGCCCGCGTGTGCGAGGAAAGAACCCTGCTGTAGATCAATGACAGTCGAATTGTAGCCCTCCGTCGCCATGGTAATATCCGCCATGCTACCCGGTGCATACAGAGCCACCGTCTGGGCGCTACCCAAGATGCTAAAGCCAGGCTGGACGTAGATGCCACCTTTTCCCGCTGCGATGACCAGTGAATCGATTGGTCCACCTGCCGCATCAAGATCCCAATTCCCGGCACCAACGAAATCGATATACACAGGCTGCAAATACACATCATTCACCGCAGCCAAGACGAGGTGCCTTGAACCGGGCACTGAATCAATATTCGGAGTCCCTAGGATGTAGATGTCATCAAACAAAAAGCCCGCCCAACGATTCTGCCGCTGCATGAAGGTATCGATCTCTGTAAACGTCGCATTCCGACGAAAGAAGAACTCATTAAAAGTCCCATCGCCATTGTTTGGCCGATAGTAGGCTCCCGGAGCCCCGCCCACCGATCCAAAAGGTTCGATCACGGTGGAGATGTGAGGATTCGTCACGATGTTGGTATTCGTCGAAATGACCGCAGTGCCGGGGATGCGCGGCGCGTGTGCAGGCCCAGAAGCGCCGGGCCCACCAGGGCCACCGGGACCCCCAGGCCCAGGTGCACGACCTTCACGATCACGGATCCCAAAGCGCGCCAGTTCCCGCCGAATCTCGTTTGGCAGATTGACGCGGGTGCCACGACCAGGAATCAAGAAGGCGGTCTTGTGTAACTCCCCCTTCTTCATCTGCCGCCCCTGTCCCTGCAGCGCCCCCTGCAAGTGACTCTCGTTCCCCAGTGGAGCAAATTCCTTTGGATCCATGAGCTTCGATGTCCGTTGCAGGCGCTCCAGATCCACTTGTACTGGGGTTGGGATGATCTTGGCGTCTGGCTTCATGATCAGCATATCTCCCGCTGTGATCGTGCGGAAGGTGCTGTGATCGTCCTTCAAAAAAATGTCCACAGATCCCTCAAGGACGATGATTTTGATGTAGCCATCTGGCTGGTATTCTACCAACAAAGTCGTGCCGGTGACAGCCGCCGTCACGGCAGCGGTCCGAACGGTCGCCCCGCCCATCTGCTTGGGCACCTGGAGCAGGATCACCCCACGGTCCAGATCAATATTCCGCGTCCCTTCCTCCAGGCGGAAGGTGGTATTGGCACCCAGCCGTGTGATGGTCTTGTCAGGAAACCGCAACTCTGCGCGCGACTGCACCCCAGTGGCCACGCTGGTCTTGCCGCTGATGATTTGCCCCGGCTTCGCAGCATACGCAGGGCTTTGGTCCGGCAGCACCCGAACGTCGTTGATCGTGCGAGTCACCTCCGCCTCCTTAAACACAGCGGGGAACGACGTGCCCGATGAGAGGATCAATACCAGAACAGGAAGAATCTTTTTCATGGTGTGGATAGCGTTAGAACTTCATTTTCACCCCGAGGCCCAGCCCCACGGTTGCAGTCTCATAGGCAAAGACTTCGACGTTGGAACGATTCATCACGTAGCTCGTCGCCAGATAGACTTCCAGCCAGGGGCGGGGCTGATAGGAGATACTGACACCCGCCAGATGCAGCCAATCCTGCCGATCCACCTCCCGATAGTCTAGCCATGTGGCACGATAGGAGAGTGCGACGGAGAGATCACGCATCAGCTTGTAACGCCAAGCCACATCCGCCAAGTATTCATCGCGATAGAGCTGATCAACGTCCGTATCGAGATCCCGATCTGCCAGAATGCTCAAGTGAATGCTATTCTTCCGATTGAGCAGAAAAACCTTCTGCGCACCCGCGCGCAGCGAGTAGCTGTTGTAAAGCTCATCACCAAAGGTGTCACTGGTGATCCGCTGATACTGCACCCCCAAGAAAAAGAGAGTGCTGGCGAGTTTTGGTTCGATGTAGATCAGTGAAGCACTGGCCTCCAGGTTCTCAAAGTCCAGTGCCTCAAACTTATCGTACCGAACAAATTGCTGACCGACATCAATGTCTGCAAACAGCCGATTCGCCAGTCGCGGCTGATAGCCGAGGCCGACCCGTCCTCCCCAATACCAATCCTCTCGCTCGCCTGCGGACACGTTTGCAGCGTTCGTCGTCCAAAAGGCAAAGGTATCTGCATACGCACGAAACCAGCGATCACGCGGTGTTTCCTTGAGGATCAGTTGCTGACCAATGTCATCATCCCCCATCGTTTCCGGTGCAAAAGCGTTCTCCTCTTCAAGCCCCAGTTGATCCAGGGCAGCGCTCTCCCGCAATGTCGGCACCGAAGTGGCCGCAGACTCTGTAAGTCGGGAGGGATCCTGCTGCGCAGAGGCGAAACTGCCCAGGCTGGCCACAGCCCCTAGGAACCAATTCATGAGTGCACGTTTTCTTGATGAAATGACCATGACTTTATGACGAAGAACGTTTCATTGGCGCACTTGATCAGACACTCGCCAAACGCGTGGAGACTACCCACTGGCAACCGGACCGTCAATGGCTTCCTCTGCAAGGCACATCGTTGACATTCCCCGACGGTGTGTCAGTGAAACGGCCTGCATGAAGTATCTGACGATCATCCGCCACGCCAAGTCCTGCTGGGACCAACCCGGCCTAGCGGACCATGACCGCCCCTTAGGTGCCCGAGGCTTGCTCGCCGCCCCAGCCGTCGGCACGTTTTTGCAGCGCACTTACTTTGGCGGTGGCGATGAGGAGCCACTGCTCCCGACACCCCAAAAGATCATCTCCAGCACAGCAGGGCGCGCTTTGGCGACTGCACAAATCATCCGCGAACGTCTCCACATCGACATGGAGCATTTGCACCTCGACTCACGCCTCTATCTGGCCACCGAGAGCACTCTCCTCAAAGTCGTCCAGGGCCTTGATGAAGACTGGCAGCATGT
>Ga0056914_10001518_pt1 | contig 16259 bp, 9 predicted proteins | sample TNRBio252014_DNA_FD_55168 | JGI IMG/M metagenome (GOLD analysis project Ga0056914, IMG submission 55168) | Wastewater treatment Type I Accumulibacter community from EBPR Bioreactor in Madison, WI, USA - TNR Reactor_6/25/2014_ DNA | ecosystem: Engineered > Bioreactor > EBPR > Anaerobic-Aerobic >...
TTCTGAAAGTCCGGCGCCCGGCGGCGGTTCCATTGCTGCTTATGTCGGCGCTTTGGGCGCAGCCTTAGCAACGATGGTCGCCAACCTGTCGGCGCACAAACCCGGCTGGGACGAGCGTTGGAAAGAATTTTCCGATTGGGGCGAAAAAGGACAAGCGTTAAAAGACAAGCTGTTGCGCTTAGTAGACGAAGACACCCACGCATTCAATGCCGTGATGGATGCTTTTCGCCTTCCGAAAAATACAGACGAAGAAAAACAGGTTCGCAAAGTGGCCATCCAGGCTGCAACGTGGCAAGCCATCGAAACCCCGCGCCTGACGATGGAGCTGGCGATGGAGAGTTTCCCTATGGTGCGGGCCATGGTGGAGCAGGGCAATCCCAATTCCGTGACCGATGCAGGCGTGGGCGCGTTGTGTGCGCGGGCAGCGGTGTATGCCGCCTGGTTGAATGTAAAAGTCAATGCATCCGGAATAACGGACAAACCTAAAGCGGCAGCGCTTTTGGCCTGGTGCGAAACACAATGCGCGGAGGCGGATCGGTTGGAACGGGAGATTATGGCGCTTGTCGAGGGAAAAATAGGTTCGTAGAGGGGAGTGCCCATCATCAATTATTGTGCTATAATTGTGTTGTTTTTTCCTGTTTCCAAACAGACCCATTCTATGCAAATCTTAACCGTCACTGACAAAAAAACCTGGCGCTTATTCCATCGGGTGCTCGACGCCGTCTACGCGGGCGATCCGAACTTTGTGCATCCACTTGAAAAAGAAATAGAAGGCATTTTCGATCCGACCCACAATGGCTTGCTGAAACACGGCGCGGCCTGCGTTTACGTGTTGCTGGATGAAAAAGGCAAACCGGTTGGCAGAGCGGCTGCGTTTGTGGATCACGACGGCAATAAAAATGTGACGCATCCGACGGGCGGCATCGGTTTTTTTGAATGCATCCCCAATGAGCAATACGCACGGGCGCTTTTCGAATACGGGGAAGCGTTTTTGCAAGCGCAAGGCGTACACCTCGTTGATGCGCCGGTCAATTTTGGTCAGCGCGACCGCTATTGGGGGTTGTTGGTGAAGGGATTTGTGCAGGCCATGTACCAGGAAAACTACAACCCACCTTATTATGAAGCGTTTTTTCAGCAAAATGGCTACATCCCGTTTGAGCAAATCCTGACCTTTAAAGGCGCAACCGCCGATATTCCTTTCGAGCGGATGCGGGGCATCGCCCAGCGTCTGAAAGAACGCAACCGCATTGACATTAAAGCCTTGGATTTTAGAGATGTGGAAAGCTTTGCACGCGATTTTTGCGAAGTATACAACGCCGCTTTCGATAGTTTTTCTCATTTCAAGCCGCTTGATCCGGCTCAGGTGGTTCAGTTTATGAAAGAAGCGAAAGGGGTAGCCGACCCGGGGTTAGCCTGCATTGCCTATTGGGAAGGGCAGCCGGCGGGTCTGATTGCGCTGGCGCCCGACATCAACCCGTTTATCCGCCACGCCAAAGGCAAACTCAACTGGTGGACGATCCCGCTGTTCCTGTTCAAATACCGTTTTGCCAAAACAAAAAATGCGAAGGGGCTTGGCTTTGGCGTCCACGCCGATTACCGGTCTAAAGGCATCTTCCCGCTGTTGCTCGATTTCCTGTCCACGCCCCACAACGTCAACACCTATCCTTATATGTACCTGGCGGGCATTCGGGGGCACAACCACGAAATCCAGAGTATGTATTCCAAAATGAACGTCAAAACCGACCGGGTTCACGTGGCGTTCCGGAAGGCTTTGGTTGACGGCGCGCCAATCGTACCTTTCGAGTTTTTGGAAGTAAATGAATCGGCTTGAATTTGAGCAGCACCAAAATCAGGTTTCATGGATGTCAGGCGGTGCGGCACGACGACCACATCCATGTGCAGTTGAAATGAAGCAGCGGTGCTGAAAAATTTATTTTATAGAAAAAATTATCATCTTGCTGATAACTACACTATGGTTCCTGTTTTTTTTAGCCACGTTGGTGCAGATCGCTTACTGGGCTTTCGGATTGTCTGGCCTGGTTCGTTATCGCCCGCCCGAAACGGCTAATCCTGACCAAACCGGCGTCTCCATAATCATCTGTGCACGCAACGAAGCAGAGAATTTAAAAAAAAATCTTGGCCGAATACTAAATCAAAACTACCGTTCCTTCGAAGTTTTGGTCGTAGACGATCATTCTTTTGATAAAACTGCACAAGTAGTTTTGGAATTTCAAAAAACTCATCCTATCTTGCACTTGCTTTCGATGGAAGAGGATAATGCTTCCGGAAAAAAAGCAGCTTTGAGCAAGGGGATTGAACATTCCCGATTTGAAACCATACTTTTAACCGATGCGGATTGTGCACCTGCCAGTCAAAATTGGTTAAATAAAATGCAAAGCCTCCTTCAGGGAGACATTCAAATCGGAATCGGTTACGGTCCCTACACCATACACCAAGGTCTTTTAAACGCCTTTATTCGTTTTGAGACTTCTTATTCGGCTATCCAGTACCTTTCCTTTGCAATTTATGGTTTTCCTTACATGGCTGTAGGGAGAAATTTAATTTATCGGAAATCTCTGTTTTTTCAGCAGGGAGGTTTTCGAAGCCACGCACATGTCCTTTCCGGCGATGACGATCTTTTCGTCAACGGAGCGGCAAATGCGCAAAACACCGCTGTAACAATACATCCGGATACCTTCGTTTTTTCGGAACCGAAGCGTACCTGGAGAGGCTACTACAACCAAAAGTCAAGACATCTGACCACAGGAAGGCATTATCGCCTCCGACATCGCATCGCATTGGGCGGGCTTTCCGCCAGCCATGCCCTGCACTATGTCGGCGCGATTGCCCTGCTGACCTGTGGCGCGTTTGCACCAGTTGTATTTTTCACCTGGCTGGCGCGAATGGGCGTAGTGCTTTTTGTTTACGGCAAATCTTTGCGGAAGTTACAAGACCCCGGTCTTTTAATCTGGGTTCCGCTCCTCGATGCTGTTTATGTTTTGTACTATTTCCTGCTCGCGCCGGCTCTAATTGCCGGAAACGGGAAACAATGGAAGTAGTAGCAAGAACAGCCCTCTCTGCACGGGCGATTCAGGATTTTGATCTGGTAAAAGACGCCGTAAAAGGCGATCAAAAAGCGTATTCCATCCTCATGGATCGCTACAGGCATTCCATCTACAACCTGATGTTCAGGATGGTCAGCGACCGCGAAGACGCCAACGACCTCACGATTGAGGCTTTTGGCAAAGCTTTCGTCAAGTTGCCCAGCTATGTGCCGCGTTATGCGTTCAGCACCTGGTTATTCAAAATTGCGATCAACAATTGCATAGACTATATCCGCAAAAAGCGCCCGCACGTGATGTCCATTGACGATCCGGTGGAACCTGACAGCGAGCAGGATTACACGGCCAGCATCCGCGCGCGTGCCCTCGATCCGGAGGAACAAATCATCCGGGTACAACGCGAAACGCTCATGCGTTGTGCAGTTGCCCGCCTGAGTTCGCAATACCGGCTCATGATCGAATTGCGCTATTACGAAGAAATGAGCTATGACGAAATCGCTTGTCAACTCAATATTCCGCTCGGCACGGTAAAGGCGCAGCTCTATCGCGCTAAAGAATTGCTCTATGACATGCTGCGCCAGCCGGGCGCGAGCGCTTACCTCGAAACCACGCGCCGCAGAGTGGCTGTTGGGGCAGAGTAAGGGTTTAATAATTATGCAGGCACAAGGCCACACGGGTGATTTCATCATTCTTGTGGCCTTCGTGTTTTTACTCATCTACAACCATTTACACCTACTTCTTTGACAAAAAACAAATTTACAGTAGATTTGCCGCCTTTAAACGGAAAGCCTGTCGGGTGTAAGCGGATGCTGAGGGTCCCATAGGCGAGTTTAGTTTTAAACAAGTTTCAATTTAAAACCAGAGCAAATCATGGGTCAAAACATTATTTACGCAATTCCTGTCCTGGGCATCCTGGGATTGGTATACACCTTTTGGCGTTCTTCCTGGATCGCGAAAAAGGAAGTCGGCACCGAGCGCATGGCGCGGATTGCCGATGCCATCGCGACAGGCGCCATGGCATTTTTGAAAGCGGAATACCGCGTATTAGCTGTATTCGTAGTAGCGGTAGCCGCCTTGCTGGCTTTCACCGCTAACTCAGAAGAATCTTCTCCTTTAGTCGGCTTGTCCTTCATATTGGGCGCCTTTTCATCAGCTCTCGCAGGCTATATTGGGATGCGGGTAGCTACCAAAGCCAACGTTCGCACCACCAACGCCGCGCGCACCAGCCTTGGCAAAGCCCTCGAAATTGCTTTTGCCGGCGGTTCTGTAATGGGTATGGGTGTAGTTGGTCTGGGCGTATTGGGCTTGGGCACGCTGTTCATTGTTTATGGCGAGATGTTCGGAACCGGCGATTACCAGAGCGTTAACCGCGTGGTTACGATCATCACCGGCTTTTCTTTCGGCGCTTCTTCCATCGCTTTGTTTGCCCGTGTTGGCGGCGGTATCTATACCAAAGCTGCCGACGTTGGCGCTGACCTCGTAGGTAAAGTAGAAGCCGGCATTCCGGAAGACCACCCTTTGAACCCCGCAACCATTGCCGATAACGTAGGCGATAACGTGGGCGACGTAGCGGGTATGGGCGCCGACTTATTTGAATCCTATGTAGGTTCCATCGTTTCTACGATGGTATTGGGCGCTGTCTTCATGGCTGGAACCGGTTTTAGCGACAACTTCAATGGGCTGTCTGCTGTATTGTTGCCATTAGCCCTGGCAGGTGTGGGTATCCTCACCTCTATCCTCGGCACCTTTTTCGTGCGCGTGAAAGAAGGCGGTGATCCGCAAAGAGCGCTCAACATCGGCGAATTTGGTTCTTCCCTCCTGATGATCGGCCTTTCCTGGTTCATCATCACGGGCATGTTACCGGAATCCTGGTCTTTCGAAGATAAACTCTACGGCGTCACGCTGGAAATGACCTCGGTAAAAGTTTTTTATGCAACCATCGTTGGTCTCATCGCCGGTTTGCTGGTGGGTCTGATCACGGAATATTATACGGGTACCGGTAAAAAGCCGGTGCTGAGCATCGTGCGCCAGTCTTCTACGGGCGCGGCAACCAACATCATCGCCGGTTTGGGGGTAGGCATGATGTCTACGGCATTGCCGATTCTTGTACTTGCAATTAGCATCATTCTTGCGTTCCATTTTGCAGGCCTTTATGGCATTGCAATTGCGGCAGTGGGGATGCTTTCCAACCTGGGTATCCAGTTGGCTGTTGACGCTTACGGGCCGATCTCTGACAACGCAGGCGGTATTGCAGAAATGAGCGATTTACCAAAAGAAGTACGCAAACGCACTGATAAATTAGATGCAGTAGGCAACACGACAGCAGCCATTGGCAAAGGTTTTGCTATTGCTTCTGCGGCATTGACGGCATTGGCCTTGTTTGGCGCATACATGACGTCTGCGAATATTGCTACGATTGACATCTCGAAAGCAACGGTTATGGCCGGCCTCTTAGTCGGTGGTATGTTGCCGTTTGTTTTTTCGGCGCTGGCCATGCAGGCTGTTGGTCGCGCGGCTATGTCTATGATCGAAGAAGTACGCCGGCAGTTCAATGAAATTCCTGCTTTAAAAGCTGCCTTAGAAGTGATGCGCCGCAACGGCGATACAGAGCGCAGCGGATGGAGCAAAGCCGATCAGGACACCTTTGATGCAGCCGATGGCAAAGCAGAATACGGCAAGTGTGTCGAAATTTCCACCAAAGCAGCGCTTCGCGAAATGGTCTTACCCGGCTTGCTTGCTGTCGTAGCCCCGGTTGCAGTTGGCTTCGGCGGCGGCGCTGAAATGCTCGGCGGTTTGCTGGCCGGCGTTACGGTTACGGGTGTGTTGATGGCTATTTTCCAATCGAATGCCGGTGGCGCATGGGACAATGCCAAAAAGACGTTTGAAGAGGGGGTTGAAATCAACGGCCAGATGTACTACAAAGGCTCCGACCCGCACAAAGCGGCCGTAGTTGGCGATACAGTTGGGGATCCATTTAAGGATACCTCCGGCCCATCGCTGAACATCCTGCTGAAATTGATGTCAGTGGTAGCATTGGTTATCGCACCGTTGCTGTAAAAATAACCGAAACGTAAGTAATAGACGCAACGTCTATCTATTCGATTTTTCTTTCGTGCGCCCGGCTTTCTTCTGAGAGTCGGGCGCACGTCATTTCAGGCTTTAGCGCTTTTTCGGGAATCCCGAACAAGCGCTTAGAAGAATAAAAAATTTCTCTTACATTTCGGTTATGAAAAATGCCTGGTCCAAATTGCGGATGGAATTGCAGGGGAGCCTCCACGACGACGAACTCCTGCGTATTTTGTATGCTACCGATGGTTCTATCTACCGGGAGCTACCACTTGCCGTAGCCTATCCTTTAAATAGCGAAGACATTAAAATTTTAGTGCGTTTTGCAAATGAGCACCAGATCCCGCTCATACCCCGAACGGCAGGAACTTCCCTTGCCGGGCAATGCGTAGGCCGGGGCATCGTCGTGGACACCTCCCGGCATCTGAATGCCATCATCGAAGTGAACCGGGAAGAACGGTGGGTGCGCGTGCAGCCGGGTGTGATCCGCGACGAATTGAATGCTTTCCTGAAACCGCATGGCCTGTTTTTTGGCCCGAATACCTCTACCGCCAACCGGTGTATGATCGGCGGTATGACCGGCAACAACTCCTGCGGCACCACGTCTATCAAATACGGCACAACCCGCGACCACGTGCTTGAATTGAAGACCATCCTCAGCGATGGCTCGGAGGCGGTGTTCGGGGCGCTTTCGCGCGAAGCATTTTTTCAAAAACAAGCAGGAAACAAGTTAGAAAACCGGCTGTATCGCCAGGTATACGAAGCGCTCAGCCTTCCGGAACGCCAACAGGCTATTGCTGAAAATTACCCAAAACCCTCCATCCACCGCCGCAATACGGGGTATGCCATTGATGTGCTGACCCGGTCAGAAGTTTTTACCGAAGGTGGCGAATCCTTCAATTTTTGCAAACTTTTATGCGGTTCCGAAGGCACGCTGGCTTTTACTACAGAAATAAAACTCGACCTCGACCTGCTCCCTCCGGCGGAAGAAGTGCTGGCTTGCGCACACTTTGCTACGCTCGACGAGGCTTTGCAAGGAACGCTGATCGCCATGCGCCACGCCCCTTACGGCTGCGAGCTCATGGATAAATTCGTCATGGATTGCACGAAAGAAAACCGGGAACAGCAGAAAAACCGGTTTTTCCTCGAAGGCGACCCAGGGGCGATCCTGATCATTGAATTTCGCGGCACAACCCGGGAAGAAGCCTCGGAGCTTGCCGAAGCGATGATCCGGGATTTGAAGCGCGAAGGGTTCGGTTATGCCTTTCCGAAAATCTATCCGCCGGATACAGCACGGGTTTGGGCGTTGCGGGCTGCCGGTTTCGGCGTATTGTCCAATGTGAAAGGCGACGCCAAACCTGTTGAATTTGTGGAAGACACAGCGGTTGCGCTCGAAGACTTGCCGGCTTATATTGCCGAATTCCGCGCATTGATGGCCGAATTTGGACAGCAAGCCGTTTATTATGCCCATGCCGGCGCCGGAGAGTTGCACCTGCGTCCGACCGTAAATTTGAAAACCCGCGCCGGCGTTCAGCAATTGCGCGATATCGCTGCCGCTTCGGCTAAATTGGTCAAAAAATACCAGGGGTCGCTAAGCGGCGAACATGGCGACGGGCGGGTGCGCGGCGAGTTTATTCCGCTGATGATTGGCGACGACAACTATGCTTTATTGCAACGCATCAAAGAAACCTGGGATCCAAAGCACTTACTCAACCCGGGCAAAATTGTAAATGCGCCGCCCATGAACGAATCCCTGCGCTACTTGCAGGATGTTCTGCCGCCGAAAATTGAAACCGTTTTCGATTTTTCAGCATCAGGTGGCATGTTGAAAATGGCAGAAAAGTGCAGCGGATCGGGAGATTGCCGCAAATTAGCCCATGTCAGCGGCGGAGTGATGTGCCCCTCTTACATGGCAACCCGAAATGAAAAAGATACCACCCGCGCCCGCGCCAATACCCTGCGCGAGTTTTTGACCCGCAGCCAAAACGGCGAAAACAGGTTTGCGCACAAAGCGCTGCACGATGTGATGGACCTCTGCCTGTCGTGCAAAGGCTGTACCTCGGAGTGCCCGTCCAATGTGGACATGTCTACTTTAAAAGCCGAGTTTTTGCATCAATATTACCAGTCGAAAGGTGTGCCGCTGCGTGCCCGGGTATTTGGTAACATTGGCCGCATTAATGCGCTGGCAGCGCAGATTCCGGCACTTTCCAATTTTATGCTGCGCAACGCCCTGACCGGCGGACTGCTAAAACGCTTGCTCGGTATAGCGCCGCAGCGTTCCCTGCCTTTGGTGCAAAAGTCGCTTCGATCCCGGTACCCCGGTATTTCCGGGAAAAGCGCGAATATCAAAAAAGCGAAAGGCGTCCTTTATTTCTTTTGCGATGAATTTACCAACTACAACGATACCGGCGTCGGCATAAAAGCCATTGAATTGCTGACGCGCTTAGGCTACGACGTGCGTTTGCCGGAACACGCGCCCAGCGGTCGGGCGCAATTGTCAAAAGGCTTGTTGAAAGAAGCGCAGGCGCTGGCACAACAGAATGTGGCAGTTTTCAAAAACCTTATTTCCGAGGACACCCCCCTCGTCGGCATCGAGCCATCGGCCATCCTTAGTTTCCGCGACGAATACCCGAAGTTGGTCGCGCCTGAGGACCGGGAAGCGGCAAAAGCATTGGGTGAAAATGCCCTCCTTTTAGAAGAATTCATCCTGCGCGAAGCCGAAAAAGGAAACATCAGCCCGGATCAGTTTACGAATGAAACGCGCCGAATTCACCTGCACGGCCATTGCCACCAGAAAGCGCTGGCCGATGTGCGTGCCTCAGCCTGGGCGTTGGCGTTGCCCCGAAATTACCAGGTGGAAATCATCCCGTCGGGGTGCTGTGGCATGGCGGGGTCTTTCGGATACGAAGCGGAGCACTATGCCGTAAGTATGCAAATCGGTGCGCTGGTTTTGTTTCCGGCCATTCAAAAATTAGCAACTGACGTCGTCATTGCCGCGCCGGGTACGAGCTGCCGGCATCAGATTTCAGATGGCACAGGCAGAAGTGCGCTGCACCCCGCCGAAGTGCTGTGGGAGGCGCTGATTTGACCTGCTCTTTTCCCCGGACTGCCAATCCAATCAGCGGGAAAGTCGCGGTTTGGCGGGCGAAGTGAAAAAATCAGATACGTAACCGAATTTCAGGTGCATCTCCGTGTGACTCACTGGATTAGGTTCATTCAAATCAGGGTTTAATATTGTCACGTAGTGAACAATTTTGGAGTAAAAAAAATCATATCCTTTATTTTAACTTACTGCAAATCAATGCATTGTATTTTTATTGTGAAAAATTAGCAAAAAGTAGTAAGATGCAGCAAACTTCTATCACTCAAAAAAACATAAATTATTATTAATCTTGCGTCCCTGAAAGCAAGGCAAATAACAAATTGCCGCTCTGTTTATTTTTAGTACATTCCCATCGTCCCTACTTTGATTACATGATCAATTTTTTGTCATCAGTTACTTTCACATCACATATTTCACTGCTTAAACTCATCATTATGCGTAAAGTACTTCTACTTGTTGTTGGTCTTCTTCCTGTATTTCTCTGGGGCCAGGCCCAGCGTACGGTGCTCATTGAGCATTTTACGAATGCTTCCTGCGGGCCGTGTGCAGCCCAGAACCCTGATTTTCATGCCTTGCTGAGCGACAATACTGCCAACGTTGTTTCTCTCAAATATCAGGCGCCATTTCCGGGATATGACCCGATGAATCAGTACAACCCTGCGCAGGTGAATACCCGCGGCGACTATTACGGCCTCGATGGCGTACCTACTGCGTGGATAGACGGTATTCTGCCGGGCAACGATTATGCTGGTGGACTCGGCGACTGGAACATCACCGCTAACAGCGGTTATGCAGGCGGCCCTTATGGTTACAATCAGGATGTATTGTCCTATGCAGCCGGACAGGCAACGCCAATCACGATTGACCTTACGCACAGCCTGAATGCCGCCCTTGACGAAATCACCATCACGGCGGTGGTAACTAACACCGGCGCAGAAGATCTCACCCTGACTGCAGGACGTTTCCATGTCGTGCTGGTTGAAAAAACCGTTAATTATTTGGCGCCTCCGGGCAGCAACGGCGAAATGGAGTTTCACAACGTCATGCGCCGGATGTACCCAAGCGATCAGGGTGCGGTGTTGAACACACTCGCCGCCGGCGCAAGCACAACACTGACCTACACCGAACCACTTCCGACGTACATTGCAGACAAACGCGAAATTGCCGTCATCGCTTTTTTCCAGAACAACACGAATAAGTCCGTTCTTCAGGCAGCTTACAGCCAGCCGCAGGAGATCGAGAATGCCTTGGATGCTTCTTTTGGCGATAACCTGACCGTAACGCCTACGGAGCTTTGCGGCGCCACGATTGAACCTTCTATCACGGTCTTCAACAATGGGGAAGCAGAAATTACCAGCCTTGAAATTGGGCTTGCTATTAATGGAGATCCGATAGGTACTGAAAGCTGGACGGGTACCCTGGCTGCCGGCGCTTCTACCACCATTACTTTTGAAGAATATGCCCTCAATGGTACGTCGAGCCTCGCATTTGTCATTCTTGGCATCAATGGTTCGGATTCGGATATTAACTCGTTGAACAACCAGGCGCCTTCTGCAACGTACGCTGCTTTTTCAGAGGACGTATATGGCACTGAATTGGTAGAAGACAATGAAGATTATGATGGCGTTTATCCGAGCATCGCGGTCATTGAGGAGCCGGTTCCAGGCGGAAACGGCACGTTCCTGTCTTTGAGACGTGCAGATTTCACCTCCACTGCGGGTGCTGCAGTAGGCGGTTACGGACAGAGCGATCGTTCAATTTTCGTCAATTTCTACGACTGGAATCCATCTGTAGCCGGTGTTAATGAATCGGCTACGATGACTTATCCTAAATTAGACTTCAGCAATACAACCAATAGCTACCTGAAGTTTGATCATTCACATGCCCGCTACCAAGGCTCCAGCGACCGGCTTCAGGTACTCGTTTCTCCTGATTGCGGCGATACGTGGACAATCGTTTACAACAAGGCAGGCGCCCAATTGGCTACCCGCCCGGATCAGAATGCATTTTTCATTCCACCTGCAAACGGCTGGGTGACGGACTCTGTCAGCCTCAGCGCTTTTGACGGCACGCCTGAGTTGAACATTCAGTTCAAAGCGATTTCTGCATGGGGCAATAACCTGTTCATTGACAACATCAATGTATCGGGTCTCATCGTTGGAACCAATGACCTCGAAGATTTGCTGGCTGGTAAAGTTTCGGTTTTCCCGAACCCGGCAAGCACTGCTGTGAACATCGAATTTGAATTGGTGGAAGCCACTCCGGTAACGATTGAGATTCTGAACGTCAACGGCCAAAAAGTGGCTACACTTGATCAGAACCGCGATTACGCTGCCGGCCAGTACATGCGTACCTGGAACCCGGAAAATGCCGGTATCTATATGGCGCGTATCCGCACGCAATTGGGTGAATCTACCCAGCGCATTGTTGTGGCGCGCTAATCGTTAGCTTGCAATAATAACCTGCGCAAAACATGAGTCATCCCGAATCTTCTTTCAGGATGGCTCATGTTATTTTAGGCAGTTTGTACTCTATAAAGGAGAGCCTGTCCCGTGCAAAGGGGTGCAGCGCACCCCAAATCTTTGTAGATATGAATCAATACATGGTCATTGAGGTGCAGCGCACCGAAACAACGGCCATTGCGACATTCCAATATCACGGTGCGCTGCACCTCACCATCACCATGCGTTAATTCCTGAATTTCTACAAATGTTTTGGTGCGCTGCACCCAAGCAAAAAATTCAGGATGACTCATGTTTTGTTGTTTTGGAAGTCCGCTTACCGACCAGATTGCAAATTTCTTGCAGCCATAATGCGCACTTGTCGTATTTTTATGCCGCAAAACGTTTTCAACTCATTTATTATCAGTCATAATTTCAGTATATGAAAAAATGCTTACTCCTGTTTAGCCTGGTTTTTTCAGTGCAAAGCTTTTTTGCTCAAAACCTGGAAATGGTCATCAACCCTAACCCCGTCGTAGAGACCGGTATTGAAGCTGCAGATTTTGAAGGGGTCGGATATGCTAATGTCGTCCATAACGGCACGGAGATGATTGCTGTACGCTGGACGCGCAAAGTCATCAGCATGACCGAAGGCTGGCAAAGCGCTATTTGCGATAAAAACCAGTGCTATTTCCCTTCGGTAAACTCTCAGCCGTTTGAATTTTTAGCCGGCGAAGCTGCCCGTTTGGATGTACACGTTTATCCGAATGGAATCGAAGGTTCTGCTTTGATTGAAGTCACCTTAGTCAATGTAGCCGATACCACCCAATCCGTCACCGGGGTTTACTATTTTAACCAATCGCCGAACGGCACAACGGATGTCAATTTTGAGCAGGTTAAGGTATACCCTAATCCGACTCAGGGCTTGTTTACGATTGCAGCGCCGGATCAGCAAATTGAGCGGGTTGATGTTTTCGACTTAGCGGGCCGTACCGTAAAACAATTTCAATACAGCGCCGGGCAGTGGTATTCCGTCAGCGATTTACCGCAGGGTGCTTATCTGCTGCGGTTGTTGGGCAACAACGGCCAGACCGTTTCGACCCGTTTGATGAATAAAGAATAAAAAATAAAGGAGCAAGGGGCAAGAGTTTCGTAAAATTTCTTTTACTTGATTACAAAGTATTGAATTTTAACGTGAGATCGGGCATTTAATCCCTGAAAACGAGTGTTTTGCAACATCTGTGGTCAGGATTTTTGCACCTTTTGGGAAACAAGGCGGACTAAAGCCCGCGAAACATAGCACGGTGCCCTTTGTTTCGCGGGCTTCAGCCCGCCGGTTCTTAAAAAATGCCCGAGTTTACGTGATTTTAAGAAATGAAACTGTCCCTCGCCTCTTGCCCTTTGCCTTTTGCTCTTTGTTATTATCGCTCCAATCGTTCAATCAGTCGCGCGGAAATTCTCAGGAAATCCATTTCTGTGATGACGCCAACCAGTTCGCCGCCTTTCACGACGGGCAGACAACCGATCCTGTTTTCCCGCATCATGGTCATCGCTTCCAGGATGGTCGCCGTGGGTTCAATGACCAAGGGATTTTCAATCATCACATCCTTGACCGAAATCGCTTCTTTGCCATTCACCCGGTTGAACCGCGTGAAGTGACGCAGGAGTATGCGTGAAGTGATGAGTCCGCTGAGTTGTCCTTTGGAATCTTCCACCGGCATATAGCGAATCCGGCGCCAATCCATCAATTCGGCAACTAAGTCAATCAAATCGTCTTTTTGAACCGTAAAGAGATCCGTGACCATAAACTCTTCCACCTTCAGCTTGGATGGGCGGTATTCATCCAGATCGCCAGGCTCGGGCAGCTCCCAGGTATGAACAGGCATTTCTTTAAGTTGATTTTTGATGATGGCGGCAGTCATGACCGACAGGGCTTCGTCGCGTCCCACCTGCTTTTTTAGTTTGGTAAAAGCGCGCAATTGCCAGCGGGCGCCATTCATGTGCAGTTCGGCGCGCGCGCCAATGATGTCCATATAGCGATCAATATCGGCTTTGTCCACGTTCTGGATTTCCAATCCTTTTCTTGCAATCGGAATCAATTCTTTCTGCACTAAGTCGCAAACGGATATTTTTCTGTCTTTAAACCAGGTAAAGGTAGAATCAATGCCAACCTGGGCGCTTTTAGCAAAATTATCGCGCACATCTTCCCAGGAAATTTGTTCGCGAATGTCCTTGTACTCATGAGCCATGCCCACCATGGAACCGAGCCAGAAGGCCGCATTGGCCGTTGCGTCTAACACCGTAGGTCCGGAGGGCAACACCCGGTTTTCGATGCGCAGGTGGGGTTGGCCATTGGGGCTGATGCCGTAGCAGGGTCTGTTCCAGCGGTAAACGGTGGAGTTGTGAACCTGGAGCGCCTTTAGTTTGGGGACTTTGCCCTGGCGAATCAGCTCGATGGAGTCCTCTTCGATATCAGCGCCAAGGAGTACGCGGAAACGGGCAATATCTTCGCGGTAAATTTCCATGATGCTCTTGTCTAACCAGCCGGTGCCAAAGCTCACCCGCGGGCTGCGTTCGCGCATGTGGTCGTGCGTGGTGCGAATGTCGAGGGCTTGCTGGAAAAGGGCAATCCGCGTTTCGTGCCACAGCCGTTTGCCGAATACGATGGGCGAGTTGGCTGCGATGGCCAATACGGGGGCCGCCAGCGTTTGTGCAATGTTGTAGTATTTCACAAAATCGGCCGGGGAAACCTGGAGGTGCACCTGAAAACTAGTATTACAAGCTTCAAGTAGTGGCGACTGGTGTTTTACTAAAATTTCGTCTATGCCCATCAGCCTAAGCTCGTAGAAGGAGCCGATAAGTTGCCGGTTGATGGCCTCCATGAGTGCAACGTACCTCGGGTTGGGGGTGAGGTTGTGCATTTCCAAATCCATCTTGGTGAGGGTTGGCAGGATCCCCGTCAGGATGAGGCTGGCGTCCATCGGCTTCAGCTTGTCCCGGATTTTATTCAAATAATCCAGATTCTCCATTTCCATCTGCCGCAGGCAGTCGCCTTTGAATTCCCTGGGGGTAAGGTTTGTTTCCAGATTGAACTTGGCGAGTTCGGTGGTGACCCACTCGCAGTTCTTCATCTTTTTCAACACCTCCATATTGATGGTCGCAGGTTTATAGGTTTTGTTGTCCACCAAAAACATCTCCTGCTCTGCGCCAATGCGCGCGATGCCACTTTCAAACCAGTCATTTTCCAGCATGTACTCAAATGCGTAAACGTCTCTCAGCAAATGCTTTGTAAAGTCCTGTAGCTGGTTGCCGCCGGAAACCAATGACACTTTTTGCTCGCCCATATCCTGTGCTTATTTCGTAATGTAAAAGGTATGATGATCAGATTTTTCTTGCGCAGTTCATTAATATAGATTCAATAAAGATAGGGATAATTTAAAAGTTGCAAATAATTTCGCGGCATTCTTTCGTTTAGTACAAAAATGATTCGGTTATGAAAAAATTGAGCGGGATCCTGCTGGTGGTGTTACTTTGGTGGGGATGCAATAAGGACGACCGGGAACGGCTTTTTGAGATGGTTTACCCCAATACCCTCTTCACCATCCCCGCAGGAGCAAACCCATCGTTCCCACTGGTTTTTGAAGTCAACCGGCAAAATACGAATATTGATTTTTTCCTGAGCCAAAGTGCCACAGACACGGCGGCCATCACGGCCATTAATGCAACTTTTGGAACCCTCACCGCGCTCGAAAGTGGCAAGGAATACTATTTTATTGAAGAAATTTCCGTCAGGATGTGCGCCACCGACCGCGTGGAATGCTCGCCCGCAGACGAAGTTTTTTACATCAATGACCTTCGGGGCCGCGCCGAAGACCGCGTTCAACTGCTTCCAAGCCTGCGCAATGTAAAAAAACTGATGACCGGCGCCCAGTTCAAACTGGAAGTGGTCTTCTTTTTAAACGACTTTTCACCTTACAGCATTGACTCCCGCTTGGACATGGCGTTTGAAGCGGTGCGATAATAAATAGGAAAACTCGTGGTCGCCACCTTCAGGTGGCAGACCACAAAATCGGGTAAAGCCGTCATTTGTCCAAAATTATACAAAACCTTAACATCACCCCGCTTCTTTTTTCATACAGTACCGCTTATCTTTGGCATACATCAAACGGCGGCGCTTTTCTTGCATCCCGAATCTTCGGGTGCATCCCGCATTAGCGGGGAACTACCCTGCCTGCGCTGTTACAAATACTAAAGCCGCAAAATGCTGCGGCACACCAGAGCAAACACACCCTTCCTGCAGCCCATCCCTTGTGCGGCTTGCAGGTTCATGCTGTTTTACTACCCCTGCCGGCGTATTCCACATTAGAATCCCGGCCTGTGTTTGTTTATTAAACCAAATCAATACGTTATGAAGTTTTTTTCTCCCAAGTTCCGATTGCTGCTGCCCGCATTCATGCTGGCGATGACCATTTTTCTCTTTGCCGGCGACGGCGGCTACGCGGCCTTGTTTACGACAACGCCGAACCCCGATGCACCGGATTTTGCCCGGACGGAAACCCCGACCCGCCATTTCGCCCCCCCCCCCCC
>Ga0056914_10001524_pt1 | contig 16223 bp, 10 predicted proteins | sample TNRBio252014_DNA_FD_55168 | JGI IMG/M metagenome (GOLD analysis project Ga0056914, IMG submission 55168) | Wastewater treatment Type I Accumulibacter community from EBPR Bioreactor in Madison, WI, USA - TNR Reactor_6/25/2014_ DNA | ecosystem: Engineered > Bioreactor > EBPR > Anaerobic-Aerobic >...
TACGGCGTCGTGTGCAATTCCGGCGCCAAAGCCATTGGCGTTACCGGCGGCGGCGCTCCGGTAGGCGATCCTTTCGATATAGATTATGTCGCCCACGAAATCGGGCACCAATTTGCCGGCAGCCATACGTTCAGAGGCTGCGGCAACGAAAATGAAAACGACCCCACCGCATTAGAACCCGGCAGCGGCTCTACCATCATGGCGTATGCCGGGATTTGTGGCGACAATGTGCAGCTCAACTCCAACGACTATTTTCACGGATACAACCTGGAGGAAATGTCGAATTTCATCGCTTTCGGCGGGGGCAATACCTGCGGGCAACAAACGCCCCTCGAAAACATGCCGCCCGAAGTAAGCAACAGCGGACAAGCCTACGTGATCCCATTGGGCACGCCGTTTTTCCTGACTGCGGAAGCCACGGATGCAGACGGCGATCCCCTCACCTATTGCTGGGAGCAGTTCGACGACGAGCTAAGTCCCCAACCGCCGCAACCCGACAATGCAGGCGGCCCCAATTTTAGAACCATCTCGCCCTCGATCAGTCCTACGCGCTACTTTCCGGCTTTATCGGCTTTGGTCAACGACGGGCCTTTTACCTGGGAGGTGCTGCCCACCGTGGCGCGCGACATGAATTTCCGCGTTTCGGTGCGCGACAATGCGCCCGGCGGCGGCTGTACCGGCCACGCTAATGTCGCCGTCACCGTCAGCGATGCAGCGGGGCCTTTTGTCGTCACCACCCCCGACGCGCCCGGCATTCGCTGGACCGCCGGCGGGCAGGAAATGGTGTATTGGAATGTAGCCAACACCCAATTGGCGCCGGTGAGTTGCGCTGAAGTGGACATTCTGCTTTCTACCGACGGGGGGCTTTCTTACCCTGTTGTGCTGGCCGCCGGGATAGCCAACAATGGTTTTTACGCAGTGGATGTACCCGACCTCAACACCTCCACGGCCATGGTGATGGTGGTTTGTGCCGGGAACATTTTCTTCGATATTTCCAACAACAACTTCAGCATCGAGGCGCCCGCAACGGGATTTGTGCTGGATACCGAACCCAACGCAACCAGTTCCTGCGGATTGGAGGTGCTGAGCATTGCGCTGAGCGTGGACACGACGGGCGGATTTGAGGGTTTGGTCGGACTGGAAGTTGCCGGTTTGCCGGAAGGCGCCGCTGCTGCTTTTGACCAGGATACCCTCGGCGCCGGAGGACAGGCCACATTGACCATCAGTGGATTATCTGCTGTTGCACCCGGACTTTACACCCTTGTCCTGACCGGAACCGGCAACGGAGGCAGTCAGTCGGCCTCTTTTGTGCTCAACGCCACCCCGGCCCTGCCTGATCCTGTGCTTCTGGCAGCACCTGTAAACGGCGCCTTCAATGCCCAACTGAATCCCCTGCTGGCCTGGAACGAGCAGCCCCGGGCCGAGACCTACACCGTGCAGGTAGCCGACAACCCGGATTTCATGCCCGTGCTGTTTCAACAATCGGGGCTAAACGTCAACCAATTCCAGATGCCGGAGAATTTGCCGGACGGAGGCACGTTCTATTGGCGGGTTCAGGCCCGCAACGCTTGTGGAGCAGGCGCATTTAGCCCTGTGTATCAATTCACTACGGCAGCGGTGGCCTGTACGACCTTAAAAAGTACCGATCTGCCGTTGGCCATTACCCCCAGTGATACCGTAACGGTACTGGCTACGGTCATCTTCCCGGCGCCAGGCATCGTGACGGATGTGAACCTGCCCGTGCTGAAAGGCACGCACGACTGGATCAACGACCTCCAGTTTTCGCTCATCAGTCCTTCGGGTGACACGTCATTGCTGTTGGGACCTGTTTGCTGGGATGAAGATCACTTTGACATCCGCTTCGACGACCAGGCAACCGCGACCTATAACACGATTCCCTGTCCGCCAACAGACGGCGGGGTCTATCAGCCCCGTTCGCCGCTGTCGGTCTTCAACGGAATAGACCCGGAGGGGGTCTGGACGTTGCGCGTCTTTGATTCCTGGGCAGCCGATGGTGGCGAACTGACCGACTGGTCTTTGGAAGTATGCTACCTGCCGCCGTCTAATGCCGGCTGCTCGCTGAGCGCTGCCGCTTCTGTGACGGCGACCAACTGCACGCCCTGCGCTTCCGATCTCGCCCTGACCCTAACCGGCGCAACAGGCCAGGCAGCCTACCTTTGGAGCGACGGTTCGCGGGAGGCTGCGCGGTCTGCCGTTTGCGAGGGCGCCTACACCGTAACGGTCGTGGACTCGGCAAGCTGTGCGGTGACTTTACAGATCGCCGTGCCGCCAACGACTGACTTCCTCACGGTGAGCGCGACGGCTACGACAGCTCAGAATGTCAACAATGGCACCGCAACGGCTGCTGTTGTTGGTGGTAATGCGCCACTGAGTTATCTGTGGAATACCGGCGACACCACGGCCACGGTGCAACAATTAGCGCCGGGCACGTACACCGTTACCGTCACCGACGCCAATGGCTGTACCGCTACAACGGAGGTCGAGGTGGATTTCATTACCGGGCTGGGAGACCTCACCGGATTGAACGAGTTCAGGCTGCTCCCCAATCCGACTGACGGCAAATTTCAGGCATGGATTGCATTTGATCAGGATGAAGCAGTGGTGGTGGAAATTTATGCCGCAGATGGCCGGAGTTTACAACGCAGCACGCATCGCGGGCAACGCATAAAATTGTTGTTGGATCTGACGAATCAGACCGACGGCGTGTATTTCATTTCGGTGCGCACAACGCGGGGCAGTGTGACGAAGCCGGCGGTGCTGGCGAGGTGAGGGGGATGTGACAGGGGCTCGATAAATAATTTCGATACCTACAGGGCCGTTCTTTGCGGGTTTTGGGAGTGACAAGCCTGATGGGTAAACACATCATGGTTGTCATTCCCGCAGGGAATCTGCAAAACCGCTCAAGGTTTTTCAAGTTTTTGAGGTTCTCTTCGAGAATGACATGCTTGGGGGAAGGGTAGCGGGGCATTATCTTCGACATTATTTACGGATTCCTATCAAAAGCCGTTCTTCTGTCGCAGACTCCCTGCGGGAGTGACAAGCCTAATATCAGCGGATATTTAAAAGGTTGACCACGCAGCTTTCCATATTTCCAACCGTTAGCACAAAGTCCTGTTTTACTTTAATTCCATTCGAAAATTTTGCAGGTTCCCAGCATGGCATACTGCGGATTGCCTCCAGGAGTAATTTGTTCACTTTTTCATTTTTATAGGACTGGTACACAGACTCGAACACATGTACATTAATTATTTCTCCTGCTTCGTTAATGGTAAATTTTATCGCAGTTAAATCATAATTTTTGAAACTTCCATCCGGAATTTTGGAAATCGCATGTTCCATCAGGTATTGGTTCAGTTTTTGCTGCCCGCCGGAATATTTTGCTTCCTTTTCAGGATCAACTGTAAAGGTAAAATCGAGATCCTTAACATCATTATGGGTTAAGGTGTTTTCCGGGATGTATTGGATCTGAACCGAAATGCCGGTACCTGCGTCAGCCATATTCATAATCTCTTTTTGCTCCTGGGTGAAGGCATCATTTTTACTTACCGCTTTCCTTTTTTTGCCTTTGCAGTTTGCCGAAACCTCTACGGAAATATATGTTCTTATCCAGGATGGTTTAAAATACAGGCCAAGGTCATTGGCTTCATTATTCAGGTCAGTTAAGGTATTCGCTTTCTTTAATTTTTCTTTTGTAATTGAAACAGATGGATAGACTCTGTTCACTTCATAGCTAAGTTCGTTCGTTAAACGACCTTGTGCAGAACCGGAATGAGGAAAAGCAAGGGTGATGAAAAGCAGTGCAATCAGGTTGTTCCAGGTGTTTTTCATGATGGTGATTTAAATTATAAAAGACAAAGTTAAATCTGGAATCCTGGTGATGCCCTGCTTTTGGTGCGTTTAACAGGTCAATAACAAGTTGATGGTTAATGGTCTGCTCGGTCAAGTTGTAGCTCGCGAGCGTCTCCCGGTGAAGCGGGACAAGTTCTGACGCGATGTGGTGGTAGCTCGCGAGCGTCTCTGACGCGATGTGGGTTGTTGGCAAGTCTCTGACTTGCGTAGTTTAGACTTCTGTTTAAGTATCTGGTTAACAAGTATTTGAGTTGTGTTGATTTCTTCGCAAGTCAGAGACTTGCCAACAATATGCTTCAGGTCAGAGACCTTCGCAAGCAGTGCCGTATTCATATTTAGCGGTAGGACGGCGAAGACTTTGTGCCAGCGGGGACCGGGTTTGCGCGTTGCTCACCGGCGGCGGATACGCGGAATATGCGGCGGTGGATGCCGGGCAATGCCTGCCCATTCCCGACGGGTTCAGCGACGTGGAAGCGGCCGGATTGCCCGAAACGGTGTTTACCGTGTGGCACAATGTCTTCCAAAGGGGGCGTTTGCAGGCCGGAGAAACCTTACTGGTACACGGCGGAAGCAGCGGCATCGGCATCACGGCGATCCAGTTGGCCAAAGCTTTTGGCGCCAGGGTGGTCACCACAGTCGGATCGAAGGCCAAAGCACAAGCTTGTCTGGAATTGGGTGCAGACCGGGTCATCCAGTACAAAACAGAAGATTTTGAAGTGGCGCTTGCCGCAGATGGCGTGGATATGATCTTAGACATGGTCGGCGGCGATTATTTCGACAAAAACCTGAATGTGTTGCGTCCCGACGGGCGCTTGGTCTACATCAATGCCATGCAGGGCAACTTAGTGAACCTGAACATCATGAAGCTTATGTTGAAGCGGATCACCATCACCGGGAGCACGCTCCGGGCCAGAGATGTCGCGTTTAAAACCATGCTGGCGGCAGACCTCTACAAAAACGTGTGGCCCGTCCTCGAAAGCGGAAAATTTAAACCCGTGGTATTTGCAACTTTCCCTTTTTCAGCCGCCGCCGAAGCGCACGAACTGATGGAAAGCAGCGCACACATCGGGAAAATTATTTTGGTGAATGAGTGGGGGAACGCTTCGATATGAGCGGGGAAAACACTCAATCAAATCCCGGCTGTCAGCACAAAACCCGTTAAGGTATCCACCCTCAAAAAAACTTTCCTGATCAAAAAAGCCCAAAGACCTGTAATCGTCTAAGGAGTCAGGATGAACTTATTGCGTTAGTATTTATTGGCAACTTTCTTTTCTTTCCTATGCCGATTTTTTACAAGTACGCTCCTTCCCTCCCAACTCCCCCAAAAGATGAATTATTCACTTTGAACTATACTAAAGTAAAAAGTTGTAGTATATTAGAGCGTGGAAAGCACTCGTTTTAAATGAAGTATCAAAGTTAAAGTGTACTATGGTTCAAGAAGCAAAAGGCAAAAGTTCAAAGTCCCGCCAGCGGCTGAGCAAGCTGTTGCGGGAAGCCGGAGAATTGTTCACCGTTAACAATGCTGCCAACATTCTTGGAATGAACAATGAAGAAGCCGCCAAAACACTGGCCCGATGGTGTGAACAAGGATGGTTGGCTCGCATCAAAAGAGGCGTATATGTTGCTGTACCAGTAGAAGCAGATACCACCGAACACGCCCTTGAGGATGCCTGGATAATGATACCTGAGCTATTTGAACCTGCCTATGTAGGAGGATGGTCAGCGGCTGAACACTGGGATTTAACAGAACAGATATTTAAAGATATTTGTATTTTTACTACCCGTCCGGTTTCTAAGCGGAATCAAACTTTTCATAACATCTCCTTTGTCGTAAGCCATACGCCGCCTGAAAACCAGTTTGGCACCAAGCCCGTATGGAAGAAAGAAAAGAAGATTTTTGTTTCTGATCCGTCCAGAACCATTATTGATATGCTCTCAGACCCTCGCACAGGCGGGGGCATCCAGCATTTGACTGATTGCCTGCGTGAGTATTTTAAAAGCGAGCACTTCAAAGAAGATTTGCTCATAGATTATGCACTAAGGCTCGGGAACGGAGCCATATTTAAGAGACTGGGTTTCTTGACTTCGCAAATGCTTGGAGAAGAACACCCTTTAATAGCAGCCTGCAAAACGTACTTGAGCAAGGGAAATTCTAAACTTGACCCTTCACAAAAAGCAGATAAGTTGGTTACAAAATGGCGTCTATTCATACCGGCTAATTTACAAATTGTAAAGAAAACGGAATACAGAAAGCTTATCTGATTGAACCTTATTCATTGCGGGTTACAGCCGATAATCATCTGATTCTTTACGGAGTGAAGTTGCCAGCCGCAGAAACACGCCAATTTCGAATAGACAGGATACTCGGTGCAACGGTGGCAGAAAACGCTTTTATCCCGCGCTATTCAGTTGATTTTATTCCGGATAGCAGCGTTTGAGCGGGTAAATTTTTAAACGCCGCTCATAGACCGGGTTTTGGAACACTCTATGCGAGCTGACTAAAGGCCGCTATAATGGCCCCGGCAGGAAAGGATGATGAGTTCGTCTCGCTCTTCGTCTACACGATAAACGAGGCGGTGTTCTTTCTCAATTTGACGCGACCAACTTCCAGATAGATGATACTTGAGCGGTTCAGGTTTTCCTTCGCCTTCATAAGGCGTTCGGCAGGTTAACGTAATCAATTTCCAGATTCTGGCAATGATCCGAATATTATTCTTGGTCCACCACGTAATGTCTTCTGCAGTTTTAGGTTCAAAGGTGATTTTTATACTGAACCTGGATTAGTCGGCAAGGTGGGTATTTGCCTCTTCAAGGCTTTGGTCAATACCAAAATACTTAGCGGCATCTTCCAGGGATTCAAAAGTAATTCCCCGGCGGTCGCCCCGGTTGATGGCATCAAGGGACTCCCAAATACGGGGATCAAGCGCCACAATAGCGGTAGTAAGGAGGCCATCAAGCTCAGGCAAAATCTTGTTGATTATGGGGAGGACTTCCGTGAAAGACTGTCGTTCACTAATGCTGTCTCTAAGGAAATGTAATGACCTGGAAGTAAACTCCAAAAGCGTGATCGTTGAAGGCGTCAACAGGAAATCCGGTTTTAGTTCTATCGCTTGAAGTACATCATAAACATCATTGCCCTTGGCAATAAACCGGTCAATTGCTTCACGCTGAGACCCTAAATCATAAGCACTGTCGCTAAGCGCACGTGCCGCCGAAATGATTTGACGATCTGATACTATTGTTGCACTCATGATACAAAAATAAGCAAAAAATCAAGAATAAGCAATCATAAACACCAACAATCATTCCAAATAAGTAGAACGATCCTACACGCACAGGATTGATTTATGCAAAGCTTGCTAGAGACCAACCTCCCGCACCGTCAATGTCACGCCCTCGTTCCAGCCTCTGGCCGTAAACGGGGCAAAGCTGCGGGCTCCAGCCCGGTGGGAGCGAACACTACATCAAATCCCGACTAGTGGTACCAAAGCAATGTCGTTCCAAATATCTTAGAGCAGCAAGACATCATTGGCTTTCCGTTTTGGCGGCATTTCCTTATCACGCCGCTCAGGAGAGCGGAAGACAGGCCGCGACGGATTGCAAATCCGCGCGAGCAACCGTGGAACACTTTATGCCAGCGGGGGTTGAGTATTTTTGTAAGAAGCTTCGGTACGAGCTTGGAAGGCGGGATTCCAGCGGGTTCTGGAAGCAAAAAAAAGCGGACTACTTGGCAAACACCGCTCAGGAGAACGGAAGACAGACGCGACGGGTTGCAAAATCCTAAAGGCGAGCGAGGCCGTGTTTGGTTTATGTATTAAAATTGTATTGTCGTGTCATTTTACAAATGGTCAATTGGTTTGTGGTCAGTTGCGTTTTTGTCTTTGTCAAGCGTAATAAATGAATTTTGAGCAACTTCAATTATGTTTCCTTCAATATCAGTGAAGTAAAAGAAAAGTCCGCCAAATGGTGGCGCTGTCGGCTCTTTCAAAATTTTCACTTTGTTTTTCAGTCGGTCGTAAAGTTCTAATACTTCTTCTTTGCTGTCAACATTGTACCCAATTGTCACGGAGCGGAAACCTTGTCCGTTGTGGTCAACCCCGATAAAGTCGGCAAGCATTTTTCTGTCGCAGATACTCAATAAAAATCCATTGAGTTTATAAAATGCTATGTCTTTGTTCTCGGCTACTGTCGTCCAACCTAAAACTTGTCCATAGAAGTTTTTCATTGCGTTTAGGTCGTCCGCTCCAATTGTCAATACGCTAATTCTTTGTTCCATTTTGCTGTCTTGTCCGTCGTTTAATTTTATGTTAGTTGTCGTCTTTTAAGCGGCCAACGGTTTTGGGCTTGGCGAAGGTGGGGTTTAGAAAGTGCCAAAGTTCAAATTTAGTACAAAAGCTAATAGAAAGTACAAATGTTCAGCCTAGTAATAAAGCCCCACTTTTGCCAAACCCATGTTAGCGGTTCGTGCTACTATTTTGCAGGCATTGCTTCTATAACGTGTATTTCGTTTCCATCAGGGTCTTTTATCATGATAGTTTTTGCACCGTAGGGCATTCTGTCAATAATCGGTTGCTCGTATTTGCCTGATTTGTAATCGCTGCTCACTTCCATAAGCCTCTTCAGAAAAGCATCCATAGAAATTACCATAAAACCGAAGTGTACAAAACCAACATATTTTGGTCCTGAAGGTACGTCACTGATAATTTCAGTAGTGTCGTTGACCCACTGTGACAAATGGAGTTCAATACCATCACCAAATCTCAACCATTTTACAATGTATTGGGGGCTTGGAGGAAAGGGATACGGTATCGTTATGCACCGCGCTTTACTGCTCTATGCTTTGCTATTCCTGTCCCTGTTGGCTCCGGCACAATCCGGCGGAATTTCCTCCCTCTGGACGCCTGAACCGCCCGATGCCGTACATCGCGAAACAGGCGAGCGACGCATCCAACCGCAAACCTTTCTCACGTTTGCGCTGGACCTGAACACCCTGCGCAACCGATACCTCCGTTTCCCTGCTTTCAGGGAGCAAAGAACCATTGGCGGGTCGTTCCGGAAACTGCCTGTCAACGGATATTTAAAAGGTTGACCACGCAGCTTTCCATCTTTCCAACCGTTAATACAAAGTCCTGTTTTACTTTAATTCCATTTGAATATGTTGCAGGTTCCCAGCATGGCATACTGCGGACTGCTTCCAATAGTAATTTGTTTACTTTTTCGTTTTTATAGGATTGGTAAACAGACTCGAACACATGTGTATTAATTATTTCTCCTGCTTCGTTAATGGTGAATTTTATCGCAGTTAAATCTGGAATTCTGATGAGGCCCTGTTTTTGGTGCGTTTAACAGCTCAATAACAAGTTGATGCTGAATCGCCCCGCCCGCGACCAACCTCCTGCACCGTAAAAACCGCTCGTTCCAAAGCAATTCTGTCAACTCTATATTTACTTGTTTAAGGCAACTGTCTTTAAGCGCTTTTTCGGGATTCTCTGATCGAGCGAGGGTGAGGAAATTTTATTTTAGACTTGGCGGATTGACTACGTCGAATCTTCGATTTGGCTACGCCGAACTTACGTTTGAGCGAGGACGAGGATATTTTGTTTTCTACAATGCCTGAACCAGGCGCTGATCCCCGTTCCTTCGGTCAAAATTGGCCTCGGAGATTCGGCGCGCTTGCATTCGGCGGATGAGTTTATTTTTATGGAGGAGGTTCGGGAGGGGGTGGAGGGGTATGTGGGGTTGTTGCAGTTGGTTGTGCATTCGTCGTTTCGGCTTCGCTCAATAACCGAATAATGCTTAACGATCCCGTGACATTCCCCTCTTTATAACACTCCACGAAATTCCTTTTTTACTACCCGCCCAGCAGTAATACTTTCTCTTCAAAAATCCGTCCCTTTTTCTCTGCAAAACCAACGATGAGGTAAAGGCCGTTTGTCAAAGTGCCCAGGTCCACAAAGGCAACCTTGTTGATAAATTCAAGCTCCAACGACATGACCAGTCGTCCATCGGCAGAAAAAACTTTCACGGGTATTTTTCCTTCAAATTCCAGGTCAATTTGTACGACGCTGGTGGTCGGGTTCGGGTAAATATGGAATTCTTCCACCTCGTGCGGCACTTTTTGCCCATTGAAATATTGCTCTGCAAATGCAAACGCTTCTACTCCGATTTCCTTCCCGATCAATCTTCCGGGAACATCGTCGAAAGGAGGGTGGATGCCGCCCCAAATCCTCGACAAACTACACTGGTCAGAAGCATCGCGGTAGGTTGCCCATTGCAGGGTGATGTCTACGCTCGGGCCTTCTTCAAAAACGAGGTATTCATTTTTTTTACAATAAAATTGGCCCAGCCCACCAGGAAAAAAAGGATCGCCGGTCAGGGTGGTGAGTACCTCTGCCCCTGCCCTGCTGTAAGTGGAGTGCCCGGAAATATAGCCTCCAAATGGCGGGGTAACGAAAGTGGGCCTTTGGTACGACCACCAGTTTTTGGCGCGTACCCAGCCGACTCCGGCGTGGTCCGTATCCGGGTCTTCCACAAAGTTGGGCCCTTTCCACGCCAGCAGTTTCACCTCACCGGCGTATTGACCACTAAGGCCCGCCAATGTATCGCCTGGTTGGATGACTTCAACGTAACCCGGTATCAGGGTAAGTCCGCCGGGGTGATAGTTGGGCAGGTTGGGGTCACTACTTTGCCCCAGTTCGGCCATGCCCCGCAGGGCTGAAACAGGCCGGGAAGCATCGTACCAACCTTTGGCGCCCCAAACTGTAATCGCGACATCGTGCAAAGCGCCGCCGAGGGCGAAATAAGCTTTCACATCCCATTCCAGATCCTGGCAAAGTGGCCCCTGGCCCCTTATTTTTTTCTCAAGCTGGGGGTTGTCGCTAACATAATTCAGGATGGAATACCAGTGTCCGGGAGGTGTTTCTGAAGTGGGGCCGTCTGCCCAAAACTCGGCCAGTACCCGGGCATAATCTCCGCGCGGAACCCATTGAGGCTGATAGGGCATGCCAGTTTTTGGGTTTAACGACCACCCTGTTCCTGCGTCTCCACCACCAAGGATGTCGTAAAAATCCCTCAAGCCGGTCACTGTGGTTGGGTAATTTTGCACATTACCGATGGCTGCGGGTGAAATGTCCCATAAAACCCCGTCGGTCGGATCAAGGTGAGAAGACCAGACGGAGACCAGTTCATGACCCCATTTGTATTCCTCTGAGAGCCCCCCTACTGCTGTAGTATCCAGCAATGGCGGCGTCCCTGGATCGTGATAAACCCAATAATCAAAGCCATCCCTGTTGTAAATGGTTGCATCAGCGGGGTGCAGGGAAAAAGGCAAAACCTGGCCCCATTCAGGACTCAGGAAACGCTGCGTATTTCCGGGTATGGGGTTGCCGCTTTGGTCAATAATCTGCGATATTTTCAAAGGCTGCCAGCGGTTCAGGTCGAGCATATCCGGGTTTCCGGGTACTTCTACGACGAGCGGTGGATTAACCGGTTCGTAATACAGGTTTTGATACCCCCCCGCTTCGTTGGAGCCATCCTGCAAGCCATAGGCAATGATCTGCTCCGCCAGGTAATTTCCCAATTCGGCAGGTCCGCGTTTGTAAAAAGTTGACGTATTGTTTCGGTCGTATCCCAGGGAGTCCATCAGGGAATCAATCCATGGAAATGTGGTGTTTTTTCCAGGCGAATTGACAAATCGGTGTTGAATCAGCCGGTAAACTGCAAAGCTGATCGCTTCCTCTTGAGCTGCTTTCACATCAACGGGGCGTGTTGTGCCGGAAAACGGGCAGGTAAAACCATGCACAGTTTTCCCCAAAAAATAGGTGTCTCCAAACTCGTTGTAAATGGCCCAGGCATCGTACATCGCCATGCTGGTGTGAAACAGGTTGCGGGCGTGAACGGTTGGGCGGGCAAAATCTCCCCGGATGGCCGTGAGCGTAGCTTCATTCCAAAGACGGGCGACAGAGTGCTGTGCCTGCAAGGCCGCTATAAAAACCAATAAAACGAGAGACAGGGTGATTGCTTTTTTCATGGTACAGCATTTATGGTGTACAAATGATCCGGTTTTGCGGGGTTATGTAATCGTCAGGCAGATTGAACTTCTTTTCTTTTTAAGTCTTTTATTTTCAAAGCTTTACGATTTTTCCGTTTATTTTTTCATCATTGAATTTTGCAGAATAAAAATAAACCCCGGACGCTGCTCCATCGGATTCCCACGGAATTTCCAAAATTCCCGACTCCTGTACCGTTGCCTCCGTTTGGAAAACCAGGTTGCCAAAAGCAGAGAACATGCTCAGTTCCAGCAAGCCAGGATTTGCCAGTTCAAAATGCAGGGTCGTTTTTTCCAAAAACGGGTTGGGCATTGCAAAGTCTTTTTCTATGATGACGCCGCCCGATGTTGCCGTATCCCGCTCTGCTTCAACTACTGTTCCGTTGCCTTCCCGGAAGTACAGAATCTGGTTGACAGGCACGTTGTAAATTGCTTCGGTTATGCCGGTTAGCCAGGTAAACCTGATTTCGTCTATCACCGTTGCATCGCTAACGCCAAAGTGGACGGGTTTAATGCTTTGTCCGAAAACTGCAGCTCCGTGGTGGTAGCGGTAATAAGACTTATCTCCGATTTTGATTTTGACAGTGGTCCCGAAAGCATCGCGGTTAGACGTTGTGCCTTCCAGTTTGATTTGCAGCCAGTTTTTTGAAACCAGGTTATCGTTTTGACTGGTATTGCTTTTGAAAAAATAGGCGCCTTCCTCCATGTTTGCCACCACCAGATCTAAATCGCCATCGTGGTCGTAGTCGAATACTTCGAGTCCTTTGCTTTTTGCTTTACCGACAAAACCGGAAGCTTCCGAATAATCTACAAAGTGCATGGACTCTTCCACAAGCATATTTTTAAATAAAAAATTGTCAATGTCCGGTTGAACCACACCATACAGTTTGTCAATGGGACCATTCACCGCTGCGAGGTCTTCGTCGCCGTCGTGGTCGAAATCGAGAAAATGCGTTCCCCAGCCCCACCCAGTGTTTTCCACGCCGTAAGCGGCAGCTTTGTTGGAGTAGCGGCGGTTGCCCAAGTCTATAAATAAGGGGTTTGGCAGATGGTTAAAAATATTGGTGATGTAGATATCGAAACGGCCATCGTTGTTACAATCCCCGACGGCAACCCCCATGCTGGCGCCTTCATCATCGAGGCGGTAAGCGCGGCTCGCTTCGTTGTACTTTTGACCCGATCGGTTTTCAAAAAATTCATTGATTTGCGTATCATTCATGTTGTACAGATCTAAAAAACCATCTTTGCCAGCATCAATGGCCACACTTGCCCAGGTAATGGTATTGTCACCGGCAAGTCCCGTCGTTTCTGTAATATTGGTAAAAGTACCATCACCATTGTTTTGGTACATGATGTTTTCATTGTTCAGGACGCTGACGTACAAATCAAGGTCTCCATCGCGGTCATGGTCCCACCAGAGTCCGGTAGAAGAATAGCAGACATTGCAACCTTCGACCCCTGCCTGAGCCGTTACATCCGTGAAGGTTCCATCGCCATTGTTGTGGTACAACTGGTCGAGGCGGCTGTTGGCCAGAAACAGGTCGGGGTAACCGTCGTTATCGTAATCGCCCCAGGACGCGCCCATTTTTTCACCTCGTTCGGCTCTCAGGCCTTCATTGACGTATTGAATGCCAAAGCCTGCCGCTATAGTCACATCGGTAAAGCTGCCGTCGGCGTTGTTGCGCAGGAGGTGGTTCCATGTCATTTCGTCGGCAGGTTTGAAGTTTTTGATGCCTGTAAAAAAAAGATCGAGATCGCCATCGGCATCGTAGTCAGCAACTGCCACGCCGTTGGTATTTTGGATTTGAGCAAGGTTGGCTTCCGTTTCAAATCGGGTAAAATTTTGGGAAAAGCCAAATGAAAGCAAGCATAGCATAAATAAAAATGAGGGTAGTGTTTTTTTCATAATGAAGCGTTTATGTTCTGCTAATTTACTACAATTAAAATTAGTTTTTCGATTCAACACCGCGAAGAAGCGGTAGCATAGTCTCAAGGCCATGCTACCGCTTTTTTTACAGTTCTTCGAATTAATTATACCCCGGATTCTGTACATACAGTCCCCGGCTGATTGTAATCTGTTGCTGCGGAATCGCAAGGTATTCGTCCCTGCCAGGCGTGAAATGTCCGTCAACAAGATAATCCCTGCGGGTTCTTTCTGTTGCAAAAAAGGCGTTGATGGTTTCCCCGGCGATGCCCCACCGAACGAGGTCGAAGAAGCGCTTCGATTCGAAAGCCAACTCTATACGTCGCTCCCAGCGCAGGATTTTGCGGGCATTATCCTGGCTGCCAAGGCTGGCATATGGGTTCACTTTCCACTTACCAGTTGGAGTTCCGTCAGCAAATACGAGGCGGGAGGTACTTGCCGGGCTGCCTGCCCGTTCCCGGATGGCATTGATTATTATCAATGCTTCACCAAGCCGGTTCAGTTCGACGAGTGCTTCTGCTTTCATAAGCAACAAATCGCCGTAGCGGATTTGGTCCGTATTCCTTGAAATGCTAAAAAATGCCTGGTACTGGCGGAAGCAGGGACAATCCGGCAACTCCTGGTCTTTCATACCAAGTTTGTAGCCGTATACCCCAGGTACGCGGGAATAGGTTTCATCGTAAATGCGGTTCGGGTCGTACTTGAACGGCATGCCGATGATACCAATCGTATGTGCAATTCGGGGGTCAATATTATTTGCCTGCACATCGGCAACCGTTTCGATCTGTGCGCCCTGGTCGTAGGTATCAAAGAACGGTAACCCATTGTCGTCTGTTTTGTAGGCATTCGCCAGGTTTTGCGAAGCGTGGTTGAAGGAACAGCATCCGTAGCCCGGGCCGAGCGAAGAAGTCAGACCAGTGGAAAAATTGCCTCGTCCTTCCGGGGAGCCATCGTCAATTGAGCGCATGATAGCCCAAACAGACTCCGTACCGCTTTCATATTCCCAAAGGAAATTTTTGGCATAATCATCATGCAAAGCATATTCGCCGGTGCCTTCCACTGTTGAAATCAGGTTGACTACTTCTTCCAATTCAGCCGTGTTGACGTTCGCGACTTGATGCTGTTCGTTTTGCACGTATGCTTTGAAAAGTAATACCTTCGCTAAGTAAGCCCGCGCGGCATTTTTGGTTGGCCTGCCTTCGTCAGCCTGAGAGTCGGGCAGGTTATTCACACCGGCGCGAAATTCATCAGCAATATAAGCCCATCCTTCCTGGTCGGTTTTCTCCCGGTTTCCAACTTTAATGATCTCCGGTTTTGGTACGTTTTCGTCAATAAAGACGGGATACTTGTACAGGATTTTCAGAATAAACTCGAAATGCCCACGGATGAAGCGAAGTTCTGCAATCCGCTGCGCGCGGCTCACCCCTGCCTGCGCCTGGTAATCGGCGTCTGTCAGGCTCTGGAGGCGGCGCAAGGCATCATTGACACGTGAAATACCGGCATAGAGATAAGTCCACATGAGGTTTGCATTGCCATTGGCCGGTGTGTTTAAGGAAAATATTTCCACCAGATGGCTGTCAAATTGGTCGCCGATACTGCCTCCGCCTTTGTAGGCATCGTCAGAACGAACACTTCCGTACACCCACATGTCTTCAAACTGGTGTGCCAGCAGGCCATCGTTTCCAAGTGCCGCGTACGCAGCAATGACCATTTTTTCGGCATTATCTACGGTATTCAAATCCTCATCGGAAACAACTCCGGTTGGTTTGAATTCAAGAAAATCTTCCTTGCAACTGGTGATGAAGACGAGCATCAATGCAAGCGTCATCAGCGTTTTTAGATGAAATAATCTTTTCATTTTTCGATGTTTTAAAAGCGCTCACATTAAATTAAAATCCAACATTCAGGCCAAGGGAAATACGGAAAGGTTTCGGATAAATGCCAACCACCCGGTTTTCCACCGACCAGCCAGTTTGTACATACTGATCCGGACCACTGCGATCCACAATCCATCCAATGTTTTCGCCACTGACATAGACACGCAGGTCGGAAATGTTGTTCTTAAACAGCTTTGTAGCAGGCAGGGTATAACCGATAGTCGCCTGGCGCAAAGCGAGAAAATCACCGTTCCGAACGTTATAGTCGAGTGAAAATCCAAATGGGCGGTTGCTATTGCTTACCGCTGGAATATGACTGCCCGTGTTGGTGGGCGACCAGGCGTTGAGTTGTGCAACGCCGCCGTTTTCGCCATTATCCAGCGAGCCAAGCTCCATGCGAAACACGTCGGGGGTAACTTTTCTGCCAAGAGCGCCCCAGGTATATAGGCTAAAGTCAAAATTCTTGTAATTCACCTGAAAATTGACGCCAAACTCAACGTTGGGT
>Ga0056914_10001528_pt1 | contig 16209 bp, 14 predicted proteins | sample TNRBio252014_DNA_FD_55168 | JGI IMG/M metagenome (GOLD analysis project Ga0056914, IMG submission 55168) | Wastewater treatment Type I Accumulibacter community from EBPR Bioreactor in Madison, WI, USA - TNR Reactor_6/25/2014_ DNA | ecosystem: Engineered > Bioreactor > EBPR > Anaerobic-Aerobic >...
ATTGAATTAGGCACTTAGGCATTAATGAGTGTTCGGTATGGACATGGCTCGGTCCGCATCATCCTTTGGAGCAGGTTCTCGAACACGCCTTCCTTCATGAGGCTGCGGTTGAACCGGAAGCAGTATTCATCCACGTAGGCTTGCAGGTGGGAGGCGTGATGATGTACGCCACGCAGCCAGCCCTTGAAGCCCATGATGACCCGGTGCATCTCCTTGAAATTCTTCCCCTTGGGTTGTGCCTTCTCTTGCTGTAGGTTCTTGAACCGCTTCTTCAGCGGGGTGTAGCCGGTCCAACCATCGGTGCGCACGTTGGCCTTGGGATCTATGGTCTGCTTCATGAAGCCCCCCAGGGTTTTCGCATGTGCGCTGGGGATCACCTTGCCGTACATGCGGCTTACCCCTTTGCCCTTGCGTTCTATGGCGAAGACCACCAGCCGCTTCTTCTTGTTGGCCCGGCCACGCACGTTCTCCTCTTGGCCACCAACGACCGCTTCGTCCACCTCCACGGTACCCTCCATTGGATGGCGGCCGCTGCTCCTCATGGCCCGCATCACCTTGCGCTTGAACAACCAGCAGGTCTTCTGGCGCAGTTCCAACTTCCGGCTCAGTTCGGTGGTGGCCATGCCCTTCTTCGTACTGGAGAGGTAGTACACGATCCAGAAGGCCTTCACCAAGGGGAACTTCACCTTGTGGAACAGGGTGTGCGCCGTGGGGGACTCGGTGTAGTTGCAGCTGGTGCATTGACGGTCATGCGGCCGGGGGCCGCCACAGTAGTTCCCATGGCCACAATAGCGGCACTTGAACCCGTCGGCCCACTTCTGCTTGCTCAAGTGCGTCAGACAACTCGCATCATCGGGAAACAGGGCCTGGAACTCGAAAATCGAGAGGCTTTTGAATCTTGACTCCATTCTCGTCAACGTTAGAGCCACAATCTACTGGGTGTATCGCTAACATCCAAGTGCCTAATTCAATGTCAGGATACTAAGCACCCACGCCGCCCCAACTGTGACAGGGCGGTCGAAAGACCCGCTGCACCCAGACCACAAGGGGTGCTCATGGGGTCCATAGTGAAGCGCGAGCATATACCCATCAACGAGTATGAAGCGGCGTTCGGCCCGTTAAGGTCCGACCACTTGGGAGAAGCGTGGATCAAGAGGTCCCGGAAAACTGGCGTTCGCATTGGCGGACTTTTCCCCAGCCCCGCCGCACCCGCTACCTTTACTCACTTTTTAGCAAGACCACCCCATGTTGGAGTTGACGTTCCTGCGGGAACACCGTGAAGAAGCCGAACAACGCCTGAACAAGCGGAACATCGACGCCAAGGCCCTGCTCGATACCGCCCGCGAACTGGATGATGTACGCCGCAGCACCCAGACCGAACTGGATGCGCGCCTGGCCGAGATGAACGGCCTGAGCCGCACCATCGGCGAACTGATGAAGAGCGGCAAGAAGGACGAGGCTGAAGCCGCCCGCGCCCGCACCACCGAGCTGAAAGCCGCCACCGCTGCGCTGAAGGAGAAGTTGGACAACGCGGAAACAGCCCTGCACGACCACCTCTGCACCATCCCCAACGCCCCCAGCGCGAAGGTGCCCGTGGGCCGCACGCCCGAGGAAAATACCGTGGTGATGGAGGAAGGCGCCAAACCCACGTTGCACGACGGCGCGAAACCGCACTGGGAATTGGCCGAGGAATACGGCCTCTTCAGCCTCGACCTCGGCGTGAAGCTCACCGGCGCGGGCTTCCCCGTGTACAGCGGGCAGGGGGCGAAACTGCAACGCGCGCTCATCGCATTCTTCCTGGACAAGGCCACGGAAGCGGGCTACCGCGAGATCATCCCGCCGCACATGGTGAACGAGGCCAGCGCCTTCGCCACCGGCCAGCTGCCCGACAAGGAAGGCCAGATGTACCACGCCACGGCGGACGGCCTCTACCTGATCCCCACGGCGGAGGTGCCCATCACCAACCTCTACCGCGACGAGATCGTGGACGCCGCGCAACTGCCGATCAAGCTGGTGGGCTACACGCCGTGCTTCCGTCGCGAGGCGGGCAGCTACGGGGCGCACGTGCGCGGCCTCAACCGCGTGCATCAGTTCGACAAGGTGGAGATCGTGCGCATCGAGAAGCCGGAGAACAGCTACGCCGTGCTGGAAGAGATGGTGGAACACGTGAAAGGCCTTCTGCGCGCACTTGAACTCCCCTATCGTCAACTGCTGCTCTGCGGCGGCGACATGGGCTTCAGCAGTGCCATGACCTACGACATGGAGGTGTGGTCCGCCGCGCAACAGCGTTGGCTGGAGGTGAGCTCGATCAGCAACTTCGAGACCTTCCAGAGCAACCGTTTGAAACTGCGCTACCGCGGTGAGGACAAGAAGCCGAAGCTCGCGCACACACTGAACGGAAGCGCGCTGGCCCTGGCACGGATCGTGGCCGCTTTGTTGGAGAACAACCAAACACCCGAAGGCATCCGCATACCAGCGGCCTTGCAACCGTACACCGGCTTCGACATGATACGCAAGTGACCCCATGAAGTGTGGCATACTGTTCGCAGCCCTCTTCGCGTTGATCGGAAGCTCCCTGGCCTCGTGCCGTCGCGCCGCCGATCCTCGCGAGATCGCCACCGTGGACAGCCTGATCACCACCCTGCACGCCGCAAGGCTCACCCTGAACGAGTTGGACACCCATCGCTACACCACCGCCGACTCGATCCTGGGAGCCGCCCGTGCCGGTTTCCTCGATCGCTTCAGTGATACCCTGGACAAGGCGACCGCGGCCACCCTCGGGGATCAGTTCGTGCAGCTGCGCGAGGCACATCGGCGTGCCTTGGAACACCGACGGGTGAGCCAGGTCGTGGCGCATGGCAGCGAACGCCTCACCCGTCTGCGGAACGACCTGATCAACGGCGCTTTGAAGGAGGATGCCGTGCGGCAAGCGATCGCGAAGGAGTCCACCGCCGCAAAGGCCCTTGAGCGTAGCGTACTCCAGGTGATCGAAGACCACCGCGCCAACCAGCGCGCCCTGGAGCGCCAGGTGGGGATCGATAGCCTGCTGGCCACACCCCCGGTCGGGATCGGAGAACGATGAGGTGTGCAACGATCATATCGGCTCTCGTCCTTGCGCTCGTACTACCGAGCGCGACCATGGCACAACCCGGCATGGACGAGCAATTGGCCGCGCAATACTTCCAGCAGGGCGACTATGCGAAAGCCATTCTGTACTACGAAAAGCTGTACCGCCGAACACCGAACACGTACTACTACGAGCAACTGCTGAAGAGCCACCGCAACCTGAACGACCTGGAGGCCGCGGAGAAGTTGGTGAAGGAGCAACTCCGGCGCTCCAATGGTGAACCCCGGTACCTCATCGACCTTGGCGGAGTGTACAAGGCGGCCGGGGAAATGGAAAAGGCGGAAAGGGAATACGACAAGGCGTTGAAACTGATCGGGAGCGACCAGAACATGGTGCGAACCGTGGCGAACGCCTTTCAGCAGGCCAATGAACTGGACCGCGCCCTGCAGGCCTATGAACGCGGAAGCCGCTCACTGCCCGCCGGGCAATCCTTCGCTTACGAGATCGCCAGCCTGTANGGGGCCAAAGGGGATCTGCCCCGCATGGTGAGCGCATACATGGACCTGCTCGCCAACAACGAAGGGTACATACAGGCCGTGCAGAACGCCTTGTCGCGTGCCATCGACTTCGAAGTGCGCGACGAACGTTCAGAGGTGTTGCGAACGGAACTGCTTCGTCGGATCCAGCGCGACCCGCAACGCACGATCTACCCTGAACTGCTCATCTGGATGTACATCCAGCAGAAGGACCTGGATGCCGCCTTCGTGCAGAGCAAGGCCCTTGACAAGCGATCGGATGAGGGGGGTGCCCGTTTGATGGACCTCGCCCGGATCGCCTTGGCCAATGACGACCATGCCATCGCATTCAAGTGCTTCGACCATGTGTTGAACCTGGGACGCAACGACGCGAACTACCTACAGGCACGGATCGGGGCGGTGCGGGCCCGTTATGAGCAACTCACGGACATGCCCGAACCCGCGCTGACCGATCTACAGGAACTGGACCAGCGGGCGGCTTCCACCATCACCGAACTGGGTCTGGGACCACAAACCATCAGTTTGCTGCGTGACCGCGCCCAACTGAAAGCCTACTACCTCAATGATCATGCAGGTGCGGCCGCCCTGTTGGAAGAGGGCATCGCTTTGCCGATGATCGATTCCAAGACCAAGGCCCAACTGAAACTCGACCTCGGCGATGTACACCTGCTGGCCGGGGATATGTGGGAGGCCTCGTTGCTCTACTCCCAGGTGGACCTCGACTTCAAACACGACATGCTCGGCCATGAAGCCCGCTTGCGCAATGCCAAGGTCTCGTTCTATGCCAGTGATTTCCTCTGGGCACAGGCCCAGCTCCAAGTCCTGAAATCGAGCACAAGCAAACTGATCGCGAACGATGCGATGGAGCTTTCCCTGCGCATCACCGACAACCTGGGACTCGACAGCAACAGCGTACCCCTAAGCTATTTCGCACGCGCCGAACTGTTGCGCTACCAGCACCGCTATGATGAGTCATTGAGCGTGCTCGATTCACTGGATGCTGCGTATCCCGGCCATTCGCTGGGCGACGATATCCTCTACGAGCGCTACCGGATGGCGTATGCGCGGCACCGGTATGAAGAGGCCGNAACNCACCTCACCAAGTTGCTGGAACTGTATCCGCTGGACATCCTGGTGGACAATGCCCTGCTCGATCTGGGTCGCTTGTACGAGGACCGGCTGAACGACCCCGAGAACGCGAAGAAGATGTACGAGCGGCTACTATTCGAGCAGCCGGGCAGCATCTTCGTGCCCGAAGCGCGCACACGCTATCGCCGGTTGCGCGGGGATGGACCCGATGGGCCACCGGAAACACCAGCACCCACGCCACATCCATGATCATCTACAACGTCACGATCAACGTGGACACCGATGTACATGCGGAATGGCTCCGCTGGATGAAGGAGACGCACATCCCCGACGTGATGGCCACCGGGCTCTTCCTGGACAGCCGCATCTGCCGCGTACTGGCCGATGACGAAGGCGGCATCACCTACGCCGTGCAGTACACCTGTGCCGACATGGCAACCTACGAGCGGTACCGCGATGAGCACGCGCCACGCCTGCAAGCCGAGACGCAGGAACACTACGGCGGGAAGTTCGCGGCGTTCAGGACATTGTTGGAGGTGGTGCATACCAACTGATGCACATCCGCGCCAAAAAACACCTCGGCCAGCATTTCCTACGGGAGGATTCCGCCGCGCAACGCATCGCCGAAAGCCTGACCGGCCACGGTGGATACACCCATGTGATCGAAGTGGGCCCGGGCACCGGTGCGCTCACCAAGCACCTTTCACATCGCCCGAACACGACGCTCGTGTGCTACGAAGTGGACCGTGAATCCGTGGAATTCCTACAGCATACCTACCCCGAAGTGGAGGTTCGCGAATGCGATTTCCTGCGCTTGGACCCGGACTCCATCACCGATGGCCCCATAGCGGTGATCGGCAACTTCCCGTACAACATCAGCACGCAGATCGTCTTCAAGATCCTGGAGCACCGCGATCGGTTCCCGGAGATGGTGGGCATGTTCCAGAAGGAAGTGGCAGACCGCATCTGCACCGGGCCGGGAAGCCGCACCTACGGCATCACCAGCGTGCTGGCGCAGGTGTGGTATGACATGGAGATGCTCTTCACGGTGGAACGCGAAGCCTTCATACCGCCGCCCGAGGTACGCAGTGCGGTGATGCGCATGAAACGGAACACGGTGACCGCAATGCCTTGTGATGAAGCCCGCTTCATCCGTCTGGTGAAAACCGCCTTCAACCAGCGGCGCAAGACCCTCAACAATGCCCTGAAGGGATTCCCAGGATTGGATCATGGTGTGCCGACCCCTTATGGGACCGAGCGTGCCGAACAGCTATCCGTGCAGGACTTCATCGCACTTACGTTGGCCAGCCAGGGGTAGCCCTCGCAACCCTGTCTTCGTAGCTTCGCGCCCGCCTTCCGCCAGGTCCATCGGCCTGGTGCGATCGGCCCGCACCATGTCCGTCGAGTTCACACGCCCGCAGTTGGACGCCCTCCGTGCCGATGTGGCCCAGGGGCGGGACTCGGCCATCCAGGCCCTGCTTGCCGACCTGCACCCCGCTGATGTGGGGGCCGTGATCGACCAGCTGCAGTTGGATGAGGCCGTGTACGTGTACCGCCTGCTGGATAGCGAGATGGCCGCCGAGGTCCTGCTCGAACTGCACGAGGGGCTGCGCGAGGATCTCCTGGCGTCGCTCACCAGCCGCGAGATCGCCGAGGACGTTCTTGAGCACATCAGTTCGGACGACGCGGCCGACGTGGTCGCCGACCTGAGCGAGGACAAACAACGCGAGGTGATCGCCTTGCTCGATGACCCGGAACACCGGGAGGACATCGAAGAGCTGCTGACGTACGCGGAAGGCACCGCCGGTGCCCTGATGGCCAAGGAACTGGTGATCGTACGCACCGACTGGACCGTGGCCCGTGCGATCGTGGAGATGCGCCGCCAGGCCAAGGAGGTGGACCATGTGTACACCATCTATGTGGTGGATAAGGACGACCGCCTAAGCGGTATTCTTCCGCTGAAGGAATTGCTCTTCAGTGCCGAGAGCACCCGCACCCTGATCGAACACATCGCCCGGACCGATGCGGTTTCGGTGAACACGGATACCGATGTGGAGGAGGTGGTGAACCGCATGAAGAAGTACGACGTGGTGGTGCTTCCCGTGGTGGACGGGAAAGGCACACTGGTCGGGCGGATCACCTTCGACGACGTGATGGACGTGATGAGCGAAGAGGCCACCGAGGACTACCAGCTCGCCAGCGGTATCAGCGAGGACGTGGACGCCACCGACAGCCCCATCGTGCAGGTGCGCGCACGGCTGCCGTGGCTCCTCATCGGGCTTGCCGGCGGGATCATCACCTCGCGCATCATCGCACAATACGAGGATCAGCTACGGATCGACCCGACCATGGCGTTCTTCATGCCCCTGATCGCCGCCACAGCCGGGAACGTGGGGGTGCAATCCTCGGCGATCGTGGTACAGGGCCTCGCTTCAGGTGGCATGGGGNATATGAGGATCGCACCTCGTATGTGGAAGGAATTGCGTGTGGCACTGCTGACNGCCCTGGTATGTGGCTTCTCCATCTTCACGATCAACTTCGCTCTCGACCAGTCGCAGGCNTTGACCTACACCGTGAGCATCGCNCTCTTCACCGTGATCCTCACCGCCGCCATGTTCGGCACCGTGATCCCCTTGCTCATGGACCGTTTGAAAGTGGATCCCGCCCTCGCCACCGGACCATTCGTCACCACGCTCAACGATATCTTCGGGGTGCTCACCTACTTCACCGTGGGACACGTGATGTACCATTTCCTCAACTGACNATGCGCATCGGTATCGTGGACCCCGTGCATGCGATCCTNGCGGAGCAGCTGATCAGGGCAGGACACGAAGTGCTGGAACTCCATGGCAGGACAGCCNCTGAACGCTCAGCGGAACTGGACCGCTGTGAAGGCCTCGTGGTCCGGAGTTCGCCCATCGACGCCGCGCGTATCGACAGCTCATCGGGCCTNCGCTTCGTTGGTCGTGTAGGCGCCGGNCTGGAGAACATCGATGTGGCACATTGCCGGGACAAGGGCATCAAGGTGTTGAACTCCCCGGAGGGGAATCGCGATGGCGTGGGGGAAAGCTGTGTGCTGCTTCTGCTCGCCATGCTGAAACACGTGATCCCGGCGGACCGCGCTGTGCATTCCGGAAATTGGCTCCGGGAAACGATGCGCGGCACTGACCTTCGGGGAAAGACGGTCGGGATCATCGGCTTCGGACAAATGGGCAGTGCCTTCGCGGAAAAGTTGCGCGGATTCGGTGTGCGCGTGCTCGGTCATGACAAGTATCGCAGCGGTTTTAGCGACAGCACGGTGTTGGAATGCGACCTGGATCAAGTGTTGCGTGAGAGTGACGTGATCAGCCTGCACCTTCCACTGACGCAGGAGACCACGTACTATGCCGGTGCGGATCTTTTCCAACGCTTGCAACGGCCTGTCTGGTTCCTGAACACCTCACGCGGTGGCGTGGTGCATACCCGCGCCTTGCTCGATGCCTTGGATGCTGGTCAAGTGATCGGTGCGGGCCTGGATGTGCTCGAGTTCGAGCGACCTGCCCTGGATGGCATCGATCCATCGACCGACCCTACCACCTTCGACCGCCTGCTGCGGCACGAACGCGTGATACTGACCCCACACATCGCGGGGGTCACCCATGAAGGCAAGGTAAAGATGGCCGAGGTACTGGCCGAGAAGATCCTTTCCCATTTCCCACATGGCACGTCCTGAACCAGGAGCGGTTCTCATCGCTCTCCTCCTCTCCTCCTGCATGCAACAGAAGAACCTACACCCCGATATCCATGGCCACCGTGGCTGCAGTGGTGACCTTCCGGAGAACAGCGTGCCGGCCTTCCTCAAGGCGACCGAACTCGGTTGCGATCACCTGGAAATGGATGTGGTACTGAGCAAGGATGGTGAGTTGATCGTCTCGCACGAACCATGGATGCGGCATGACCTGTGCGTCACCCCGGAGGGCTTCCGGATCCCGGAAGGGACGGAACGCACATTCAACCTTTACGAGATGACCGCCGAGGAGATCCGCAAGTTCGACTGCGGCTCGTTGGAGGATCCCGCATTCCCGGACCGTGAAACACGCGGCACTTTCAAACCCACCTTGCGCCTGGTGGTGGCCGAAGTGGACGAACATGCCCTGCTCAGTGGAGTGGCCCCGCCTTCGTTCAACATCGAAGTGAAGAGCGACCCCGCATTCTACGGTACCTTCCAGCCCGAACCGCGTGCATTCGCAAACGCCGTGATCACCGAACTTGACGGACTGGGGATCACCGAGCGGTGCATGATCCAATCCTTCGACCCCGCGATCCTCGAAGTGATCCACGCCGAACGCGATGAGATCCCGCTCGGCTTCCTGGTTGAAGGGGATGCCACTTTGAACCAGCAGCTCGCGAGACTCACTTTCGTGCCGGACGTGTACAGCCCACACTTCAAGCTGGCCGATGAGGCCCTGCTGAAGGCCGTGCGCGAAAAGGAGATGGAACTGGTGGTTTGGACGGTCAACGAGGATGCGGATATCCGGCGCATGCTCGACCTCGGTGTGGACGGGATCATCACCGACCATCCCGAACGGGCCATCAGCATCGTGGAGCGTCGGGATTAACCGGTGCCCAGCCGCCGTTCGATCGTCGCGATCAACGCGTCGAGGTCGTTGTTCCACGCCTCGCTATCCTCCGCTGCTTCCAGCCCTGTGATCCGCGCACATACCTCGGCGATCCGTGGATCGAGGCTCGCCAACTGGGGCTTCAGCGTATATACCACCCGACGCACTTTCTCATGATCCCCACGGGCGCGTGCATCGCGCAACGTAGCAAGACGTTCCGGTGCCAGCTTTCGGAACATCGCCAATACCAATGGGTCGTCCTTTCCGGTCGTGGGTGGCTCCTCCAGCACTGATGATGGTGGTGGTGGTGCGGGAGCCGTCGTGGCGGGCTGTGGCGGAATGGGGTCAAGTGAGCGACTTTTCGATCGGTCCACCAAGCCATTGAGCTCAGCACGCAGTTCGGCGATACCGGCCTCCAACCGCCCGATGGAACGCCGGTGCTTATAGAGGACGACAGCCAATACTGATAGCGCCAGGAAAATGGTGCCCCATGCAACGCACATCCAGAGCTCCGCTTCCTCCTGAGCTTGTTGCACGCGGTNCTCGGCGTTGCTTCGGGCTGCGCGTGATGCTGCGATAAGGCTGTCCCGCACCGAAATGGTCCGCTCCTCCATCGCTGCAACAGTGGTCTTTGCTGTCCCGGTCACATCGACCCGTCGAGCTGAATCCATCCGTGCGACCCACCGCATCTGCTCATAAGCCGGACGCCATTGGCCCAGGCCCACCAACTGCTCGACCAGTACATGCCGCCCCCGGTACTCCTCCTCCCATCGATGCCCTGCCACAGCCAGGTCGATCGCCGTCAGCAGCAACTGTTCCGCCTCCCTCGAACGACTGATGGCCGCAAGGTCCATTCGTGCCTGGATCGCTGCGGTCGTGTCCCGTGCGGAATCCGCCAGGACGATCGCCGTCCTGTAGGTGTGGGCCATCACCCTCAAGGAATCCGCCACCGCTCGTGTCGATGGCCGTTGCGCCAGGACTGGAACCGCGACCAGGTAGGCGATCAGGACCAGTAGGTGGGGGATGTGGCACGTTCGTGTCTCCTTGCGCTGCATCCTGCGAAGCTACATGCCGTTCAAGCCGTCTTCACCACGTACCGCGCCGTAACGCGTGAGCGCTGTTCGATCAGCGGCTCCTTGCCTTTCAACAGGCTTGCCAAGGTGGCCTCGTCGAAGTGGCGCACGGTGATCAGCTCGCAGCCTTCATTGTAGCGCACCTCGTACTCCTTGCCCAGCTCCTCGATCAGCTGGCGGGCGCGCGGCGTGTCGTCCACGGCCACGGTGAATGCCACGGCGCTGTTCTGCATCAGCGCGATGCGCACGTTGCGCGCGGCGAAGAGCTTGAAGATGCCGCCGAGGTTCTCTTCCACGATGAAGCTGAGGTCGCGCGGGGTGATGCTCAACAGCAGCTGGTCCGGCTTCACGATGAAGGACGGGATCAGCGTGTCGTGATCAGTGGCCTCGCTGATGGTGCTGCCCGGCGCGGACAGGTCGATGAATGAGCGCACGTAGAGCGGGATGCCTTTGCGCTGGAGCGGTTGCAACGTGCGCGGGTGGATCACGCTGGCGCCGAAGTAGCTCAGNTCGATGGCCTCCTTGTAGCTGATGTGCGCGAGCAGCTTGGTNTCCGGGAACTTGTTGGGGTCGGCGTTGAACATGCCNGGCACATCCTTCCAGATGGTGACGCTCTCNGCGCCCAGGGCATAGGCGAAGATCGCCGCGCTGAANTCCGANCCTTCGCGCCCCAGCGTGGTGGTGATGCCCTCTTCCGTGCTGCCGATGAACCCTTGGGTAACGATGCGGTGCGGCTGTGCGGCGAACGAGGGCAGGTGCGTGGCGCAGTTCTCTTCCAGCCGGTCCCACTTCACGTTGGCCGCGCGGTGCCGCGCATCGGTGGTGATGATCTTGCGGGCGTCCACCCACTGGTTCGCAAAACCTGAGGCGTTGAGGTAGGCGCTTACGATCAGCGTGCTCCACACCTCCCCGAAGGCCACGATCATGTCGTAATCGCGGTCTTCCGCATGTTGCACGGGCTGCGTGACATAGTGCTTCAGCGCCTCGAAAGACAACATCAACGCCGTCGAGGAATCACCATCCTCCGGGGCCACCTCTTCCAATGCGGATGCGTGCATGCCCTGTAACGCCAGGATCAACGGCTTCGCATTGCGCCCTTCGCGATAGGCCTTCACCACCTCTTCCAGCGCATTGGTGGTCTTGCCCATGGCGCTCACCACGATGAGGAGATCGTCCTGTTTGAACGCCTCCAGCACGCGCGCCACATTGCGCACGCCCTGTGCATCCTTCACGCTGGCCCCCCCGAACTTGAATACTTTCATTCCCCCCCGTTTGAGTTCACGGCGTGAAGATGCGCAAGGGCCACCGATCTTGGCTCCGTTGCTACATGTTGGCCCCTATGGTACAAGCAACCATCCTTGGGCCGTCAACGTCTTCCCTTGAACCATGGAACCACGCTTTTTATCGCTGTTGGCCGGATTGGCATTGGCCCCCTTCGTCCCTGCACAGGTGCCCATCATCGATTACAGTTTCCTGGCCGTGCCGCCCAGCGTAGAGGCCAACAGCATCGTCGTGCAACCGGATGGCAGGATCCTGGTGGGCGGGGCCTTCACCAACTATGCGGGTAGCGGGAAGAACAACCTGGTGCGCCTGAACAACGATGGTACGGTGGACCCCACGTGGAACCCCGCAGGCAGCGGACCTGGCCACGTGGTACAGGACGTTGCACTGATGCCGGACGGCCGCATCCTCATTGGCGGGGCCTTCACCGCGTACAACGGGCAAGTGGTACAGTTCGTGGCACGCTTGCTGCCCGATGGCACGCGCGACACCGGCTTCAACATACCGGCGAACACGATCAACGGCGCCGTGCGGGCCATTGCGCTGCAGAAGGACAACAAGGTGATCGCCGTGGGCGACTTCTTCGAGTGCTACGGCCACAGCAGCCCGCACATCGCGCGCTTCAACCCGGACGGTTCCATCGACCTGGATTTCGACATGGGCACCGGTTTTAACGACAATGCGCACGATGTGCTGGTCTTTCCCGACCTGCGCATTGCGGTGACCGGTGCCTTCACGCAATACGACGGGAACAACTGCGGGCACATCGCGGTGCTCACCGAGGACGGCCCCTACGACACCAGCGTGCAGAACGACCCCGGGCTTACCGGGGCATCCAGCACGGGCGAGGCCCTGGCGCGGCAACCCGACGGGAAGCTGCTGGTGGCGGGGCAGTTCGGCTATCACAACGGGATGGTGGTACACGGGGTGGTGCGGCTGAACCCCGACGGCACGCGCGACAACAGCTTCAATGCACCGTTCTACCCTTACGCCACCGTGAATGCCATCGCGGTGCAGGATGATGGCCGCATCCTGGTGGGCGGCGAGTACACCGATGCCATGTACAACATCGGCATCACAGGGCCCAACCGGATCACGCGGCTGCTGGCCGATGGCAGCATGGACACGACCTTTGCGGCGGGCGCGGGCGCACTGCCCGCAGCGGGAAGCACCGCGTACATCCGCAGCATCGCCCTGCAGCCGGACGGGCGCATCCTGGTGGGCGGCCGCTTCGGCGCGTTCGATAGCGAGGCACAGTACCAGCAGCTCATCCGCCTGTATCCCGATGCACAGACCGGCGTGGACGACCACATCGGCAGGGACATGCTGCACGTATTCCAGGACCCGTCCACCCGCGAACTCGTGTTGCGCGGCCTGCCGAGCACCAATGGCACGGCGGAGGTGCTGGTCCACGACGGTGCGGGGCGCCTCGCCTTCCGAGCCTCCGTATCCGTGGCCGATCAGCGGGAGTTGCGCTTAGCGCCGCAATTGGGCCTCGGCGTGTACGTGATCAGCCTCCGCCAAGGCAGCTTCCAGGCTTCGGCCAAGCTGCTGGTCCGTTAAGGTCGGCGCAGCAGTGCCTGCATCTGTTCCCTTTCCAGCGTCCCATTCAACCAGCCGTTGTCGAAGGAAGCTCCGAACCGCTCATAGAACCGGATCGCATCGGTGTCCGATCCAGCACCTGCCAGAGCATGCCGCTGTAGTTCTGCTCCACGGCATGGCGTACGCAGGCCACATGACGGGTTCATGGACGCACAGGAAGCCCCCATGCTCGTGCTTTCACGATCGGGCGCATGTTTTAGGTACGAACGTGGACCATCGTGCATGCATTGGGCCACCAGTTTCCAAATGCCACTTGCAGTTTCTTCCGAAAGCCGCGCCAAGCCTGCACTTCCTTCGCGGGTAGCCCGGTTCAACCCGTCTTCCGGTAGTTCANCACCGCCCACGTGTTCAGCACCACCGCCATGCCTGCTATGGCCAGGAAGTTGGGCAGGATGCCCATGAAGCCGCTGCCCTTCAGCATCACCAAGCGCATCACCTCGACCATGTGCGCCACCGGGTTGAAGCGTGTCATCACCTGGGCCCAACCCGGCATGCTGTCCACCGGGGTGAAGAGACCTCCCAACAGGATGAAGATCATCACGAAGAAGAACATCACGAACATGGCCTGCTGCTGGCTNGCGCAATAGGTGGAGACCAGCAGGCCGAAGCCGAGGACCGCGACCAGGTANACCGCGACGAAAGCGTACAACAGCCACACGGAGCCCTGCGGAGCAATGCCNTANACGAACCAGGCGAGCAGGAGCCCGATGGTGAAGACCACCATGGCCATGATCCAGAAGGGGATCAATTTGCCGAGGATGAAATCGCGCTTGCGGATGGGCGTGACGTTGATCTGCTCGATGGTGCCCGTCTCCCGTTCCTTCACGATGTTCAGGGCGCTGAGCATGCCGCCGATCATGGTGACGAGGATGGCGAGGATGCCGGGAATGAAGGCGATCCGATGGTTCCGTTCCGGGTTGAACAGGCCGGAGGAGGTGACGGCGATCGCCTCGTGTGGCGGGTCCGGCGCATAAGTCGCCACTACGGAGCTGTTGAAGGATCTCAGGATGGTGCCGAGGTAGGCGCCGCCCACGCCGGCCTTCATCCCGTTGATCGCGTTCACGGCGATGAACACCTGCTGCACATGCTCCCGCATCAGGTTGCGCTCGAAGCCGGAAGGGACCTGCAGGACCAGGTCGGCGGCGTCGGCCTCCACCAAGGCATAAGCACTGGCGTAGGAGGGCGCATAGTCCACCAGCCGGAAATAGCCCGAGGCGGTGATNCGCTCGAGCANTTGCCGCGACANGNCGGAGCGGTCCTGGTCCACCACCACCAGGTCGATGTTCTTGATCTCGAAGCTNGCCGCCAGCGGCAGCACGAGGAACTGCATGATGGGCGCCACCAGCGAAATGATCAGGATGGCCTTGTTCCTGAAGATCTGCAGGAACTCCTTNTTGAGCAGGACGGGGAGCACGCGCATGGTTCAGGCCAGTCTGATCTTGAATTTCCGCAGGCACAGCACGAAGAGGAACAGCGTCATTCCCAGCAGCACCGCCGTTTCCCGCCAGATCGCCGAAAAGCCGGCGCCCTTGATCATGACGTCCTTCACGATGGTGTAATACCATTTGGACGGTACGACATTGGCGAGCACCTGCAACGCCACAGGCATGTCCTCGATGGGGAACATGAAGCCGCTGAGGATGACCGTGGGCAGCAACATGCCGATCAGCGAAGCGAACATGGCCGCCTGCTGCGATTCCGTAACGATGGAAATAAGGATGCCGAGCGTGAGGCAGGTGGTGATGAAGAGCGTGCTCTCGCCCAGCAGCAACGGCAGGCTGCCACGGATGGGCAGGTCCAGCACGGTNACGCTCAAGGCCAGGATGGCCAGCAGGTTGATGACCGANAGCAGGAGATAGGGGATCGCCTTGGCCAGGATCACCAGCGCGGGTTTCATCGGCGACACCAGCAGCACNTCCATGGTGCCCAGCTCCTTCTCNTTCACNATNGCCACGGCNGTCATCATTACGCACACCAGCATCAGCACCATGGCCATCACGCCGGGCACGAAGTTGGGCGCGCCGCGCAGNTCGGGGTTGTACAGCATGCGCATCTCCGGCACGATCGCGTAAGGCATCGGCCCGGTNAACCGCGCTTCTCGGGCGTAATCCGAAATGATGGCCCGCAGGTAGCTTTCGATGGTGTTGGACAGGTTGATGTCCGTGGCATCGGTGAGGATCTGCACCGTGTTGCTGCCCTCCCTCACCAGCTTCCGCTCAAAGCCCGAAGGGATCACCAGCGCGGCCTTGATGTCGCCACTTCGGAATGCGTCGGTGATCCGCGATGGCGGCACCTGGTCGCGCACCACCGTGAAATAACGGCTCGCATCGATCTTGTCGATCAGCTGGCGGGATGCCTCGTCCTTCGCCTGGTCCACCACCACGATCCGCGTGTCCTTCACCTCGTTACTTAGCACGAAGCCGAAGAGCAGCACCTGCACCACCGGCATGCCGAAGAGGATCAGCAGCGTCTTGCGGTCGCGCAGCACATGGTAGAATTCCTTGCGCACGAAGCTCAGCAACTGGCTGGCATGTGCCCTTCCTTGAACACCTGATGGCGAGCGGGTCTTCATCCGTTCAGGCATCTCCACGTTTTGCGCCGCGGGCCAGTTGGTAGAACACGGCGTCCATGGAATCCGTGCCGAACTGTTCCTTCAGCGCCGCGGGCGTGCCCAGCGCGGCGATGCGGCCGTCCACCATGATGGACACGCGGTCGCAATACTCGGCCTCGTCGAGGTAGTGCGTGGTGACGAAGACCGTGATTCCCTGGCCGGTGGCCTCGTAGATCAGGTCCCAGAACTGCCGCCGCGTCACGGGGTCCACGCCGCCCGTGGGTTCGTCCAGGAACACGATGCGCGGACCGTGGAACACGGCGACGGAGAACGCGAGCTTCTGTTTCCATCCCAAGGGCAGGCCGCCCACGAGCTTGTCCGCTTCCTTCCCCAGGCCCAGCTTGCCTATCAG
>Ga0056914_10001552_pt1 | contig 16002 bp, 9 predicted proteins | sample TNRBio252014_DNA_FD_55168 | JGI IMG/M metagenome (GOLD analysis project Ga0056914, IMG submission 55168) | Wastewater treatment Type I Accumulibacter community from EBPR Bioreactor in Madison, WI, USA - TNR Reactor_6/25/2014_ DNA | ecosystem: Engineered > Bioreactor > EBPR > Anaerobic-Aerobic >...
AAATCGAGAATCCACACGATTTTCTCAATGGTATTTTCGGTGCGCCCTTCCCGACGCTTCCGCTCCAAAAGCTCATCGGCCACTGCGTTGAAGGTGTTTGCGGATGCATTGCCGGCAGTGAGCTTTTCAATCCGCCGCAGTTCGCCGGAGTCGCGACCTTCAGCGAGAGTCCGCTTTGCATCGGCACGCAACTCGCGCGCCCGCTGAAGCGAAATATCGGGATAGTTCCCCAAAGATAGCTTTTTCTGCTTGCCACCAAATCGATAAGCCAGCTTCCACGCCTTTCCACCGACAGGCGATATCCAGAGCTGCAATCCCTCACCATCTGAGAGTTTTTGCATGGTGGCCGTCGCCTTGGCGGTCCTGATTTTCACATCCGAAAGCGACATCTGTTGGCCCCCCAGTTGTTGGCCGAATCCTGTTGGCCAACATACGCAGCCAACAATTCGGCCAACAATATCCCCGAAAACCAGCGACGGCGAGCGGAGGGTAGCGAAATATCTTTTCGCCGTTTTCGTTGATTTTATTGGGGATTTTGAATTTCAGCGAATGACGCCGAAAGAACAAATGGTGCCCAGGGGCGGAATCGAACCACCGACACTGCGATTTTCAGTCGCATGCTCTACCAACTGAGCTACCTGGGCATTCCTGAACCGGCGCGCCGCTCAGGAAGCAGCCGTATAATCGCTGGCGAGCGGGCTGTCCAGAGGGGAAGGCGGCAAAGTTTGCGGGTCTGTGCAGGAAACCGGCGATGGTCGGTCCGGTCATGGGCACAATCGGGCCAGACCGCCGGCGCCGGGGCGCCGGCCACCCAATCGCGTGGGGCCGGTCATGGGCACAATCGGGCCAGACCGCTGGCGCCGAGGGCGCCGGCTACCCAATTGCGCGGGGCCGATCATGTGCACAATCGGGCCAGACCGCCGGATTTGTCCGATGAGCCGGCGAATTCAAGGACTGAATCGACCGACGACCGCGCCGGGCATCACATCGTCAGGTTGATCTGCGGGCGGCGGCCTGCCGGTGCTGCCGGTGCGGCGGGGGCGGGCGCCGGCGTTGCGGCCGGGGCGCGCGGCGCTGCGGGGCGCACGGCCTGCTGGCGCGCAGGCTGGTTCGGCCGGGTGCGGCGGCGCGGCTGATCCTCGTCGTCATCGTCGCTCTGGGTTGCGCCCGGGCGCTTTGGCGTCACTTGCCTGGGCAGGGCGGCAATGCAGGTCGTCCGCTCCTTGAGCTGGCCCGAATCACACTTGACGCTGCCGGTGCACAGCGGCTCCTTGCGGTCTTTCAGGAAGGCCACCACGTCGTCGGTCAGCGGCAGGAGAGGCCGCTTGGGCTCTTTCAGACTTTTCTCGCCGATTTGCAGGCCAATGGTCGTGTTGGCCGAGAGATCGCCGTTCAACGGGCCATTGTAGCAGCCAAGGCGCTTGAGATGTTCCTGCGCGGCCTTCACCGTTTCGGGTTTCACCATGGGCTGGGTCAGCGACGGCAGGTCAGGCGGGTTGAGCAACTGCGGCGACAGTGCCGAGATGGCGATATCCTTGCCCTGCTGCTGTTCGGCGCTGCCCAACTGTTCGTTTTCACCGGCGATGACATCCGCACGCAGGCTGCCGCGTTCAATCTGCTGGCGTGCACGCAAAGCCTGCTCGCGCGCAAATTGCGTGGCTTCCTCCTCGAAGATGGCGCCGACCCCGCCCTTGCCCGGCACAGGATCGACCGGCACCATGGCGATGGCCGGCGGAGGCGCGGGCTGAGCCGCCAGCTTGGCGGCGTCCTCACGCTTCTTGAGTTCAGCCGCTGCGAACTCAGCCTTCTCGCGCTCGATTCTCTGCTGCTCAGCGAGTTTCGCCGCGTCCTCGCGCTTTTTCGCCTCTGCGGCGGCAAGGGCGGCCGCTCTCTCTCGCTCAATCCTCTGCTGCTCGGCCAGCTTGGCGGCATCCTCACGCTTCTTGAGTTCAGCCGCAGCGAATTCAGCCTTTTCGCGCTCGATTCTCTGCTGTTCGGCGAGTTTCGCCGCGTCCTCGCGCTTCTTCGCCTCTGCGGCGGCAAGGGCGGCAGCTCTCTCGCGTTCGATCCTCTGCTGCTCGGCCAGCCTGGCGGCATCCTCTCGCTTCTTGAGTTCCACCGCCGCGAGTTCGGCCTTTTCGCGCTCGATCCTCTGCTGTTCGGCGAGTTTCGCCGCGTCCTCGCGCTTCTTCGCCTCTGCGGCGGCAAGGGCGGCTTTCTCCTGTTCGATCCGCAGCGCTTCCGCCTGTCGCACAGCATCTTCGCGGCGCTTGGCTTCCGCGGCGGCCAGAGCAAGGGCCTTCTCGCGTTCGATCCGCTGCTGTTCGGCGAGCTTCTCGGCCTCTTCGCGCTTTCTCGCTTCAGCTGCGGCGCGTTCGGCGCGTTCCTGTTCCTGCCGCAAAGCCTCTGCCGCCTGTTTGGCTTCAGCCTCACGCTGGGCCGTCAGGCGCGCCATGTGGTCTTCCTGGTCCCGCTCGATTCGCGCCTCAATCGCCGCCTGCCGGGCGGCCGCCGCCTTGCGCCGCCGCTGGATGACCCAGTCGGGTTCCGTCGAGCCCGAGGTTCCGCCGGCCTGGGCGAGCATGAGGGGCTGTACCGATCTGGAAGGAGTATTCACGACAGGGCCAACAGGAGGAATTGGCAACAAAACACCTTGCTTCGCAGAGGCGCCCTGTGACGCATGACTGCAAAGTAACACCACAGCGCCGAACGCTCGCAGAGCGACAGGCCAATGCAACGTTCAGGTACCCCTTGGGTGCCGCCGACGGACGGCAACGAATGAGATCAAATTACACAGGATCAGCCCAACATGCCAGCCGGGCAGGGATGATAATTGCGCGAGGTCACAACAAAAAACCCTGCCCGATCAAAAGGGCAGGGCCAAACCACTCACACCGGTCAGGTCGATTTTCGAACCGGTCCGACAGGACGTCGAACTCAGAACCCTGTTCCGACCGTCATCCAGAACGGGCGCAGCGGAGCGTGACGCGGCAAGGTCGGCATGGCCACCTGCACGACGGTGGGGCGCGCCTTTGCAGCCTGAGCCTTCTTCGATGACGTGGCGACCGGCGCTGAAGGCTGCTGAGCCTCAAGATTGGCGGGGCGAACCGGGGGAAGGGGAACCAGAACGGCCCGCCAGAAATCACCCGGCTGGGCGCCAGAGGTTTCGGACTGCGGGTCCATGGCAAAAGCTGACGCGGACAGCATCGACATTCCGAGCAGGGCACCCAGTACATGCTTCGAACGCATCGCCGACTCCAAGTTCGTTCAGAAAAACTACCCTACCAAAATAGCTCAAATTTGTCAAATAAGTGGCGCGTTTCGCCTTTTTTCAACGTTAATTTCGCGACATTCGTGCCGATCTGGAACCGCCTCGTCGTGTTATCGCGAAACCATGTGGCCCGCGTGCGCAAAAAGCGCACTCCATAACGTGAGATGGAATAACCGGGGCCGGTCGACCGGCGGCGCTTGCTCTGGCGTCAGCATCCTGCATAATGCCGCAAGATTTGCTGTAGCATCGTATTTCAGGACCGTTCGAATGCCCTGGTCGAGCAAAGTTCACTGGAAGGAAGGGCTTTTTCTTCGCCCTCACCACTTGCAGCAGAACGATCGTTATCACGAGCATTTGATTGAATCGCGCGTTCGCGTCGTCACGCCGTATCCCTGGGGCTTTTCGGCGCTGGAGGTGGACCGGGATCTGGCCCAGCAGGGCAAGTTCGGCCTGCGCCGCGCCGCGGGCCTGCTGCCGGACGGTACCCCGTTCGATCTGCCCAATGATTCGCCCCTGCCGGCGCCCATCGAGGTGCCGGAAAATGCTTCCAAGCAGCTGTTGTGGCTGAACATGCCACTGGCAACGCCGAATTCGACCGAAATCGCCGACAAGGACGCCGAAAGCTCCAGCCGGTATTTCGGAGGGGTGGAGACCTTCATCGATTCCTCCTCCGTCCTGCGCATCGAGGAGGAGATCGAGATCGCGCATCCTCGGCTGTCGCTCGATCTGAGGAAGACGCCGCGGCCCGGCTATGTCTCGATGGGCATCGCGCGGATTCTCGAAATTCGCGACAAGTCGGTGGTGCTCGACGACAGCTACGTGCCGCCGATGCTACTGTGTTCGTCGCATCCGGTGATCGACGGCTGGATGGACCGAGTCATCGGCTGGATGGACAACAAGGTGGGCGAACTCGCCCGCTATGCCGCCGATCCGACCGCCGGCGGCGGGTTGCAGAGCGTCGACTATTTTGTCCTGCAACTGCTCAACCATCATGGCCCAGTGCTCAAGCACCTGCGCCGCTCGCGCTATGTCCATCCCGAGCGTCTGTATGAGGAACTGCTGCGGTTCGTCGGTGAACTGGCGACGTTTTCCTCCCCCGACCGGCAGGCGCATGAGTATCCGCCCTATGATCACGACCGGCTGGAAGACACGTTTGCGCCGATCCTGCGCGACATTCAGGCCTTCCTCTCGGTCAGTTTCGGGCGGCGGGCCATCCGCCTCGAAATCATCGAGCGGGCCCCCAACGCCTTTGTCTCCACCATCCGCGACCGGTCGCTGTTCCGCACCGCCAACCTTATCCTGGAAGTTTCGGCGCGCCGACCGCTGACCGAAATCCAGTTGCAGTTCCCGCATCTTTTCAAGATCGGGCCGAACACCAAGATGAACGAGATCGTTCACGCCCATCTGCCCGGCGTTGGCATGGTTCACCTGCCGACCCCGCCGCCGCAAATCCGCGCGATGGCCGATCACGTTTATTTCCTGCTCGACAGAAACTCGGTATTGTGGCCCGAGTTCAGTACGGCCAGCGCCATCGGCATGCATTTCTCCGGTGACTGGCCGGAACTGGCGCTTGAATTGTGGGCCGTTCTTGGAGACCGTCGATGAGCGATCCGGGAGATCCGTTCGGCAGGAATGAAAAGACGGTTCTCCGGTTGAATCCCGGCGGGCGCCGCCCGGCGCCGCCTCCACCTGCCGCCCAGCCCGCGCCCCCTGCCTATCCGCCACCGCCCGGTCCGGTGCCGCATGCCCCCGGATATCCACCGCAGCCGCCGGGTTATCCGCCGCAAGCCCCGGGCTACCCGCCGCAGCAGCCTTATGCGCCGCAGGCGCCCTATCCGCCGCCGCCCTCCTACGCGCCGATGAACAGCGGCTCGGTGCCCTCGGGGCCGATCGCCACGCAGGACGAGTGGTTCAGCCCACCGCCGCCGCCCCAGCCTCAGGCCGGCACGCCGGGTGGCAAGGCGCTGATTCTGAAACGCGACGTTCCGGTTGCCGCCAACTACAACCCGATGCTGGAAGCGGCAGGACCGTTGCTGCTGTTGCTGGGCCGTCTGCGCACCTCGCTGATGCGTGCCAATTTCGCCAACCTGATGGAGCAGGTGGCGGATGCGGTCGAGGATTTCGAGAAGCGCATGCGGGCCGATTCGATCCCCCAGGACCAGTCGGACATGGCGAAATACGCCATCTGCGCCACGGCGGACGATATCGTCCAGCATATTCCGAGCGAGGAGCGGCACGTCTGGGTGCAGTACAGCATGCTCAGCCGTTTCTTCGGCGAGCGCGTCGGCGGTGTCCGCTTCTTCGAAAAGCTCGATCAGGCCAAGCTCGATCCGACGACGAACTACAATGTGCTGGAGCTGATGTACGCCTGCCTGTCCATCGGCTTTCAGGGCGTGCACCGCACCTCGGCGGGCGGCGCGGCGACGCTACAGATGATCCAGCGCAATCTCTACGAGATCCTGCGCAAGGCCCGCCCGAAGATTCGTGACGATCTGTCGCCGCATTGGCGTGGCCAGTCGCTGCCCACCGATTCCGCCACCTTCCGCATACCGTTCTGGGCCATGTCGGCCGTCGCGGCGGCCTGCCTGTTCGGCCTGTTCGTGACCCTGCGCATCCTGCTCTCGGGCAATACCCAGGCGGTGACCGACGAGATGAGCCGGCTGTTTGCCGATACGCCGCTGACGATCGAGCGGGCCGCGACGCCCGTTCCGGCAACGCCGGTTCCGCCGCCCCCGGTGCGTGTTTCCACCCAGCTTGAGCGCATTCGCGGCAAGCTTGACAAGGAAATCGCCGCCAAGCAGGCGGATGCGCGAGAGAACGGCAATTTCATCATCATCAGCGTCGGCGATTATGCCTCGTTCGCTTCGGGACAGGCGACGGTGCTCGACAGCTTCAAGCCGATCGCCGCGCGCATTTCGGAGATTCTGGAAGCCGAGCCGGGCGACATCCGCATTGTCGGGCACACCGACAACGTGAAGATCCGCAGCGCCCGCTGGCCGTCGAATTACGAACTGTCGGTGGAACGTGCCAATGCCGTTGCGGCATTGCTCAAGCAACGCATCACCAGGCAGGAGCGTTTCAAGGTCGAAGGCAAGGGAGACAGCATGCCGATGGCCTCCAACGATACGGCGGAGGGTCGCGCGCGCAACCGGCGGGTGGAGATTTCCATCCCGCGCGAACAGACCCTTGGCCAGTGATGAGAGTGGCGTGGTGAGGCCCGGATGAGCAAGGCTGGCTGGCTCAGGATTGTCGCATATGTCATCGGCGCCGGGTGCATCCTGACGCTGCTCTGGTTTGCTGCGCCGCTGGTTCAGGTCGGCGACATGCGCCCGTTCGACAACCCGATCTATCGCATCATCGGCATGGCCTCGGTCGGGCTCGGCGCCTTCGCCTCGATCGTCTACGACGTGCGCTACCGCATGCAGTCCACCGCGGAACTGGCGCGCAGCATGACGCCGGGCGGCCTGATGGGCGGGTCGAGTGCGGGCAGCGGCGGTGGCGGCTCGGGCACGGCGGACGCAGGACCGGCGGACGACAGCGAGACGCTGAAGACCCGCATGTCGGATGCGCTGCAAACGCTGAAGAAAGCCTCCAGCGCCAAGGGCGACTATCTCTACGATCTGCCCTGGTACGTGATCATCGGCCCGCCCGGNTCGGGCAAGACGACGGCNCTGGTCAATTCCGGCCTGAAATTCCCGNTGACGCGCGGCGGTTCCACGCCNGCGGCCATCGCCGGCGAGGGCGGCACCCGTTATTGCGACTGGTGGTTCACCGAGGAAGCGGTGCTGATCGACACGGCCGGCCGCTATACGACGCAGGATTCCGATTCCCGTGCCGACAAGAGCAGCTGGACCTCCTTCCTCGATCTTTTGAAGAAGAATCGCCCCAAGCAGCCGATCAACGGCGTGTTTGTCTGCATCAGCATCGAGGATGTGCTCAGCCTCCAGTCGGCGGAGGTGCGCGCCCACGCCGATGCCATCCGCGCCCGGCTGATGGAGTTGCATGATCAGCTGAAGGTCGACTTTCCCGTCTATGCGATCTTCACCAAGGCCGACCTGATCTCCGGGTTCATGGAATTCTTCGGCCATTTCAACGAGATGGATCGGCACGCGGTCTGGGGGGCGACCTTCCAGACCAACGACAAGACCGCCAACATGGTCAACACGGTGCCTGACGAGTTCGACCTGTTGATCGAGCGCCTCAACCACGATGTGGTCGACCGGATTCAGGAGGAGCCGAACCCGACGGCGCGCGTGCAGCTGCTCGGCTTTCCCAGCCAGGTGGCGGCGCTCAAGGAGCCGGTGTTCAACTTCCTCAACTGGATTTTCGAGCCGACACGCTATCACTCGAATGCGACGCTGCGCGGTTTCTACTTCACCTCGGGCACGCAGCAGGGCACGCCGATCGATCAGCTCATCGGCGCGCTGGCCCGCAGCTTCGGCACGCAGGATGTCGGCACGGTCCAGTATTCGGGCCTGGGCAAGAGCTTCTTCCTCACCGACCTGTTGCAGAAGGTGGTGTTCGAGGAATCGGGCTGGGTCTCGACCAACGTCAAGGCCGTGCGCAAGGCCATGCTGTTCAAGAGCCTCGGCTATGGCGCCCTGGCCACGATCTGCATTGGCTCGGTCGCGGCCTGGTGGATGAGCTATGGCCGCAATACCGAACTGATTTCAGACACCTACAAGGGCGTGACGGTCTACAAGACGAAATCGGCGGTGCTGCGCGATGAAACGGTGATTGCCGACGCCGATCTCCAGCGGTTGAACGAGCCGCTGTTCTATCTGCGCAACATGCCCACCGGTTATGCCTTCCACAACGAAGTGGCGCCCTTGCCGGCGACCTTCGGGCTCAACCAGCGTCCGCGCCTCAATGCCTCGGCGGAATCGGCCTATGACATGGGGCTGCTCCGNCTGCTGCGTCCGCGCCTGCTTTACCGGCTTGAGGACCGGATGCGGGCCCGCATCACCGATCCGGGATTCCTGAGCGAAGCCCTCAAGATCTACCTGATGATGGGCGGCAAGGAGCGGATGGAAAAGCCGCGTGTCATGGAGTGGTGGCGCCAGGATTTCGAGGCGATGGTGCCGGGCGCCGGCAGCGCCGCCTTCCGGCAGACCTTCCTCGAACATGTCTCGCGCCTGCTGGAGCTTGATGCACCGGAGGGCGTGGCGGCCATCGAACTCGATGCCGCCCTCTTGCAGGAAGCGCAAAGCGCCATCGGCCGCATGTCCGTGGCGGATCGTGCTTTCGAGATCCTGCGGCTTGAGACGCGCAACGAAACCGAGCGCGACTGGATTGCCCGGCGCAAGGGCGGGCAGGACATGGCGCTGGTCTTCGATGTGGCCGGCGGCAATTCGCTCGATACCGTTCGCGTGCCGTTTTTCTACACCTATGCCGGCTTCCAGGAAGCCTTCCTGCCCAAGATCGGCGAGGTGTCCGAAAAAGTGAAGCAGGAGCGCAGCATCCTGGGCAATGTCGCGGCCCAGAGTGCCTTGCAACGCCAGTATGACCAGTTGCCCCAGGCCCTGATGGAGCGTTACTCGCGCGACTTCGTCGCCGTCTGGCAGAGCGAATTGCGCAAGCTCCGGATGAAGCTGCTGACCGCCGACAAGCCGCGGTATCTGTCCTTGCAGGCCGCCGCCGCGCCGACCTCGCCGATCACCCAGCTGATCGAATCGATCCGTGAGGAAACGGCGCTGACCAAGGAAAAACCGGCCGCCCCGGCCGCTGCGGGACAGCCGGCCAAGGCGCCGCCGCAACGGTTGGTGTTGCCGGGCGGCGAAATTCCGGGGGCGCAGGTCGAGAACGCCTTCCGCGCCTACGCCCTGCTGGTGGAGGGGGATCGCAGCAAGCGTCCGGTGGATGAACTGGTGCGCGTGCTGAATGACATGTACGTGGCGCTGACCCTGCTCAACGATCCGGTGCAGGCGGCACAGGGGCGCGTGAAGTTTGCCGAAAGCCTGCGGACGCTGGAAGTGACCGCGACCCGCTTCCCGGACCCGTTCAAGGCCATGATCCAGGTCGCCGGATCATCCTTTGACAGCGATGCGACGGGCACCACCATCGCCCGCATCAATCAGGCCCTCAACGATCAGGTGACCGGTGCCTGTCAGGAATTGATCACCAACGTCTATCCGTTCAACCGGACCAGCACGCGCGACATGTCGGTGCAGGACTTCCAGAAGCTGTTTGGTCCGAACGGCATTCTGGACCGGTTCTTCAACGCCAATCTGGCGCAATATGCCAGCACGGGCGGCAATTCCTGGAACTGGGTGCAGAGCAGTCCGGTGGGGCGGCAGTTGTCGCCGACGATGCTGCAAAGCTTCCAGCGGGCCAGCGAGATCAAGCAGGCGTTCTTTCCCTCGGGAGCGGCGGGGTTCAATTTTGCCGTCAAGAACCTGCTGATGGGTCCGGATGTCGAGATGGCCCGGCTTGAGATCAACAGCGGACAGCTGGTGACGGAGCGGCCCAAGCAGGCGGCACCCGCTTCNCCGCTCAATTCGATTTTCGGCTCGCCGCCGCCGCCCCCCGCTCCGCCGCCCGGCCCGGCGCCNGTGGTGACCTTCCAGTGGCCNGGTCCGGTCGGCATGGGTGGGGTGCAGCTGACGCTGTTCCCCGAACTTGCCGGTCGCGCGCCGCTGCGTCGGCCCGGCGTCTGGGGCATCTTCCGCCTGTTGAACGAGGTCAGCGTCACCACCAGTGGCCCGGCGCTGGTCGCCCGCATCAGCGCCGGCGGCCGGGAGGTGCAGTATCAGATCAACGCCGGCAGCCTTCCCAATCCGTTCACCCTGCCAGCCCTGAGATCGTTCACATGTCCGGTCGCCCGCTGATGATCTGCATGAAAGGGTATGACTGAGCATGCCGTGTGGTCTTTTTGGCAAGCTGCCTGCAAAACGTGACTTCATTGCCGTCAACATCCCGCAAGAATTTCTGACGTTGTGGGAAACCTGGGTGCAGGGCGGGCTGAGCGCCAGCAAGATCGCCATGACGAAGGACTGGTTGCCGGCCTATCTCAGCGCCCCGCTCTGGCGGTTCTGGCTTGGGGCAGGGGTCTGCGGGCGCCCGGTGACGGGGGTTCTGATGTCCTCGGTCGATGGTGTCGGCCGCCATTTTCCGCTCACGCTGTTTGCCTGTGGCGAGCCATCGGACATGTTCGCCCTGCCGGCGGAAGCGACCAATGCCGGCTGGTATGACGAGGCNGAGAATTTCGTGCTCGATACGCTCGAACCCGATGCCGACTACGACCGCATGCTNGCGGCGCTTGANACGCTCGCTCTGCCGTCCCGTTCGCCTGCGCCGGCCGCAGATGATGCGGTTCTGGATGTCATGCGCGTCTCGGCCATCCGGGTCGAGGCGATCGATCAGTTGCCGGAAGCCTGCACAAGGCTTGAAACGGAACATCGGCGGCGCGACTATCTCAACCGGACCTTTTTCTGGACCGTGGGCGGAGAGAACTATCCGCCCGCCTGCATCATGGCGCTCGGCATGCCGGACCCGAATATTCTCGGTCCGATGTTGAGCGGCAAGTTCGATGTCGGCACGGCCTGAGAACATGGACCGTGCGCCGCAGCTGTGCGGGAGGGGATGATGGACCAGACGGGCAATTACTTTCTGAAGTTCGACACGGGCGCGGCCACCCATGTCGGCAAGATCCGCAAGGTCAACGAGGACAGTTTTCTGGTCAAGCCGGAGGTGGGACTCTGGGCTGTCGCCGATGGCGTGGGCGGGCACGAGGCGGGGCAGATGGCCAGTCAGGCCGTGGCTCATTCCCTCGCCACCGTTGGTCCGGCCGTCTCGCTGGAGGACCAGTTGGCCCGCTTTCAGGAGCGGGTGCTGCGCGCCAACGATCGCATCCGCGAGATTTCGGACGAGCGCGGCGGCGTCCTTATGGGCACCACCATCGCGGCGCTGCTGATCTATGGCTGGCGGTTCATTTGTGCCTGGGCCGGCGACAGCCGGGTCTATCTGATCCGGAACGATCAGATCGTTCAGGTCTCGCGCGATCATAGCGAGGTGCAGGAGTTGCTCGATCAGGGCCTGATCGGCCCGGAGGAGGCCAAGTCCTGGCCGCGCCGCAACGTCATCACCCGGGCCATCGGCATCTTCGAGGATCTTGATGTCGAAACGCGCGAAGGCGAGGTCGAGCCGGGTGACGTGTTCCTGATTTGCAGTGACGGGCTCACCGGCCATGTGCCCGATCACGACATCCTGAGTGCGGTTGGCTTTCAACGCTCGCAGGATGTGTGCGATGATTTGATTGCGACAACGCTGGATCGCGGTGCTACGGACAACGTCTCGATTGTCGTGGTGCGGTGTCATCGCGCCGAACGAACCAACTTCATTCCCGGCCATGCCGCTGGTGAGTCCAAGGTAGCGTCGTGAGCGAAACCGTCGTCCAGTTCGCCACTGCCCGAACCGGGGTTCCGAAAGGAACGCGGCTGAACGACATCTATGAGATCGAGGAACAGATTGCCGCTGGCGGCATGGGCGAGATTTATCGCGGCCGGCTGATCGAGACCGGCGATTCGGTCGCGATCAAGATGATCAAGCCCGAACTGGCCAACAACGAGGCCGTTCTTGCGCTGTTTCGCAAGGAAGCCTCGGCGCTGCATCATCTGCACCACGATTCCATCGTCCGATATTACGTATTTACCGTCGATCGTCGGATCAATCGGCCCTATCTCGCGATGGAATTCGTCGAGGGCAAGGCTTTGTCGGACCTTCTTCGGACGCGCGCACTGTCGTTCGAAGAGGTGGACAACCTGCGCCGGCGTGTCGCCGCCGGGCTTCAGGCCGCGCACGACAAGGGCATCATCCACCGCGACATTTCGCCCGACAACATCATCCTGCCCGAGGAGGATGTGCGGCAGGCCAAGATCATCGACTTCGGCATCGCCCGCTCAACCAGGCTGGGCCAGGCGACGGTGATCGGCGACGGCTTTGCCGGCAAGTACAACTATGTCTCGCCCGAACAGCTCGGCCTGTTCGGCGGCGATGTCACCGGCCGTTCCGACATCTACAGTTTCGGTCTGGTGCTGGTCGAAGCCCTGCTCGGCAAGGCCATCGACATGAGCGGCAGCCAGGCGGAGGTGATCGACAAGCGCCGCGTCGTGCCCGATCTGTCCGCGGTCGACGGGCGCATCCGNCCGCTGATCGAGCGGATGCTCCAGCCCAAGCCCGAGGACCGCCCGCCGGACATGACCAGCGTGGTCGAGTGGGAGGCGCAGGAGCGCCGGGCCAAGACGCGCACGAAGTTCCCCCCCGGCGCCGCCGCGTCAGGGCAGGAGGAGGGCGGCTCGAAGCTGCCGATGATCCTCGGCGGTGCCGCGCTCGTTGCGGCTGTGGCGGGGGGCGCCGGCTGGTTCCTGATGAAGCCCGCGCCGACGCCGCCGGTCGTTGCTTCTGTCCCGTCGCCCGTTGCCGCACCTGTGACGCCGGCCCAGCCGGTCAATCCGGTTCCGCCGCCCCCGGTGCAACAGCCGGTGGTCGCGATCGCCCCGCCGCCTCCGGTCCGGACCGGGCCGCTGACCCCCGGCGAACGGGCCGAGCGGATCGCCAACTACGTGCGTTATTATGAGGGCGGCCAATGCTTCGTCGTCGGTGCTCAGCGGGTTACCGACCGATCCGCAGCGTTGGAGGTGCTCAGCCCCAACGATCAGGCGGTCCAGTTGTTCGCCAGCGATTTTCGCAATGTGAACGGTTTTGACGCGACGATCACGCCGGTTCTGATCAATTCCGGCCAGTGTGGCCTCGTGAGCTTCCTTCAGCGCGTCGATGCCGAACCCGATGCCAACATGAAGGCCACTCTGGCTCAGGCCAGCGTCAAGCGCGGCGCCAGGGTGCAGACTACCCTGACCGGCGTCGGCGAGCGGAGCGTCGAAACGCTGGTGGTCGGCGAGGATGGCAGCATCCGAAACATCACGGGCATGACGCGCAAGGAGCGCGGAACGCTGGTGCTCGATGCCCGCATCGACGAACAGGACCGCACCCCGGCGACNCAGAAGCTGTTGGTCCACGTGGTTTCNGCCCGGCCGGTCGAGGCACTGGCCGCGACCAGCAACGGCAAGGGCGCGCGTCAGTTCCTTTCCGACGCGGCGGACGAGATCGAGAAGAAAAAGCTGCCCGTCGGCGTGGTCGTCACGCCCGTCCGCTTCGAATAATCCGCCNGTCCTCAGCTGTCGTCATCTTCGTCGTCATCGTCGGAGGAGGCTTTCGANCGGCCCCAGGCCGGCTTCTGGTCACAGGTCAGCGGCACGGTGTTGCGGCCGCGCATCCGGTCGCCCGCCAGCATGAAGCAGGCCGGATTGACCGGGTTGCCGTTGATGCGCGTCTCGAAATGCAGGTGCGACCCGGTCGAGGCGCCGGTGGTGCCCATCAGCCCGATCGGCGATCCGGTTGAAACCGGCTGACCGGCGGTCACACCGATCTGAGAGAGNTGGGCGTAGCGCGTCACCAGCCCATTGCCATGGTCGATCTGGATCAGGTTGCCGTAGCCGCCGCCCCAGCCGGCGCTGAGCACCACGCCAGAGCCGGCGGAGCGCACGGGCGTGCCGATCGGTGCCGCCATGTCGATGCCCGCGTGCATCCTCTGCACCTGGCGGATCGGGTGAATGCGGAAGCCAAAACCGCTGCTGTAGCGAATCTCGTCGGGCGTCGGTTTCAGCAGCGGCAGGGCATCGACGACGTAGCGGATGCGGTGCATGAGCCCAAAATTCTGACGAATCTGGGCAATTCTTTGCGCAAACGGCGTGTTCTGTTCCGAAATCGGCAGAATGATCTGCGGAAGTGCNGGTTCGGCACGCCCCTTCACNATGGTCGCGTCCTCGGGCATGCCGATTTCCGCCAACGCCGCCTTGAAGCGCGAAACGCGCGCCTCGGTCACCCGGAACATCAGGGTCAGCAGGTCTTCCTGCGTTTTCGCCGCCCGGTTGAGGGCAGCGTCCATCCGGGTGATGAACGTCTCCATCTCGATCTGCGATTGCGAGGCGTTGGGGTCGGTGGCGGGGGGCGCGCCCAGTTGCGCCACCATGACAGGCGGCGGTTCCCACTCGAAGGCGCCCCGATTTCCGGGCGGAACGGCTGGCGGGGCCGTTCTCTGGGGCGGCATGGGCACAGCGCCCGGCGCCCCGGTCGTGCCGCCCGGAATCGATTGCCCGCTCACCACGCCCGGCGCGATCAGGTCGGCAAGGCGGTAGAGCGCCAGAAGCCGCGCCTCGATCTGCCGCTGGCGCCGGCCGAGTTCGACCACGCGTCCNTCGACCGTGTTCTGGTCGAAGCGCGATTGCTCCATTTCCAGTGTCAGCCGGGCAATTTCGGCGCGGAACGCCTGAAGCCTCTGCTCATAGGCGTCCTGCATCTCGCTGTTCTGGACAATCAGGGCCTGCGACAGCCGGTCGCCGCTCAGCAGCATGTAGCTCATCCCGAGCCCCCAGGCGGCGAGAATGACCATCAGGATGAGGACGCTGACAATCGAGCCGGCGCCGATGCTGATGCGCAAGGGGGCCTTGGCGGGAACGAACGCGGTCTTCGAGGCCTCAAGCCTGCGGCTTCGGGTGGTCTGTCCCGGTGGTGGAGCTGGTGCTCGATCCCTGGCTCGGTCAGACATCAACACTCCGCAAGGCAAAAATACCGAAATCGACGGGTCTGTTGAGAATAGGTCCCGGATATCGGGAACGCCAAGACACAAAGTCGATAACAGTCACAAGTGACAATGCGATTTTCGACGGACGCGAACGAAAGTCAATCGGCCAGTTCGGCGTTCCAGAGGCCGCGCGCCGGAGCGCCGCCCCGGCCGTTTCAGTGGGATGACTTGTCGTAAGCTTCGGCGAACAACAGCATGAACACGCCCAGCATGCCCTGTTCGTTCTTGCCCACCTTGGCTTTCCACGCCGTTTCGAAGCGGTCCCACTGCTTGGCCTTGCGCGAATTCAGAAGCCCGCCGAAGCCCTTGTCCTGATCCACCCTGGCNGCAATCTGTTCAGGGTCGAAATCCTGGAGCAGCTCCTTCAGCGCCGNCTGCATGGCCGTGAACAGCAGCATCTGATGCTTCTTCAGGTCTGTGAAACTCTGATCCAGCGATTCCTTCGGGCCGAGATAACTGCTGGTGCGCGGCCCGAACATGATGCGGAAGGCATCCTCGGTCGTCGGCGAAAACCGCAACGGGTTGTTGTCGGTTGCCTGGATCATCGTGTGGTTGGAACTGCGCATCAACCCCTTGGACTGCGTGCGTGCCATCTGGAGCTGGCGCAGGTTTTCCATGGTCATGCGCATCAGCCCGCCCAAGAGTTCGGCCAGATCGCCGGCGTTGCGGGCGGTCAGCGCGGTCTCGGGCATGCCTGCCCCCTGTGCAAACCGGCGCAGGATGTCAGCGTCGGCGGCGGTCGCGGCGGGCCGCGCGGCGCGTGGCATCGACGGTGGAGCGGGCGCCGGTTCGGCTGCGGGCGCGGCTCCGGTCGGTTCCGGCATGCTGGCCTGGGGCTCGATCGCCGGCGTCACGGGGTGCGGAGGGGGTTCGGTGGTGTCCCGTTGCGGCGCCGGGCTGGCCGGCGGGAAGCGTGATTCGCTCTCGACATCCCACAGGAACCCCGATGCGGCCGGGGCAGGGGGCGCCCCCTGAGGTGCAGCCGCCGGGGCGGCCGCCAGAGGCTGGAATGGCGCTGCCACGGGCAGGATGGGAGCCGGTGCGGCCGGCGCGGCCGCTGGCGCGGCGGGTTGTGACGGGCGGCTCGGTTGCG
>Ga0056914_10001569_pt1 | contig 15830 bp, 17 predicted proteins | sample TNRBio252014_DNA_FD_55168 | JGI IMG/M metagenome (GOLD analysis project Ga0056914, IMG submission 55168) | Wastewater treatment Type I Accumulibacter community from EBPR Bioreactor in Madison, WI, USA - TNR Reactor_6/25/2014_ DNA | ecosystem: Engineered > Bioreactor > EBPR > Anaerobic-Aerobic >...
CGCTTCTTCCGCCGCCGCCCGCCGTTTCGCCTCCGCCGCCGCTTCCCGTCTCGCTTCTTCCGCCGCCGCTTCTCGCCTCGCTTCTTCCGCGGCCGCCCGCCGTTTCGCCTCCGCCGCCGCTTCTCGCCGCGCTTCTTCCGCCGCCGCCTGTCGTTTCGCCTCTTCCGCTGCCCGACGCTTGGCTTCTTCCGCTGCCGCCTGTCGTTTCGCTTCTTGGGCTGCCTGCCGTCTCGCTTCTTCAGCAGCCTCCCGTTTCGCCTCTTGGGCCGCCCGCCGTTTCACTTCCGCCGCCGCTTCCCGTCTCGCTTCTTCCGCGGCTCCGCGCTTGGCTTCTTCCGCTGCCGCTTGTCGCTTGGCTTCCGCCGTCGCTTCCCGTTTCGCTTCTTCAGCGGCTCCGCGCTTGGCTTCTTCCGCCGCTCGTCGTTTCGCTTCGGCCACCGCTTCCCGTCTCGCCTCTTGGGTCGCCTGCCGTTTCGCTTCCGCCACCGCTTCACGCTTGGCTTCCGCCGCTTGCTGTCTCGCTTCTTCAGCAGCGGCTTCACGCTTGGCTTCCGCCGCCGCTTGTCGTTTCGCTTCTTCAGCAGCTTCCCGCTTCGTCTCTTGGGCCGCCTGCCGTTTCGTTTCCGCCGCCGCTTCGCGCTTTGCCTCTTCGGCGGCTTCACGTTTCGCTTTCGCCGCCGCTTCGCGCTTTGCCTCTTCAGCGGCTTCACGCTTGGCTTCCGCCGCTTCGCGTTTTTCTTCTTCAGCCGCCCGCTGCTTGGCTTCCGCCGCCGCTTCGCGTTTTTCTTCTTCAGCCGCCCGCTGCTTGGCTTCCGCCGCCGCTTCGCGTTTTTCTTCTTCAGCCGCCCGCTGCTTGGCTTCTTCTCTCTGGCGACGAATCTCCAGCTCCCGTCGTTCTTCCGCCGCTCGCGCTTCTCGCTCCGCGCGAGCCAGTCGAGCCTGCCGTTCCTGCTCTTCGCGCTGACGGCGACGCTCTTCCGCTGCTTGTCGCTCCAATTCTTCCTGAATCGCGGCTTCGTCAACGACTTCCGCTGGGATAGGCTCGATCTCCATCTTTTCAGAATGTTGCGAGCGAGCGGCAATATTCAAGTTGAGCAACAAAAAGATTAGGACAGCGGCATGTATGGCAACAGTTGCCACCATTGCCACGATATCCTGGTATTTTTCCTGACGCTCCGGTTGCATCAGTTAGGACTAAGGCTGAACGGGCGGTTCATCTGGCGTCGCCGTTGATAAACCCACTTTGTTTGCGCCTGCTTCTCGTAAAACCGCCATCGCCTTAATAACCCCATCATATTTCAACTCACGATCCGCGCGGACCAACACGGGCGGTTGCGGTTTTCGACCTAAACGTTCGCGGATATCCGCAAGGCGTGGTTCCAAATTTTGGCAACTAACCGGCTGCGCTTTTTCTGAACCGACATTCAAATGGCAAGAGCCATCTCTTTGTACCGACAACACCACCACCTCTGTTTGCTGATCCTTGATATCGATTTGCTCGGCTGGCGCTTTGGGCAAATCCACCTCAACCCCTTGATTGAGCAAAGGCGCAGTCACCATAAAAATAACCAGTAACACCAACATCACGTCAATGTACGGGACGATGTTGATTTCCGCTTTCAGGCGGCTATGCGAACTACGTCGGGCCATGATTTAGCTCTGGGGTGTGGCGGCCGCGCGGGCGGCGTCCGCATAATTCTTGCGCAAGTTATAAGACTGGCGTTGGAGGATGTTGGAAAATTCCTCCATGAACGTCTCGTAACGGTTAGCCAGCCGGTCTACTTCATGGGCATAGCGGTTGTAAAAAATCACCGCTGGAATTGCCGCGAACAACCCCATCGCGGTCGCGATCAATGCTTCGGCAATACCCGGCGCCACCTGAGCCAGAGTCGCTTGCTGGGTCACGCCAAGCGCTATGAACGCATTCATAATACCCCAGACCGTCCCAAACAAACCGACATACGGGCTGGTAGAACCGGTGGTCGCCAGCAAGGAAAGATACATTTCCAGCTCATCCAGTTCGCGCGATCCAGCGGCCCGCATTGCTCGCTGCGCCCCACTGACCACCAATTCGGTATCCACGCTCGGCTGAGAACGCAACCGCAAAAACTCCTGAAAACCAGCAAGAAAAATCGCTTCCATCCCTGTAACCATAGCGTCTTGACGGTTGATCCGCGCATAGAGCGCCGCCAGATCGATCCCTGACCAGAAATCGTCCTCGAACTGATCGGCTGCTCGTTTTGCGGATGCCAACACCAGCGCTTTCTTGACGATCACCCACCAAGAACCTAGCGAAACCATCGCCAGCGCCAGCATGATCAATTGCACGATCAAACTGGCATTGGTGATCAAACTCCAAAATGACACATCATGGCTCACCTACAATCCCCCCTATCTCTCCCATCAACTGCCGGGGAATCCGGCGCGCCCGGAAAGTTTCTGCATCGATACAAGCAACCTTAATCCGAGCGCTACATAACACCTCGGCGGAAAGGTCGCGTCGAATGGTTTGCTCGAACAGAAGGCTGGCGCCACGCGCTTCCACCACTTGGCTCAAAACCGCCAGCAGATCGTTAAATCGAGCCGGCCGATGATAATCCACGGTCAGCGACCTGACCGCAAACATCAGCCTTTGCTCATTGAGCAGCACATCCTGCTCGAAACCGCGAGCCCGCAACCATTCCGTACGCGCCCGCTCCATGAATTTTAGATAATTGGCGTAATAAACCACACCGCCGCTGTCAGTATCTTCATAATAAACCCGCACTGGCCAGACAAATCTATCCATCTTCCGTTAGAATCCCCCAATCACTTTTAACTGATGCTGAATCGCTGCAAGCTTGCGGAGAACTTGAATGCGCGCGTTCGTTTTATCGGCCCTTCTACTGATTGCCTTTCCTACCTTGGCCGCCGCGCCGCTGACTTTCGAGGAAGTCGATACCGATGGCGATGGCCTGATCAGCGCTGACGAAGCCGCCAGCGTCGAGGGCTTGAATTTCGATGACGCCGATGCCGATCACGATGGTACGCTCAGTGTGGACGAGTATGAAATCGCGGTGGAAAACCTAGCCCCGCTGCCGGAAGAGGACCAAACCGGAGATAGCCAATCCGCTGAAACTGAACCCACAGAACCGGCTGAGTCCGCTAAACCCGCGGAAACCGTCAAGCCCGCGCCGCCGTCTGGCCCGGCCCCGACCCCCGCTCCAGCCCCTGTCCCAGCCAAACCCGCTAACGGCAACGCTAGTCCCACGCCAGCCCCGGCGCCTAAATCTCCGACCGCCGCCAAACCCTAATCTCCTACAGCGGCGCATCAAATAAATCACCGCTCGCCGCTGGTGGGTTGACAGCGGTCAACCCGAAATGGCGATACGCATGCACGGTCGCCACTCGACCACGTGGCGTGCGCATCAAAAAACCCTGTTGAATCAGGAACGGCTCCAGCACATCTTCGATAGTGCCGCGCTCCTCGCCCAAAGCCGCGGCTAAGGTGTCCAAACCAACCGGTCCGCCGCTGAATTTGTCGAGCATCAACCACAACAACCGTCGATCTTGCTCATCGAAGCCGCGCTCGTCCACTTTCAGCAGCTCCAGCCCCAGCTTCGCCACCTCGATGGTGATCCGCCCGTCCGCCCGGACTTGTGCGAAATCACGCACCCGTCGCAACAAGCGGTTGGCAATGCGGGGGGTGCCGCGCGAACGCCGGCCGATTTCCATCGCGCCACTGGGATAATCCGTTTCGATGGCGAGAATCCGCGCCGATCGATGCACGATCTCGGTCAGTTCCTCCGGCGTATAAAACTCCAGTCGGTGCACGATGCCAAACCGGTCCCGCAGCGGGGAGGTCAGCAAACCGGCGCGCGTCGTGGCCCCAACCAGGGTGAATGGCGGCAAATCCAGCTTGATCGAGCGGGCCGCCGGCCCCTCACCGATCATGATGTCAATCTGGTAGTCCTCCATCGCCGGATACAGCACCTCCTCCACCACCGGACTGAGGCGATGGATTTCGTCGATGAACAAGACATCGCGCGGCTCCAGATTGGTGAGCAGCGCCGCCAAATCGCCGGGTCGCTCGATCACCGGTCCGGAAGTCTGACGCAGGTTGACGCCCATTTCAGCGGCGACGATGTGCGCCAGCGTCGTCTTGCCCAGCCCCGGCGGCCCAAACAACAAAACGTGATCCAGCGCCTCGCCGCGGGCACGAGCGGCCTGGATATAAATCTCCAGTTGTTCACGCATCGCCTGCTGGCCGATGTATTCAGCCAAACGCTTGGGGCGCACCGCCCGGTCGAGGGTGGCGTCCTCGCCGCTGGGCGCTGGAGAAATCAGACGATCCGCTGGATTCATGATGGTCAGAGCCCCTTTCAACGGCGCACGCTGGCTTGCAGCGCCTGGCGAATGATCGCTTCACTATTCAGCCCCTCAGAGGCAATGACGTTCACCATGCGTGAAGCCTCTGGTAGCTTGTAGCCCAGCGCCACTAAGGCGCTGATGGCGTCGTCCACCGGATTGATGGCGGGCGTGGGCGCGCGGCCGCCGGGCAATACCACGGCGGTAGGGTCGAAACCCAGCTCACCGATACGGTCGCGCATCTCGATGATCAAGCGTTCGGCGGTCTTTTTGCCGATGCCTGGCAGCCGGGTCAAACCGGTGGCGTCGCCTTCCCGCACGCAGCGACCGAACTGTTCCACGCTCATTCCCGACAAAATGAGCAGGGCCAAGCGCGGGCCAATCCCGGTCACGCGGATCAAATTGCGAAACAGGCTACGTTCAGCGGTGCTGGCGAAACCGTACAAGGTGTGGGCGTCTTCCCGCACCGCCAGATGGGTAAACAGGGTCACCTCCGCTCCCACTTCTGGCAACGTTTGAAACGTCGTCAGCGAAGCTTCCAGCTCGTAACCCACCCCCTGCGCGTCGATCAACAGAGAGGGCGGCTGCTTCCAAGCCAGTAACCCACGCAGGCGACCGATCATCAACACCTCCTGGTCAGGGCGACAGCAACCCCCAAACGCTGCTGGGTCTGCCGCGTGTGGCCGTGACAAATCGCCACCGCGAGCGCGTCGGCCGCATCGGCGGGCGGCGCTTCCGGCAAATTCAACAACAACCGAATCATATGCTGCACTTGGCTTTTGTCGGCCGCGCCACGCCCGACCACCGCTTGTTTGATCGCGCGCGGCGCATATTCGCTGACCGGGAGCCCCGCCATCACCACCGCGCACACGGCGGCCCCGCGCGCCTGGCCGAGTTTGAGGGCGGAATCGGGATTGCGGTGCATGAAAACCTGCTCGATGGCGACCTCGGCCGGTTGATAAGTCCGCAGGATGGTGGTCACCGCCTCAAAGATGGTCTTCAGCCGCTCCGAGAATGGTCGGTCCGCGGCCGTTTGAATGCAACCGCTGGCAAGGTAGCGGTTGCGCGGCCCATCAAGCTCGATAATGCCGTAACCGGTAATCCGTGAACCAGGATCGATACCCATCAATCGGATCGTGGCCACGCTCAGAGTTTCGCCAGAATGTCGTCAGGGATATCGGCGTTGGAATAAACGTTCTGGGTATCGTCCAAATCTTCCAGCATCTCCAACATCTTCACCATTTTTTGGGCATCTTCGAAACCCAGCGTGATGTTGGACGCTGCCCGCTGGGTTACCTCGGCGGCTTCCGGTTCCAGACCGGCGGCTTGCATCGCCTGCTTGACCTGAGTGAACGCCCCCGGCGCGGTCAGCACGTCCACCGACCCATCGGGGTAGCTCACCACGTCATCGGCACCGGCTTCGATGGCTACTTCCATGATGCGATCCTCCTCGCAACCGACCGGATAACTCAATACCCCTTGTTCGGTGAATTGGAACCCGACCGAGCCGGTGGTGCCAAGATTGCCGCCACATTTACTGAAAGCATGGCGCACTTCCGCCACCGTGCGATTGCGATTGTCGGTCATGGCGTCGACCATTACCGCCACCCCGCCCGGTCCGTAGCCTTCATAACGGATTTCCTCGTACTCGACCCCGTCCAACCCGCCAGTACCCCGCTTGATCGCACGGTCGATGGTATCCCTGGGCATGTTGGCGGTTAAAGCCTTGTCCATCGCCAGCCGCAAGCGCGAGTTAGCGCCGGGATCGCCGCCGCCCATGCGCGAAGCCACCGTGATCTCGCGGATCAAACGCGTGAATAATTTGCCGCGTTTAGCGTCTTGGGCGTTCTTCCGATGTTGGATATTCGCCCATTTACTATGTCCTGCCATGCAACGCCTCTTGCTTAAAAATCTTACGAATAAAAGATAGTTAGTTTAGCACTTTATCGCTCGGCCACACGGTATGGGCCGAATGGCGAAACCGTCCGGTGGCGAAGAACGCAGCGGCTTGAGCGACCGCGGTGGGGTCTACCAGCATTTGCATGTGAGAAACCGGCAAACAAATATGATCGCTCATCCCCGACAATTGGGTTTCGACTACCGCAATCAACCCGTCGGAAGGTTCCGGCATCCCCGGAAGCAACAACCCGAATCCGATATTCAAGGTGCCGGCGATAGAGCCGAGATGATTTTTCGCGATCCAGGTTGGCCCGTCTCCCAACAAGCCGCCCTCCAAACCGCGGCCCACACAGAATCCCAAGCCGAAGGCATGCATCACTTGCGCGGCGTAGCTGCCTTGATGGGGAGTACCCATTGTCACGATCCGGCCAGGCCGCTGCGCCGGATATTTCTGAAACAGATAGCGCACCACTAACCCGCCCATGCTGTGGGCCAGAAAATGGATGGTTGGCGTTTCGACCTGCTGGAGCAGCGTTTGTAGATCGTCGGCATTTTCGACCGGAGATCGGGTCATGGTCGGGTAAGAAAAATTGACCGTCTGATAGCCGGACTCCTCCAACCAGTATTCCAGCAGGCGCATCCATAGGCCATGAACGTACAGGCCATGCACCAGCACCACCGTCTCTCGCTGTGCCGTCATTGTCGTTTCTCCGCAGCGGTTTTTATCGTGATTATCGTGAAAGCCCATTCTAACGAAATCTGTCGGTTTCCGTTTTCTCCGATTGATTGCTTTTCATCATCTTGAAAAATTACTGTCATCCCCTTGCAATAGTGTCCGATCGACACTAATATGAAGGTGTAGTTTTTACACTATTATCGGAACAGTAATGAGCGGCGCTGCCCATCTGACTTTAACCACTGATGTCGTGCCGTTTGCCATACACGGTGAGCGGTTGGAGGTGCTGCTAGCGCGGCAAGCGGCCGATTGGCGGTTGCCCGGCGGCCCCATCGCCGCCGGAGAAGAGTTAGATGCCGCCGCCCGCCGCTATCTGGCGGCGCAAACCGGATTGAACGACGTTTATCTGGAACAGCTTTACACCTTTGCTCAACCCAAACGGCATGCGGGGCAACGCATGGTGACAGTCGCTTATTTCGCGCTGGTTTCCACCGATTTCCCGTCGGACGATGGCGCGCCGGCCGACAGGCAAGCCCACTGGATAGCGGTGAATGAATTGCCAGCACAGGCGCCAGACGGCGCCGAGATCGTTACTTTGGCTCACCGGCGGCTGGCTTCCAAACTGGCTTATTCAACCATTGCGCTGCAACTGATGACCGAACACTTTACCCTCAGCGAATTACAGGCGGTACACGAAACCATCCTGGGCGAAACGCTGGACAAGCGCAATTTTCGCAAGCGTATTCTGGCGCTGGATTGTATTGAGCAGACCGGCGCGCTGGAGCGGCGACGCGGCCATCGTCCGGCGCGATTGTTCCGGGCCAAGCGTCCGGGTCAGGTTGACTTTATCAAGTGACGCGACCGATCCGGTCGTTGGAGAACCATCATGACTGCTATCGCCACCCCGATTGTAATGAAGGATCGTCGCTTGTCACCCATGCAAGTGCCGCCCACCGTGGTGGAGTCGTTGGATGCAGCGGAGCGTGAGACGTTGATCGCCAAGATCAAGCGGCTGCTCGTCGAGCAGGACGCCACCTTGGTCGCTCATTACTACACCTCGCCCGAACTGCAGGAGCTGGCGGAAGCGACCGGCGGCTACGTCTCCGATTCGCTGGATATGGCCCGCTTCGGCACAGAGTGTAGATCCAGCACCCTGATCGTGGCCGGCGTGCGCTTCATGGGCGAAACCGCCAAGATCCTGAACCCGGAAAAGCGGGTGCTGATGCCGGATCTAAAGGCGGAATGCTCGCTGGATCTGGGTTGTCCGGCCGATGAGTTCGCCGCCTTCTGCGATCAGTACCCCGACCGCACGGTGGTGGTCTACGCCAATACCAGCGCGGCGGTCAAAGCCCGTTCCGATTGGGTGGTCACGTCCGGCATCGCCCTGGATTTGGTGCGCCATCTGGCTGACCGTGGCGAGAAGCTGATTTGGGCGCCGGATCGCCATCTGGGCGCTTACATCCAGCGCGAAACGGGCGTTGACATGTTACTGTGGAGCGCGACCTGCGTCGTCCATGATGCGTTCAAAGCCGAGGGCTTGCGCCAGCTGCGCGCCGAACATCCGGACGCCAAGGTGCTGGTGCATCCCGAATCCCCCATGGAGGTAATCGCTTTGGCGGACGTGGTGGGTTCAACCACTGGCTTGGTCGAGGCCGCACGGAATTTACCCGCCAAGACATTCATCGTCGCCACGGATAACGGGCTGTTTCACAAAATGAAACAGGTTGCGCCGGATAAAATTTTCCTGGAAGCCCCCATCGCCGGCAAGGGCGCAACCTGCGTCAGTTGCGCGCACTGCCCGTGGATGGCGATGAATGGCTTGGGCAATCTCGCCCGCGTACTGGAAACCGGCGCTAATGAAATCGTGATTGACGAAGCGATCCGCGAACGGGCTGCCGCGCCGATCCGTCGCCTGCTGGAATTTGCCAAGCAACGCAAAAAGGCGGTGCTGGGCAATAACGACGCCTGATCCCAGCAAAAAGGAGCGCCGGATGCGGGCTGTTTGTCGCTGGCGCTTTGCTGTCAATCCACCGCTAGCAAACTGTCCAATGGCCAGCGCGGCATCACGTCGATCACCGTGTCCTGGCCCTGCCCCGCCGCCAGCCGCCGCCAGCCCGCATAAGCGATCATCGCGCCGTTGTCCGTGCAAAATTCCAGCCGCGGATAAAAGACTTGCCCGCCCAATTCGGCGGTCAGTTCCCGCAAGCGATCCCGCAAGCGCCGATTGGCGCCCACGCCTCCGGCCACCACCAAGCGCTTCAGCCGCGTGGCTTTCAACGCGCGCCGTGATTTGATCGCCAGCGTTTCCACCACGGCTTCCTCAAAGGCTCGCGCGATATCGGCCCGATTTTCCGGGGTCGGCTCCAACAGCCGCCAAGCGTTGATAGCGGCGGTCTTCAAACCGCTAAAACTGAAATCACAACCGGGCCGGTCGATCATCGGCCGCGGGAAGGTGAAGCGGCGCGGATCGCCCCGCTCGGCCAGCTTCGCCAAGGCCGGGCCGCCGGGATACGGCAGGCCCAACAACTTGGCGGTCTTGTCGAACGCTTCGCCGGCGGCGTCATCGACCGATTCCCCCAGAATCCGGTACTTGCCGATACCGCCCACCTCGACCAGCAAGGAATGCCCTCCAGACACCAGCAACGCCACAAACGGAAAGGCGGGCGGCTCCGGCTCCAGCATCGGCGCCAGCAAATGGCCTTCCATATGATGTACGCCGATAGCCGGTACCCTCCAACTCCAGGCCAGACTGCGACCAATGGCGGCACCGACCAGCAAGGCCCCGATCAGGCCCGGCCCCCGCGTATAGGCGACACCTTCCACCGCGGTGGGATTTAGCCCCGCTTGCTGGAAAATTTGCCGCAGCAAGGGCAAGGTCTTGCGGACATGATCGCGTGAGGCCAGTTCCGGCACCACGCCGCCATATTGGGCGTGTAATCCGATCTGGCTGTACAGTGTATGCGCTAGCAAGCCGCGCTCGCTGTCATAAAGCGCCAACCCCGTTTCGTCGCAAGACGTTTCGATACCCAGAATCAACACATAGCGTTCCTCAGCTTTGCATTTAGCAATAAGCTAAATTACAATTTACTATTTCTCGATTGTTCAACATTTACCTACCAACGACCCCGACATGAATGAGGTGATGCTTTAATGCCTTCCGTGAAAGTGAAAGAAAATGAGCCGTTTGACGTGGCCCTGCGCCGCTTCAAGCGTTCCTGCGAGAAAGCCGGCGTATTGTCTGAAGTTCGCCGTCGCGAGTTTTACGAGAAACCCACGCAGGAACGTAAGCGCAAGCGGGCCGCCGCCGTCAAACGCCATTTGAAAAAGCTTTCCCGAGAAGTTTCTCGCCGCACCCGCATGTATTAAATCGGCTATTAAATCGGCCAGTTCGCCCCCTCCCTCTCAGTCCGCGAGCGTACCATAATGTCCCTCAAAGAGCGTGTTCAGGATGACATGAAAGCCGCCATGCGCGCCAAGGAGAAGGAACGCTTGGGGGCGATCCGTCTGATCTTGGCCGCCATCAAGCAGCGTGAAGTGGACGAGCGCGTTGAGCTGAGCGACAGTCAAATCCTCGGTGTTCTGGAGAAAATGATCAAGCAACGCCGCGAATCGCTAGCGCAATACCAAAACGCCGGCCGGGACGATTTAGCCACTCGGGAAGCTTTTGAGATCGAGCTGATCCAGACCTACCTGCCCGCACCGCTGAGCGAGGCTGATCTCGAAACCCTGATCGCCGAGGCGGTCGCCGCCACCAACGCGCAATCCGTGCGCGATATGGGCAAGGTGATGGCGCTGCTCAAGGATAAAATGCAGGGCCGAGCCGACATGGCGGCCGTCAGCGCCCGGATTAAAGCGCGCTTTGGCGGTTAAATCGCCCTTTTCCCCGGTAGCCGTCGCCGATCACCCCATCAGCATCTCCTTCTTTACGTTTGACCGCTGACGGTTGGGCGTTTATCCACTAGGCTTTTGGGCTATGGCTGGCCGCATACCCCAAGAATTCCTTGATCAGCTGCTCGGCCGGGCGGATCTCGTCGAGATCGTCAACGCCCGCGTACCGCTACGGCGTGCTGGGCGTGAATTTACCGCGTGTTGCCCGTTTCACACTGAAAAAACACCCTCATTCTCGGTCAGCCCGCACAAACAGTTTTATCACTGTTTCGGCTGCGGCGCGCATGGTAACGCCATCGGCTTCTTAATGGCCTACGAACGCCTCGAATTCTTGGAGGCCGTCGAAGAGCTGGCCCGATTTACCGGACTCAACCTGCCGCAAGCCTTTTCCAACGAGAGCGCCACCTCCACCAGATCGCTGCTGGAGTGGGTCGCTCAAGCCGACCGTTTTTATCGCCAGCAATTGCGCGAACACCCACTCCGGCAGCGGGCAGTCGATTATTTGCGCCAGCGCGGCTTGAGCGGCCAAATTGCCCAAACCTTCGGCATCGGCTACGCCCCGCCGGGCTGGGATTCTCTCGGTAAGGCGTTGATCAAGAGCGGGGCCAGTGCCGAAGAACTCAGCACGGCCGGCCTCATCAGTCGCGATGAGCAGGGCCGACCGCGCGACCGATTCCGCGATCGCATCATGTTTCCTATTCGCGACCGCCGGGGTCGGGTCATTGCCTTTGGCGGGCGCGCATTGGACGGCGATACGACGCCAAAATACCTGAATTCCCCAGAAACGCCCCTATTTCACAAAGGCGCCGAGCTTTACGGTCTTTACGAAGCCCGCACCCACAACCGGCAATTACAGCGGCTTTTAGTGGTCGAAGGCTATATGGACGTGGTGGCGCTGGCCCAACACGATATCCAGTATGCCGTAGCCACCTTAGGCACCGCCACGACCGCCGAGCATGTGGACCGGCTGTATCGAACCGTCAACGATCTGATGTTCTGTTTCGATGGCGACAAAGCGGGACGCGCGGCGGCCTGGCGCGCCCTGGAGACGATTCTACCTTTGCTGCGCGACGGTCGGCAGGCCAGCTTTTTACTCCTGCCCGAAGGTCAAGACCCCGATAGCGTGATCCGCGGCGAAGGCCGCGCGGCATTCGAGGAGCGGATCGAACGAGCGGCCCCGCTGGCTGAATACCTGTTTGCCGAGTTGCGCGCGCAAACCGACTTCACTTCTCTGGCGGGTCGCGCCCGTTTGGCGGAACTGGCTCGACCCTTTCTGGAAAAACTGCCGGAAGGGCATTTTCGCGACTTGATGGAGAAACAACTACAGCAAGAAGCACAGCTGGTGAGTACGCGGCTGCGCCGACCGCCGCCAAGCGTCGCCAGTCCAATCGACCGCAATCCGCGGTTGACCCGAACTCCGCTCCGCAAGGCGATCGCTTTGTTGTTATATCGGCCGGAGCTAGCGCAACTGACGCCCATTATCGACCCCGTATTCCACGAGGAGAATAAAGAGGAATCAGGCGTCAAATTATTGGTGAACCTGCTTGCTATCTTGCGCTCCAATCCTCAACTGAAGACCGCCGCCCTGCTGGAACGTTACCGAGATACCCGCGAAGGTGCGATCCTGGAACAGCTGGCCACATGGGAGCCTGGAGTACCTGAGCAAAATTACCATTTTGAACAAGAATTTATTGACATTCTCACTTCCCTCGGCCGCCGTAATGCGCTACGCGAGCACTTGCCAGATATGCTGATGCGTCGCGGCACGCCGCGCGCCCTTAGCCCAGAAGAACGAGAAGCTTTACGCAATCTGGGAAGAACAAAATAAATTCAATGCGGTTATTAATTTTGAAATTATCAACTAAAGTATTTTATGGTATCATTAAAAATTTCGACTTTTCTTTAATTAAGTACGTGAACAGGTCATGAGCGAGCAGCAACAATCGCAATTGAAGAAGTTGATCGCCCGCGGCAAGGAAAAGGGCTTCCTGACCTATGCCGAGGTGAATGACCATTTGCCCGATGATATCGTCGATCCTGAGCAGATTGAAGACATCATCGCCATGATCAACGATATGGGCATCGAAGTTCATGAATTCGTGCCCGATACCGAAACCCTGCTGCTCAACGAAAACCCGGCCAGCGCCGACGACGATGTGGTCGCGGAAGAAGCCGCTGCCGCCTTGGCGGCTGTAGACAGTGAATTCGGCCGCACCACTGACCCGGTGCGAATGTACATGCGCGAGATGGGTACGGTCGAGTTGCTGACGCGGGAAGGCGAAATTCAAATCGCCAAGCGCATCGAAGAAGGGATGACCCAGGTATTGTCCGCGCTGGCCAGTTATCCTCTGACAGTTGGAGCGCTGCTGCGGATTTACGACTCCATCAACGAAAACGGCACCCGGCTCGCCGATGTCATTAGTGGTTTTAAAGACGTTGAGGAAATGGCCCCGCCGCTACCGGATGAAGAACTGTTGTTGGCGGCCGATGACCCAGACGCGGTGGTGGTCGAAGACGAACCGGTCGTTCCCGACGATGAGGATGAAGACGCCGCGCAGGCGGTTGTCGAAAGCGGCCCCGATCCCGAAGAAACCGCCCGGCGCTTCGCCGATTTGCGCGCCTTGTACGAGCAAACATTGGCCAGCGTAGATGAATTCAGCTTGCAAGACCCTCGGACTCAACTGCTGCGCCAGCAGCTTGGCGAACGCTTTCTTCAGTTCCGACTGGTACCCAAAACGCTGGATCTGCTCATCGCCAGCCTGCACGAAATCGCCGAGCGCATCCGCATCCAGGAAAAAGAAATCATGTTGGTGTGCGTCAGTAGGGCGCAAATGCCGCGGAAGACTTTTATTACTTCCTTTCCCCAGAATGAAACCCGGCTGGAATGGGTGGACGAACAAATTCAAGCCGCCAAGAAATACTCGGTCGTTCTAGCGGATTACCGAGATGAGATTATGGACGTGCAGAGACGGCTGCAAATGATGGAAGGGGAAGCACGGCTATCGATCCATGAAATCAAGGATATCAACCGCCATATGTCCATCGGGGAGGCAAAAGCCCGCCGAGCTAAAAAGGAGATGGTGGAAGCCAATCTGCGGCTGGTCATTTCCATTGCCAAGAAATACACCAACCGGGGTTTACAGTTCCTGGACTTGATCCAGGAGGGCAACATTGGCCTGATGAAGGCGGTGGATAAATTCGAATACCGCCGGGGTTATAAATTCTCGACCTACGCTACTTGGTGGATTCGCCAAGCCATTACCCGCTCCATCGCCGATCAAGCTCGCACCATTCGAATTCCGGTGCACATGATCGAGACGATCAACAAACTAAACCGTATTTCACGGCAGATGCTCCAGGAGATGGGTCGCGAGCCAACGCCGGATGAACTGGCCAAGCGAATGGAAATGCCCGAGGACAAGGTTCGCAAGGTGCTAAAAATCGCCAAGGAGCCAATTTCGATGGAAACGCCCATCGGCGATGACGAAGATTCGCATCTGGGGGATTTCATAGAAGATCTGAGTGTGCTGTCGCCGGTAGAGGCCGCAACGGTTGAAGGTTTGCGGGAAGCAACCCGCGAAGTGCTGGCGACGCTCACACCGCGCGAAGCCAAGGTGCTGCGGATGCGGTTCGGCATTGATATGTCTACCGACCACACGTTAGAGGAAGTAGGCAAGCAGTTTGACGTGACTCGCGAGCGCATCCGTCAGATCGAAGCAAAGGCGCTACGAAAGTTACGGCATCCAAATCGCTCGGAACAACTGCGCAGTTTCCTGGATTTGGAATGAGCCTGTCTGGCACTAGAATTGGAGGATAGATAGAATTCCAGATCACTAGGGCCCTTAGCTCAACGGTCAGAGCAGGGGACTCATAATCCCTTGGTTGTAGGTTCGAGTCCTACAGGGCCCACCAAAATAATTTTTATTATCAAAGCCTTGACAGATAATTTGTCAAGGCTTTTTTATTGGTCCAGGCAAGCGGTAATTTTATCGCCGAACAATTTTTGACAAAAACTTTATTCAGCCCGTCATCATTTATCTACCACATGTAATTTTGACATAAAAATTTTATAAATAATTTCAGATAATTATTAGTTTTTATTTAATAATTACTGACATTTTGACAGTAAATTAGCTTACTCGATAAGCCCTCAATTGTAGCCATCGAGAAAAAACCCATAAAAAATAATATATTAATAATATAACCCATACCTGGTTCAGGTTTTGCTATATTTTTGACATATTCATATAAAGGTTTTTCCTCAGCCAGCTCATGGCGGAAACTCAAACCACCAACCACTGTCTCCAGGCAACCACCGAAAATGCAAATAATACGAAAAGAACAAATCATCATGTTGGGGTTAGCTGCGGGGTTGTCATTTTCTAGCATCGCAAACGGGGCAACGGATAACCTTTTTATCGCGGGTCTAAACCCTGGCCAGCGCCCTGCAAATGCTCCAGTTATCACCGAAGTATTCAAAAACCAAGCTTGGTATGCCAGGGCGCTGACGGGTGTTAGTCAACCCTATCCCTACAGCCTTCACTTTCTAGATGATCAAGGCAATTGGTACACGCCATTCAATCGGCCTGGAATGACTGGGTATTACGACATCCGTGGTTGGCACAAGTAAATCAATCAACTTATTTCGGCAACCACTGGCGTGGATGTAACCAAACCTGATCTAGGAAACTGCGTAGCCTCTGCGCAGAATCTCTCTCTTTTAATTCTTTACGGGATAACTTTTCTCAAAAGTTCTCCATGTATGCGTGTGTTCCGTGCTTGAATCATTAACCAAAGCAATTAATTCTGGAGATTACCGTGAAAACGACTAACCGAATGTCGAAGTTGCCGATGCTTGTGGGCATGTTGCTTGGTACGTTAGCTGTGAGCACTCCAACTACTGCCAGCATGGGCGGCATGTCCGGCATGGGCGGCATGGGCGGCATGTCCGGTATGTCCGGCATGGGCGGTATGTCCGGCATGGGCGGCATGTCCGGCATGGGCGGCATGTCCGGTATGT
>Ga0056914_10001582_pt1 | contig 15758 bp, 11 predicted proteins | sample TNRBio252014_DNA_FD_55168 | JGI IMG/M metagenome (GOLD analysis project Ga0056914, IMG submission 55168) | Wastewater treatment Type I Accumulibacter community from EBPR Bioreactor in Madison, WI, USA - TNR Reactor_6/25/2014_ DNA | ecosystem: Engineered > Bioreactor > EBPR > Anaerobic-Aerobic >...
CTGGTCAACTCTGCCGCGCTGCGATATACCGAGAGCAGGCTGTTGTAGAAGGGCGCGTTGATGTCGCCGTAGGTCCGGGTGCAGACGACGCCTTCCTCCACATAGAAGAGCATGAAGTCGATCAGCAGCAGAGGGTCGTTGCAGGCCTTCTTGAAGTCGTTCAGCGCCTTGCGCGCCGCGCTCAGTTGCAGGCTGGGGTGACCCCGGTCGGGGTTGAACACCTGGCTGATGATCTTGCGATATGGCTCAGCCACCTGCTCAGGCGCGGCCGGCATGAAGCGGGTGGCCAGAAAGACCTTGTTATCCGCGTTCAGCCCATACAGCTCGCGCAGCAAGGCCAGGAGCTGCTCTTTGTCCAGGCGTTGGAGGTGGGGTTTGAGGTGTGACCAGGTGGGTGTGGGCATGGGACTCCATGGTGTAATAATCAGCGCTGCCAGCCATGATGGCGATAGACAAACAAGCGCATGTGCTGTATAATTCGTTCAGTCGTACCGAATAGACATATCGTGATGTGTGAGTTCATCTCAGCACTCGGAGGTCAAGATGCTGCCAACACCATCAACTCTGANCAATACTCAAGCCACGGCTGCCAGGGTTCGACCCGAACTGCTGCGGCTACTGGATGGTCTGCCGCAGCCGAAACANGTCGAGTTGCTGAACTTTGCGCGTTTCCTGCGGGAGCAAGCCANGGCCACCACAGACGCCGCACATAGTAACTCCGTAGCGCTGCACACGGTTCCGGCCAGCACGCTGGTAGATTTGACGGGACTGGTGGGGCTGGGCGGCGACGCGGTTCTGGACACTGAGGCGCTGTACGATGGCGTTTGAAACGGTCATCGACGCTAACGTCTTGGTCGCCCTGGTTGACAGGCGTGATAAGTGGCACCCACAGGCTGTGGCNGTGCGCGACGCTCTTGTCGACCAGCACGCGCGTTTGGTCTACTTTGACTGCGTTGTCAACGAGACGGTAGGGGTGATCGGCCGGCGCGCCGAGGAGCAGAAGCGCAGTGAGCAATTTGGGGAACTCCTGGATGATCTAGGCCGGCGTATTCCCACGTCATCGATCACGTGGATCAGCCGGGAAGGCGAACATCTGCACGAACAAGTATTGGAGCCATGTCGCGTTCATGGCGGGCGCTTGAACTACAACGATGCGCTGATGGCAGTATACTGTCGGGAGAAAGACATTCGTTGGATCGTCAGTTTCGACCGGGACTTCGATGAGTTGCCGTGGTTGGTACGGTAGTCTGATCCGGTGCAGGTGCAAACTCCGACACAACGTGGTGAAGCCGGGGAACCTTGAAGGGTCATACCAGGCGTTGCCTCACTGTCTGGACCAGACGTTGCTGCTCGGCCGGCGGCAGTGGATCGCCTGGTCGGTAGCCGGTCAGTGTCACCACGGTCACCTGCTTCTCCCTGGCCAGTTGCAGGACGCTGCGCGCCAGCGGATTGGCTGTGATCAGGAACTTGGCCGTATAGGTGCCCAAGTACTCGCGGCTGGCCGCAGTCGACAGTTGGTCGATGCCCTGCTTGGGACGCTCCGCGCGGCCGCCCAGCTTGATCTCGGCCACACCCACCTGGTTGCCAACGCGGAGCACCAGGTCCATCTCGATTTGGTCGGCGACGCCTTCGGGCCGCACCCCGGCCAGCATTTCGTCCACCTGGGGCTGCAGCGCCCGGAACACCGCCTGCTCGAACAAGCCGCCGTCGCTTAGCCGGCCATCGTCATCGTGGTGGTGACCCTCGCTGCGAAAGCCCGGCAGGTGGGCGTTGAGGTAGTCGGCCGCGCTGATCAGACTGGGCAGCCTGTCCTGCGCCTGACGCTTCAGGCTGCCGGCGCCGGCGCTGTAGCGGTGCAGGATAGCCGGCGGCCGCTCGCTCTCCAGATAGACAAAATCCCAGCGGCGCTGCATGGCCAGGGCAAAGGCGGCCAGCATCATCATCTTCGTGCCGCCGGTCAGGTTGACCACGGTGGGCTCGCTGGCCGGCGTCAGCTCCGCCAGCCGGCTCAGAATCACCGGCAGGTCATAGGCATCCGTCTCCTCGATGGCAGCGTGAGGCAGCAGCCGCTTCAGGCGTTCCGCCACCGGCCTGGTGCGCGTCGTGCAGATCAGCAGCGATCGCTCCGGCCGCAGCAATCGGTCCGGCAGCAGCACAGGCATGGGCTGCTCGCCGATGAGGTGGAGGAGGGTGGTCATGGCGCTGGTTAGCGCTTCTCAGCTTTCTTTAGCAGCGGCAGACCACGCTCGTTCTCTGGCAACTCCAGCGGCAGATTGCGGCCTGCATTTTCCAGTTTTGTCGACTTCACCTTGGATGCGACGAACCACTCAAAATTCTTCCCCTCCGGATCGGGTTTCAGGTCAGTGCGCGGGTAGTGCATATGCGATGGCTGCCCTGATTTTGGATCGGTAAGCAACGCCATCAGGTCGGCAATATTGCGCAAGGCTCGCAGCGGCTCGCTGTAACATTGTTGCATCGCGGTCTCAAAACGCGCCAGCCAGTTGCCACGCTCAGAGATTGTAGCGCTCCGCCATCCAGATTCGGTTAAGCTGTTGTAGCGGGCGCTTGAGTCCATGAGTTCAATTTGCTCCACGGATAGCCTGACGCTGCCGAAGCCCACCGGCTTGGCGTAACCGAGCCGGAAGAAACAGCCTTCATCGCTGCTTAGGTTGAGCATCCACAACAACCCCCCCAATTCCACCGGCGCCAGATTGTGGAAATTGATCGAGAACTCGAAGACGTTGCCCGAGGCGCGCACCCCGCGCACGCTGCGGTTCTGATGGTCGCGACGCTGTCCGGCGCGTTCGAACTCCAGACGGTTGAGCGCAGCGCCGTGGTGGCGATAGACCTTGCGCCCGCGCAGCGTATTCGGGCCGTCGTAGCCGATGGTTGTCGCCGCGCCAGGCTTCTTTCGTTCGTCTTCGCTCCACTCTCCTTTCTCTTTGCGCAGATAGAAGAGGGTCGTGGTCGGCTTGGGCGCGCCCAGGATGGCAAGGGGTAGCTCCGCATTGTAGACGCCTTTGTCGCCATCTTCGGTCAGGGTGGCGTGGCTGAAGCGTACCCGCCCGGCGTACGCAACGCGCGCGCTGCGGTCTTCTTCGCGTGTAGCTTTGACCCAGCCAAATACCCGCGAGGCGATGTCAAGCCGGTCATAGTCCACGCTGGGTTTGAGGTGATCAGGTAACAGATCGCCAATGGCGTTGCGGTAGCGCAGACGCGCGACGCGCGCCAGGGCAATATTCCACACCTGCGTGTTGTCTTCCGGGTCCAGTTCCACGTAAACCAGGTTGCCGGGCTCGAGACGCTTGCTTTGCACCTGGCTGTGGAAATCCTCCACACGGTCGCGCAATTGTGCATAGAGGATCGTGTTGAAGTCCTCTTCTCTGTCGGCGTCGAAGCTCACCGTGCGGGCTTTGGCTGGCTCGCCCTTGAAGTAGAAGAAGCTCTCGTTCCGTTTGGTGTCGATGGTTTGGCCGGTCACTTTTACCCAGCCCTGGCGCACCGGACGGCCATCCGACGCTAAGCCCTTGTGATCGCGAGAGACTGTTTCGACCATTGGGATGTTGTTCTTGGTCTTGCCGATGATCGCCCAAGCCTTCTCGCCACAGGTCCATGAATCGTCGAGAACATTGCCCTCCGGGTCGTCATAGTAGGCGCTAACCTTGGCTTCCTCGCATAGGGCAATCACGCCGGGCTGTCCATCCTTTGGTAGACTGTGAACGATGCCTGGCTTGAAGCGCCGCGCTTCGGCTGGGTCGATGCGATACTCCAGTCGTTCGTCGCTGTCGAAAACGCTGAATGGAGAGTTGGTCACGGCCTCGAACAACGAGCGAACCATCCCGCGCAGGCTGGTGGCCGGAATGGCGTCCTTGCCCGCGACCTGGAAGAAGCGATAGCTCTTGTGCTCGACCTCCCGGCCGTCGGTCAATCGGGTCTTGGTGACCTTGATGTCGTGGCTATCCGAGATGAAAAGCGGCGTCACGGTCTCCAGTTTGCAGGTGATGCGGCCTGTCAGCCCCACGTAGCGGTCGTGGGGCGGCGGCGCGCAGCGCCCCAGCAACTGCGCGTCAGGATCGTCGGGCGCAATGGCCGACTCAGGCAGATAGCGCACGAAGTTGTAGGGGTTGAGAAAACGATACTGGTCGCGCGCTTCGGTCGGCAGCTTCGGCGCCGGCCAGGGGAGTTTGGGCGTTTCCCGAGGTTTGGCCGCGGCCTGTTGAGCTTGGGCAGCCTGCCGTTCGCGCTCTGTAGCGCGCTTTTGCTTGCCTTGTTCCTTCTGTTGTTGCTTCCAGGGTTTGCTGGTGGATGGTTTGGATGGTTTCTTTGCCATGAGACCTCACGGATTTCTGCCCTCAAGATCCTCAATCATCATTCTGATAGCTTCCCGGCAGTCTTGGAGCACTTGCCTGGCAGCTCCCTCGTCCCATTCGGTAGGAATTCGTGTCTTGGGATGCATCGCTTCGTTTCGCTTCTTGACCAGCTTATCAAGTAAAGTAAGAAGCGCCGATGGGCATCTCAAAACAGGAATTTTGAGAGTTGTAGTCAGATTGCCCCAAGCTCCAGAAGCAGGTTGCTGTGTCGTCCTGTGGTAGTAGCTACGCAAAACATCCTCGGTGGCTCTCAGCATGAACATGATGGATGCTGCCGTAAAACCAACAGCATAACATCGGGCTGCCTCACGAAAATCATCATCACCTTGCGGTGTCAACTCCAAGATGCCACCTACAGGGATGCCAAAAAACGTTGCTGGATCGCTCAGCAAACTCTCGATCTGACCCTCACGATCTCGTAAGGCAACGAAGGCCTTTCGCCGGTTTCCTTCCTCGGCCAAAGCCCTTCCCACGGAATTGATGATCTGGCGTATACATACAGCATCGTTTTCAAGGCGACTGGAGCGGTCGTCAGCTTCGATCTGCTCCAGAAGCTCGTCCAGCTCTGTTCCTAAAACGCGCTCAGACTGAGAAAACTCAAGTGCTTCCATGTCTTTCTGGAGCATTCTCAGTCGATCAGCGATCCCAAGTTGATTACGGCGCGATGGTTTTATGGGGGTCTGCGATGTCACACGGCGCAGGACCTCCAAATTCGAGCCGATACTCATGATCTCCCATACAGGAAGCTCGTTGTTGCGATCGCTGGTTGACATGGTGACCAATCTCAACGCTTAGCCAGACCGATCTCCGTATTTGTCGATCAATGGAAAACCTTCCCGGTCTTCATCAGCGAGCCGCAACGCAAGACGCGGGCCAGGATCTTGTCCCCCTCGTTTGTTGCCGACGAACCATTCGTATTGTTTGCCCTCGGCCTGGGGGTGTCGTGTTGGCCGAGGGTAGTGAACAGGATGGGAAGGCGTGGCCGACAGGAGCGCTTTCAGGTCTCGGATATTCTCCAGACGCTCAAAGGGCATACCGTAGCGCGCCGCCATTGCATCCTTGAAAACGTCCACCCAGCCCTGCCAATCCGGGGTCCTGCTGCTCCAGCCGTTATTCTCGCCAGCAAGCGAAGCATAGCGCGCTTCAGCGTCCAGCAGAGCGACATGCTGGATTTCGATTTGCGCCGAGCCAAAGCCCAGCGGCTTGGCATAGCCGACGCGATGGTTCCAGCCTTCCATCCGCAAACTCCACAGCAGCGCGCCCAGCTCCACCGGCGCCAGGTTCTCGAAATCCACGGTGAACTCGAAGACGCTGCCCGCCTTCTGGACGCCGCGCACCGTTCGGTTCTGGTCGCTCTTGGCGTTGGCGCCGTTCACGCTTCGATATTCCTGTGGGTTCAGTTTGTCGCCGTGATGCCGATAGACCTTGCGCCCGCGCAGGATTTGGCTGTCGTTGTCGTAGTCCACCTGCTGATCGCTCAACCCATCCTGGGGTGGCCTGCCGTCACCAGGCCGCAGGTAGAAGCGATAGGTGGTCGGCTTCGGCGTCGAGAGGATAGCCAGCGTGTCATCGAAAACCCCGGCGTCCTGGGTCAACATGGCATGGCTGAAGCGCAGACGGCTGGCGTAGGCAGTGGCTTTATCCCGATCGGGCTTCTTCTGGTCAGGGTCATCGTCGCCCCACACCCAGCCGAAAGCGCGGCATGTCGGACAGAGCTTGTCGTATTCGGAGCACTTAGCCAGGCTTTCTGGATGCAGCAGCTCGCCTAGCTTGCGCCCGAAGCCAACCCGTGGCACGGAAACCGGCACGATGAATTTCACTGTGTACGCGCCGCGCGCTCCTCCTTCCAGCATGGCGTAGACCAGATCGCCATCGCACAGCTTGGCGTCTTTGCGCCCGGTTCGCTCCAGGATGAAGCGGCTGAACGCTGGCTCCCTTCCGTCAGGTTGTTCCGGCCTTCGCCGTTTGCCCGCCTCAGCGCTGTGACGTTCCTGGTAGTCGGCGATCAGCTCCTCGTATTTCTTCCGCGCATCCGCCGGCAGCTCGATGGGCTGGAGCTGCTGCATGGTGAAGAACAAGCGCTCATCGTGTTTGTTCTCGATGTTTTGATTGGTGATGCAGAGCCGGCCGCTGACCAGACGCTGGTTGCCTGTAGGATTTGGCATTGGCTGGCCCGCTTTCGCCAGATGAACCACATTCCAGAACTCGAAGTTGCGACGAGGGTGCTTCATCGGCTCAACGATGGCCCGGCATTCATCGCCGTGCTGATAGCCCGCCAGCGAAAGCTTCTTCCGCTTTGCGTAGGGCGTCGCGGGCGCCTGGTCAACGGTCTTGCTTCTCCATAGCGGGTCATACGTATGCACCCAGGCCGCGTACTGTGGGCCAGAAGGACGCTGGTTGGGTGTAACAGGGGTTGTGCCAGGCAGCAGTTCAAGTTCCCAACGATCGTTGACGTGGCGCACCCGCGCCGGTATCAATCGCAGTGCCAGGTCCGGCAACAGGTGATAGCTCAACCGTTTGTTGCCTGCGAAGTTGGCAAAACAGGAGTTGGTGGCCGCCTCGAAGATGGAGCGCGTGGCGCCGCGCAGGCTTGTGCCGGGGATGGCGACGTTCCCTTCCGGGTCGCGGAAAAAGCGGTAGCTACGATGCTTCTTTCCACGAACAAGTTCTTCGTCGATCTCTTCGCTGTCCGAAACGAAGATCGGCGTTGTGGCGGTCAATCGGCAAGTGATACGACCGGTCAACCCCACGAACCGGTCATGGGGCGGCGGCGCGAAGCGTCCCAAGAGAGGCGCCGACTTGGGGTTGCGCACCTCCAGCGTGCGCACAAAGTTGTACGGGTTGAGAAAGCGATACGGACCAGCGCGACGCTGGAGTTCAGTTGGCGACCGTCCCGGCTGAGCAGGTTTCCCCTCGCCAGTTTGCGGCTTCTTGTCTCGCTCGGGCTGTCGGTTGCTCAGCGACTTGCGAATCATGTTCTGCAGATCATCGTTTTGTTCAGCCATCGTGTCCTCCCTGCTTATCAGCTGGATTGCCGGAGCTCAGCTCGCGATACCACACGAACGCCGTCTGACCGTTTTCGGTGTAGCGCCAGAAATGCAAGTAGGCGCGACCCTTCGCAGTCAGTGGATAGGCAAGATTGGCCGCCGCAACGCGATCGTCGAACCAGCGGGGTTGGTTCTCCTTGCGCTCGCCCCACAGGATGACCGACTCGGCATAGCGTCGAAGCTGGCAGCCAGAGTTTGCTTGCCAGAAGTCGGTCGCACCAAAACCATTCAGCGACAGGTTTACTGCCTCACCCACGTAATGCCACAGCCAGCGGCTGCCATCCCGGCGCAGAGACAAATGCCCGCCCCCGCCGAAGACCTCAGCGCGTTGGAGGAACTCCGGCTGCATGGGCGCGTCGGCGTCGGCTTCGACGAATTCGATGTGGCTGATATGCTCCCAGACGCGATAGCGCATGGCATCCCGGCGCGGTCGCCAGACGTTCAGGAAGTCATTCAGTTGCCCGGCAGGAAATTCTCCGCCCAAAATAGCGGGGCGCTCTGCCACGCCGAGCCGCGCCTGCTTCATCTTCTCGTGCAGTCGCTTGAAGTCGATGCTATTGTCGCTCATGGCACCCTCGCAGGATAGGATAAAGGTCAGACAGCCAGTAGCCATCAACCTGGTGAAAGTAGCTGTCCTTGTTCAAGCTGAAGTCGTTTCGTCGATTATCCGTCACGACCTTGTTGAATGCATTGACCCACCCTTCGGCCAGGGCTGTCCAGTCGTCCACGGCGGACTGGTCATAGTTCAATGTCTGGCAGACCCCGCTCATGTCCTTCTCGACCTGCAACAGCCGCTGTCCGGCGGCGATTGCAAGCTGCACGGCTGGCTCTTGATCGTTCGGTGGCAGCGGGAAGTCGTCAGCGTGGAGGACCCCAACGGTCAGTGTTCCCTTTTCGATCATGCATTGACCAAAGCCCTTGGCGGCGCCGAAGCCGACAGTGATCAGCCCATCGTGCAAGTCGCGCAGGACCAGCGCCAGCCAGCCCAACTCCCACGGCTGCGGGTTCTCCAAGAACAGCCGTACGCTGAACCTGGGCCTCCACAGCACCACCGCGTCGAACTTGGCGCTGTCGCGACCGCCGCCGGTGAAACGGTCGATGGCCAGGAAGTCCAGCACCTTGGTCTCGACCTTTTCGCCGACGAATGGCGCATCCTCGACTCGCAATCGGCTACCGTTCCAAGTACTGCCGAAGAGCTTGCACGCCAGACAAAGGCTTTCGTCAGCCCCTTCTTGCTCGAATCGATTGCGGTCTTTCTTTGGTAAGGCTTTGATGAAGCTGTTGCAGCTCGCCACCGGATCGTCGGCCTTGGCTGTCAGTGGATTGCAGGCCGGGCACGTGGTCAGAAACTGTTTCCTGCGGCTTTCGGCATCGGCGCCAGTATCCCAAGCTTCGAAGGTCGACAGTGTGCGGGCGATACGCTCAGCCTGGCTACGCAGCACCCCGCGCAGGCTGGAGCCGGGCAACACCGGCCTGGCGTCTCGTTCATAACTTGCCAGTACCGGCGCATGGTCGAAACCACTGCGCCCTGCCTGGGTGAGATCATGAGTTAGGAACGGACCGGTAGCAGCCAGCGTGAATTCGACCAGCGCCCAGGATTGGGCGACCGGCTGAATGCCACTGTACGGCTTGATCAGCTTGCGCGCCGTCTTAACTTGGTCGGCGAGCCAACCGCCGTCATCATCGGCCGTGTCCCACGGGGGACCGTTGCGCAGGAACTCAATCAGCGTATCAGGTTGGCTGAGGTCGCGTTCGATCCAACAGACGCCATTCAGCTTGAACGCGCCCAAGCCGCGAGTGACACGGCCGCCGACAGCCCCTCGCCCCTGCTCCCATTCCGCCAGCGATGCAGCAAGCAGGGGCAATGTCTTGTCTCGGTTCTCCAGACGCCTGTCGATCTCCAGCCGGAGCTTGAAGGCGGTCTTGGCCGGCAGCACCTCATAGTCGAACTTGATGCGCTCGCGCCGCGCGGCCGCGCCAGTGACGCGATCGATGCCCACGCCATCGCGAATCTGCACCGCAGGAGATGATTCCAGCACGGCGTCATAAACCAACACGCGGCCAGCAGTCGCTACTTCGTTGTCGTCCCGAGGATTTACGTCGCCCAACAGTTGACAGACCAGGCATTGGCACGCTTGGTCAGACTGCACTCCCGTCAGCGCCTGACAGGGTTCTTCGCCGTCGAACCTTGGCGCCAGCCGGGTGGCGATGCTGCGCAGCGCGCCGGCGATGGCTGTGCCAGGGATCAGCAAACGGCCCCGGGCGTCGCGACGCAGCAAATCATCGGCCGTTTCGGTGTCCTGCCCCGTGCCCACGTGTAGCGCCGTGCGTAGAACAAGGTCAGCGGTGATAGCTTGAAAGGTCATGGTTACCTCCGTTCCTGAGCTTTCTGACGGGCGGGACCGGCAATGCGGGCGGCCAGCAACTGTAGACCGATGCGCCAGGCTTGGGCTTGGGCGTCTTGCGGAACGCTTCTTTCCTTCAGTTGCTTCGCCATTTCATCCAGACAGGCAGCGATGTCATCCATGCCAGGCTTGCCTTCTTTTTCGAAGAAGTTCTTCTTATCGCGGCCCTTCAAAGGTTGAGCAAGCAGTTCTCCCTGTTCGCCCAAGCGTTGCATTTCCTGTTCGATGGCATCAGCTGAGGTATGGCGAGAGGCATGGAGCAGTCGAGCTACCGCCTCGAAGCGTTCATCGTTGAAGTTGGTCAACCGCTGTTCCTCCAGATGCTTGAGCCAATCCAGCGCAAACTGGAGAACGGCCACTGATGGATGTGACGTGCTCCCCAACGTCAGCGGCGACAGGTCAACCTTTTGGCTTGCTACTCCCTGCATCTGTCGGTACACCGGATGGTTGAACGCCACCCGGCCGAAACCCTCGTCGCGTCGCAAGCCAATCCCTTGCATCTCCGCATCTTCCAGCAGCTTTGCCAGCGCCTGCACATCGATGCCCGTAAAGCTCAGCCGTGCGCTGGAACCGGCGACGATGGCGACATCGCGGGTGCGGGGTAACCCCAGCTTGGCGTTGAACGCATCCACCGTTCGCGCCGCAGAGAATGCCAGCGCCTCGCAGTCCTCGCTGCGGTCAATGGAGACCTCCACCTCTGGTGGCAGCCTCAGCGCACGCTTCAGCCATGCCGGGTCGAACCCCTGCCAGAAGCGCCCCCACGGGTCGGACATCACAGCATCGCTCAGTAGCAGCATTGTCACACCTTCAGTAGAGTTGAGGCGTTCTCCAAGGCTCTGTATGTGCAATAGAGGCTTATCGATCGGCGTGAATACGGCGCTGATCTTGCCGTAGCCGCGCTGGGTGGCTTTGCCCAACTTGAGCTCATTGACTTCCCCAACCGCCTGCAGATCAGCCATGGTCCGTAGAACCTGCCACACGTTCGCATCGGTGCAGGCGATCTCACCCACGAAGTACTGTCCCGGCTCCAGCGCCACATAGCCGTAGAGGTCACCGGTGCGCACGCGGCCGCTGGCAGGGTCGATGCGGATGTGCATCTCCATCGTCTGCTTAGGCTTGTGCTTTGACCGGGGAGCGCCTCCGACCAGCGAGACGAAACCATCCAGGGTTTCCAGTTTCACCGAGGCTGCCTTTCGCCCGCTGGCAGTGTCCTCAGCGGCGCAGATTGGACACTCTTGCCGATTGTCGTGGATGAGGCTCCATACACCATGGCCCCTGTGGCTGATGTGTCCTGGGTAACCCGCGTGCAACTCGCAGGTAACCAAGTCGCGCGGCGCAAGGATCGTTCGATAGGCTGTGCTAGGGTTCTCCTTCCGAACTTCCAAGGGCATCAGGGCGGAGAAATGTACGAGATCACCAAAGAACAGCCCAGCGAAGTTCTGGTACACCACGCTGTCAGGCTTTAACTCCCCTGCCAATCGCTGCGCGATGCGCCAAGCCAGCGCGCCGCGCAATACGCTGCCCGGGATGGTGTCCAGCGTCTCGAACTGGTTGCCCGCCTCGGAGCGCCGGGCCACAAGCAGTGGTTCGTCCAGGCGGATCAGCACCTGCAGCCGATAGGCGTGCTGGCCAGGGTCAGCGGGCAGATCCAGAGGCTCGATGGCAGTTTCGGTGACGCCGCGTACTGGCTCTTCCACAGGTTCATCCCTCAACCGCTGCGCAAACCGTCCGAGGATCGCTGTCTCCTTGTTTAGATCCACCAGATGGATATCACACTCGCCATAGCCGCGATGTTTGCCCGCGCCCAAGTTGCGCAGCATACGCGCGGCGGCGACCAGCCACTCCGCTTCATGCAGGGCGGCATCGTCGTCGTTGTCGCACTCGACAACAAAGCGGAAGTGCAGGCTGCCATCCCCTTCCTCGCGGCTGAACAGCTTGCTCTCCTCGGCGCGCCGGGTGCGTGGGTTGACCCGCACGCGCGTGGTCGTCTGCGCGGCCGTTTCGCCGGGCCGCCAGCCACCAGATGGCGCCTGCGGCGCGGCCAGCCCCGCCGGCCTGGCCGACGAAACGCGCCAACGTTTCTTGTGGCCGGGTGTGCCGAAGATACTGCACGCGAGACACAGGTTATCTTCATCGCCGGTGTGTTGCTTCCCGGAGAATTGTCCCAGGTTGAGCAGGTCGGTCAGGCTCTCTCGCAGGAGGCCGGCGAGCACCGTGCCGCGGATCACCGGCACGTTGTCCGGATCGCGCAGCAGCGCCGAGTCCACTTGCAGCCCCAAGCCGTGTCCGGCACCGATGTGGTAGTCGCTCTTGAATTTGATGTCGAATTCCAGGCGGATACTCATTCTTCTTCCTCCTGCGACTCGTAGTCCGCGGGTCCATGTTCAAAATCCTGGGCAAAGTCCCAGGCTTCCAGCAGGTCCAACATGCCGTGCGCCAGCGGGGGATCGTCGCCTCGTTGAATTTCGCGCCGTTGAATTTCGCGCCAGTGATGGCTGCCGTTGCCGTCGTCCTTGGGCTTGCCCAGTTCTTTGAGTGCTGCTTCGACATTGGATCGAGAAGCCTTGCTCAATCGACTGAGAATTCTACCAAGTTTGCGGTTGGTCCAGTTCTCCACGTCTTGCGCGCGATTTTGGACTCTCAGGTTGGCGGGCAAGTCCTCAAAACGACGGCGCAACTCAGCCAGGCGCTTGTTCGGGACATCCTTGAGCGTCATGCGCTGCGCCAGCAACAGTTTGAGGTCGATGCCTCGTTCCTGCGCAGTCACCGACAAGCCATCCCGGGCTACCCAATAGGGGCGCAACGTCGATCGAACAGCGCTGGCACTCTGCTCATCCTCATCTTCCAGCCCCGCCAGCCGGTTGCCCACGATAACCTCGAAGTTGACTGCCGAAAGGTGTTCGCTTTTTTCCGCTGCCAGCAGCTTGCTCTGGCGCTTGGCTTCCTTGAGCAACGTCTTGGCTCGGCGATGAGCCAGTGTGTACGGATAGGTGCTCTTGCAAATGACGACAGCGGCAGCTACAGTTGGCGGAGCTATACCACTTTCACCGATCTTGAGCGTCACGCTTTCATGTTCCATGAGCGCCTGCATCTGCTGTTCCCACGCCAGACAGAACTCTCGAGCAAAGTCGAGAGAGTAGGGGGCAGGTATCAAGGCAAATAGGTCGTCGCCGCCGAGGATCAGAGGGAGAACTGGCACCATGTCAGTCTGTCCTGGCATAGTCTTGCGAAAATCGGCGGCGGGTTTGGCCAGACTTCTATGTAGAGCCGGTGTTAGTCCCTCGGAGAACGTCTCGATCTGCTGCTGATCAAGACACCCGAACAGTTTTCCCATTCCGTTGCCGTCTGCAACCAGATAGGCCACGTAATTGCGTTGACGCAAATCGAATCGAGCGACTTCGTCAGCGTCTTCGGGCCAGTCTGGATCTGTTGCCAAGTCGTTTCCAAGAATGTTGCGATAGGCTGCATAGAAATCATCAAGTATCGCACGCGGTTTGCGATCTCGTTCTGTTGCCTTTGATTGGCAGGTTTCACAAAGATAGTTGGCACGGCGCGAGTTGGTTCGACTCTTTAACTGGCCGTGCTTTTCGGCCAGCACCACCCCGCACGATGCACAAAATGCCACATACGCCATGTGTGGATCAGCAACCGCGCCATGGCGGCGACTCTTCGCCCAGCGCAGCTTCCTGCCAGCCTCGTCGTTCGCCTTGCGAAAGTCGCCGTTCAGTTTGACCGGCTCGGCCACTGTCAGGCTGCCTCCCAGCGCCAGGCGGTAGAGTTCAGCCAAATCCGCGCCAAACGCCACTGCATCTGGTTCGGTGTCAAAGATCACGCGAAAGCTGCCGCCATCGTTGACCACGATCTGGCCCTTGTATTCCGGCGCCAGCGTGTCCTCGACGCTGCGACAGAAGCGGGTCAGCAACTGGCTGGCGCCTACCACCTCGCGCAGGCGAGAGGAGCGAAAGATGAAATCCTGGATTTTGTCGGCCTCGGCGGCCAGTAGGTAGGACATGATCAAGCCTCCTGAATGTTCGTGCGTAGTTGTGGAGGGAGAAAATCGAGTTGGAGCATGTTGCAAAGTCCATGCCATGTAACGGCTTGCGCTTTTAGATCGAGTGATTCCAACGGTGAGCCGATGAAATCCTCGAAATTAGCCACAGCGAATCTGAGTGCATCTTTGGCAAGGTCTTCAGAGACTGCAACGTAGCGATGAGTCAGGACATTTCTCCGATCAAGAAACGTCTCCCATCCTGTTGAATTGCTGAAGTGCGTCGTTGATCGCCACCAATCATTCATGGGTTGACTGATTGTTACGCTTTGCTTGGGAGCGTTCCGCAACCCAAGATCATTGAGGAAGATCGACTGACCGGCGGAGCCGCGAAGCGCCCTAAACATTTTTTCGGCTCCAGGCGTTCGCTCCCTAAGCGCAGAAAGAAAATTGCATTTCACTGACGAATCATCGATGAGATCAACAATTCGAGCAGCGACTAGCACTTCACTAAGGCCACCTGATCGGAGAAATGCAGAGCGAAAGTCCTGGTAGATGTCAATGAGTCGCTCAATACGTTTCAATTCATCATAGGCATATACTCTCAATTTGCTTGCGTCAGCATATATGTCGGTGGGCCAGGACTGTGTGCTTTCGGCCGATACTATGGGCCAATTAGCGCCCAGGATGGTTACGACGCTTGGCGTGACTGACTCAGGTATTTCGGCAGCAAACTCTGTGGCTTTGCTGAAGTCACCGCTATCCCATGCTTCATACATTTCTATTGCTCTTGCCAATCGAGCCACTTTCTCGACATCGACTTCCTCGTAAAGTGATCTTCCTTCTGTATCCTCGTCCAGAGTGCTAGACATCGCCCCCATGATTCCAACGCCAGGACTATCTCCATCCCTCGCCTTACCCAACAAAGCGCGGGCGTTGCGGAAGTTGTAGCTGTTGTACAGCCGCCGCACTTGCTCCCAGTCACGCAGGCGGAAGGCCTCGTAGGGATTGGCGATCTCGCCAATGCGGCACATGTAGCCGTACGGTTTTCCCCTTTGCGTATCGTAGTCATCGAAATCGACGTAGGTGATCGGAAGCCCTGAATGGGCCGCGTAGAGGAAGGCGCCTACTACCATGCTCTTTTTGGCGCCGGTGATGTCCACCGCATTCGTAGATCCTTCCGGCGGATTGGCCTTCGTATCTTGCATCGCTTTGCGCAGACTCCGGAAGACCTGACTGGGCGTGTCATTCGCAAGCTCTACCAAATCAAAATCGCAGGCTTGCAACCCAGGTCGCATTTCCTCAGGCAGATCGGCTGCATGAGATAGTTTCAACATGGACATCTTTAGGTCGTCGCCGTGATCGCTTCCCGGTGTATCACCGTAGAACGAATTGAGGATCAGCACTACTCGCTTAGGCTGCAACACACAGACAACCTGCAGCAATGGCTCGAACGACTCGCCCACGGTGAGCGCAAGCGTGTGGACAGGCTTCCCAACGCCACGCAGGCGTTCGGCGCCGTCTTTTTGGGATTTAGCGTGCTGCAACTCTCGGCCCAGCAATTCCTTGATGTAGCAGTCGTAGCCTGGCCTCTTATCCCAGTATTGCTGGGTTCGTTCTTTCAGGGTGGTTTTCGTAAGCTGACAAGACATGATAGCTCCTTTGCCATTCCATCCCCCACCCCACGCCCAACCACTCCCCAAAGGGAGCTTCCCCTCCGAGGCCAGGCGCGGGGTGGGGTTGTCTCGATTGTACCACGAGCGGGCCGGCGTGTCGTCGGCGATTCTCCTGATCTTGCTTCAGGGGTCTGCCTGATGCTCTGGCCCGGCTTGTGTGCTATACTCAGGGCGCAGCGCTATCGTAGCGCTCGAACCAGCGGCGCAGGTCGTGATAGCTCAGCCGCTGGCCCTCCGGCACGCTCCACGCGATGCGGCACTGGTCCAGGATG
>Ga0056914_10001605_pt1 | contig 15634 bp, 9 predicted proteins | sample TNRBio252014_DNA_FD_55168 | JGI IMG/M metagenome (GOLD analysis project Ga0056914, IMG submission 55168) | Wastewater treatment Type I Accumulibacter community from EBPR Bioreactor in Madison, WI, USA - TNR Reactor_6/25/2014_ DNA | ecosystem: Engineered > Bioreactor > EBPR > Anaerobic-Aerobic >...
ATGCGCGGCACCAGCACCAGATTGAGCAGGAGATTGACCGCTGCAGGAATGGCCATGGCCTGAAGCAGCAGCCCGGTCCGGCGCGACAGGGTGAAGGCCTGATGGAAATAGTAGGTCGTCAGCCCGGCCATCAGGGCCGACAGAGCGATCAGGGGGGTTACGGCTGCCGCCGTGTCCCGCAGTTGCTCGCCGATCACCAACTGCGCCAGCGGTTGGGCCACCAGGGCCAGACCGGCGGCGGCCGGCAGGGCAATCAGCAGAAAGGTCGAGGCCTGTTCGCGGGCGGCGGTCCTGAGGGCACTGGCCCCGCCGCGCTCCAGGGCCATGACGAGGGCCGGCCCGGAGGCGGCTCCGAGCCAGATGAAGATCACATCCAGTGTCCGGTTCGCCAGGCTGTATCCCGCGTGATAGGCCCCCACGGCGGCCTCATCGAGAAAGGCGGCAAGAACCAGGCGGTCTGTCGACGACAGCACCAGCGCCAGGATCAGGGATGCGGCCACCGGATAGCCGTAGCGGGCATAGTCGCAGGCCCGGCTTCGACGCACCACGCCCCGTTGACCACGGCGGTGCTCGCCGGGGGTAAAGATGAGGGCTGCCATGAAGGGCACGAGCGCCAGGCCGATCAGCGGGGCCGAGCCTCCGGCCCCCATGGCGACTGCGGCCAGGCCCACGAGAAAGGCACCGATGGTGACAGCCATGTCGAGGCTGGCGGCGGCGGCGACCGACCCGGAGGCCCGGCGGCGTTCCTGAATGAGATTGTAGGCTGAGCGGACCGGCACGCCCGTCAGGCCGATCGCCACGGCTGCTTTCAGATCCGGCTGCAACGGCCAGACCCACACCAGCAAGGCCGCGACCGGGACATAGACGGCCAGCAGGACCGCAAAATAGCGATACAGGGTGGCGAAGTGGCTTCGCATCTCCGCTTCGGTCGTCTGGGCTGCCCAGAAGCGGGCCATGGCTGCTTCCAGCCAGGTGAAGACCCCGACATGAGCGATGCTCATGATCGAAAAGGCGAGGGCGTACTGGCCGAACTGCTCCGCGCTAAGCAGGCGCGTGAAGAACAGCAGGGTGAGGACGCCGACCACGCCCTGAACGATATTGGCCGGCAGATAGCCGATCAGGCCGCGCCAGAACATCGGGCTAGCGAACCGACGACCGGTCGCCCAGCAGGACGGGCGCGGTCACCAGAATGATCCACAGGTCCAGCCAGAACGACTGGCGCTCGATATAGTCGATGTCGAGCTGCACCCGGCGTTTCACATCCCCCGCAGAATGCAGGGGGCCGCGCGACCCGTTGATGGCGGCCCACCCCGTCATGCCGGGCTTCATCCGGTGACGGTGGGCGTATTCGGCAACCAGCCGGGCGGATTCGGTTTCGCCGGTCTTCATGCCGATGGCGTGCGGACGCGGGCCGACCAGGGACATTTCGCCCTGGATGACATTGAACAACTGAGGCAGCTCATCCAGGCTGGTCTTGCGAAGGAACTTGCCGAAACGGGTGATACGGTCGTCATCGGCCGTGACCTGGCGCGCGGCGGTGGCGTCGGCGGCCTCGTGGCGCATCGAGCGGAATTTCCAGACCCGGATTTCCTCATTGTTGAAGCCGTGCCGGCGCTGGCGGAAGAAGACCGGGCCGGGGCTATCCAGCTTGATGCCCAGGGCGATCAACGCCAGCAGCGGCGCGAGGCCCACCAGCATCAGGCCGCCAATGATCAGGTCCTGAAGCCGCTTGGCGAAGGCGGCCTTGTCGGGATCGCGAGCGCCGTCGATGGAGGCCAGGGGAGACTTGGCCAGCCTTGCCAGGGAAACGTCGCGTGCGGCTTCGCCCTCCTGATCCACCACGAGTGAAACTGCGTTGGGAAGGGCGGCCAGGCGCTGAGTGATCTGACTGACCCGCGCGCGCGCCGAAGGATCGACCGCGACAACGATGTGATCAAGGTACGGCGTCAACCGGTGGCCTATCAGCGCGTCCAGGTCCCCCAGGACCGGCACCCCGACCACGGCATCAGGCGACCGCGCCAGGCGGTCGTCAAAGATGCCCAGGACGTTGATATCGCGCCGGCGAAGCGCGTCGGCGATCAGCCGTTCGGCGTGTTTGGTGGCCCCGACGATGGCGACGGACGGGGTCAGACGCCCCTCGGCGCGCCACTGGTTGACGATGCCCCACCACACGGCGTGCAGGACGCCGGTCAGAAGGGTCGCAGCCAGTCCCCATTCGAGCAGGGCCGACAGTTGCGCTGATTGGCCGGTCAGCATCGCCGCCGCGCTGCCGATCAGTCCGCCCAGGCCCATGGCGGTCGCCACGCGGATCAGGTGTAGGTCCAGCCGTTCGCCGCGCCCGAAGCCGTAGAGCCGCATGATGCGCAGCCCCGCCAGCGACACGGCAAGAGCTATGCCCAGCGGCAGCACCGCCGCGAACGGAAGCGTCATCAGCGCCGCGCCCGACATCCATCCGATCGCCAGGGTCAGGCCGATCAGGGCGGCGGCATCAATGCCGCGAAAATAGAAGGAGGACAGGCGTTCGGCCTGACGGGTCCGGCTGGTGACCAGCTTTTCGGGACGGAAGGGCCCGCGGCGATTGCGCGGATCCTGAGCGGCGACGGCAGCCGCCGCCAGGGCCTGCAAGCCTGCGGCATCAAGCCCCTGGGTGCGAGCGGGGTCATCAGGTCGAAAGGCGCGAGCTGAGGTCGGCATGGGCGCAATGTGACCCAGGGCTGTGCAAATCCCGTTAATGCGAGCGCATCTGGCACTTGCGGAACCGGTCCGCGCCCGGTAGGTCACCCGCCTGCTGGAGACGTGGCCGAGTGGCTGAAGGCAACGGTTTGCTAAATCGTCGTACCGGGTAACCGGTACCGAGGGTTCGAATCCCTCCGTCTCCGCCAGCGCCTTCCAGCAACCGGCTGACGCCGATCAGGTGTCCGAGGCGAAGATCTTGCCGGGGTTCATCAGGCCGGCAGGATCCAGGGCGCGCTTGATATCGACCATGACATCGACAGCCTCGCCGTGCTGGCGCAGCAGATGCTGCTGCTTGCCCAGGCCGATGCCGTGTTCGCCCGTACAGGTGCCGCCCATATCCAGGCCGCGGCTGACCATCCGGTTGCTGAGACCCTTGGCGGCGGCGACCTCATTCGGATCGTCGCGGTCGACCAGAAGGATGCAGTGGAAATTGCCGTCGGCGACATGGCCCAGGATCGGACCGGTGACGCCCGACGCATCGATGTCCTGGCGCGTTTCCAGAATCGCCTGGGCCAGCCGCGAGACCGGTACACAGACGTCCGTGACCAGAGCCACCTTGCCTGGGGCCAGGGCCAGGGCCGCGAAATAGGCCTTGTGCCGGGCATCCCACAGCGCATCCCGTTCCTCCTGGGCCCGCGCCCAGCGAAACTCGCCGCCGCCGTTGCCGGCGCACAGCTCGGCAACGATCTGGGCCTGTTCGTCGATGGCCACGCCCTGGCCCTGGAATTCCAGAAACAGCGTCGGGGCCACCGCATAGTCGGACTGGCCATAGGCGTTGAAGGCCGCCATCGACAGTTCGTCCAGAAGCTCCATGCGCGCCAGCGGCAGGCCGTACTGGACGGCCTCGATGACGGTATTGACCGCCCCCTCCAGCGTCTCGAAGGCGCAGACTGCGGCGATCGTCTCTTCCGGTATCCCGTGCACCTGGACCTGGATCTCGGTGACGACCCCCAAGGTGCCTTCCGAGCCGATGAAGAGATTGGTCAGATCATAGCCCGCCGATGATTTTCGGGCGCGGCCCCCCGTCCTGATGACGCGGCCGTCCGCCATCACCACCGTCAGACCCAGGACATTGGCCCGCATTCCGCCGTAGCGCATGGTCGTGGTGCCCGACGCATTGGTCGCGACCATGCCGCCAATGGTGGCGTCGGCACCCGGGTCGACCGGAAAGAACAGGCCCTGGTCCCTGATCGCGGCGTTCAACTGCTTGCGGGTGACGCCGGCCTGGACCCGACAATCGAGGTCGCCGGCATTAATCTCCAAGACTTGGTTCATCTCCGAGAGGTCGAGGCTGAGGCCGCCCTTTGACGCCAGAACCTGTCCCTCAATCGAGGAGCCGGCCCCATAGGGAACAACCGGAAAGCCATGCCGCGCGCAGATCTGGACGGCCTCGACCACATCCTCGGTCGAGCGGGCCATCAGCACGGCATCGGCCGGCAGATAGGGGTGGAAGCCCTCGACCGTCGCGTGGTTGCGGCGCACGGCCTCGGCCGTCGAGAGCGCCGCGCCAAAGCGCGCGCCGAGCTCGGCGATGGCGTCCGGGACCTGATCGGATTGGCGGGAATTCACGGAGGGCGCGGTCATGGCTGGGTCCATGGGTCAGAGACAAGTGCAGATTACAGCAAGGCGCGGTTCGCGCGGCGTTCAGCCGTGTGCCTCGCGGCTGACAGACTGTGCAAAGAGCTCGCGTCAGCTGGTGGGCAGACTGGCCCCGACGGCGCGGTCGAAATGGGCGTCCATGGCCCGCTTGGCCGCGTCAGGATCACGCAACCGGATCGTCTCTGCCAACTCCTGGTGACGCTCCAGCATCATGGCGTGGTGGGCTTCACCCTGGACCTTCGACCAGGCCACCGGAATGGTCGTCTTCAGCATCGGTTCGAATGAGGCGATGATCCGTGACAGGACGCCGTTGCGGCTGGCGTTGGCGATGGCCTTGTGCAGGCTCAGGTCCAATTCCATCAGCTCATCCGATCCCGGCTCGGCCCGGGTCATGGCGGCCGCCAGGTCTGTAATCCGCCGGGCCTCATCATCCGAGCGCCGCAGCGCCGCGAGCGCAATGGTCTGGGTTTCGATGATCTGGCGGGTTTCCCAGACTTCCTGCACGGAGACCTGCTGGGTCCGCACCGCATGTTCCAGCGAAGAGGCCAGGACCGAGCCGTTCATGGCGCTGACGCGCGGGCGACGGCCATTGCCCACATCAATAATGTTGAGCGCCGCCAGGGCACCGAAGGCCTCGCGCACGACCGGGCGGCTGACGCTCAGAAGTTCCACGAACCTTGTTTCGCTAGGTAATTGGTCACCGACCGTCAGGCCCTCGCGACCGATATGGTCGGCGACCTGGCGCATCACAAACTGGACGCGCGACTCTTCGGGATCGGGCTCCGACGTCATGAGCCGTAGTTCGAACGTCGGGGTTGGAATGTCCAGCACGATTCCTCAGGCGGCGAGAGGCAGGGGGAACCAGCCCGCCGAGCGGCGGTAGTTGGTCGGGCAGATGCCGAAGCGCTTGGAGAAGGCGCGCGCGAACGAGGCATTGTTCAGATAGCCGGCGGAATAGCCGATGGTAGAGACCGGTCGGCTGGTCGTGCGCAGATCTTCCGCCGCCTTCATCAGGCGGCGCTCGGCCAGGCAGTCGGCGACCGACTGACCGAAGGCTTCCCGAAAACCCTGTGTCAGCTTGGCCCGGTTCAGCCCGACGGCGCGGCTGATCATGTCCAGGGTCAGCTTTTCGTCATAGCGGGTGGTGACGATGCCGCGCGCCTCGATCAGGCGTTCCATCTCCGACTGCGACAGCTTGCCGTCGGCGGCCTGGGGGACCAGGTCATCGGCCTCGATCCGCGCAAAGATTTCGCTGACCAGCTCCAGACATTTGGCGTTGCGATAAAGCGCGAGGCCCGGTCCGGTGACGGTCGGATGCACCGCCGCCGAGATCAGCGGCGTCAGGGACTCGGGCAGGTAATAGTCTCCGCAGCGGCGGATCAGGGCGGCGAACGCCCCGGAAATGGCGAAGGCCAGGCCCACGGCGGCACCCTCGTCATCGCCGGCGCTGAAGTCGGCGGCGCTGCCGGCCGGCACGAGGCTCAAGCGTGCAATCAGGCCAGTTCGCCCTTCGGGTGGCCAGGTCATCAGGCACCAGACCAGGGCGGTGTCGGTGCCACGCGCCTGCGCCATCCAGGCGAGATCGCCCCTGGGACAGACATAGGCGGTCAAATCGTCCGCGAGGGACAGGAGCCGATACCCGGCATCGATCTGGATCATGGAACGGCTCGTTTCCTCATCGGGCCGGCCGCGACGGCTCTTTTGCCCTGATGTGGCGACCATAACCTATCTTACAGGTTTAGCAAGCCTATATGACAGGTTGGGAGTCCGTCCTGTTTTCAAGCGCCTCTCTGTTGAAGTCCTGCACCCGACAAACGCCGGTCAGGGCCATGGCGACCTTCAATTCGGCGGTGATGAGACTGAGCACATGATCCACCCCGGCTTCGCCCCGCGCGGCCAGGGCATAGACCCAGGCCCGCCCCAGCATCACCCCGGACGCCCCGAGCGCCAGCATCCGGGCGACATCCAGCCCCGAACGGACGCCGCCATCGACCAGAACCGTCAGATCGTTGCCCACCCGATCGGCAATGCGGGGCAGGGCCCGCGCTGACGAAATCGCGCCATCCAGCTGCCGTCCGCCGTGATTGGATACGACGATGCCCTCGGCCCCGACCCGCACCGCCTCGACGGCGTCGTCCGGGTCGAGCACGCCCTTGATGACGATCGGGCCCGGCCATTCCGCGCGGATGAAATCCAGGTCCTTCCAGGTGACCGACGGGTCAAAATTGCCGCTGACCCAGCCGAGAAAATCCTCCAGCCCGGATTGTCGGCCAAGCACCGGGGCGACATTGCCGAGTTGATGGGGGCGTCCATTTATTCCGACGCCCCAGACCCATTCCGGACGGCAGGCCAGCTGGCCGAGCCGCCGCAGGGAGCCGCCCAGGCCCGGCTGCGGGATCAGACCCGAGCGCATGTCTCGATACCGGGCCCCTGGAACCGGCAGGTCGACGGTAAAGACCAGTACCCGGCTGCCCGCGGCCCAGGCCCGGGCCAGCATCTCGCGCATGAAGCCCCGGTCCTTGAGCATGTAGAGCTGGAACCAGGGGGCCGAGACCGCCCCGGCCACCTCCTCGATCGAACAGACAGCCATGGTCGACAGGCACTGGGGAACGCCGTGGCGCCGGGCGGCGCGGGCCGCCTGCACCTCGCCGCGCCGGGCGTACAGGCCGGTCAGGCCCACCGGTGCCAGGACGACCGGCAGCCCCAGCGTGTCTCCGAATAGCTGGGTCGATACATCAAGCTCGGAGACGTCGCGCAGCACCCGCTGCCTCAGCGCGACCTGTTGCAGGTCCTTGACGTTGTTGCGCAGCGTCACCTCGTCATAGGCACCGCCATCGATGTACTCGAACAGAAAGGTCGGAAGACGCCGCCGCGCAGCCTCGCGATAGTCGGTGACGCTTGCGATCCTCATGGGCGACTCCTTCTGAGGTCGGCATCCTAGCTCAAAAAATGAGCCCGCCAGTGTCCGCCGGCGGGCTCAAGTCAGGCTTCAGGATGAGAGACGGGTCTCAAGCAGGGTTCGCGCCGCCAGAATGCAGCCGAGCTCCACCTTCGTTCCTGGAAGCGCGTTCGATCCGAGAACCGGCTCGGACCTGTCGGACCGCGCCTAGAAGCTGTAGCCGACCCGGATGCCGATGCGTCGACCGTCGCCCATCAGGCCCAGGCTGCCCAGAGCCGGCAGGCCGGCGACGGTGAGCGTCGAGCTGTCGATGTAGGATTCATAGTACTCGGTATCGAAGATGTTGTTGGCGAACGCCGCGACCTCAAGACCGTCGTAGCGCCAGGTCACCGAGGCATTGGCCAGCCAGTAGGCCTCCAGCTCCGGCGCGAAGGTGTTGGACAGGCCCGAGCCGAGCCGATCTCCCTTGCCGTAGATGCCGCCGGCGAACACCAGCTCTCCATCGCCGAACGGAACAACGTAGTCGGACTGCAGATTGGCGGTCCAGTCCGGCTCGAACGGGAAGCGGTCGCTCGGCAGGGTGCGACCGGTTGTGGTCTGATAGCGGGTCGTATCAGTAAAGCGGGCGTTCTGAACGACAAATCCTCCGCGCACGGTCCAGGCATCCGTGACGAAAGCCGTGAACTCTCCCTCCAGGCCGATCGAGCGGGCGTCGCCGGAGTTCAGATTGATGCCGACAAAGCCGACGCCGGTGGTCGACGGGGCCAGTGAGTTCTGGCCGATGACATCGCTGTAGTTGCTGTAGAAGACGGCCCCCGAGAGGATGGCGCGACCGCTGGCCAGTCGCGTGCGACCGCCGAACTCATAGGTCCACACCGAGTCGCCGTCCCACAGCGGATTCGGCGCGCCGGGGCCGTTGGCGCCACCTCCGCGGAAGCCGCGGGCGATGGAACCGTAGATCATCGAGTCGCCCAGGGTCCGGCGCAGCGTGACACGCGGTTGCCATTCATCGGCCTCGTAGGTCGAGGTGAAGCCCGTGTGCGCGACTGACTCAACCGTCTGGTGGTCGAAGCGGAGGCCCAGCGCCAGCTCCCAGCCCGGTGCGAAGTCCCAGAACAGGGTGCCGAAGCCGGCGTACAGGTCGATGTCCGTATCGGCGGTCGCCGTCGAGCTGAGGGCGAGCGGAACGATGGTCGTGGTCGAGCTGGCGAAGGACGTCTGATGCGAGGCAAACACCCCGATCAGGGTCGAGATGTTGTCCGTCCACTGGGTATCGAAGCGTGCCTCGCCGGTGGAGGTGCGAAGCTCCTGCGTGCTGGCCCCTAGAGCCAGGCTGATCGGTTGGAAGTCGGAATCGCCGACGCCTTCGGAGTCACGACGATCATGGGCCACGATGACGGTCATCTCGGTATCGCCGAACGGGACGACCAGTCGACCGTTGAGGCCGGAATAGTCGAAGTCCAGCGTCGAACGCACATTGTACTGGGAATCGTTGGAATAGACCGTCGGTCCGGTCGTCAGGGCGTAAAGCGGGCCCGAGCCTTCGACGCGGTCATAATAGGCATTGACCGTCAGTTCGGCCGCCGCCGGCAAGTCGAACCGCAGGGCACCGCGGACCGTTCTCTGGGCGAGACGATTGGCATCATCATAGCCCAGCAGGGTGTTGTCGATGAAGCCGTCGCGGCCCTGGGCACCGACACTCAGGCGGCCCTGGATCCGGCCGGTGACGATCGGACCGGCGACAGTGGCCCCCACCGTGTAGAAGTTGTCCGGCCCCGCATAGGTCCCCGTCACCCGGCCTTCCATCACATCTGACGGCTGGCGGGTGGTGATGTTGATGGCCCCGCCCAGGGTGTTCTGTCCGAAGAGCGTGCCCTGCGGACCCCGCAGCACCTCGATCTGCTCGAGCGCCAGGGTCGGGCTGTTCAGATAGGAGGTGTTCTGCTGATAGACGCCATCGACGAAAATGCCCACGCCGGGCTGAACATTGTCGAGCAGAGTGATGCCCACGCCGCGAATGGAAATGAAGGCGCGACCGGCTGAGTCGGAGTTGATGTTCAGGCCCGGTGTCACCTGGGCAATGTCGCGCACCGATTGAAACTGGCGTTCCTCCAGGGTCTCGGCATTGACGGCCGTGACGGCCACCGGAACGTCGAACAGCCGCTCCTCGCGTTTGCGGGCGGTGACGACGATCTCGTCAACCTCGTCGGCCTGGACCGAGGGATCGACGTCCTGGGCCATGGCCGAGCCCGACCAGGCGAGGGCGGCGAGGGTGCTGGCAGCGGCCAGAAGCCGGGTTGTGCGACGCATGGGAAATTCCTCCGTACGCGGCTCGCAGCCGCCTATGTCGATGAAACCTGTCTGACAGGTCATCGGGCGCTGTGGAAGTGACATGAACGCCTCAGGCTGTGCGGCCCGGCACAAATTCTTGTCCACCGCAGCGTCGCCACCGCCCGAGACCATGGCCGCTGCAATCCTCCGCTGCGGCCCTGCACACGCGCGCGATGACTCGAATGGTGCCGTCGCGGCTATGGTCGGATGACATCCGAGAATGATCCAGGCCATGACCGATCCCATCGTCCAGACTGAATCCGGCCCCGTCCGCGGGCTCTCCCAGGCCGGCGTCTCCCGGTTTCTGGGCATTCCCTATGCCGCCGCGCCCGAAGGCGATCTCCGCTTTGCCGCACCGGCTCGGCATCCGGGCTGGAGCGAGCCGCGCGACGCGACGCAATGGGGACCGGCGGCCCCCTACCGGTTGGCAGAATTTCCAGCCCTGGACATCGATCCGCTGGTCGGCCATCGCGGACGCATCGGCGGGGACTATCTGAACCTCAATGTCTGGACGCCGGCAGTCGGCGCGTCGGGCCTGCCGGTGATGGTCTTCATTCATGGGGGTGCCTGGGTCGGTGGATCGGGTGGCTCTCCGGTCCATGACGGCGCGACCTTTGCGCGCGACGGCATCGTCTGCATCACGATCAACTACCGCGTCAGCGTCGAGGGGTTCATGGCCATTCCCGGTGCGCCGACCAATCTGGGCCTGCGCGACATGCTGGCGGCCCTGAAATGGGTCCAGGCCAACATCGCGGCCTTCGGGGGTGATGCGGCCAATGTCACCGTCTTCGGCGAATCCGCCGGGGCCATGTCGATCGCCGATCTGGTGACCTCGCCCCTGGCGGCCGGCCTGTTCCGACGCGCCATCATTCAGAGCGGCCACGGTTCCATGACCCGCTCCATCCCGATTGCCGAGCGCGCCATGCGCAAGGTCGCACGCATCCTGGGCGTGGCACCGACGCTGGCAGGCTTTCGTTCGACCACGACCGATCAGATGCTGGACGCCGTCGCCAAGGTTCAGGCACCGGGGTCCGGTCTGGACATGCGCGATGGCACCGGTCGCGATGTCACCTATGGCCTGTCGAAGTTCTCGCCGGTGCATGGCGACGACGTCCTGCCGATGCCACCGCTGGAGGCCCTGCGCGCGGGTGCCGGCCGCGACATCGACATCCTGATCGGCACCAATGCTGACGAAATGAACCTGTATTTCGTCCCGACCGGCGTGCAGCGGAAGCTCGGGCGACTGTTGTCCTGGTTTATCCTGGGCAAGGTCGAACCCAAGTCGGGTCGACTCCTGAAGGCTTATCGGCACCACGGCGAGCGCGCCGGTGTCACCTTCACCCGGGTGCTCAGCGATCTGGTCTTCCGGTGGCCGGCGCGGGTCTTCGCCGGGGCGCATCGGGGCCGGACCCATGTCTATGAGCTCGGCTGGCGTTCGACCGCCTGCAACGGCGAGCTTGGGGCCGCGCACGGTATCGACGTTCCGTTCGTCTTCGACCGGCTGGATCTGGTCTCGGGCGAGCGCGGTCTGCTCGGAGAGCGCCCGCCCCAGGACCTGGCGGACCACATTCACCGCGTCTGGGTCGACTTTGCCCGAGACGGCATCCTGCCGTGGGCCGAATACGCCGACGATGACCGTCAGGTCTATGAACTGGAGACACGGCGTACCCGCGTCGAGACGGAGGCCGACTTCCCCGTGGCCCCCTATTGGGCGCTCTAGGGTGTATCTCGAGAAATACCGGCTCGATGGGCGGGTCGCCGTGGTCACCGGCGGTGCCTCGGGTATCGGCTGGTGCGTCGCCGACGCCCTGGCCGAGGCCGGCGCAAATGTCGTCATCGCCGACCTTGAGCACGCCGCTCTCAACACCGCGGTTGCCGCCCTGTCGCGACCGGAGGCGCTTCAACGCGGGGTCGTCGAGGGAGTCGTGCTGGACGTTACGGATTCCGCGCGTGTCACCGAAGTCGCCGACGAGATCGCCGCCCGCCAGGGTCGGATCGACATTCTGGTCAATAATGCCGGCATCGCCCTGTCGGACATCGACGCCGAAGACATGACCGACGCGCGTTGGCTGAAGGTGCTGGACGTCAATCTCAGCGGGACGTTCTGGTGCGCCCGCGCCTTTGGCCGGCACATGCTGAGCCGCGGTTCAGGTGCGATCGTCAATGTCGGCTCGATGTCGGGCTTCATCGTCAACCGGCCCCAGGGCCAGGCCCACTACAACGCCTCCAAGGCCGCTGTTCACCACCTGACCCGGTCGCTGGCTGCCGAGTGGGGTGCGCGCGGCGTTCGGGTCAATGCGGTCGCCCCGACCTATATCGCCACGCCGCTGAACGCCTTTGCCGACCCCGAAGCCCCGATGTTCCGACGCTGGATCGATTCCACTCCGATGGGCCGTCTCGGCCAGCCGGAGGAGGTCGCCTCGGCGGTGCTGTTCCTGGCCTCGGACGCCGCCAGCCTGATGACGGGAGCCATCGTCCTGACGGACGGCGGCTACACCTGCTGGTGAGACGCAAGCCATGAGCCGATGCCCCTGTTTTCTTGTCCCAAGGCCCGAATGATGACCGACACCGCGATCACCGATGTGGACGGCGCGCCCGTCGCCCCGATCCGCCGAACCGCCTGGGGGGCCATTCTGGTGCTGGCGCTGGCCGTCTGCGCCGGTGCCACCATGCGGACCGTGTTTTCGCCGCTGCAGGAAGCGGCAAAGGCCTCCATGGGCCTGACCGATGTACAGATGAGCCTGGTCCAGGGCCTGGCGATGGCCGCGCCCATGGCCCTGATCGCCCTGCCGCTCGGCTGGCTGGCCGACCGCACCAACCGGCTACGGATCCTGCTGGTGCTCTCGGGTCTGTGGACGGTCGGCATGGCGATGACCGCCTTTGCCCAGGATTTCACGGTGCTGTTCCTGGCCCGAATGCTGGCGGGCACGGCCGGCAACTTCGTTGTCCCGGTGGCGATCTCGGTGGCCGCAGATCTGTGTATGCCCGAGCGCCGCGGGCGGTCGCTGCTGCTGCTGTCGCTTGGCAATGTGGTAGGCGCGGCCCTGGCCTTCGCCATCGGGGGGGTGGTGCTGGGCGCGGCGGTCGAACAGCACACGCCGGCCCTGTTCGGGCTGGAGCCGTGGCGTGAGACCAGCCTGTGGTTCGCCATCGCCTCGGCGGTCCTGACTCTGCCACTGCTGGCCCTGCGTGAGCCGGCGCGCCATGAGGTCGAACAGGCCGACGCGCCGATCCGGGCCATCGCCTCGGCCCTGTGGTCGCGGCGCGGGTTCCTGGTCCCGTTGTTCATCGGCCAGGTCGGCGTCGTCATGGCCGACATGGCCGCAACCGTCTGGGCTGCGCCGGTGCTCGAGCGCGACTATGGCCTGTCGCCGGTCGAGTTTGGCAGTTGGATGGGCGGTGGTCTCTTGCTGGCCGGGATCGTCGGCTCGATCATCGGAGGCTTCTCGGCAGACTGGGGCCAGAAGCTGACGAGGCGCGGCGGCATCCTGACCGGTGCGGTGATCGCCGCAGTGCTGGCGGTGCCGGCGTCGCTCTATCCAATCATGCCGTCGACAGCTCTTTTCGGTGTGGCCTTCACGCTTCTGATGATCTGCGGGACGGTCGCGGGCCTGATCACCGCCACCGCCATCGCGGTGCTGGTGCCCAACGAAGAGCGTGGTCTGTGTCTGGGGGCCTTCATGATCCTGGGGGCGCTGATCGGCATCGGCATTGCGCCGCTGGTCGTCACCCTGACCAGTCAGGCGATGGGCGGTGAGAGCCAGCTGGCCCTGTCGCTGGCGGTCACCAGCGTGATCATTGGCGTCCTGTCATTCGGTGGCTTCTGGCTGGCCATGAAGAACGCGCCCCGACCGCCCGAGGAGGCCGTCTGAGCCTCGTCTGACAGCCTGTGAGGGCCGTTGCGATCATCGGGCCGGGTCCCGATGGCGCCGCACCAGCTCAATCCAACCCGAAACGGCCGGGGAGCCTTCTGGCGATGCCTGGAGAGCCGTGACGAACGGTCGCTGGCACCCGTGCAACCCCCGTTCTGCCACATTCTTTCGATCAGGTCGCCGTGACTGGCGACGGAACTCGGGCCGGTCATCGTGAAAGGCGGGGGCGCGTCGGTCACCGACGTCTCGACGTTGCGCCTCAGTCTCCTCGCCTGACGAAGTTGTAACTACCGCCTAGCCCTGCGTTCCCCTAGTTGTCGCACCGAATTTCAACCCTCTAAGCCGCTGGTCCTGATATGAAATTGTTGCGCAGTCTGCTGTTGGCGACCGTCGCCCTGGGCTGGCCCGTTGTGGCTCTGGCCCAAACCACGCCGCCGGCNCAGCCGCCCGCCCAACCGCCTTCGAATCCNCCGGCCACCCAGCCGCAAACCGGNACGGCCGAGGCCACCCAGGACGAGGAAACGGACGANGAGGACGAGGTGGCAACCATCACGGTGACCGCCGATCGGACCGCACCGCGGACCTCGATCGATTCCGTCAGCTACAGCCTGGCGGACGACCTTCAGGCCACAAGCGGCAGCCTGGCGGATGCGCTTCGCAACATCCCGTCGGTTGACGTCGACCCGAACGGCAATGTGTCGCTGCGTGGGGATTCCAACGTCACCATCCTGATCGACGGTCGTCCGTCGGCGCTGATGAGCGGTCCGGGCCGAGCCCAGGTCATCCTGCAGACGCCTGCGGACCAGTACGCGCGCATCGAGATCATGACCAATCCGTCGGCGGCCTATCGCCCGGATGGGTCCGGCGGGATCATCAATCTGGTGTCGCGCCCCAACGCCGTGCGCCCCGAGGAGACCCACAGTGGTTCGGTGCGCGCCAATATCGGCACCGAAGGGCGCTACAACCTGGGAGCCAGCGGGGCCATCACGCGCGGTGACCTGGTGCTGACCGGCGACTTCGGACTGCGCCACGACAATCAGAACTTCTCCACCCGCCGGGAGCGCCAACGCTACGATGTCGGTAGCGGAACCTGGCTCGACAGCGTCTATCAGCAGGAGGTCGAGGCCCCGTCAGACGGGACCTTCGTGCGCCTGGCGGCCGAGTATCGCGTCAATGAGCAGGTCCAGGTGACCGGCGAACTGCGTCACAACGCCTTTGAGAGCGATGGATCCGGTACGGCGACCTTCGAGGAAAACGACGCCCTGGGCGCACCGGCCATCGCCTATGAGCGGGTGGGGCAGGGAGGCTTTTCCGGCGAATTCGGCGGCGCGACGGCGCGTGTCCTGCGCCAAATCGGCGAGGGGCACGATTGGACGACCGAGGTTCGCTACGACACTTCGAGTTTCGAGAACCGACAGGAGGGTCAGACCCTCTACACCCTGCCGGCATTGCCGGGCTTCTATGAAGTCGTCGACAATGACAATGGGACCGACACCTGGAATGTCTCCACGGTCTATAACCGCCCCATGGGCGAGGACCGCAAACTGCGCCTCGGCTATGAGGCCGAACTGACCCAGTTGGACCTGTCCAATGTCGTCCTGCGGGGCGCGACCTCGGCAACCGCCATCGTCGATCCGACCTCGACGAATGATTTCGAGGCCGATCAGGCGGTCCATGCCTGGTACGGCACCTATGAGCGTCCCTTCGGGGAGTCTTTCGCCGCCCAATTCGGTCTGCGACTGGAATACGCGACCCGCGACCTCAACCAGATCACCCAGGGGATCACGGCTTCAAACGACTATTTCCGCGTCTATCCGACCATGCACGTCGAATACTCATTGTCGGAAACCCAGACGGTGCGCGCAAGCTACAGCCGTCGCGTCCAACGTCCCCAGCCCGAACAGCTCAATCCGTTTGTCGCCTATGTCGATATCGACGACCGGTCCTCGGGCAACCCGGACCTGCTGCCGCAGGTGACCGATTCCTTTGAACTGACCTGGCTGAACCGGTCCAACCGGCAATTCTATCAGGCGACGCTGTATTACCGGGACACCACCGACGCCTTCACCAGCGTGGCGACAGATCTGGGAGGCGGGGTGCTGCTGACGCGGCCCGAAAACGCCGGATCGAGCCGGTCGGTCGGACTGGAACTGGTCGCCAATGGCCGGCTGCTGCCGACGCTGCGCTACAACGTCAG